>Ga0335396_10003788_pt1 | contig 16974 bp, 15 predicted proteins | sample FRY02_FD_205743 | JGI IMG/M metagenome (GOLD analysis project Ga0335396, IMG submission 205743) | Freshwater microbial communities from Lake Fryxell liftoff mats and glacier meltwater in Antarctica - FRY-02 (spades assembly) (version 2) | ecosystem: Environmental > Aquatic > Freshwater > Ice >... | reverse complement strand
TCACCTGAATTGCAAAATAGCGGCGTTGGAAAAAAGTTGTTGCAACAGTCCGAAATTAACGCTTCATCATTGGGTTTGTCTAAAATTGTAATGACGGTGATTTCCGTTCGGGAGGAACTTATATCTTGGTACAAACGCAACGGTTATTTAGACACGGGAGCAAGAGAACCCTTTCCAGCAGGCAACATTCATATTCCAATCTCCAAGGAACCTTTGGAATTTATGGTGCTAGAAAAAAATATTTTATAATCTTGATAGCGCTATTTTCCTGAATTCTTGACTAAAATCTATTTCTCCAAACTCAAATATGCTTTTCCAATAGTATCGATACAATCCGAAGCGATAAACGACTGATAACCAGTTTCGGGCAAGGCGATATCCGCCGTTAATCCGTGAAGGTAAACCCCTATTATTGCCGCGTCAATGGGTTCGTAGGATTGTGCCAGCAAACTCGTGATCATTCCCGTCAAGACATCACCGGTTCCGGCTGTTGCCAATGCTGCGTTTCCGGTCGTGTTTTCATAAATCGTTTCTCCGTCAATGATGAAGGTTGGCGCACCTTTCATCACGATAACTAAATTATGCCGTTTCGAAAAAGCGGTGGTTTTTTCGAATTTTTCAGCTACCGAATCCCAGGTTCCTATGAGTCGTTCCAATTCTTTTTGATGTGGTGTAAAAATAGTTTTTTCGGGCAAAAACGAAAGCCATTGTTTGTTTTGGGACATAATATTCAGCGCATCGGCATCGATAACTAGTGGGATTTCATTGGTTTTTACAAATCGATGCAAGGCAGTGTGTGTTTCAATATCCTGCCCTATTCCTGGACCAATTCCGATAGCTTGGGGAACAAAATCGAAGACAATTCTGGTAATGTATTTCACCGAAATATCCGTTAAAACCATCACTTCGGGATTGGCAGTTTGCACGATTTTGTAGCCACATCTGGGAATAAAAACCGTAACCAATCCGCAGCCCGTTTTCAAACAAGCTTTGGAGGACAAAGTCATCGCTCCTATTTTGCCGTAACTGCCGCCAATTAACAGGGCGTGGCCTTGAATGCCTTTATGGGTATGCGAATCAATGGGTTTGTATCGTTTGACAATTTCGGATTTGTCGATGGGAATTGTGGGTTTCATTGAATAAAATTTGTTCGTTTAAAAATACAAAAATTAAATGAATGAGGGTTGTTGACTCTATTTTATTTTTTTACAAATTTTGCTCGTCTTCGTTACATTTTTAAACGGAATTGCAAAACAATCATTCCTTTAAAAGTAAAAAAAAATCTCGCTTGCTGCTGTTGTAACGAGATGAAACCCGTTCCTCAAAATGACAAATTAAGGAACAAAATCAAGGCAAACCGACTTGCAAAAATGCGAATTCATTGGTTTTACTTAGCCAATTCCTAGCCCCGATAGAAATGGAAATCCTTATTCTAAACCTTTTTTGGTTTAGAATAAGATTGCAATGGATAGCGGGAAATAGCTCCTGAAAACCCTTTGCCACTCCATAAAAAATCTATAAATTAGCCACTTCAAATTTTATCTAAATCTACAAATGAAAAATACTGCGCTGACGCACATACACGAGAGTTTGGGAGCCAAAATGCTTCCGTTTGCTGGATACAATATGCCTATTTTATACGAAGGTGTGAATGCTGAACACGAAGTGGTTCGCAATGCAGTAGGTGTTTTTGACGTTTCCCACATGGGCGAATTCTTGTTGACTGGTCCCAATGCCTTGGCTTTAATACAGAAAGTGACATCGAATGATGCTTCGACTTTGACAATCGGTAAAGCGCAATATTCTTGTTTACCCAACAAAGAGGGCGGAATTGTAGATGATTTGATTGTTTACAAAATGAAAGACGAACAGTATTTATTGGTCGTAAATGCTTCAAACATAGACAAAGATTGGGATTGGATTTCAAGCCACAACGATTTGGACGTGGAAATGAAAAACCTTTCGGATGATTATTCTTTATTGGCGATTCAAGGTCCAAAAGCCGTTGAAGCGATGCAAACTTTGTCTTCGATTGATTTGGCAGCGATTAAATATTATCATTTTGAAGTGACTGATTTTGCGGGAGTTGAACATGTTATTATTTCGGCAACTGGTTACACCGGTTCTGGAGGTTTTGAGATTTACTGTAAAAACTCGGAAGTGGAACAAATTTGGAACAAAGTTTTTGAAGCTGGTAAAGCTTTTGGAATCAAGCCAATTGGTTTGGCCGCTCGCGATACTTTGCGTCTTGAAATGGGTTTCTGTTTGTATGGAAACGACATCAACGACAGCACTTCACCACTGGAAGCCGGCTTGGGTTGGATTACCAAATTCAATAAAGAATTCACCAATTCTGAACATTTAAAAAAACAGAAAGAAGCTGGAGTTGCAAGGAAATTGGTAGCTTTCGAAATGCAGGAACGCGCCGTGCCAAGACACGATTACGAGATTGTGGATGCTTCGGGCAAGGTGATTGGAATTGTGACTTCGGGAACGATGTCGCCATCGATGAATGTTGGAATTGGAATGGGTTATGTAACCACCGAAAACAGTGTTATTGACAGCGAAATTTTCATCCGAATCCGAAAAAATGATGTTCCGGCGAAAGTGGTAAAATTGCCTTTTTACAAGAAATAAAAAAAAATAATGACGGTCACAAAAATAAATTAAAAAAAGAATTGAAATACTTAAAGTAATAACAAAAGTAATTACATTAGTAGTATGATAAAAACTCGCCAGACACAAATTATAAAAATAGGAAATTCTAACGGAATTAGAATTCCTAAAGAATATCTTAGCGCATTAGGGACAAAAGAGGTCGTTTTGGAGCTTATAAACGACACCTTAACTATCAAGCCTGTAAAAGAAGTTGTTCCGCCACGCAGCAAGTGGAACGAGATATTGGCTAAAATGAAAATAGAATCCGAAGATGATTTTAACGATTTTGATACAACTCTCACTGATGGCATTGACGATTTATAAAAAATGGGACATTGTTTTGGTAGATTTTAATCCAACCAAAGGAAGCGAAATATCAAAAATAAGACTGTGTTTAATAGTTTCCCCAAATAGCGTGAATACTTATATGAATACTGTTGTAGTTGTTCCTTTTAATGCAAAACCCAAAGGTTATCCGTTTAGAATATTGACAAAACACAAAGATATTTCTGGGGAATTGTGTTTTGACCATATCAAAAGCATTGACAAAAGCAGGATTGTAAAAACAGACGGCACCATTGTAAAAACATTAAGAACATCCATAAATAATTTGTTATTTGAATTTTTTAATGAGTAAATGCAAAACTTTTTTTGCAGTCTAAAAATAATAATTAATGAGGAAAATTTTACTCGTACTGTTCTTGACAACATTTTCCCTATTTGGTCAAAATAGTGCGAGAACTTGTGAAATACTTTCCAAGATAAATGCGCTAATTCAAAGCGAACATTACCATCCAAAACCGGTAGACGACAGCTTATCGGTTTATGTTTTTGATACTTTTATCGATGGTTTGGATAGCAACAGAAATTTACTGACCAAAATAGAATACGAAAATCTCTGCAAACACAGGCTTCAACTCGACAATTACATTTTGCAAAACGATTGTTCTTTTATGAATGATTTTGTTTCGATGTATCAAATGGCATTGGAAAGAAAGAAAAAAATTCTGAAGAAAATACAAAACGAAGCGCTGAATTACAATACCAATGACTCTGTTAAATTTTCAAAGAAAAATTTTCCTTTTGACCTTGTGGAAACTGATATTGAAAGGGTTTGGAAAAAGAGAATTCGCTATGAAATTCTGGAAGACATTTCGAAATTGAGTTCCAATTTAGATTCCTTGAGCCCACATTTTTCAAAATTGGAAAAAACAGCGAAAGCAAAAATATTTGAAACCCACTTATGCAAATCAAATAGTATTCTGAACAGCCAAAAAGGATTGGAATATGACTTACAAAATGATTTCCTGAATATTTTTTGCAGCTATTTTGACCCGCATACCAATTACTTTTCACTAGATGCCAAGACCAGTTTTATGTCAGGTTTGTCCACAAGTGGTTTGTCGTTGGGACTCAATGTAACGCTGAATGAAAAAGAAGAAATCATTGTTTCTGAAATTGTTCCCGGCGGTCCTGCAGACAAGGCCAAAAAGTTTGAAAAAGACGACGTAATATTAAAAGTTTCCAATAAAAAAGGAGAAGAATATTTGGTTTCTTGCGCTCCTTTGGACAAGATTGGAGAATTAATTTTTTCCGATTCCAATAAGGAAATCGAGTTGACCATCCAGAAAAAAAACGGAAATATTCTAGCCATTCTTCTCCAAAAACAAGTGATGAAAGCCACAACAAACGCCGTTTACAGTTTCATTGCTGAGAAAGAAATTAAAATTGGCTATATCAATATTCCCAACTTTTATTCCGATTTTGACGGGTACAGCGACCAAGGTTGTGCCGATGATGTTGCTAAAGAAATTACAAAACTAACTCAGGATAACATTCAAGGGTTAGTGATTGATCTCCAAGATAACGGTGGCGGTTCAATGGAAGAAGCCCTCAAGTTAGCCGGAATGTTTATCGATTTTGGTCCTGTTTCGGTTATGGTCAACAACAAAAAGAAACATGCGATTCTAAAAGATTACAGTCGAGGCGTATCTTATTTTGGTCCAATAGTCATTTTAATTAACGGAAATTCTGCATCGGCAAGCGAGTTTTTTGCTGCTGCTATGCAAGATTACAACAGAGGAATCATCGTTGGAAGCAAATCATTGGGCAAAGCTTCGATGCAATCCATTGTTCCTTTAGACGGAAATCAGCAGGATTTTGTAAAATTAACGCTCGAAAAATTCTACAGAATCACCGGCGACAGCAACCAAATAAAAGGAATCATTCCGGATATGGCACTTCCTATTTTATTTGACAGTATTGCTCCTCGCGAAATAAGCTATAAAACGGCCTTAGAATATGACTTGATTACTACAAAAGCAAAGTTTACTCCTTTCCGAAAAGATTATTACCCCACATTAATAACACTCAGTAATTCAAGATCGAAAGACAATGCTCGGTTCAATGAGATTCGTTTAGCTAACGATGAAATTAATGCCCTTTACAATAATCCAAAAAAACCGCTGCGAATTGCTTTTAAGAATGTGTTCAATGATGTTCACGAAATTGATTCCCTTTTCAAAAAAGCAAAGAAAATTGCCAAAACGGAAAACAACTGCACCATTTCAAATAACACCTACGATTTAGAAAAGTTACAATTTGACACTTTCCAGCAGGAAGTTAACACTTCTAAAATGAATGGACTAAAAACCAATCCTTACATAGATGAAGCTGTCGCAATACTGAATGACTTCAATAATTTAAAAATAGGTTCAAAATAAAAAAAGTAACTATTGACTACTAAACAAATTGGAAGAAAATTGGACTCGAATTTTACAAATTCACAAGAATTAAGTAATGTGAACAAACGAATGTCGTATTTTTTCAAACCTAATCTTTTTTGTCATTTCGACGAAGGATAAATCACATTAGTTGCTCTCGTTATGTGATTCGCATAGCTTGTTCGTGATTTGTTCTCGAGTCTCCTTCGAAATAACAAAATAACGGAATGGATGTTTTAAGTTTGCAATGTATAGTGTTTCAAAGTATAATGCGACAATAAATAATTGTTATTTCTTATTGTTTACAATTAAGTTTTTTTGAAAATTAATTAATAGAATTTGGGCAAATCAGTGAAATTCGCATCAACTTTTTTCACTGCTGAATAGTTACAAAAAACATTTGATAAAATAACTAATAACTGTATTTTTGCAGTTCATAATACTAATTAGAAATGGGAAGAGCGTTTGAATTCAGAAAAGGTAGAAAAATGAAACGTTGGTCAGCAATGGCCAAAGCATTTACCAGAATTGGAAAAGATATTGTAATGGCTGTGAAGGAAGGTGGGCCAAATCCTGATGCCAACTCCAGATTGAGAGCTGTAATCCAGAATTCAAAGGCAGTAAATATGCCTAAAGAAAATGTGGAACGCGCCATCAAAAAAGCAACTGATAAAGATACCGCCAACTATAAAGAGGTTTTGTTTGAAGGTTATGCGCCGCACGGAATCGCAATCCTAGTTGAAACTGCCACGGACAACAACAATAGAACTGTTGCCAATATTCGCAGCTATTTCAACAAATGCAATGGAACAATGGGAACGCAAGGTTCCGTAGAATTTATGTTTGACCATACCTGCAACTTCCGAATTCCTGCTAACGGAATTGATCCTGAAGAATTGGAATTGGAATTAATCGATTTTGGTGCCGAAGAGGTTTTTGAAGACGAAGATGGCATCTTGATTTACGCTTCTTTTGGTAGTTTTGGAACCATCCAAAAAGAATTGGAAAACAGAAAACTAGAAATCCTTTCTTCCGGTTTTGAACGTATTCCGCAAATCACAAAGAAACTTAGCGAAGCTGAAATGGCAGACGTGGAAAAACTAATCGAGAAAATCGAGGAAGATGATGACGTGATGAACGTGTATCACACCATGGAGGAAAACTAATTGATAATTAATAATTGGATAATTCATTAGTATAAAAAAGTCCCTTTAGCTTGCGCAAAAGGGACTTTTTTTAATTATCAACTGTCAATTATAAATAGTCAATTTACTTTATAAATTCGATTTTCTGTACTTCTTCTTCGTTAATGCTGTCGAAGAAACCTTGATCGTTCATCCAGTCATCACTAAACACTTTGCTCATATAACGTGAACCGTGATCCGGAAAAATGGCAATCACATTACTGTTTTTGTCAAATTCGCCTTCTTCGGAATATTGTCTAATAGCTTGAAGCACGGCTCCAGAAGTATAACCAACAAACAAACCTTCTTTTCGGGCTAATTCTCTTGTTGCATGGGCACTTTCTTCATCGGTAACCTTCATAAATTGATCAATAATATCAAAATCTGTAGCCGATGGAATTAAGTTTTTTCCCAAACCTTCGATTCGGTATGGGTAAATTTCTTTATTGTCAAATTCTTTAGTCTCGTGGTATTTTTTCAAAACGGAACCAAAAGCATCCACACCTAAGATTCTGATGTTTGGATTTTGCTCTTTCAAGTATTTTGCGGTTCCTGAAATGGTTCCACCTGTTCCGCTGCAAGCAATAAGATGGGTTATTTTACCGTTTGTTTGTTCCCAAATTTCCGGTCCTGTAGATTTGTAATGAGCATCAACATTAAGCTGATTGAAGTACTGGTTGATGTAAACAGAACCTTTGGTTTCTTCGTGTAAACGTTTGGCAACACAGTAGTAAGACCTTTCATCGTCAGCAGAAACGTGTGCTGGACAAACATAAACTTTGGCACCTAAACTGCGAAGCATGTCAATTTTATCCTTGGATGATTTTGAAGTAACTGCCAAAATACAGTTGTACCCTTTGATGATACTTACCATTGCTAAACTAAAACCAGTATTTCCAGATGTAGTTTCTATAATGGTATCTCCTGGAGAAAGGATTCCCCGCTTCTCGGCTTCTTCAATAATAAATAAAGCAATTCTATCTTTGGTGGAATGACCGGGATTAAAAGCTTCTACTTTAGCGTAAAAATTTCCTTCTAATTCTTCGGTAACTTTATTTAGTTTAATAAGTGGAGTATTACCTATTAATTCTAAAATATTATTATAAGCGTTAATTTCTTCTTTCATAAAAAAATAGTTAATCAAGGACACTTTTTATTTTAACCTAAAATCCTTGCAAATTTAACAAAAATATTCTAATTACTTTTCAATTTTTTCTAAATCTAATAAAAAACTGTACTCTTTGGCCAATTCTTTAATGGCTTCAAATCTTCCGGAAGCTCCTCCGTGACCCGCAGCCATATTTGTATCTAAAAACAATACGGAATTATCTGTTTTCATATTTCTTAATTTAGCAACCCATTTAGCTGGTTCCCAGTACTGTACCTGCGAATCATGCAAGCCTGTCGAAACATAAATATTAGGATAGCTTTGTTTTTTTACATTATCATAAGGCGAATAAGATCGCATATAATTGTAATATTTTTTAACATTCGGATTTCCCCATTCGTCGTATTCTCCAGTCGTAAGAGGAATACTTTCGTCTAACATTGTAGAAATTACGTCTACAAAAGGTACTTGCGCAATAATTCCATGGTATAATTCCGCGGCCAAATTCACGATTGCACCCATCAATAATCCTCCGGCTGAACCACCTTCGGCATATAAATGTTCCTGTGAAGTGTATTTTTGTTCAATCACAAATTTGGAACAATCGATAAAATCGGTAAACGTGTTTTTCTTTTTCAACAATCTGCCGTCTTTATACCATTGTCTTCCCAAATCTTCGCCTCCGCGAATGTGGGCGATAGCAAAAATAAATCCTCGGTCAAGCAATGTCAATCGGGTGGAGGAAAACGTGGCATCCATCGAATGTCCGTAAGAACCATAAGCATAGAGCAACAACGGATTTTTGCCGTCTTTATGGAGTCCTTTTCTATAAACCATCGAAATGGGAATCTTGGTTCCGTCTTTTGCCGTTGCCCAAATTCGTTCTTCGGTGTAATTATTTTTGTCGAATTTTCCGCCCAGAACTTGTTGCTCTTTCTTGATTTCCTTGGTTTTTGTTTTCATATTGAAATCAATCACCGAAGAAGGCGTCGTCATCGATTGGTAGGAATAACGCAAAATATCAGTGTCAAAATCCACGTTGATTCCTGTGCAAGCAGTATAAGTTTCGCTTTCAAAAGGCAAATAATATTCCCCTACTCCACTCCACGGCATAATCCTGATTTTATTCAACCCATTGGTACGTTCTTCAACTACCAGAAAATCTTTGAAAATTTCAATATCTTCCAACAAAACATCGTCACGATGCGGAACAACTTCTGTCCAATACTCTTTGGATGTGGCTGTTTCCAAGGTTTTCATTAATTTAAAATTCGTGGCTTTGTCCGCATTGGTCATAATGTAGAAATTGTCCCCGTAATGATTAATGCTGTATTCTAAACCGCGAACACGTTTCTGGAAAATCCTGAATTCGCCATCGGGATTATCAGCTTCTAAGATTCTATATTCGGTGGTCAAAGTACTTCCAGATTCTATCGCCAAATATTTTCTGGATTTGGATTTAGCAATCTCAACGTTATAGGTTTCATCTTTTTCAAAATAAACCAACACATCATCGGTTTGTTTTGTGCCTAGTCTATGCTTGAAAATCTTGTCGGAACGCAGGGTAACTTCATCTTGACTGGAATAAAAAATAGTCTTGTTGTCATTTGCCCAAACGGCATTTCCTGAAACTTTTTCAATTTTATCGAAAAGAATTTTGCCAGTTTCTAGGTTTTTAACTTGAATGTCATAAATTCTTCTTCCAACAATATCAATACTAAAAACGGCCAACTTGTTGTCTGGACTGATGCTCAAACCGCCTAACTGGAAATAAGGTTGTCCTTTTGCCAATGTATTGCAATCGAACAAAATTTCCTCTTTGGCCGAAAGGCTTTCTTTTTTTCTGGAATAAATAGGATAATTTTTCCCGGTTTCAAAACGGGTAATGTAGTAATATCCATTGTACAAATACGGAACTGACTCGTCATCTTCCTTGATTCTGCCCTTCATTTCTTCAAACAATTCCTTTTGGAAAGTCTTAGTATGAGCAGTCATTTTTTTGTAATAGGCATTCTCTTTATTCAAATAATCAATGACTTCCGGGTTTTCCCGGTCGTTCAACCAAAAGTAATTGTCAATTCTCACATCACCGAACTTATCCAAAGTTTTAGGGATTATTTTGGCGACGGGGGGTTTTATTTCTTTCGGCATATTTTGAACTTTCGATTATATAAAAGATTCTGCAAAAATAATACAAAGTGAGCATAGAATGAATCTATTTATAGTTAAAAAATTAAATTGAATATCATCAATCAAAAGAGTAATTTTGCAACACTAAAATTAAAAAATCATAAAAATGGATTTAATGGGAATGATGGGTAAATTGAAAGAAACCCAACGAAAAATAGAAGAAACAAAAATACGCTTGGATTCGGTTTTGATCGACGAACAAAGCAATGACGGCGCATTGAAAGTTACTTTCACGGCAAATGGAAAATTAAAATCCATTTGCATCGACAATTCATTATTGGAAGACAAAGAACAATTGGAGGATTATTTGATTGTCACCCTTAACAAAGCCATCGAAAAAGCGGCAAAAGTTAACCAAGCCGAATTAGACGCTGTCGCCAAAGTCGATATGCCAATGATTCCGGGAATGGACGAAATGTTTAAATAAAAAAATATACTAAATGGGAACTCCAACAAATTGGCACGAAAAACACACTAAAACACTGGACTTTGGAAGCCGTTTAGCTGATTCTGTAGCGAAAGGAATGGGTTCTTGGAAATTTATTATCATTCAAACGGTTTTGGTAATACTTTGGATGAGTTTAAATCTTGTTGGTTTTTTCTATCATTGGGATGTTTATCCGTTTATCTTGCTCAATCTTCTTTTCTCGACACAAGCTGCTTATGCTGCACCAATCATTATGATGTCCCAAAACAGGCAAAGCGAAAGAGATCGTTCGCAAGCCAAAGCGGATTATCAAACAAATATTGAGGCAAAACAAGAAATCGAAGCCTTAGCAATAATGTTAAGTAGACTTGAAGTAGAAAAATTAGACAAAATTATTGCAATGTTGAATGAAATGGATAAAAAAAAATAGTTTCAAGTTCAAGTTCTCAACCTGAAACTTGAAACTAAATCACCAACTTCTCCAAGGTTTCCAGAACATAAGTATGCATCACTTCACGATAATCCAAATGGGTAACGATGCGCAGTTTTCCGTGACCCATTGAACTTATGGAAATTCCTTTTTGTTTCAATTTTTCCATCAAAACGGCTTCGTCTATACTAAATTGAACCGAGAAAATCAAGATATTGGTTTCTATGGGTTCTACCTTAGCAACCCAGTTTAGTTTTTCTAAGACAGCTCCTAATTCCTTGGCGCGTCGGTGGTCCTCTGCCAATCTTTCGATGTGGTTTTCCAATGCATAAATTCCGGCTGCCGCCAAATAACCTACTTGACGCATTCCGCCACCAAGAATTTTTCTAACTCTCAAAGCTCTGTGAATGGTAGCTTTATCAGATAAAAGAAGAGAACCAATTGGCGCACCCAAACCTTTGGACAAACAAACAGAAATGGTATTAAATACTTTTCCGTAATTTTTCGGATTGTCATTGGTGGCAACCAAAGCATTCCAAATCCTTGCGCCATCCAAATGGAATTTCAAATTATTGGCATCGCAAACCTTTCTGATTTTCTTGAATTCTTCAAAATCATAACAAGCGCCACCGCCTTTGTTGGTCGTGTTTTCGACACAAACCAAACTCGTCAGCGGACTGTGATAAAATTGCGGATCATTGATGGAACCCGCCACTTGTTCAGCAGTAATCATTCCGCGATTTCCATTCAACAAACAGCAGGAAACGCCACTGTTAAAGGACGCTCCACCTCCTTCATAATTATAAACGTGCGCCCATTTGTCAGCGATTAATTGCTCGCCGGGTTGTGTGTGCAATTTAATGGCGGTTTGATTTGCCATCGTCCCTGAAGGAAAAAAGAGCGCGGCTTCCATCCCGAACATTTCGGCAACTTTAGCTTCCAGTTCGATCACGGTTGGATCTTGTTTGTATACATCGTCCCCTACTTCGGCTTTAAACATCGCGCGCAACATTTCTTGAGTGGGTTTAGTAACAGTATCGCTTACTAAATTAATTTCCATATTATTTTTATATTTAAGGTGAAAGACAATTTACGAATTGTCACTACCAATATTTTTTCTATTTTTGTGCCACAAAATTACTATAATTTATGACAACTACCGAACAAATAAAAGGTATTGTGGAGCGCCTTGGTGCGTTGAGGAGGTATCTTTGACGTTGATGCCAAACTAATCGAGATTACCAACGAGGAAGAAAAAACCTTGGCTCCAGATTTTTGGAACAATGCCAAAGAAGCCGAAATCTATATAAAAAACCTTCGCTCCAAGAAAAAATGGATTGAAGATTACAACAAAGCGGTCGAAATGGCCGACGAGTTGCAACTGGCTTACGAATTCTACAAAGAAGGGGAACTTTCTGTTGAAGAATTAGATGAGCAATTCGCTGCTACCAAAAACCATATTGAAGCCATAGAATTCAAAAATATGTTGTCCGATGAAGGCGACAGTTTGAGTGCAGTGCTGCAAATTACGGCTGGTGCTGGTGGGACTGAAAGTTGTGACTGGGCTTCGATGTTGATGCGAATGTACATGATGTGGGCCGAAAAATCGGGTTACAAAATACGCGAACTCAATTATCAGGAAGGCGATGTTGCAGGAATAAAAACGGTAACACTCGAGATTGAGGGCGATTTTGCTTTTGGTTATTTAAAAGGCGAAAATGGCGTACATCGATTGGTGCGAATCTCCCCTTTTGATAGCAATGCCAAGCGACACACGTCTTTTGCATCGGTTTATGTGTATCCGTTGGTTGACGATACGATAGAAATTGAAATAAATCCCGCCGATATTGAAATCACCACGGCTCGTTCGAGCGGCGCCGGTGGTCAAAATGTAAATAAGGTGGAGACCAAAGTGCAGTTGAACCACAAACCTTCCGGGATTCAGATTCAGTGTTCAGAAACGCGTTCGCAACACGACAACAGAAACCGTGCAATGCAAATGCTGAAATCGCAATTGTATGAAATTGAATTAAAAAAGCAACAAGAACAACGCTCTGATATTGAAGCCGGAAAAATGAAAATCGAATGGGGTTCGCAAATCCGAAATTACGTGATGCAACCTTATAAGTTAGTCAAAGATGTTCGCACTGGTTATGAAACCAGCAATGTTGACGGCGTGATGAATGGCGATATCGACGAGTTCTTGAAAGCATTCTTGATGATGATGGGACAAAAGGATGAGGAATAGTTTGCAGTTTTCAGTCGCAGTTTTCAGTTGGAATAATTCAACCTTAACAAGTTTTAAAAACCTGTCAGGTTTGTCTTTAAAAAGCAATTGCTACTACAACGTAATAGTCTAGTTTATTGAAGAACTATGGCGTTTTTGGGTAGATTCCGCCCTTTATCTTGTCCTTTTTCTATATAAATGTCTTAAGTTTGCTTTTATAGATAATTCAAAAAACAACATTAAAATGAGCAAGACACTTCCAGAAAAATATAAACATTCTTATGCATTTAATCCAAAATATAAAAAATCAGCAGTGTATTTTTCAATGGAATTTGCCATTGATCAATCTTTAAAAATATATTCTGGAGGCTTAGGTTTCTTGGCAGGTTCTCATATGAGAAGTGCATACGATTTAAAGCAAAATGTTATTGGGATTGGGATATTGTGGAAAAAAGGATATTACGACCAATATAAAAAAGAGGATCTTTCGATGGGCGTTCAATTTCAAGAAAAAATATACCACTTCTTAGAAGAAACCAATATAAAATTTACCATAAAAATCAATAATTCTGATGTTTGGGTAACTGCTTATTATTTGAATCCAAAGACTTTTGGCACTGTTCCAATGTTTTTCCTTTCGACTGATTTGCCAGAAAACGATTATTTGGCAAAATCAACCACTTTCCGTTTGTATGATTCTGACCCAATCGCTAAAATTGCACAAACAATGGTTTTAGGTCTTGGTGGTTCGAAATTATTGGACGCATTGGATTATGAACCGGATGTGTATCATTTAAACGAAGCGCACGCCGTATCTTGTGTTTTTCATTTATACAATAAATTTAAAAATGTGGAAGCTATCAGGGAAAAAATGGTTTTTACAACGCATACTCCTGAAGAAGCCGGCAACGAAAAACATAACATTCACCTCTTGAATTCATTGAGTTTCTTTGATGGTATTCCACTGGAAAAAGTACGTGAAATCACCGGAATCCAAGATGATACCTTCAATCATACTTTAGTAGGACTTCGATTGAGTCATGTTGCAAACGGCGTTTCAAAATTGCACGGAGAGGTTTCTCGAGATATGTGGAAAGATTATTCAGGAATTTGCCCGATTATTCATATTACCAATGCCCAAAACAAGAAATATTGGGCCGATGCTTGGTTAGACGAAGCCTTTCAAAACAAGGATAGAGAAGCGTTAATCAAAAGAAAAACAAGATTAAAAGCAAAACTTTTTGATGTTGTCGCTGACCAAACCGGAAAATTGTTTGACCCTAATATTATAACCATAATTTGGGCAAGACGATTTGCTGATTACAAACGACCTGATTTAATTACCAGAGATTACGATCGTTTTATTAAGTTGTTGTCCAATACCAAAAGACCAGTTCAAATCATATTTGCTGGAAAACCATATCCAATGGATTATGGAGCCATTCACAACTTTGATAAATTGACTTACATCAGTAAAAATATCAAAAATATGGCGGTTCTTACGGGACACGAATTGAAATTATCACGCCAGTTAAAAGAAGGTGCCGATGTTTGGTTAAACAATCCAAGAGTGACCAGAGAAGCATCGGGAACATCTGGAATGACAGCGGCAATGAACGGCGCGGTCAATTTTTCGACAAATGATGGTTGGGTTCGCGAATTCAAGGATTTGAACAAAACCCAGAATTCTTTCGTGTTGCCTATCGTTGATCATAACCTGACAACACATCAACAAGACGAAATGGATTTGGAAAATTTATTTGAAATGCTTGAAAACGAAGTACTTCCTTTGTATTATGATAGTCCAAAAAAATGGTGGGATTTGGTGGAAACCAGTATGCAACAAGTTGTTCCGTATTTTGATTCCGCCAGAATGGTAGATGAATATTACGAGAAGTTGTATAAATAAATCACAGTTTAAATAAGTATGATTCAGAGACATAATAGGTTATTAAAACCTGTTATGTCTTTTTTTAACTTACAATCCCGCTTTCAAAATATTTAAATTCCCCATAATAATACTTGGGTTTTGCATAGGATCAAGCCAGTTTACCATCAACTTCATATATTCTTCGTTGATGGCAACACAACCCGCAGTAAAAGAAGTGTGTTTTAATGCCAAATGAAAAAAAATGGCGCTTCCTTTTCCTTTTATGACTGGATTTGTATTGTATTCTATAACCGTACAATACTTATAAATATCATTATTCATCAATAGATTTTCATACGATTTTGCATCTGTAGAACCGCTTAAATGCTTGTTATAATCAGCTGAATTTACATCATCAATCCATTTATCGTCCTTGGTGGTTTGCTGGTTTTCCAATAGTGTATTGGTTTGTTTTTCATAAGAAAATAATTTTCCTAGCTTGAAAATTCCTGATGGAGACTTGCCGTCACCTTCCACTTTTTGGAGTGGCAACGCAAAACCATTTTTACCAATACTTGCTGCTATTGGTTCCTGTTTTACTACCCATTTATTGTTGTTTTTTTCCAGCGCCACGAAAACAGCTGAAAAATTTTCGGGTTTTTCATTAAACACAACGAGTAATTGTCCAACATTTTCTAATTGACTTTTATTATTCTCTGCAATCAATAAGGCTTTTTCAATTGCACTTTTATTTTTTTGTGCTCTTAAATTGGTACACGAAAATAAAAGTATGGTGAAAATCAAAAAATTATTTGAAAATTTCATTTAGTTACTATTTGTACTTTGATAATTGGCGAAACGCTTTGTCTTGTCATCATTAGACCGATTGTGTATTCAATATAGTATAATGTAATAGACTTTTCACATACTATATCGGCATTATACCAGAACATTTTGGACTACAAAATAATTATAATTATTACTACAAACATAATAAATTTTGAATACAGCTAGAGGCGCAAATGAGAAATTTGCGCTAGCATAAATTCGACCATTTAATTAAAGAAAAAATTACAACCATTCAATCAAGGAGATTCCAACTCCAACAGTAGTTTGAAGATGATTGTAATCTATTAATGATTCTCCATAACCGTGAGAAACTTGTAAATAGGCTTTTAAGTTATTTTTAATCGGATACGACCAAGAAAACTCAGCATTCCCTCTTGGATTTGAATTAAAATTCATATTGTAGCCTCCAATAAAAGAAAAAACATTTCCATTTTTAGCATAAATAACATTCAAATCAGCACGACCAACATAGTCTGAAATATCTGGATTATCTCCAATGTAGTCTGACATACCATACCAAGATCTTACATAAACTGTCCAATCTTTGCGTTCTAATCCTGCATGAAGGACAACTCTATTCAAACTTCTTGAAAACGGTTCACTTTTTCCGTTAGATTGATGGTTGAATGCAATACCCACCATTCGTGTTTTAAACCCAAAAAATCTAAACTTAACAGGGAAATTCAGAATAACTTCTGGTTCATAATTTATCTCTCTAAACGGTCGTGAAAGTTTCACATTATAAATTTGCCAAAATGACTTTTGAGTATAAGCAACCCATAAATCAGCGTGTCCCCACAAGAAACTTTGCAATACTTTAGTTTTAAAACTCAATTGAAATTTTATTTCTAAATTATCATAATTTATCCCTTCTGGAGTTACATATTCAGGACTATCATTGAGAGAATAAGGTTGCTCATTAGGATTGCTTGTAAACTTACCCAATAAGATATAGATAGGTTTGTAAGGTGTTAACAAAAATGTACCTCTCACAGCAGTGGTGTCTAATTCCCAACGCTGAGTCATATTTTTTGGCTTCATTTTATCACTATTTAAAGCCTGAATTTGGGCAGTTGATATAAATGAAGAAAAAAACAGCGAAAAGATGGTGAATTTTGTCACTAATTTCATAATACAAGAGTCTAGTTTCAATGTGCAAAGTTACTCATCAAACAAAACTTAGGATTACATATTTTTACATAAAATTTATATAATTTACTGATATCATATACCATAAAAATTAATGCATTTGGAATTTCAATCCAAATTTACTTTATTTGATAAATAAATCCCAAGTCTAAAGAATCC
>Ga0335396_10003787_pt1 | contig 16975 bp, 17 predicted proteins | sample FRY02_FD_205743 | JGI IMG/M metagenome (GOLD analysis project Ga0335396, IMG submission 205743) | Freshwater microbial communities from Lake Fryxell liftoff mats and glacier meltwater in Antarctica - FRY-02 (spades assembly) (version 2) | ecosystem: Environmental > Aquatic > Freshwater > Ice >... | reverse complement strand
GCTTGAGCCGGCCGGCCCCATCGACGGTGAGTCGATTGCGGCCGCGATCAAATTCGATCAGCGGCCCGTCCAAGTCGATCCCCCGGCCCTTCACCTGAGCCGGCCGACCAGAGACAACAGCGCGCGCATCAAACCGCGTGGCTCGCGAGAGCTGAAGTTGATCGCCGCGTATTTCGAGCGACGCATCCGGGGCTGGCTCGCTCGCCAGCCCGGCAGCGTGCAGCCCAACTGCAAGCGGTTCCTCTACCAGATGCACCTGTCCTTCCAGTGACATTTCTTCGAGTTGATTGCCCTCGGGCGACATGCTCACCAAGCCCCGTACCAGTGCCCCCGTCGCCACCAGCTTGCCTCGTGTGGGTGGGGCCGGCGGAACCTTGGCAGGCACCGTGACCGGCACAGCGGCAGGCGGGGCGACCGGCGGGGCCGCTGCCACAGCCACAACCGGCACTGCCGGATGACGAAACCAAAGCTCCATGCGATCGGTGCGAGCGGTGAGTTGTTCAACATCAATCTCGACCGTGCCGCGAGCCAGCATCCGCGCCGGCCGCACGCCAGAGAGATCCGGGCCGGCACTCTTATGGCCTGTTGGAATTGGGAAGGCTTGAGCCGCGGGCGGCTTGGACTGCTTGGCGACAGTCAGCCAAAGATGCATTTCAGCCGCGCTCAGCCGGCCTTGTTTTTCAATCGACACCTCGGCCTCTCCGGCGATCGATGCGACATGCCCATCGCCATCGGGGCGCATCCGCAGCCACTTCTGCCACCGCGCCTGCAGAGGTGGTGAGCCATCCGTTTTTGTTCGCAGCCATCCCGGTCCCACGGCCATCAGCGACCCTGGATCGCCAGCAGGGCCCGGTGTGTAGTCGATTGATCGTGCCTCCATTTCCATGCCTCGCGCCACCAAGGAGACCGGTTCTTGTCCATCCAGTAAAATTCTCCGCGTGGCGATCTCATAGCCCAGCCGAGCAGCGCGAGCCTCCAGACCTGCGCCACTGCTGCGGGCCACGACCGGCGTGCCGCGAGCCTGGATTTCCTTTGGCACAAGTCCGCCGCGAGCAGCGTTCCCTTGTGTCGTCGCTGCGATCTCGATAGCGGTCGCGGCCGCTGGTAGCTCTTTGTGCCCGAGCACGATCGCCAGCATTTCACAGGCCAATTGATCGCTCGAGCCGCCCGGCACCGTCCGCATCACATCCACATGGTCTTCAAATGTGATCACATTGGCCGCTACATTCAGGCAGAGGCTGCCGCGGCAACTCACAAGCACCGGCGGGGCCTCGGCAGGAGCCTGCGACTGTGCTGCGACAGCAGACGCCACTTGTCCCGGCATCAAGCCACCTTCAAGCCCTTCTAAACGCATGGTGACATCGCGGTCGAGTCGGATCGAATCGACGCCACCGATGTTGGGGCCTTGATCGGCTGCCCCGGCCCGGGGCAAGAGCTTTGCCACCATCGCCCGACCGCTGCCGCTGGAACGCCCGTACCGAAATTGCACCATTTCATTGGTGCGCAGTTCCATATCCTCCAGCTCCAAGTCACGGGTGGCAATTTCAATCTCGTCATCAACTCCCGGTGCGGTTGGCGTGCCGCGCACCGTGACCTGTCCACGCAGGCTGCCGCCGATCAGTTTGGCAAGCCTCCCCTGTCGCAGATCGAGTGGCTCATCAAATTCCAAAACCGCGCCCTGCGGCGCACGCAAAATCAGCGTGCGACCTGCCGAAGCCTCGGCCGAGACTCGATTGCGATCGGGTAAAATCACCAGCGTGCAGGGCACGAGATTCACGCGACCGTCGGGCAGCGAGTGGTATTGCTTAAAAAGCAGCCGCATCTGCCGGCTCTCCAGCACGATTGGGTCTTCGCGTTCCCAGGAGCCAACCGGAAATATATCCCCTATGGCCGCGAGTCGATGATCGGCGCGGGCCCTGATGGCAGCCGCCTCCTCGGGAGTCGGCTCGATCGCCGTCACCGTATCGTATCGGCGTGGCTCAACCCAAGGCACCACAGCCAGCCGATAAAAACCCGCCAGAGCCACAACGATGAGAAACACCCGCAGCGTGCGTCCGAAGCGATGTTCCATGGGTGATGCTTCCAACGAGCGGAGCCAATCTTAAATCAAACCGTCGAATACCGGCGCACGATCGTCTCCCAACTTCCCCGGGCATGCAGCAACTGCTCAATGACTTCACGCACCGCCCCCCGGCCCCCTGGCAAGCGTGTGACAAGGGCTGCTGCTCGGACCACATCTGCACAGGCATCGGCCACAGCCACGCCGATGCCACAGCGGATCATGACAGGCACATCGGGCAGGTCGTCGCCGATAAAGGCTGTTTCTTCCCAGGAAAGACCGCACTGCGCCACGATCTCTGCCGCCACTTCCAGCTTGTTGACAACTCCCTGCCGAACAATGCCAATGCCTAGCTCTGCCGCGCGGATATCGACAATCCGACTCGATCGCCCCGTCACGATGCCAGCTCGGCCGCCAGCTTCCTGCCAGAGTTTGAGACCCAGACCATCCCGAATGTTGAATGTCTTGTGCTCGCTGCCGGCGTCGGTCCATGTCACGCCGCCATCGGTGAGCACACCGTCAACATCCAGCAGCAGGAGTTGCACTCGTGCGAGGCGATGCTCGAGAGACTCGGATCGATCGATCGCAGTGGTCATGATTTTTGTTCCTACCGACACCCTCCACTCAAGCGGCTGTCAGCCTCTGAGCCTCGGTTGAAATCTCAAGCAGTTCCTGCGGAACCAACCCCACAAGGTCGACGATATCAAGCAGACCCACTGGCCGGCCTGCGTCATTCACAACCGGCAATTCACTCAGTCGCAGCGACTCCAAAATAGCAACCGCATCGCGGAGCCTTGTGCCCGCCGCAACGGTCTTCGGCCGACTCGTCATAACGCATTCAATCGCTGCGTCGATTGCAGTGTCATTGCGCCGTTCAAAGAGTCGGGCCAGATCGCTGTCGGTAAAAATTCCTGCCAACGCCCCAGCAATGTCGATGATCATCACAGCACCCGTGCGACGGGCTGGCAGCGGCCGAGCAAAAACGGCTCGGACTGTGTCGCTGGGCTGCGCTATCCGGCATTGAGAGAGGGGTCGCATTGCATCCTCGACAAGCGTCAACTGCCGACCGAGACTGCCGCCTGGATGCCGAACGGCAAAGTCTTCGTGTGTAAATTGCCGCAGGCTACTTGTCGCTAGTGCCAAGCCATCCCCGATCGCCAGGAGAAGCGATGTGCTGGTGCTGGGAGCCAATCCCAGCGCGCAAGCCTCCTGCACGCGGCCTGTGACGACAACCACGTCCGCGGCGCGGCCCAGAGTGCTGGCGACTGTTCCTGTGATTGCCACGATCGTGTTTCCAAGTGCCGCCAAATGGGGGAGCAGTCGCGTGACTTCTTCGGTCTCTCCCGACTGCGACACAGCCAGCACAACATCGTCGCGTCGCAGGCTGCCCAGATCGCCGTGCATCGCCTCGGCCGGGTGTAAGAAATGGCTTGGGGTGCCTGTCGAAGCAAGCGTTGCTGAAATTTTGCGGGCCACTAGGCCAGCCTTGCCGATCCCCGTCACGACAACACTCCCCGTACAGGCTTCGATGATCCGCACCGCGCGGCAGAACGAAGCGTCGAGGCATTCAGCCGCTGCCCCAATGGCGGCCGCTTCGGCGCGGAGAATCTCGCGCCCACGCGCAAGCACATCTTCATCTGTCGGAGTCGCGGTCGAAACGAAATTGTCCATCGAAGGCCATCCACACGGTGTCTCTAAAGATCGCGCATCGATCGGGGCGCGGGGCGAGACTATAGGGCGTCTGGGCAAGCGCCACAACGCCAAATCAATGGGGTGGAGAGCTTTTCCTACCGGCAAAAAAGGCGGGCGACGCAGCCATTGAAGCCTACGATCGGGCGTATCGCTGGGCCATTTCTGCCAGTGTCACGACCGGTATCTTCCTCGCGTTTCCGGCCTGCCCAAATTGGACCATTCGCTCGGCGCAAATTTTCTTCATCGCATCCCGCGCTGGCTTGAGGTAGTCGCGGGGGTCAAACTTATCTGGGTGTTCCCAGAGCACCTTGCGAATGGCGGCTGTGATGGCCATGCGGTTGTCGGTATCGACGTTGATCTTACGGACTCCATGCTTGATGCCTCGTTGAATCTCTTCGACCGGCACGCCCCATGTCTGCGGCATCTTGCCGCCGTAGCGATTGATCATGTCCTGCAGTTCCTGCGGCACGCTCGATGAGCCGTGCATCACGAGATGGCAATTCGGCAAGCGGCGGTGAATCTCCTCGATCCTGGCCATGGCCAGCACTTCGCCATCGGGCTTGCGCGTAAACTTATACGCCCCGTGACTGGTGCCGATGGCGACGGCCAATGCGTCGACGCCTGTAGCCGCCACAAAACGCTCGGCCTCATCGGGATCGGTGAGGAGTTGATCGTGCGAGAGCGTACCCTCGGCACCGTGGCCGTCCTCAGCCTCGCCGTGGCCGCTTTCCAGAGAACCCAAGCAGCCCAACTCACCCTCCACCGAAACTCCTCTTGCATGAGCTGCCCGCACCACTTCGCTCGTCACCTTCACATTATAATCGAAGTCGGCCGGCGTCTTGCCGTCATCCTTGAGTGAGCCGTCCATCATCACGCTGGTAAAACCGTTGTCGATGGCACTGGAGCAGGTGGCAGGCGAGTTGCCATGGTCCTGATGCATGGCCATCGGAATCGTCGGATAGAGTTCGGCGGCCGCAATCATCAGATGCCGCAGATAGTTGTCCTGACTATAACTCCGCGCACCTCGCGAGGCCTGGACGATCACTGGCGAATCGGTCTCCTTGGCCGCTTCCATGATGGCTTGAATCTGCTCCATGTCGTTGACATTGAAGGCGGCAAGGCCGTAGCCGTTCTCGGCAGCGTGATCGAGCAGAATGCGCATGGGAACGAGCGGCATGGGTGAGTCTCCAAGGAGTGCAGGGAAAGAAAGCAACGGGGATCAAAAGTCGTGGGACGGGAAATCATAAGTCGTTTTGGACCTCACGACAAACAGCAACAAAGAGCAGGCGGCATGCTAGACTCTCGGAATGGATCTCAAGCCCACAACCGACCCGCTTTCCAGCTTTCTCTATGTGGCTGGGGGCTGGCTGTGCATCGGCTTGGCTGTGCTGGGGGCGGTTCTTCCACTCGTGCCGACAACCCCCTTTTTGCTGCTGGCAAGCTGGTGCTTTTTTCGTGGCTCACCGCGGATTCACGCCTGGCTCCATCGCTCGAAGTGGTTTGGACCGACGCTCGACGACTGGGGTCACTACCACGGCATTCGCCGCAGCATGAAATACCGCACCTTCGTAATGATTGGAGTCGTCGTTGCCGCCAGCTTGGTGCTCAGTAGTTTGCCCGGATGGCTCCAGTATGGTGTGCTGGGACTGGTCGCCATCGGACTCTATGTCGTCTGGACGGTGCCAACATTGCCTGACGATACACCTCGCGCTCCTCGCACGATCGTGCCGTGAACTTCTAGAGCGATGCGCTCAGGCAAAATCAGTTTTCAAGAGTTGCGTCTGGTTCTGGAAGCCAGTGGGTGAGCAGCACGCCCACGAGTGCATAGGCTCCGGCGACGGCCGCCCCCACCCATGCGATCCGCACTGGATCGGGAGGCGTTGCCGCCGAGAGCGTCAACGTCAGCCATGCTGCGGCTGTGCCGAGCACTCGGCCACCGATATTGGCTGCAAAGCTTTCCCCCGTGCCGCGCAGGTGCGTGGGAAAAACAAGCGGGATGTAGTTGCCCCAAAAGCTAAACTGTGCGACTGTAAAAAGGCCCGCCACAAAAATGCCTGCCTTGATCCATGGCAGGGATTCAATATTGGAGAGTTGTGTTGAGATCCACCAGAAGAGCGCCGGCACAACAAGCAGCGCCGGGATTTGAAAGAGCCGCAGCAACCGCCGACGACCGATGATCCGCAGCGCCGCCAAGGCCAGCAGGACGCGGCCGACGAGGCCACCGATTTCCTGATAGATCGTCACCGTGGCCACAGCCTCGTCTGTGGCATTGCCTGCGATGCTCTTCAGTTTGCCAGCCGTCGGAACCGCTTTCCCCTGCTGCTTGGCTGTGAGAAGAGCCTGCTCTTGCGCCGTCTTGGCCATGGCCACAATCGCCGCATGGCCCTTGGGGCCACCCAGAATCTGGGGCAGTTGCTGGATCGCGCCAAAGGCAATGCCATAACTGGTCGCAAACACCAGCGTTGTCAGCACCGTCGCACGCACCAACTGCGGGCTGAAGAGTTCACGAATGCTGGGCCGCCGCAGCGTGCCGGCCGCTTTTTTCTCTGCCCAGACAGGGCTCTCAGGAAGAAATGGGCGAATCAGAATCAGCGGCAGGGCCGGGATGACGCCCGATATCAGCGTGTAACGCCAAGCATCGTGGTTGCCGTGGATGGCCGGCAGGATGTCGGCGAATCGCGCCGCCAGCACATTGACTGCGCCTACCAGCAGTCCACCCACAGATGAAAATGCCTGCGTCCACCCCAGCGCCCGCTCCCGCTGCTCCCTGTCGGGAAAGAGTTCGGCCAGCCAGGCAACAGCCGCCACAAACTCCACGCAAACGCCAATGAATACGAGGCAGCGAAAGACCAGCAACTGTTCCAGCGTGGTCGCAAATCCAGCCGCGAGAGCCGAGAAGGCGTAGAGCAGGATGCTCAACGTGAGCACGCGACGGCGCCCCAGCAGATCGGTGAGATACCCGCCGAGGAGCCCAAACACGCCGCCCGCGATGGCTGGCACAAAAAAGAGAGTCCGCGCCCACCCCACATAGCTCGGCCCGCCCGGACTCCAAAGTGCCAGTGCGTCGGCCGCTGACATGCCCCCCTGCGTGAGCGCATCGATGATCGGTTTACTCAAGTCGCGGATCGCCGGCTTGATCACCAGCGGCAGCATCAAGAGTTCGTAAATGTCAAACGCAAACCCAATCGCCGCGATTGCACAGACCAGCCAACCGGTTGCCGACAGCCGACCAGAGGATGTGAGACCGCTGCTACGAACTGCCGGCGTTGATCGCGATTGCATAAGCGCCTATTTTTAGATTTCAGGGTCCGATGGAGGGAGGGTTCTTGGCCAGGAAGTCACGAGGACCGCGGGTGGTGTAGTAAGGATAGGCTACGCCGCCAGTGGGCGGACCAGCAGGGCCTGTTTGGCCGTAATTGGATGCGGCCAAGGCGGCCTTTTCCTGCGGCGTGAGGCGATGCTTGGCCAATCCACCATACTTTCCATGGGGCTGGCAGGAAGCACCTTGGCATTCCTGACACGCGCCATCCTGACACGCGCCATCCTGACACGCGCCATCCTGACACGCGCCATCCTGACACGCGCCATCCTGACACGCGCCATTTTGGCCTCGGCCACCGGCGTGACCGGCCTGATGGGCGTAGGGTCCGTCAAAGTTTGCAAGGAACAGTCGATCGATGATTGAGCACCCGCTCGACATCCCGATCACTGCAACCACCAACAGCAGTCCAGAGGTTTGTTTCATGACAGAGTTTCCAAAGACGACCGGCCCACGGGCAGCCAAATTGATCGACGGGCCAAACGCCGCGTCGGGATGCGCCGTGAAGGCCCACGACCACATCCAAGAGAAGTATCGGTCGTTCGGGTTAGAACGGTTGAGAAAACTCTGCCGGCCACACACTAGAGAAACGAGGCAACCCAGGCACTTCGCTCAGCCCGCGTAACGGCCCACCACCAGCGAGATATTCTGGCCGCCAAAGCCAAAGCTATTGGACACGGCATGGGTGATTTTTGCTTCCCTGGATTTGTTGGGAACATAATCGAGATCGCAGTCGGGGTCGGGTTCTTCATAGTTGATCGTCGGCGGTGCCATGCCGTCGCGGATGGCCAGCAAGCAGACAATCAATTCCGTGGCTCCGGCAGCGGCAATCAGATGGCCCATCATGCTCTTTGTGCTGGAGACAGGGATTTTGTAGGCCCGAGGGCCAAAAACATTTTTAATCGCCAACGTTTCAACACGATCGTTCACGCTGGTGCTCGTACCGTGGGCATTGATGTAGCCGATTGCATCGGGGCCAATTCCAGCATCCTTCAGCGCCATATTGATGCAGCTTGTTGCGCCACGTCCTGCTGGATGCGTGTCGGTGATGCGGTAGGCGTCTGCCGTTGAGCCATACCCCAAGAACTCACCGTGGATCGTCGCCCCCCGTTTCTTGGCATGCTCGAGTTCTTCGAGCACTACCATCGCCGCTCCCTCGCCCAAGACAAAGCCGTCACGATCGCGGTCGAATGGACGGCTGGCCCGAGTGGGCTCGTCATTGCGAGTCGATAGCGCTGTCAACAGATTGAAACCCGTCACTCCAAATGGGTGGATCATGCTGTGGGTGCCCCCCGACAGCATCACATCGGCATCGCCGCGACGGACCAGCTCCGCCGCTTCGCCGATCGCCTGACTCGACGCCGCACAGGCTGTCAAGCAGTTGACATTTGGACCCTGCGCGTCAAATATTCCAGCCAAATGACCGGCCGGCATGTTGGGCTCCTGCTCGACTTCCGCCAGTGGGTGGAGCGTTTCCAAACCCAGCTTGGTAAACTTGGCGATGTCCAGCGTATCGCCTTCGATGGCTGCCATCATCATCCGCGTGAACGAATCAAAATCCTGCTGTCCTTCGCCGCTACCGAGGTAAACACCCAGCCTGGTCGGATCGTCCAGCCCCTTGGCAAGGCCCGCGTCTCGCATGGCCTGCAGGGCTGCGCCGATGGCAAACCGCGTGTGTCGGCCACAAAAATGCCAGGCTTTTTCGTCTTGACCTTCATGGCCCAGATCCCAGTTGCGAACCTCCGCCGAAATCTTAGTGGGGAATCGCGATGCATCAAAGACGGTCGTCATGCCGACGCCCGACGCCCCTGCCATCAGATTTTTCCAGAGCTCTTCCACCCGCACGCCCAGCGGCGTGATGCAACCTACTCCCGTGATCACAACCCTGCGTCTGCTGGCAACCATTGCCACTCCTTCAAAAACATTTCGGGAAACCGACCACTCCTCAGCACAGTCCATCACCAGTCGGGGCGCACCAGTGGTTGCCCGGCTTCGTCGCGACCGACATCGTAAATGTGCATCTGGTCGAGCCACTTGAGCAATTCATCTGGTTCAAACAGTTTTGGAACGCCCTCGCCAGGCTCAAGGTGCGCGAAAAAAAGTTCCGCTTCGCCCTGCAATTGATCGCCCACTCGGCTGGTCACATGGGTCAGTGATCCGGTCGGCTTGAGATCGCGGATCTCGGCCCGAAAAACCAGTGTATCGCCTGGAACGGCATCGAAATGAAAGTTGGCCACAGCCACTTTTGCCAGCACGACGCGGCGGTTGTAGTCGATCGCTTCGGCCACCAGCAGGCCGGCCGTCTGGGCCATACCCTCGACGATCAGCGAATTGGGCATCAGGGCCGCGCCCGGAAAATGGTCGTGCAGATGCTCCTCGGCAAGCGAGACATTTTTCACCGCCGTGGCATGTTTGGCATGCACGAATTCATTAAATCGGTCGATCCAAAACCAGCGCATGGAAGGGGTTCGGCAGGGCCGTCTTTCGGGACAGAAAAAGGATGGGTGAGAGTGCCTGGCAAACGATTGAAAAACCGACACAATCAGCTGGATAGTTTGCCCTGTACATAGCGAACCATGTCTTCAACCGTCAGCGTGTTGGCAAAATTCTGCACGCTAGGATTTGCCTCGAACTTTGTCAGATCCGCAAACGGCATCCGCACTTTGAGTGCGGCCAAGCCCGCTGCGTTCACTTTTCCATTGGTGACATATTCAGAACTGGAGAGCACATCCTCTGGAAAGAGTTCTCCCCGAGGGATTTTGATGGCAAATGTTTTTTCTAGGCGAAAGACAATGTCGAGAAAGTCGATTGACTCTGCTCCAAGATCGCCCACCATAGTGGCCGATGGGGAAACTTCGTCCTCATCAACACCGAGGGCATCGATAAGGGCTGTTTTGACTTTTTCAAAGATTTCATCACGAGACGGCATCGACTGTTACCTTGCAAACGAGGGATAGAAAAAAACAAAAACGAATCCAACTTCGCACGGTTGTAGTGTTGTGTGGCCGGAATGGGAACCCCAAACTCCGATTCCGCAGCGATTCCCCCTGCTTTGGGGCAGAAAAAAGCGGGCAAAACAGGTTTCGTGAGCAGGTCTTCCGGGGCTCATACCGATAAAAATGGCCCCGCAAAAGAGACCTGAAAAACAGCTCGACCAAACTAGTGATCAGAACCCACCGCCTGGAGTGCGGGCTTGGCAGTTTGGCCGCTGTACACCGTAGGTCTCGGTACGCCGCTGAGTCGGCCTGCAGGATGGAGAATCGACCAGAGCTTGCGCATTTCGGCACGCACTCGCACATCGACTGCGTCGCCGTACGGCATACGATCGGCCAAGTTGTAACGCTCCAGCACGAGTCTGGCTGTTAGGCTGGTGCGACCACCGATCATGCCGCTAGCCTTGATCTTGGTCGTGTTGGCATCCTGTCCGATCACTTCGGCCGTGACGGTCAGCACTTGCCCTGGCTGGAGAAAGTCGCCGTACTTCACATTTTTTGCCGTTCGCAACACGACAATGCTGTGGGCAAAATCCTCTCCGAGTCGAATCGTCCAGGCGGCGGCCTGCGTCATCGCCTCCAGCATCAAAACACCCGGCATGACGGGGAACCGGGGGAAGTGATCGGCCAGATACTCTTCCGACAAAGAGAGCGTTTTAATGGCTGTGATGCTCTGGCCTGGCTCGATGGCGGTCACGCGGTCAAGGAGAGTAAAACGCATGCAATTTTTTTCCGTCGTGACTGCAAAACCCGTTGAGCAATCTTCATGAATTGTCGGCTCACGTGCCCACAGTATAGGAATTCCCAGCCGCTCCACAACCTGCCGGCCACAATTTTCCCAGCCATTTTCGCTTTTCACGGGGAAAGCTATCGTTATGATCGACGCAATCCGGTTGGTTTCACTTCTTGCAACGAATACAGCCCGGGAGCAACTCTTTCTCTGTCTTCTTCTATAATAAAGCCTCTCCAAAACGCTTCTCCGGAAAAAAAGAAACTCTCGCGTTGTCGATCTTTACTCATTGCCTCATCTGCCTGATGCAACCCAAGCCTCCATGCCACTGACCATCACACCACTCACCTCGCCGGCAAACGGGCCGCTCTGGATTGATCTCTCAGGCATCACGCCCGATCGGCTCGCTGATTTGTCGCTGAGTCAGATTGAACGATTGACTCTCCTGGCCGACGGTCGTGCGAGTGAATTAGGGCTGCTGTTTTCCGCGACCAGGAGCAAAGGCGGCGACGATGGTGCCATCGAATGCGTGGGCGACTTTTCTCGCGTACACCGCGTCGGTGCACAAATGACCGTCGGCACAATCGTCGTACAAGGCGATGTGGGCCGACACGCTGGCGAGGCGATGGCAGGCGGCACGCTGACAATCACAGGCCACGCAGGCGATTGGTTGGCGGCCGAAATGACTGGCGGTTCGCTCCGGGTTGGTGGTCGAGCGGGCGACAATGTTGCCGGAGCCCTGCCGGGGAGTATCGCGGGGATGCGGGGTGGAGTGGTGGTGGTCGCCGGTGATGTTGGCTGCCTGGCTGGAGCGAGGATGCGTCGCGGCATCTTGGCGATTGGCGGCGACTGCGGTGCGGGCGTTGCTTTTGAAATGAGGGCCGGTACCGCGATTGTGGCCGGCCGCATTGGCGAGAACGCCTGCCTGGGCATGAAGCGTGGCACTTTGATTGCTCTGGTGGGCATTCCCGTCTTATCGCCGACATTTCAGCGTGGCAGCGTCTGGTCGCCGACATTCATGCCGCTCCTGGCAAACCGCTTGGCACGGGCCCACTTTCAACCCGCCGAATCGGCAGGGGATCTTTGCCTAGGCAAATGGCAGCAGTGGCACGGCGACACGCTCTGCGGCGGTCGAGGAGAAGTTTTTCACCGCTGAGTGTTCCATGCCCCGCTAAAAACCCCAGACTTTTCACCCCCGCTTCCGTCAGCACCGCCTTTCGACTAGTCTCTGGGGCTTCTGCTGCTTGTGGTGCCCGAAGAGATGCTTCCTCGATTCATCTCGATTCATATTCTTAGATTCATCATTTTGTATGCCAACGATTAGCCAGCTAGTTCGCAATCGCCGCCGTCCGAAGCGGAAGTTCTCCAAGTCGCCGGTGCTCGAGCGCTGCCCGCAAAAACGCGGCGTCTGCTTGCAGGTTCGGACGATGACACCGAAAAAACCAAATTCGGCTCTCCGCAAGATCGCCCGCGTGCGACTCTCCAACACCAAGGAAGTGACCGTCTACATTCCAGGTGAAGGCCACAACTTGCAGGAGCACTCGATCGTGCTCGTCCGCGGTGGTCGCGTCCGCGATCTTCCCGGCGTTCGTTACCACATTGTCCGCGGTGCCCTCGACACGCTCGGCGTGCAGGGTCGTAAGCAGTCACGCAGTCTCTACGGTGCCAAAAAGGGCTAATTAAAAAGGGTTGAGTTAGAAAATCATGGGAAAGATCACATCGAGTCGCGAGCAACTCATCCCCGACCCACGCTATGGGTCTTTGCTGGCGAGCAAGTTCATCAACTGCCTGATGTATGACGGCAAAAAGAGCATCGCTCAGGGCGTCTTCTATCGGGCGATGGACATCGTTGCCACAAAAGTGACTGACGCTGAACCGATTGAGATTTTCAATCGCGCCATCGAAAATATTAAGCCGGCCGTTGAAGTGCGTTCCAAGCGAGTGGGCGGTGCCGCCTACCAGGTGCCGATGCAGGTCAATCGCAACCGCCAACAATCCCTAGGCATCCGCTGGATGCTACAAGCTGTCCGCGAGAAGAAGGGCCGCGCCACTCACGAAAAGCTGGCCGAAGAAATCGTGGCGGCCTACAAACGCGAAGGTGCCGCTGTCACCAAGCGTGATAACGTCCACCGCATGGCCGACGCCAACAAGGCGTTCGCTCACTTTGCCTGGTAGTTCCAACTGGCCTGCGTGCGACCACTTTTTGCCTGCGTGCGACCACTTTTTGCCTTCTGGCTCTGGCCTTCTGGCTGCTGCTCTGCCGGACTCACCCGCACTGTCGGCGGAAGGGCAGGATTTTTATCGTACTTTGACTTGCATCGGCATCATCATCAGCGGACGGCCCGACGAGAGTTGCACAAGCGCCTCGGCCTGCGTGGCCAAGACATCCAACCCCGGCACTCCCGCCATTCTGGCCAGCAAAACAGCCCGCAGCAGGATCTCGCTAGCAGCACTTTTTCCAGTCGCCGCCCCTTGGGCCAGCGGGGCTTTTGCAGCCCCCACCATCCCAAACAAATCGTCAAAGAGGCCTCGCGGTTCTGGCAATAAAATTCGTTCGAGCTCCTCGTCCTCCTCGATGCCCGCCAGCTTTCTGGCCTCGTCAATCGCGTCCTCAAGAGTACCCAAACGGTCTACCAGTCCGAGTTCTTTGGCCATCCGACCAGTAAACACTCTCCCCTCGGCAAGCGTGGCGATCTTTTCCATGTCGAGCTTGCGACCGGCAGCCACCTTCGATGTAAACAAGCGGTAGACATCCTTCATGGTGGCTAAAAAAACCGCCCGCTCTTCGGCGGTGAATGGCGTCTGCATCGACAGCCACCCGGCGTTACGGCCCTTGCTCACCACATCGGTGTGTACGCCAAACTTTTCCATCGCTCCACCAATAGCGATCTTGCCCCCCACCACACCGATCGAGCCAGTCAGCGTGCCGGGTGCGGCCACAATTTTGTCGGCTGCTACGGCCACATAGTAGCCACCGCTCGCTGCGATGTCGGACAGGCTGGCCACGATCGGTTTTTCCGTCCGTTGAACCTCGCGCCAGATCAGATCACTGGCCAGCGCAGAACCACCGGGCGAATCGATCCGCAGCACAATTGCCACCACCTGTTCATCTTTGGCGGCATCGCGGATTGCCTCAATCACGCTGGCACTGCCTGCTGAACCGCCACCCAGCAGATCGTCGGAGCCCTTTCCTTCCTTGATTTCGCCCGTCAAGTGAACGATAGCAACCTGCTTTTTTTTGCCGCTGGCAGACTGCTGCTTCTGGCCAGAGAGCATCTCCACAAGCTTTACCAACCCGCCGATGCCGGAAAAATCGCTGTCCATTTTCTGCTCCGCATAATCCCTGACAAGCTTTGGAGCGTCGACCTTGATCGCACCGGCCAGTGCGCTGACCACTTCATCTTCATAACCAACCGCATCGATCAGCTTGGCCTCGCGGGCAGAGTCGGGCGTAAACACACCGATGTCGATCAATTCTCGCACGCCGGCCAGCGGCAACTTTCTATCGGCGGCAATCCGTTCCACCATCTGTTCGTAGAGATCACCCACAAAGCTCTCGTACTGCGTGCGAAGCTGCGGGCTCATGCCTGTGCGAGTCAGCGGTTCGCCCGCCCCTTTAAACTCACCGACCTGTAGAATCTCCGCCTCGACGCCCAGTTTGTCGAGCATCGCCTTGAAAAACGTCACCTCTGTCCGCACTCCCGTGATCTCCAGCGTGGCTGCGGGGGGCATCGTGATCGTGTCGCAGGCTGTTGCCAGCATGTAGTGGACAGGCTCTGAGCTGATCAGATACGCGGCCACTGGCTTGCCCGCCTTTTTCACCCGTGCAATGGCTCCCCGTAATTCGTCGGCCCGGGCGCGACCCAGGTCGGGCGACTCGATCGACAGCAGCACCGCTTTGACGCGAGCGTCGCCGGCTGCCTTGTCGAGCCGCTCGACAACGCGGTGCAAATGTGGAGAAACATCGGCCAACAGCCCCCCCTGCCCGACGCCATCGGGGATCGACCCGGCCAGCGTGATCTGTGCTATCGTGGCGGTGACTTTTTTCGGAATCGCTTTTTCAGCGACTTTTTTTGCCGGTTTTTCTGCTCCGGCAGGCTCGCCTCGCAGCGGCCTAGCGTCACTCGCAAGGGCCGCGGCCATCGCCAAGAGGAGTAAAATCGCACGGCCAGAACGCGGCCTCACCGACACGACCAACAGAAGCGAACGGATCATTTTTCTGGCTCCTCTAATAGTTAGTAGATGGCGATGCATGAGCGAAGCATGGCAATGCTCTATTCTCGTTATAGCCCCGCATAGGACACATGGCGATAGGACACATGGCGATGCTCTATTCTAGTCTGAGTGGAGTGATTTCCGTCTGCTCAGAAAAAAGCTATATCCGAAAGTTGTGTTCCTGGAGGGAAAAGAAAAAGGCGGCGTATCCTGCTGTGATCAGTTCACCAACAGCAGCCCACAACGGGCAGAAAGGATATGCCCCCCATGCGAGGTTTTACGGTTCGCGGTTCGAGTTGTCCATCAGGTCGGAAGCACGCGAGGAGACGGCGATCGGCAGGAAGGAACGTGTCAATGACTTTGAGACACCTGCTGAACGAATTTACTGTAGCAAGGTAGCCCTGAGTGTGCGGACTTGCGGGCTGTTTTCCGGCGGGTTGATTCAGACCTCTGCTGCCGGCTCCAGCGGCCGTGGAGCGCCTCGAACGAACCTTTCGGGGTGCTGGGCATGTGCCGCGGCCAGCACCTTGGCCCGTGCCAGAAGAGCCGCCGTGGCTTCTCCGGCGTGGACGACTGCCTGGGTCAGGAGCCCAATGCCCCAGTGGCAGTGCTCGTCGTTGTACCAGCGGAAGAACCTGTGGCAGAAGTCGAGGCCATGAATTGTGGCTGGCGAACTTGCCTGGGAAGTCGGGCCGGTACTTCAAGGTCTTGAACTGGCTCTCTGAGAACGGGTTGTCGTCGCTGACAAAAGGGTCGGCTGTGGGACTTGGTCACGCCCAGAGTGGCCAGCAGTTGCGCCACGGCCATAGGATCGCATGGCTGGGCCACGATCGCTGTGGATCGTCAGTTGATCGGTGGGGGATGCGCTCCTTGATGAGTGTTTCACGAATCAACCGCTCGGCGAGATACTGCGATTACCGGTGGGCCAGCATCCAGCCCACGACATAGCGGCTGTAGATGTCGAGGACCACGTAGAGGTTGGAGTAGGTCCACTTGGCCGACCCCAGCAGCTTCGTGATGTCCCACGTCCAGACCTGGTTGGGCGCCGTGGGCGGCAGCTCGATCCCTAGGATCTCAGAAAGTTTTTTTGGACGAAAGAGAATAGCCTCTGTCCGACGAAGCTTTTTCATGAGCTGCGCATTCTCCCGAATGAGCCGTTGGTTTTCAGCAATCAGCGGCGCATTCTGGTCAGGCTTCCGCCCACGTCGCTTGGGTACGAGGCCGGTGAGTGCCGCCTCGTCACGCTGCTTTCACCACACGCACAAGTTCGACGAGTAGAGGCCTTCGCGACGGAGCAGGGCGCCGAGCTGCCCAGGCTGGGTGAGCCGATCTGCTTCCTGAAGGATACGGGCCTTGTACTCAGCGGTAAACCGCCGCCGCACGGGCTTCTCCGGCACCGCCGGACTCGCCTCGCCACAGTCAATCCGCAACGGGATGCGCGCCGGGAAAAAATCCCGCCACATTGCGGGCAGCAGACAGCCGGTTCGGTCAACGTCACCGGGCCGTCGTCGGTGAGCAACGGCAAGTCGTGCGGTCACTGGCGCGGAGCTTGCTGCGATCCACAAGCAGGACAAGACTCGGTCGCGGTGAAATGTTCCGCATGCTGGGCCGTCAAATGCACATCGAGCGCCCGAGCCACCATCCGCCCGGCCCAATGCCCGAACTGCTCGATCGCTGCGAAGGTGGTCTCGCGCGGCGAACCCTCTCGCCAAAGCCACGCTTTGACAGCAACGCCACCAGTTCCGAGAACTTGCTTTCACTCTTCCGGGGTCAGGTCCAAATCTACGTCCAGAGCGTCCTTACTCGTGGTAATTTCCTATCCAAAGGTTCCAATTTGCCTAGGTATGGCCCGTCGCAATAAATCTGCAACATTCCTCTGGACAGGAATTTAATATCATGAGACAAGCCGCTCGCTATGAACGCGAGCGCATATTCAACATGTGAGATTCGGACCAGAGCTGTTGATG
>Ga0335396_10003785_pt1 | contig 16982 bp, 15 predicted proteins | sample FRY02_FD_205743 | JGI IMG/M metagenome (GOLD analysis project Ga0335396, IMG submission 205743) | Freshwater microbial communities from Lake Fryxell liftoff mats and glacier meltwater in Antarctica - FRY-02 (spades assembly) (version 2) | ecosystem: Environmental > Aquatic > Freshwater > Ice >... | reverse complement strand
GTCAGGCTTACGCTGCCAGCCAGAAAGCCGGCCCAAGAGTCATCAAGAAGAACAAATAACTCAACCGAACTGCTGCTGGAATCTGTTACTAAAGCGGTGCGTAGGGAGTTAGAGAGACCTATTCGAAAGAACCCGTTTCCACCCGGATTAGCTTGAACAACTTCGCAGCTGCCACCAAGGTCTAGCTCGAGTGGTTGTTCAAGCAGGATTCGATGTTCTCTCACCGGACCTGCAGAGCCAACTCGGGTTGAGAGCACCATCGGTGTGGGCCACAGCTCTGCTTCTGAGCGGCTAGCACCGGGCTGACTGCTGGCATAGCTAAAGCGCTCTTGGCTGAGGCGCAGTCCTGTGTCAGTGCTCTCTACCGTTATCAAGGGGTGGCCGCCCCGAAAGATCCAACTATCCATGATTCTTCGCACAGGTTCTCCACTGACCCGCTCTAGTGCATCCCAAAGATCGCTTGTCTCAGTTACCCCATAGGCATGTTGTTCTAAGTAGTTCTTAATACCGGAGCGGAATACTTCTGCCCCGAGGTACTGCTCCAACATGCGCACTACGGATGCACCTTTTTCATAGGTGAGGATGTCGAACATGGCTTCGGCTTCGGCCGGACTAATGACCTCAAACTCAATCGGTCGTGTTGACTGCAAGGCGTCTGTGTCAAAGGCCGCAGCGCGAGCTAGCCCGAATGAGGTCCACACATCCCAGTCGGGACGTAACGCGTTAGTCGCTGTGATTTCCATAAACGTTGCAAAGGCCTCGTTCAGCCAAATGCCGTTCCACCATTTCATGGTGACAAGGTCGCCAAACCACATGTGGGCGAGCTCATGGTTGATGACATCGGCAACGCGCTGCAGTTCTGGTTGCGTTGCTTCATTCGGATCAACTAGGAGCAGCACCTCACGGAAGGTGATGCAGCCAAGATTCTCCATTGCGCCAAATGCAAAGTCGGGAACTGCAACTAGGTCAACCTTGTCTCCTGGGTAGGCAATGCCGTAGTAGTTCTCGAAGAACTTCAGTCCGGCCTCTGCAACGTCAAGAGCAAAATCGCACAGGTGTGCTGAGCCTGGAGGAAAGATAACGCGCAGGGGAATAGGGCCGTTTACTCCGGCAACCATTCGGGGTTCAGTTGCCTGAAGCGGGCCGATAACAAATGCAACTAAGTAGGTAGACATCGCCATGGTGTCTGCAAAGGTGATTCGCGCTACTGAACCATCAAGTTCTTCTCGCCCAATCTGCGCGCTGTTAGATACTGCGAGTACATGATCGGGAACCGTCAGAGTGATTGAGAACACTGCCTTAAACGCGGGCTCATCAAAACAGGGGAAGCACCTGCGGGCATGCGTGGACTCGAACTGCGTGACTGCAAGAACCTGCTCCTCGGTTTCGCCAAATCTTGACTGATAGAACCCCACGAGTTGCTCGTTGAAAGTGCCGGTAAATCGCAGATTGATTTTCGCGTGGCCTGCAGAGAGTTCTTGGCTTAGTTCTAAGGTGATTCTTTCGAGCTCAGCATTTACCAAAACCGTTGCTGGGATGGGATTGGGTGAGTTTGCCCCTTCGGGCTGTACCCAAACTCGCTGGATGTCTAGGTCCACTGCGTTCAAAACAATCTGCGAGCAGCGTTCGGTAACTTGAACGCTAATGAGCACCGACCCCTCAAAGGTTGTTCCTTCTAGGTCGGGCCAAATCTCTAGGTCATAGCGAGTTGGAATTATCGTGGAGGGAAGGCGAAAGGGGTTACTCATTGGTCTTGGACTCCTGACATTGGTTGTTCGGCTGAGCGCTGCTGCAAGCAACTGAGAACGCTTCAACTCTGATGCAGAGCGTAGGGCCGCAAGGTCAGGTACCTTTTCAGCGTGTACGAATGTTTTGAAGTCACCATTTCCAATAAGGTCGCTCACCTGCAACTCAAGCGGCCAGACGCCTTTAACTCAATGATTAGTAGTTTCTGGACTGAACTACCGCAGATTGTTCGTGAGATTGATGCGGCGGCCTCTGCACGGGCAATTGTTATTTCCTCTACCGGCAAGCACTTTTGTGCGGGCATGGACCTGTCGGTGTTTACTTCAGATAGCAGTTTGAGCGGCGGGTCTGGGGTGACCGAAGAGGGGCGTAAGCGAGCGCACCTATGGATGATGGTTCAGCATCTTCAGGATTCTTTTACAGCTCTGGAGCAGGCCCGGATTCCGGTGCTCTGCGCAATCCAAGGTGGTTGTATCGGTGGAGCAATAGACATGGTCTCTGCAGCCGATATGCGCTACTGCTCAGCTGACGCATTTTTTTGCGTCATGGAGATCAACCTTGGCATGACCGCCGATGTTGGAACCTTGCAGCGACTCCCTAAAATTATTCCCGAGGGAATTGCACGCGAGCTGGCCTACACAGGCGACCGCATGCCAGCTCAGCGTGCGCTCGAATGCGGTTTGGTCAACCAGGTCTTTGAGGACCACGACGCACTTGTTCAGGGAGTGCTCGAGATTGCAGGGCGCATTGCTACTCGCTCTCCTCTTGCAATCTGGGGCACAAAAGAGATGATCAATTACACAAGAGATCACTCAGTTGCAGATGGTTTGAAATACATCGCAGGTTGGCAGTCGGGAATGTTCCACCCGGCAGACATGATGGAGGAGTTTGCCGCAAAGGGAGAGAAGCGAGAGCCTGTGTTTGAGGAACTACCGAGTCCCCCACAGTCGCTTTGATTGAGTGCCTGAGCGATAAATGAGCGATCCTGGGGTGAGTTGGTGTTGGCGTTGCAAGCTTGCACAAAGGGCAGAAGCCCTGTCATGTGAGCAGTGCGGCGGAGAACTGCATTCGAGTCCACCTCCTGCCAATCCTGCTTCATCTAGAGCAACTTTAGAGATCGATCTGTCTGGGATGGAGCCCACCGAGCGAGAGATGTTTCTGTTGTTCTTGGATGGAGCAAGTATCGAACATCAACTGCAAGGTCTTTTGCTGTTGGTAGCCGCTGAAGATGAGCAGCAAATCAAAGACCTGCTCGAGGCGGTCACCACAGATACCCTTGTTGACTTTGACCCTTCGCAACTTTCTGACGCGGGCGGCGCAGACAACTCGGGCGGTTCAGACAGCCCGGGTTCTGATGGCGCAGCAGACTCGCTCCGGTGGGCTCGTGAGATGGCCTCACAGATGCATCCCGCCTCGACAGAGGCAGACCCGCCGCAGCTAGCACCCGTGCTACAACGTGTGATTGCCGCAGTGGTTTCGTACTGTTTTTGGTGGGTGGTGATTGTTCTGCTGTTCACAGTTTTGAGTTTCTCTCCAGAGGCCCCGCCCTATATGGCAGTTCTGGCAATTTCGCTGCTTCCCTTACTCGGAGATACTTGGCTGACAGCCTGGAATGGCACCACTCCGGGGAAATATGCCTTGGGAATCCGAGTGGTTAACTCGCGTGGCTATCCTCCGGGTTGGCACTCGTCAATAATCCGCACGCTGGTCATAATGTGGCCAGTGATACTGGCGTGTTGGCCTGGGGGAGTTGGTCAGCTGGGCGTAGCAATCACGCCAGCTTGGATGATGCTGTTGGTTGTGACCATCGTCAGAGATCCAGATTCACAAGGTCTGCACGACCGCGTAGCTGACACCCGCGTTGTGCTCGGTCGTCACCCCGAACGGCCTGCTAGCTAACGGCTCTGCTAGCTAACGGCTCTGCTAGCTAACAGCCTGCCGGCTAACAGCCTGCCGGCTTAGGGCAGTTTGCTGTTGGCTGCAGCCTTTGCAAGTTGTTGAAGCTCGAGCAAGCTTGCCGCTGGTCGACCCACAATGGTACGAACCCCCAGAGTCTCAATCTGCTGTGCCACTTGTGCAGCGTGTTGCTGCAACTCGATTGCAGTCACGGTAATCACCGCAAGATTGGGTGATTCCTGCTGGCAAAAATCTACTAACTCGCTAGCGGGAAGATTGCCTCCGAGCATGTGCACATGCCAGTTGTCTTCACGCAGAGCCGCCGCAGCCATTGCTGTTGGCAGAGAATGAAAGTCGCCCTCGATAGCGGCAACTACAACAGTTCCGCGGCGCCGACCACGAGGATGCGGCCGGTTTTCTCCAAGAATATTTTCGATGATCCCACTGGCTCGATGCTCTTGCCAGATTGGAATCTGCCCCTGGTGCCAAGCCGTCCCGATATATATGAGTGCTGGGGCAATTAGTTCTTGAATGATTGAGGTCACAGCAATTCCATCTGCAGTGAGTTCATTGACCAACTTGTGCGCGGCTGCTTCATTGCCCTGAAGGAGCGACTCGGTAAAGCGCTCACTTAAGGAGCCAAGCCCAGAGCGAGGCTGGCGAACTGTGCGGATCGATGGTTGTCGCCGTTGTTCAGCGAAGGCCTCAATATCGGCAACCTTTACTACGTACTTTTTGCAGATCAACTCTGCGGGCAATTGACCGCTACGTACCCACTTGTAGGCAGTTTGATAGTGAACCCCAAGCTGGTCCGCTGCAGTTTGAAGATCGACTGACTCACAGTACACAGCCGTATTCTACCGAAAATTTGCTACTAAAAAGGTAGGGTAGCCCTCCCCGTTAACAACAAGTGAAAGAGCGCGCGAGGCTAGTGCCGTGAACGATCCTCTACAGAGCCATAGCAGCGCCGCTCAAGGCGAAGACCGCCGCTTGGCAACTATTCGCGGTCTGCTGGCAAAGGCCGAAGCTACTGAGTTTCCAAATGAGGCTGAGCTGTTTTTCGCCAAGGCCTCGGAGTTGATTAGCCGATGGACAATTGATGAGGCCATGTTGTGGCAGGGGACTGATCACACGGGGCGTGAGCAACCAGATGAGTTGCAGCTGGTGGTGTTTAGTCCATATCTCACCCAAAAAGCTGTACTCATTGGCGCTGTTGCTGCTGCACATGGTTGCAGAACAGTTCGGTTAGTTTCGGGTGATCAAAGGGGCTCAGAGGTGGTCTCTGTAGTGGGGTTTCCGTCAGATCTTCGATGGGTAGACACGCTAGTAACTTCTTTGCTGGTGCAACTCACCTCTGCCATGTTGCTGCTGTGCCCAAAAGGTGTGAGCCCTTCGGCTACGGCCTCATGGCGGCGTAGCTTTATTATTGGTTATGCGGAAGAAGTGAGTGCCCGACTCGAAAAAGATCGTGCCGCAGCAGCAGCAGCAAAAAACGCCGCTTCACCAGAACACCCAGAACCGTCGCATGAAAGCAAGCCGCCCTCAGTATCAGTGGTCTTGGCTTCTCGATCCGTTGAGGTGCACGAAGACTTTCGTCGACGCCACCCCAGAGTTCGTTCCTCGTGGGCATCAAGCGGGCGTTCGACGAGTGGCCGTCAAGCAGGGCAGCGCGCTGGCAAAGAGGCCTCACTTACTCGTGGTGGCCTTGGCCACCGCCGGGGGATCGGTACCGGATGACACCTGCGTTCGACGCAGCCGACCCGTACCGTGAGTGCGTCTATGCGTTAGAGGCTCAGGCGCTTGAAGACAACGGACGCAAATTCACTCGGTTTGCACAAGTTGAGTCTTATGTTGAGTCAGTGTTGGTCAGCCCTTGGTGGGAGCAGCAGTTCCCGGACGCTCCGCTAGAGGTGCAGTTGTTTAGACGTTCGCGTTCGGCCACGTTCTCTGCAGCAGCAGTAGATCGTTTGGGCGATGAGGCTGCCATTTGGATTCGTGATGGTTCTTGGGATGCAGTCACAGTGGTACACGAACTTGCTCATGTTGCTAGCGCTCAACCCACGTACAACCCCGACCCCACCGGGGCTCATGGTCAAGCATTTACCACGGCATTGTTGTTGTTATGGCGTGAGTTGCTTGGGTTGCATGCCTACGGTGCGCTTCAGTCTGGTTTTGATGACCAAGGGGTGCCGTACCTTCGCGAACGCTTCTTTTGAGCCGAACGCAGCGTGTAAACCGCTGCTTTTTCTTGACGCCCGCGGATGCTGAGCCGACCCGATGGCACCCAGGCATCACGCTGAGTGGCCGCTAGAACTGTGGTGGATGCGGCAAGTACCCCCGATGGGACAGCTTTGGCTTCATCGCAGAGCCGAGAGGCCAGGTTCACCACATCGCCAATCACGGTGTACTCAAACCGCTCTGGGGTTCCAACAAAACCAGCAATAACCTGTCCGGTTGCCACTCCGATTCCTGCGCCAAGCAAGTCATCAGCCACAGCCAACGCTTTGGGCAGGCTCGCTGCAGCACGCAGAGCTCTTTCGGCATGGTCGGGCTGGTCCTGAGGGGCGCCAAATAAGCAGAGCGCCGCATCTCCTTCAAACTTGTTGACCCATCCGCCGGCTCGGCTGACTTCGGCAACCACTACCCGAAAGAATCGATTGAGCATTGCCACGACGTCTTCGGGTGGATGCGACTCAGAGAACCTTGTGTAGCCGCGAAGATCGACGAACAACACTGTTACATCTCGCTTGCTGCCGGTACCACCGATGCCTTGGTCAATAGCTAGATCAGCTAGCCCAGCTTGTCCCACCTGCCTCTGGAACAACTCGCGCAGCAACTCTTGTTCTCTCATTCCTTTAGCTAAGTCGTTGACGCCTTCGGCTAGTCGGCCGAGTTCTCCTAGGTCATCTATTGGCACATAGACGTTTAGGTCGCCCTGCTGGATTTCTTTTAGCGCATCGCGAATGGTGTTGAGTGGCCGAGCAACTGATCGTGCGGCCAAGCCCATGACCACCGCTCCGGCCAGTAGAGAGACTGCGGCAATTCCAGTCAGGCGGTAGCTAGTGGCCGAAGCCGGGCTAATAATTGGGATGAGTCCAATCGAAATGAGCGGCACGGCACTTCCCATTAGCCAAGCCAGCATCAAGCGAGGCAGAACATCTCGACGGTCTGCTGGCAAGTCAGCATCTGCTAGGGCTAAGGCATAGACGGGCCGAAAGTGGCCCTCTAGCAAGAGGTACAACAATGAGCAGGTCACCACGCCCGCCAACATGATGCCGAGCGACACTCGTTGCACATCGTGGTTGATAGTGCCAAACAGAACTGCTGCGCCGATCCAAGAAATCAGCGCTGTCAGGGTTTCTGCCAAGGGAAGGCTAAAGAGCAGTTTGCGTTGGCGGTCAGTGGGGGTCTTGCCCTCTCGCACCCAGTTCATGGCCCGTCGAACAAACAAGGTGTTAAGAGGTAGAGCCAGTAGCAGCATGACTGCCAAGTAGGCAGTGAACACCAACAAGTTGACATTGCTATCGGCAAGGCCGCTCTCGGCCTGCGGAGAAATCAGAAAACTGAAATAGGCAAAGACTGCGATTGTGCCGAGTCCGTTTGCCAGAATCTGCAAGCGAACCACACCGCGCACAGTTGATCTTGCACGAGCAGAAGATACAGGGGTGCCGCTGTCAGTGGTGTCAGTAGTGTCATCCTGCCCCATGACCTGCAGTGTAGGGCCGAGGAGTCAGTCGGATTCTTGTGCAATACCAATCGGGCAAGACATTCCTGTGCTGCCAAGACCGCAGTACCCGCCAGGATTCTTTGACAAGTACTGCTGGTGGTAGTCCTCGGCATAGAACCACTGACTGCTCAGGTCGTCCAAGGCAACAATCTCGGTGGTGATTTCATCGAAGTGATTCTCGGTCAATACCTTTTGGAACCGGTCTCTGCTGGCCTGCGCTGCGTTGAGTTGTTCTTCATCAACTGCGTACACGCCAGAGCGGTATTGGGTGCCCGTATCGTTTCCTTGCCTCATACCCTGAGTGGGGTCATGGGACTCCCAGAACGCTTTGAGTAGTTGCTCATAGGTCACCTGAGTGGGGTCAAAAACCACAAGCACACCTTCGGTGTGGCCGGTGCGTCCAGAGCAGACTTCTTGATAGGTGGGGTTTGGTGTAAACCCGCCGACATATCCCACTGCGGTGGTGATCACACCCGGCACTTGCCAAAAAACTCGTTCCACACCCCAGAAGCACCCTTCGGCAAACACAGCGCAGGAAGCGCCCTGTTGAAACGGTGGATGTATGGCTGTGCCAAGAACCTGATGCGGGGCAGAAACAATGATCTGTTCGCTTCTTCCCGGAAGGGCTTCAGATGGGTTAATCATGCGGGGAGTTCGTCCAAACATCATTTCTCTAGGGTAGAGGCAAGCCGAAGCCTGGCTGTATCAGGGACAGCTTGAGCCGAATTGCTTATGCAACCTAAGTAGAAGTGCCCAAGTAAGAGAGTCAAGGCGTAGGCCCTCTGGCCCATCTTCGCCCCTTGGCCTTTTCGTGCAACTGACTATCTGTCATCTTGTTTTAGGTGTTGGCGGCAGAAGAATTGCAAGAGGTCAGATCATTATTAAAACAACCCCATGTAGCGGCGCGCCGGGTGGCGGTCGGGATCATTGCAACCTGGCGTGCCGACTTAATCAACCAACCAAGCGCCCAGGCCATTCTTCATGCCGCAACCGGCCGGTACCCCTGCATCATTAATGATGCAAATCGACCCACTGAGTTGTTAGTCAAACTTCTCTGGCCTCACCCACACGCGGTGTCGGCTGGGGCAGTTGTAGAGGCAGCCCTAGAGGCAGATCTGCCTGCGCGTTGGGCCTTAATTCAGTTGCTTGTGCTTCGACATGACGCACAAGGCGTGCAAGCAGTTCAGTTTCTGTTGAGCATCGACGGCTTTGTAGATCTGCTGAGCCCACCTGCTGCTTCGGTTTTCGACTCGCTGTTGCAGCATTCGGCAGGTGAGGAACATGAACAATCTCTACAGCTTTCTTCCCTGGCATCGGTGTTTGCGGGTTTACTGTGGCGGCCAGGTTGGACTTGTGAGATTGCAGGTTTTCTACAGCAGCTTCAACAACATGATCGCCTTGAAGGGGCGGCAGAAGCACAGGTGATGGCCGCAGCTTCGGCCCTTGCGTCACAGGTCGTGGGCGAGTGCAATGCAGCGGTAGGCAAACCGCCAGCAGCTAACTCAAGTGATAAAGCCCGTGGGTCGTTGCGCTCGCTGCGGTCTTTGGCAAGGCTGTTGGTTTCATGTGTCAGTGCTGATGCGCACAGTTCACTGTATGTCATGTTGGGCTCGGCAGATCCGCTTGTGTCTGTGATTGGCGCAGTTGCTCTTGTGGACTGCGGGCTTGTTGTGGGCTCTGACCGAATCGAAGTTTTGGCTCGAGACCCTCAGACTCTTGCAGCTTTGTTCCGTGGGTTAGATGCACTTGGTGCAGCAGAACTGATCTCGGCGCAGCATCGAGTAACCGAACGATTAGCCCGAGCAGAACTAGTTGAGTGGCTGAGCCAAGAGTCCGAACTTGGGCGGGCACCTGATGAGATTGAGTTTCTTGGCACTTGGCAACTTCTTGATGAGAGCGACGCAGCATTGCTGGGCGACGAAGCGTGGCGTGATGACCAACACGATGAAGTGGAGTTGTTTAGATTCCGCGTGGGCGCACCGCATTGGTCATTTCGGCGCGGGTGGATGGTTGGTGTTGCTGGTGCGTTGACGCACTCGTGTTACTCCGCTGAAGATGAATTCACAGCCGAGCAACATCTTCAGAACCTGCAAGTGGCATTTGGCCACTGGCCCTCAGCGCCACCAAGGTGAGCTCGGCTAGCTAACTGCGGGGCTGCGCTTTGTCTAGAAATTCAACGAAGGTATCTGCAAAGCGTTTGTAGTCAACCTCGTGGCCTTGGTAGCGATCAGGACCATTACTCACCACAATTTGCTCAAACAAACGAGGGATTCCGGCAGCGTCATATGCGTCGCGAACAAAGACCGCTTGTTGGGGCGCCGCAAGCGAATCGTTTACTCCATTGAGCATAAGTAAAGGAGAACTCGCCGGCGTAACGTGGGTTTGCACCGACCCCTCTTGGTAGGCCGCATCGCATTTTTTGGCCTCGTTTGCGCAGCCCGCATAGCGGTTGACAAGATCACCCCACACATCGTTTTGTGCAAACAAAGTTAGGTCGGTTACGGGTATCAAAGCCACGCCCGCAATTACCGTTGAGTCGATAGGCGTTGTTGCGCTTCCAGCGAGTTCTGCCGGAAGGTCGGTGGGTTCAAGGCTGGGGTCATTTGTAGATGCTGCGAGCATGCCAGCAATGTTGCCACCGGCTGACTCGCCCATCGCCGCCACCTTGTTTGGGTCCCAGTCCTGAGCTTGGGCGTTGGACTTGACCCAACGAACGGCGCGCTTGGCATCTTGAATTGCGGCCGGGAACTGGTTCTCTCCAGCAGCAGTGGTGAGGGAATAGTTGACCGACAAAATGTCCCAGCCATTGTCAAGTGCTGCGTTCAAGTAGGCAGAAACATCACCCGACTTGTCGCCAGCCACAAAGCCGCCACCGTGAAACCACAACAACACTGGGTTGGGCCCCGGTAGCGGGGATCGATAGATATCTAGCTGCTGCGATCCGCCACAATCAGTTGCCGGAGCACCTGTGGGTGATCCGCCGGGGCCAACGCAGCCAAGGTTGGGGCCGTAGGCAATGTTGGTCTCTGGGGGAAGCGGCAGCTTGGGGGAAGGGGCGTCGGGGTTATCGAAAGCACCGCAGGCAGTCACCATTACCGCAATGATCACAAAGCATGCCCAAAGAGGCGCAAGAGCTAGGCGATGCCGGGTTGAAAGGCTGTGGGTTGGTAGGCGAGAACGCACCTTATGAGCGTTAACCGAGCAGCTCGGCAATGCAAGCCCGGTTGTTGCGGCGCTGAGAGGAATTGATGCCAAGGCTTGTTGGGACTAGAGTCTGAAGCACGCCGCGGGGTGGAGCAGTTCGGTAGCTCGTCGGGCTCATAACCCGAAGGTCGTGGGTTCAAATCCCACCCCCGCCACCAACGAAGTCCAATATTCGTCGCAAGAACCCCGGAATTCCGGGGTTCTTGCGCGTCCGGGGCAGAGTCGAAACGGCCGTTTCGACCCCAATGTTGGAGCGATTCCAGTGGTTGTGCCTGGGCACGCCAGCGCGTGCCCTGTGCATGCACAGCCCGCGCCAGGGTCGCGCCGCCCCGAATGCCAAGGGATCGCGTCCGGAGCGGGTGGCGCAGGTGTGTCGAACCCGGCGCTGCGCCGGGGCACACCTTGGCGCGCTCCAGACCGCGCAAGCGATTGCGCCGCCGGATCGCGGCCGGACCGGTCCTCGCCGACGACGCCACCGGGGCGTCGAGGCAAGGACTTGGGTCATGCCCGAACAACTTCTCACTCGCGCCGAGGCGGCGCAGCTGTGTGGGTGCAGTGTCGCCACGATCAGGCGTCGCCAGAACGCGGGTGACTATTCGGGCGCCGAACAGATCGAGGGCACGTGGTACATCCCGGTAGCAGATCTCGTCGCTGCGGGTGACTGCTTCCCCACCGGCATGCCGGATGTGTCGGGCCACGTCGGAGACTCGGCCGGGGAGATCCGCATCGCCGGACTCGAAGCCGCCCTTGCTCGGGCTGAGGCGGAGATCGAGTTCCAACGCACGCTGTTGTTGCAGCTGACAGCCCGCCCGAAGGATCTCCTCTGATGCCCCGGCGACTGAGCGGCTCGATCCGCGAGATCAACGGTGCGTTCGAAGCGAGCGTCCCGGAGCGACGCGGCTCCAAGAAGCGTGTCTATGAGTACTTCCAGACGCGCTCGGAAGCCGAACGGTGGAGCGCCGCCGCCGTCGAGGCGCTCTACGCCGAGCGTCGGGTCCCGCTCGGCGCCGAATTCGAGCGCCCAGCGTCCACCGAGACCGATGCGAACACCGTGGACTCGCCGGAGCGCCACTTCTTCGCCCAGGCGGCACACGCATGGCGAACCGAGCGCTACGTCCGTTTGCGAGTTTCCGGCCCGGGCCGACTGAAACAGATCGACGATCAGCTACGACTCCATGTCCTGCCGTTCTTCATCACGATGACGACTCGGCCCCAGGACATCACCCGCGAACTCATGCTCGAATACCTCGAACGAATGACCGGCTCGCGTGAGGCGAACTACCCCATCTGCGAGATCGCGAAGATCGCTGCGGTGCCCGAACGACGGATCCGATCCATGCTCGACACGGGCAGCCTGACCAGCCGAGGGGTCGACAAGACGAAGGCCGGTCAGGCGTTGATCCGCCTCGGTGACGTCGAGAACGCGCTTGGCGTGCCAAGGCTCCGAGCGGGCTACGCGCATGAAACCGTGAAGGGGTTCTACGGGACCGTGAAACAGGTCGAGGCCTTCATGGTCGTCCAAGGCGTCATGGATCGCGCTGTCACGACCAACCTTCCGATCCCTCGGATCGACAGCGGCGCAATGCTCCGTGCGCCGAGCACGAAGGCGGACTGCGTCTCGATCCCCGAGGTCGCAATGATCGCCCGGCAACTGCACATCGTGCACCAGCTCGCTCTGTGGCTGCTGCGTATCTGCGGGCTCCGGATCGGCGAGGCCTATGGCATCAGAGTCGGGGACATCCTCGACCTCGGACTCGGGAACCGACCGGGGCTGATCGCGATCGAACGCCAAGCAGGAAAGCCGTTCCTGACCTACGACGAGTTCGGCAACACCGTCGTGACCGATGAGAAGGACCAACTCAAGACCGATGGATCTGTTCGGGCCCTGATGGTGCCCGCAGCACTGATGGAGCTCATCCGCTTGGTCATCGACGGCTTCCACACCGACCCGCTGACCGGCCAGGTCGACCTCGATGCCCGACTGATCCCCGGGATCCAGGAGGCCAGCGGCGGCAAACAAGGCTCGTTCCAGACATCGCTGCGAAAGGTGGTCGGCGCCGCGTTCGACCGCGGCGATCTCGACGCGTTGTTCCGCCCCCACGACATGCGCGCCTCGCTCATCACCGACCTCGGATTCAGCCAGATCAAGGAGCTGCTCCGCCGCTTGTACGCGGGCCACCTTCCTGGGACTGACGTTCACTCCGGCTACATCAGGGATCCGAGAAACAGCGAGACGTTCATCGAGGTCGCGACGGAACTGCAGGAGAAGATCCGCGCCACGGTCGGCACGTTGATCCAGCCGACAACGAAGTTCCCGGCGTTCGGGCGGCGACACCCGATCCGCGAACGCCTCGACGAGGTGAGAAGCCACCTCATCGATGCCGGCTCCCTGCTCGAGGTTCTCGATGGTGACGAGCCGCTGCTCGATGCCGCCGAGGTGGCGCTCGAACTCGGCTGCCACGAGAGCCACGCCAGACGTGTCATGCGAGCGGCGCTCCCGGCGGATGACAGAACCGGTGTGCTCCGGGTTCCGCACGCGGCGCTGGAGGCTTACCAGGACTCGAAATTGCCCAACCTGCGCAACATCGCCGACCGAACAGGTCACGCCTACCACCGGTTGTACCGGCTGATCGAGCAGCTCGGGCTGTCACTCGAACGCGATCAGGTCACCGGCGACTTCGCCGTCACCGCCGACGTGGAAGCGGCATTGTTCGCCGAGATCGAGCGCATCGACGCGCTCTACGCACGCTCCTGCAACGTGCACGGCGCCCACCAGCGGCTCCGCAAAGCCGCCTCCACGATCCGGAAGATGATCCGACTGGGCCACCTCGACGTCGACCCCGAGACCGACGCCACCGGAGCCAGGTTCATCACTCTCGAGTCGATCGAGCGGTACCGGCTGTCTGACAGTCCCCGGTGACGATCTGCGAGCCGTACGGAGTTTTCTAGAGCCTTGAGCTTCGCCGACGAAGGATTGGTGTCACACCTCAGCACCTTGGCAGAGAGCAGTGGCGTACGTCGCGAGGAGCTCGGCGCGTGCGTTGAGGAATCGCCTGTAGGACAGCTCGATCTCTGCGGCGACCTGGTCCTCGGTGGCGTCGTCGAAGCCCGCCTCCGCCAGCTCGTCGTACGGGATGAGGTGGGTCGCCAGTCGATCCTCTGCGGCGGAGTCGCCCAGCGTCGTGCGTTCCGCACGCTCCCGCAGGTAGCGCAACGGTGTCTTGGCGCTGATGTCCCGGTTGGTGTTCCAGGTGATCAGAGCGCAGTTCAGTGCCTTGAAGCTCTCGTGGCGCTGCAGTCCGGCCTTGTTCTGCAGCAGCGAGTCCGGGAACAGGTGGTGGTATTCACGCCTAGTCACCGACGCGACGGAGGCCGGTGTGCCGTCGGCTAGGTCTGAGCCCCCGGCGCGTAGCGACATGGCGAGCACGCCGCGAGCAAGGATCTCTCGCGTCTTGGGCCACCCTGCGCGAATGAGTTCCTCGGTTCCAGGCGGCGGATAGAACTCGTCGTCGAAGATCGGTGGGGCCTCGTCGCCGCCGGCGATGATCGAGCGCAGCCCTCGGTAGTCCTGCAGCGCGCGAGTCCCCGCTGACTGCTCGTAGCGCGCAGTCAGGAACGCTCGCCAGATGTAGCTCCGAAGAGTGCTCCGGGCATTGCCGAGCTCGTCGAGCGCGGCCGGCAGAACGGGTGCTAGCGCCGCAAGGACTGGCAGCACTGCCACGCTCGGAAGTCGCTCGCCGTCGAAGACCTTTTCCTCTTCGAGAAAGTCCACCGCCCACTGGAGTCCTGCGATGATCTCGTCCCACTGGGCAGCGACCTCGTTGAGGTCGAGCCGCTGGTAGCTCGCCTGCGTCGGAGGCCGGTCCGCTCGAAGCGCCGCAACGTCGAGCACGACGTCCTCGATCCGTCGATAGTGGCTGAGCCCGGGAACGCTCGAGTGAACCTCATCGACGAGGTCGTGCAGTGACTTTCCGGTCGCCTCCTCGAACTGTGCGACGACGATGTCGAAAGCTGACAGACGTACTGAGCTGGTGTTCATCTTGATGAACACGTCGAGGGCGACGTCCTTGGGTGTCTGCGCGGGGAGACTGAGGAAGGGGATGTTGTACGACGTAATCGTCTGACGAAGCGAAGTGATGCGTTCTGCCAGGTTCCATGCCTCGCCGTTGTCGCCGCCGGTGGCAGCGTTGCACCATTCACGGATCTCGGCGCTGAGGTCTCCCGGTCGGCACGGCTTGAGCGGCAGAAATCCGCGGCTGTGAACTTCGACTGGGTCATCGGCCCAGAGGGGGGTACCACGTTTCGTTGCGGAAGTTGCGTGCCTGGCCGTACACGGCAGGCTGCACCGGCCCATCGTGCTCGAGATCTTCCTCGTAGTAGACAAAGTGGGTGCGGTCGGCATAGTCGTCGTGCAGGCTGCGCCAGAGTCCGGTCAAACGTTGCTGGCCATCGAGCAGATGTTCGACCACCCGTTCCCTCGGCTCCGGTGCCCCGACTATCGTCGGACTCACGAAGGGCTCCTGATCGCCGACCTCGAGCACGAGCACGGCGCCGGCGGGAAGCCCCCTGAGCACCGCTTCGAGAAGCGAGGTGACCTCAATATGACCCCAAGCCTCGTAGCTCTGGAAGCGTGGCAACCGAATTTGGCCGGTTCGAATGCGCGTGTACCAGTCGTCGAGCGTTCGGTTGCGAGCTTCCATCGTCGGGTTCCTCTCCCCAGCTGACCGAGAAGCCACGAGTGATTCTCGAACGGCGTGTTCACGCCTCGTCAGCGGCGACGGACGCTACCAAACGGGTGCGGCCTCGCAGAGCGGCCGGCCGGCTCAGCGAACTCCTCGGGCACAAGAACATCTCGTCACGGTTCTTCTGGCCGTGGGTTCCTCTTGCGCCCTGGAGCAGGCACCGAGTGGCACCAGCCTGTCGATCGGTGTTGGGAACCGGCGAATCTGATCGTAGACTCAATTGTGGACCGCACACCGACCGCCCCAACGAATGCACACCGAACGACCCACGACGGCTCGACGGGCGCTGCCACGGAAACGCTTCGCCTCGCGGTGTGGAATGCCAACATGGCGTTGCACCGAAAGCTCCCCGTTCTTGCGGATCGTCTCGGCCCCGACATCGCGATCGTGCCGGAGTGCGCGAACGAAGAGATCCTCCGACGAAAGGGCGGCCGAGCGTTGCCCGAAGTGTCCATGGTCTGGAAGGGACGACTGAAGGACAAGGGCCTCGCGGTGTTCGGGTTCGGTGACTACGAGGTCTCGCTCGCCGAGTGCTACGACGACCGACTCGAGTGGGTACTCCCGATCGCGGTGACGGGACCTGTCAACTTCGCTCTGCTCGCCGTGTGGGCCAGCAACCACCGCGCCCGCATTCAGCATCCCGACCATGTGGGAGTCCCGCAGCCTGCATCAGCCTTGACGGTGTACGAGGACTGGATCCGCAACCAGACCACCGTACTCGCAGGCGACTTCAACCACAACTGCGTCTGGGACAAGCCCGGGCAGGTCGAGCGGAACCACGCAGAGACCGTCGCTGCCGCAAGCCGGGCGGGGATGGTGAGCATTTACCACGAGTGGTTCGACGAGTCGCAGGGCCACGAGTCGAAGCCGACGATCTACTGGCGTAACCGGACTCTCGATGGACCGGCGTATCACATTGACTACATCTTCATCCCCGAGCGGTGGTCCCATTCGGTGTCGGACATGCACGTAGGCGGGTTCGACGAGTGGGTCGGAAGCGGTCTGAGCGACCACGTTCCGGTGCTCATGGAGGTATGTCCTTCAGGACCCGAACCGACCGGTTGACGGCACAACCCCACAACCAGCAGGCCTTCGAGTCACTCATCATCACAGCGCTCGACCAGCGCGGCGGAGGCACATGGCGCAGTCCCGATCCGTGCCGAGGGCCGATGTAGCGGCGGTCCTGAAGGTGCCGGGAAGTCGTCTGGCGTGATCGATGACGTTTCCGACTGGGTTCGAGCTGCTCGATTGACTTGGAGCGCGTTGAAGCTGACGGTTTCGTTGAGATCGGTTGACCAGGGGGTGAGTCAGGCTGCGGTTCGGTATTGGTTGATGAGTCCGGCGCAGATGGTGTGACATTGGATCGGTTGGTCTTCGCCGATCGGGACGACGTCCCCGTCGTCGTTTGGTGCTCGTTGCTGGATTCCGCGATGTGGTCTGTGCCTGTTGTAGTGCTCGACGTATTCCTCGAGCAGAGCCCGGAGTTGGCGTTCGTTCCAGATGATGGTCCGGTCCAAGAGTTCGTGACGTAATGTGCGAACCCATCGTTGAGCGAACGCGTTGGCTTGCGGCGATCGGGGCGGTATTCGGATCGCTGTGATCCCTGATCCAGCGAGGACGGTGTCGAACGAGCGTGTGAACTGTCCGGCTCCGTGTCGGATCAGGAA
>Ga0335396_10003783_pt1 | contig 16985 bp, 20 predicted proteins | sample FRY02_FD_205743 | JGI IMG/M metagenome (GOLD analysis project Ga0335396, IMG submission 205743) | Freshwater microbial communities from Lake Fryxell liftoff mats and glacier meltwater in Antarctica - FRY-02 (spades assembly) (version 2) | ecosystem: Environmental > Aquatic > Freshwater > Ice >... | reverse complement strand
TAGTTACAGGATTAATAGGTCATTATTCAAGGATAATATTTTTGACCTATTAATAACAAGGATGGTAAAAACTCAAAAGGTTAAATACCAGAATATTATATTAAGTAAATAAGTGAACACCTCAATTTATTTATATGAAAAAAAATAAAATATTACTGGTTGACGATGAATTGATTATACTGGAAATTTTATCAGAATATTTAACCAATAAAGATTACGAAGTACAAGCAGCTGAGAGCGGTCAAAAAGCATTAGAAATATTAAATGATTGGACTCCAGATTTAATTTTATGTGATATAATGATGCCAATATTAGATGGTCTCGAGTTGCATAAAATAATAAGTGAAAACAAACTTTTAAGCACTATTCCTTTTATTTTTTTGACAGCAAAAAATGAAAAGGTTTTTAAGAGAAAATGTCTTATTGATGGGGCAGATGATTATATATCTAAACCTTTTAAATTAAAAGAATTATTAGATATAATTGAATCTAAAATAAATAGATTTGAAAAAATTAAAAACGCCCATAATAATTTATATGTTGGAGAAAAAAAATATTTTTTGCATGAGGTAAACACTCCGCTTCATACTATTTTAGGTTTCATTAATCTTTTAATTAGTAAAACCGGAACTTTTGTAGATAAGGAAACTCCATTATATTATAATGCGATAAAGACTTCGGCGGAAAGATTGAATAGAACAATTCAAAATTCGATTTTATATGAAAATTTTAAAGGCAATAATATAGAATTTCCAGAGAATTCTATTTCTAAAATAAACCAGACCTTTTTTGATGTTAAAAGGAAAATTTTAAAAATTCATAAAATTAAAGACAGTAGAATTTTATTTAAAATAAAAGAAGCAGAATTAAATTTTGACCAGAATCATTTGTCATTTATCTTATTTGAATTGATTGATAATGCATTAAAATTCTCTGAAACTAATAAAAGGGTTATTATTTATGGTGCGCCTTTTAATGATAAATATTATGAACTTACAATAAGTGATTACGGAATTGGATTTAGCGAAGAAGAACTGAAAAATATTGATGCAGGTCAGCAATTTAATCGTGAAAAACGAGAACAACAAGGTTTAGGATTAGGCCTTTTTTTAAGTCGGATGATCATTAAAAAATCAAAGGGACTATTTACAATTCTTTCAAAATTAGATGAAGGTTCTAAAATTTCAATATTTCTACCATTACATTTAGGAAAAAATACGGATATGATTTGATTATGTTATTTTAATTTGTTTATGCATTTAGTAAAATATTTATCATCAATGCTTTATAAATCACATACTTTAATTAATTTCTTATAAAAAATGTAACTTTTGATATTTCAGATTCTAATTGTCATCAAAAAAACTCCATTCGCATTTGTGAATGGAGTTTTTTATTGATCTTATTTTTCAGTATTGGTTTTTACAATAGCATCCAAAACTGCTTTTTCAGCATAATTAATCACTTTGAGTGTGATTTCTTGGTTTTTAATGGTTTTGCCTTCAATAACATATAATTTTCCGTTTCCAACTTTAATGTTACTTTTGTCGAAATCCACATCTCCAAATTTCAAAGTGTTTTTAATATCAGCGGTATCAATCCATTTTTCGGCTAATATTTGTGAAGCTTTATCAGAATAATAGAAAGGCTTGTTTCTTAGATCATTTAAAACCCGGGAATTTGGAAAATAATTGCATCGGGTATCTTTTCCACTAAACACGGCGGCTACAAAGAAGGAACCCATTATTAATCCTATCAAATAATAGGCGAAACGGTGTGAGAATTTCATAAATTATATTTTCAGCAAAGGTAAAAGAAAGTTTATTTAAAACACGATTAAATTAATATCGTTGTTGGGCAAGTCAAACCATTCGCCAATCGCTTTATTAGTAAGGATTCCATGGTATAAATACACTCCGTTTTTCAAACCGTTGTTGCATCTTATGGCGCTTTCGATTCCGCCGTCTTCGGCAATTTGCAACAAATAGGGCGTAATAATATTGCTGATGGATAGCGATGCCGTTTTTGAATATCGCGATGGAATATTGGGCACACAATAGTGCAAAACACCACTTTTCACAAAAGTTGGTTTTTCGTGAGTGGTCACTTCCGAGGTTTCAAAACAGCCGCCAGTATCAATGCTCACGTCAACAATTACGGCTCCTTTTTTCATGTGTTCCACCATCGTTTCGGTCACAATTACAGGACAACGCTCTTTGCCTCGCATCGCACCAATGGCGACATCACATCTTCTGAGGGCTTTCAATAACGATTTAGTTTGTATGGTTGAAGTGAAAATTCGTTGTGGCAAATGGTTTTGCAAACGTCTTAATTTAGTTATGGAGTTGTCGAAAATTTTCACGTTGGCTCCCAAGCCAATTGCGGTTTTTGCGGCAAACTCTCCAACGGTTCCAGCGCCAATAATGACCACATCAGTAGGAGGGACGCCGGTAATATTTCCGAATAATAATCCTTTTCCAAATTCATTGGTAATCATCAATTCGGCAGCAATCAATATCGAAGCCGTTCCTGCTATTTCACTTAAGGATTTTACGGCAGGATACGAGCCATCTTCGTCTTTTATATATTCAAAGGCAAGTGCAGTAATTTTCTTTTTGGTCAAAGCCAAAAAATAGGATTTCTTTCTGGTTTTTAATTGAATTGCCGATATAATTATTGCTTTGGGGCTAATCATTTCGATTTCTACCAAACTCGGCGGTTCCACCTTTAAAATAATGGGACAGCCAAATACTTTCTTGGTGTCTGTCGTGATTTCGGCACCAGCATCGGCATATTCTTTATCCGAATAACTGGAACTTTCTCCAGCTCCAGTTTCTATCATCACGCGATGTCCTTGATAAGTCAACGAATTTACGGCGTCAGGAGTAAGACAAATGCGGCGTTCTTGATAACTAGTTTCTTTAGGAATACCAATGAAAAGTTCGCTTTTGTGTCTTGCAATTTCTAGCTTTTCCTCTTGGGGTAACAACTGTTGCTTTGTAAATGGAGTTATCGACATTGATTCTGATAAATTAGTGGTACAATTTACGGAAAAAGATTTTATAAAATAATGATTTTGGGGCTAAAGCCGAATTAGAACTGAAATTTAGAATCAATACATAATTTTTTCCATTTTAATATTGGCTCTTTCATAAACACCATCTTCTAATGGCACTTCTTGAAAACCAAATTTTATGTACAAATAGATTGCGGATAACAACTTTCTGTTCGAATACAAAATATACTTTTTAATCCCTTTTTGTTTTGCAATTTTAAGGCAATGTTCCAATAGCTTTTGTCCAATTCCTAGTCCTTGAACGCCATCATTCACGGCCATTTTACTGAGTTCAAAAGTGGTTTCGTCTATTTTTAACAAGGAAATAGTTCCTACAATTTTATTGTTGTATTTGGCATAAAATATCATTCCACCCTTGTCAATAATTTCGCCTTGCGGGTCAGAAAGCATTTGCTCATCTTTGGCTTCGACTCTAAAATACTTTTTAAGCCATTCAACATTCAATGTTTTTATTTCATTCTTTAAATCTGGCGAAAACGGAATGATTAAAACTGTACTGTCAATGTTCATACTATTGAAATTAGCTTAATTTTAAAAAGCGTTTTCCATCAGAAAGTAACCGAATGGTAATAGTTGAATGAAATTCTGGAATAAGGTTCGGAATCTTTTCGGCCCATTCAATAAAACACCAATTCCCGGAATACAGATATTCATCGGCTCCCATATCTAGAGCTTCAACTTCTTTGTTTAGTCTGTAGAAATCAAAATGATAAACTATTTGATTTTTAGAAGTTTGGTATTCATTAACTAAAGAAAAAGTTGGACTACTAGTAGCTCCTAGAACTCCGAGTTCTTTTGCCAATGCTTTTATCAAAGTGGTTTTTCCAACACCCATTTCTCCGTGAAAAAGGATGACTTTATTCGGGTTTTGTTCTAGAATTTGTTTCGCAACTACATCAAGTTGATCTAACGAAAAGCTAATTTCCATTCTTATTTTTATTTTGTAAAAGTTCTCGCCTGCCAGTTGAAAACTGGGGTCTGAACATTTTTTACTTGGGGTTAAAAATCAAAAACGGGATTATCATTTCTTCCAATGAAATTCCGCCATGCTGATATGTATTTTTATAATAACTTACATAATGATTGTAGTTGTTGACATAAGCCAAGAACAAATCATTTTTTGCAAAAATATAGGAACTACTCATATTTATAGTCGGCAAACCTATATTTTTTGGCTCTTTCACGGCATAAACATCTTTGTGTTCATAGGACAAACTGCGTCCCGTTTTGTAACGCAAATTAAGACTTGTGTTCTTGTCGCCAATCACTTTCGAAGGATTTTTCACGTTTATGGTTCCGTGATCTGTTGTTAAAATTAACTTGAAACCCAGCTTTTGTGCTTGTTGAATGATTTCTAAAAGGGGCGAATTCTTGAACCAACTCAAAGTCAATGAACGATACGCCTTATCGTCCGAAGCCAGTTCTTTGACCACGTCCATTTCAGTTTTGGCGTGCGAAAGCATGTCTACAAAATTGTAAACCACCGTAACTAAATCATTGTTTTTCAGTGTTTTGAAATTTTCAACTAGTTTTTTTCCACTAGCTAGATTGGTGATTTTGAAATAATCTTGCTTGATATTCAAGCCCAAACGTTTTAATTGTGCCGCCAAAAATTCGGCTTCAAACAAATTTTTTCCGCCTTCTTCGGGATCGTTTTTCCAATATTGCGGAAACTGTTTCTCCATTTCAAGAGGCATCAAACCAGAGAAAATGGCATTTCTTGCATATTGTGTTGCCGTTGGCAAAATGGCGTAATAAGGAACTTCTTTTTCCAGTTTATAATGGTTTCCCACCACGCTTTCGAAAACTTTCCATTGGTCGTAACGCAAATTATCGATGATTACAAATAAAATAGGTTTGTCTTTTTTGACGATTTCAGGAACAACCAATTCTCTGAATAATGTGTGTGATTGTATGGGTTTATCCGCTTTTGGCACAAACCAATCTTCGTAATTGCGCTCGATAAATTTCCCGAATTGCGAATTTGCTTCTGCTTTTTGCGATTCTAGAATTTCAATCATACTTTGATCATCGATGTTTTCGAGTTCTAATTCCCAAAAAACCAATTTCTTGTACAATTCCACCCAATCTTCATACGAATTAACCATCGCCATTTCCATAGAAATCTTGCGGAATTCCTTCTGATAATCTAAGGTTGTTTTCTGGGAAATCAATCTGGAATGATCTAAATTCTTTTTTAAACTCAACAAAATCTGGTTTGGATTTACCGGTTTTATCAAATAATCGGCAATTTTGGAGCCAATGGCTTCCTCCATAATATATTCTTCCTCGCTCTTGGTAATCATAATCATCGGAATCGAAGATTTTTTCTCCTTCATTTCCGATAGTGTTTCCAAGCCGCTCATTCCAGGCATATTTTCATCCAGAAAAACAATGTCAAAATTTTCATTTTCAAAAATATCAATCGCGTCACGACCGTTATTGCAGGTGGTGACACTATAATTTTTCTTTTCCAGAAACAAAATATGCGGTTTTAAATAGTCAATTTCGTCATCGACCCAAAGTATTTTTATCTTATCCATAATTTTATAAAAAGTATTCAAAAGTAATAAATCAATGCGGCAATTTACTGGTTTTAGAAGGGGAAGTTGCTAATAGGGTGATAATTTAATATTATTTTAAGGTATTGGGGTTAAAACGGAATTTGGATTTTAATTATGGCGTGCCAGCGCCTCCGCAAGCTCCGGCGCTGTCGGGCTATTCGCTGTATCTCTCCGTTGCACTTCGAGGATGCCGCTTCTATCCCTCACGCAAGAGTAGAAAAAACGTTATAAAGTTATGCATTACTACTTAGTAAAGTGGTTGTGAAAATTAATTAGAACAACTTTAAATTGTTAAAAGAGTATAAGATTTAATTTGTCATCTTTTTAGTTATTCGTAATTTTACGAACAGAATAAAAACTCGCCATGGAAAGTATAAAAAAAGACTATTTCACCAATCATCAAATTGATGTAGCGCGCTTTGCCAAAGCCTTGGGGCATCCCGTTAGGATTGCCATTTTGCAATTACTAAACGCCCAATCTTGCTGCTATCACGGAAATATGGCAGAGGAATTACCTATTGCCAAATCAACACTTTCACAACATTTGAACGAATTGAAAGATGCGGGTTTAATTAAGGGAACATTCACTCCACCTACTGTAAAATATTGCATCAATAAAGAAAACTGGAATTTGGCTGTCGGTTTATTGAATGGAATAATATTACCTAATATTGAACACGATGTTACCGTTGTAACGAATCCTGAACAATTAATAAATGAGGAAATGAAAGATTAAAGTTCTCTGTTTCTACTATTAAAATACAACAAAAATGAAAACCATAAAAGTATTAGGTCCCGGTTGCCCAAAATGCAAAACGACTTTTCTTAATGCAGAAAAAGCGGTAGCACAATTAGGAATTGAAGCCGAAATAATTAAAATTGAAGACATCGAAGAAATGATGCGTTACAACGTCCTGACAACTCCCGTTTTGATGATTGACAATGTGGTAAAAATAAAAGGGAGAATTGCCCAAATAAATGAAATTAAAGAATTTTTAAAACAATAAAAACAATGGAAAAACAAGTAAAAGTAACAGAAATTTGCCCAACCAAAACACAAGCTTTGATAAAAAACGGAGCTTTGTTAGTAGACGTTCGTGAAAAAGAAGAAGTAGCACAATTGGCTTTTGATGTGCCCAATATTATCAATATTCCCTTAAGTGTTTTTGAAGAACATTATACCGAAATTCCCAAAGACCTAGAAGTTATAATGGTTTGTAAAGCTGGAGTTAGAAGTTTGAGAGCTGCTGGATTTATGGTGTATCACGGATACAATAACGTAATCAATATGAAACACGGGATGATTCGTTGGGCACAAAAAGGATTTCCAACTATTGGTGATACTTCAACTGTTTTAGAGAATGCTCCTGAATCTTGTTGTGATTCTCATTCGCATTCACATTCAACCGACACTAAAAAATCCTGTTGTAATGATAAACCAAAAACCGAGGGGAACTGTTGCTAAACTAACGCATTTTACATAAAACTATAATGTTCGACTGGCTACAATATTTTGCCGATTGGCTGATTTATTCCGTCTTTGCAATTGAAGAACATACTAAACTTGGAGATGCTTTAAATTTCTTCGTTTTTGATACGCTGAAAATTGCTTTACTACTTTTTGCCATTACAACGCTAATGGGAATAGTCAATTCCTATTTTCCAGTCGAAAAAGTGCGTAATTTTTTAAGTCGCAAGAAACTCTTCGGCTTAGAATATCTTTTTGCTTCTACTTTTGGAGTAATCACACCCTTTTGCTCTTGTTCGTCAGTTCCTCTTTTCATAGGTTTTGTTAAAGGAGGAATTCCGCTAGGGATTACTTTTACGTATCTCATCACGGCTCCATTGGTCAATGAAGTGGCAATTGCTATCTTTCTTGTGGCTTTTGGTTTTAAAATCACAGCCATTTATGTGTTGACAGGAATCGCGTTAGGAATTGTTGGCGGTTTCACTTTGGGTAAATTAAATTTGGAAAAACAACTGTCGCCTTGGGTTCAAAACATAATTGCCAATTCCCAAGCCGAAGAAGAATTCGAAGAAGAAAAACTGACTTTGGTTCAACGATTTCCAGAAATTTTAAAAGAAGCGTATTACATTGTAAAAGGCGTTGCACCTTATATTGTTATTGGAATTGCCATTGGTGGTTTGATGCACGGGTTTATTCCAACGGGCTTTTTTGAAACCTACATTAGCAAAGAAAATCCATTTGCTGTGCCAATCGCTGTTATTCTTGGAATCCCAATGTATAGTAATGCGGCAGGAGTTATTCCGGTGATACAAGTATTAGTTACCAAAGGAGTTCCGCTGGGAACTGCCATCGCTTTTATGATGGGAGTTGTTGGTTTATCCTTACCCGAAGCAATGCTTTTGAAAAAAGTAATGAACTGGAAATTAATCGCAATTTACTTTGGAACTATTAGTTTCTTTATGATTCTATCCGGTTACTTTTTCAATATGATTTTATAATTAAATTTTCAAAAAAATGAAAAAAAGTAATTTAATATCCGTTTTTGCAAGGTTATTGTTGCCATTTGTTTCCAATACTATCTACTTCAAATTGTTTTAATTAAAATTTAAATAATGGCTGTAACTAACTTGTAGTGGCTATTTTATAAAATTAAATTGATACTAGCTTTAGCTGCTGTTGTAAATTGTAATTATCTATATTGGCTTTAGCCAAAAGTATCCAGTTTTGGCCAAAGTCTCTTATATATTCAACTCTATTACTTCAGCTAAAGTTGAAGGCAATACAAAACTGCTATTAGACTGAATATTAAATAATGATTAAATTTTAAAAATAATTTTACACTGAATTAAAACATATCGTAATATTGCAATATATAAATATGATAATGGGAGCATCCAAAACAGAGAGTTTTTCAGAGAAACAAAATGAACTGGCCATTCTAGCCAAAGCCTTGGGACATCCAGCGCGAATCGCCATAATTGAATACTTGCTAAAAGCAGATACCTGCATTTGCGGCGATATCGTAAACGAATTGCCGTTGGCACAACCTACAGTTTCGCAGCATTTAAAGGAACTCAAAAACGCAGGTTTAATCAAAGGGAATTTCGAAGGTGCTTCTATTTGTTATTGCATTGACGAACTAGGTTTCGAAAAAATAAAAAGCTTTTTCCAAGATGTCACCAAGCATTTGGAGATAAGAAAAGGCAATTGTTGCTAATTTTTATTTGTTAACACAGACCTAACAGGTTTTGAAAACGGGTTAGGTCATATTAAAATTCATATAAAATGAAACTTTCACAAGTAAAAAACATTTTGAAGTCGGCAGAAGCGGTAAACTTCATCTTGGCTGACGGGACTTTGGTTCCAGAATATTTTCACGTAACCGAAGTGGGATTAATTACTAAAAACTTCATTGATTGCGGCGGAACAGTTCGCAAAGAAACCGTTGTCAATTTTCAATTGTGGGATGCCAATGATTTTGAACACCGTTTAAAACCACAAAAATTACTCAACATCATTGAATTATCTGAAAAGGTTTTGGGCATCGAAGATTTTGAAATCGAAGTGGAATACCAAGCACAAACCATCGGGAAATACGATTTGGATTTCAACGGAAATGATTTTGTTTTACTAAACAAAAAAACGGCTTGTTTGGCTCAAGATCAATGCGGAATTCCATCTGAAAAACCAATAGTGAGGTTATCCGAAATGAATAATGAACCGAGCTGTTGCACTCCTGGCGGAAACTGTTGCTAAGTTTTAATAAAAGAAAACATAAATGAACTCTACCAAAACAATCCTATTTCCAGAAATAGAAAATGTAATTAATACTTTAAATTTTGACAGTATTTCATTAGAACGCAAAATCGTTTTGCAACCGCTCGTCGATTTTATTCAAGGAAAAGTGAGCAACGGTCAAGAAATAAGACTAAACTTTATTTGTACACACAATTCTAGAAGAAGCCATTTGTCGCAAGTTTGGGCTCAAACAGCGGCAGCGTATTATGGCATAAAAAACGTATTTTGTTATTCGGGTGGAACTGAAGCTACGGCAATGTTCCCAATGGCGGCGGAAACTTTAGCTAAACAAGGCTTTCAAATCAAAACTATTGCCGAAGGAACCAATCCAGTTTATGCAATAAAATATTCCGAAAACGCTCATCCAATTATTGGTTTTTCTAAAACTTTTGATGCTAATTTTAACCCTCAAAGTGAGTTTGCAGCGATTTTGACTTGTTCTTCCGCCGAAAAAGGTTGTCCTTTTATTGCGGGTGCCGAAAAAAGAATTCCGATTACGTTTGAAGACCCAAAAGCATTTGACAATACGCCACAACAAGCCGAAAAATACGAAGAAAGAAGCCTGCAAATTGCTACCGAAATGTTCTTTGTTTTTTCACAAATCAAACAATAACTATGTCAGCAAATAATTGTGCGCCAGCAGTCGAAAGAAAGAAATTAAGCTTCCTAGACAGTTACCTTACGCTTTGGATTTTCTTAGCAATGGCAATCGGAGTTTCGATAGGATATTTCATTCCTTCTAGTGGTAATTTCATCAATTCTTTTTCGAGTGGAACTACTAATATTCCGTTGGCAATTGGTTTAATATTAATGATGTATCCGCCCTTGGCTAAAGTGAAATACGATCAAATGGGAGAGGTGTTCAAAAACACTAAAGTTCTCGGTGCTTCTTTGTTTTTGAACTGGATTGTGGGACCAATTTTGATGTTTGTTTTGGCTCTATTGCTTTTAAATGACTATCCCGAATATATGATTGGCGTCATCCTAATTGGATTGGCTCGATGCATTGCAATGGTCGTTGTTTGGAATGATTTGGCCGATGGAAACCGCGAATATGCTGCGGGTTTAATCGCCTTGAACAGTATTTTTCAAGTGTTGCTGTACAGTGTTTATGCTTATTTTTTCATTACGATTTTGCCTTTTTATTTTGGCTATACTGGTTTTGAAGTCAATATCAGTATTGGACAAATTGCCGAAAGCGTGGGGATTTATTTGGGAATTCCATTTGCACTTGGAATCATCAGTCGGTATACGCTAATTGCAGTAAAAGGAGTTGAATGGTTTGAAACCAAATATGTTCCTTTTATTTCGCCAATAACCTTGCTATCGTTATTATTTACGATTGTTTTGATGTTCAGCTTGAAAGGGGAATTAATCATTCAAATTCCGTTTGATGTATTGAGAATTGCGCTTCCGTTGGTTATTTATTTCGTCATAATGTTCGTTATTAGTTTCTTCATTGGAAAATATTTTGGCGCTGATTATTCTAAATCCACCGCCATTGCTTTTACCGCAACAGGAAACAATTTCGAATTGGCAATAGCTGTTGCTATTGGTGTTTTTGGAATTAATAGCGGTCAGGCTTTTGCAGGAGTTATTGGTCCATTAGTCGAAGTTCCGGCCTTGATAGCATTGGTAAACGTAGCTTTTTGGTTTAGGAAAAAGTACTTTGTTAATCAATAAAAGTAATTTAATTTTAAACACGGATTTCACTAATTAACACAAATTAATCTGTGCCAATTAGTGAAATTCGTGTCTTTTTTTAGTGTAATTAGTTCCCGCTTTTATCTACCACAGGACGATTTTCTCTGTTGGCTAATTCCCATACAATAGAAAAAGCCAGTTGGGTTCTTTTAGCCAAAGCATCGAATTCAATTTTATCAACTTCGTCCGTAGCTTTGTGATAATCAGCATGCACTCCGCTAAAAAGAAAAACCGAAGGAATACCATTTTTGGCAAAATTGTAATGATCGGAACGGTAATAAAAACGATTAGGATCGTTTCTGTCATTGAATTTGTAATCTAAAAGTATGTTTACGTATTTTTTATTAACGGTTTCACAAATGTTGTACAAATCGGTCGAAAGATAATCGGAGCCTATTAAATAGACATAATTACTGGAATCGTTGTGAAATTCGTCATGGCGACCAATCATATCGATGTTAACATCAGCAATGGTGTTTGCCAATGGAAACAGAGGATTTTGTGTATAATAGCTGGAACCCAAAAGCCCGTGTTCCTCGCCAGTTACGTGAAGAAACAAAATGCTGCGTTTGGGACCATTGCCTTCTTTTTTGGCCAATTCGAATGCTTGTGCAATTTCCAGTAAAGCCACTGTTCCAGAGCCATCATCATCAGCACCGTTGTAAACTTCTCCATTTTTGATGCCAATGTGGTCGTAATGAGCCGAAATCACAACAATCTCGTTTGGCTTTTCGGAACCTTCGATATAGGCCCAGATATTTTCGGAATCGGGCAGATTATCGTTGCGGATGGCATTCAGGAATGAAGCAGGAATTCTTTGATAGTAATCAGTAGCTCCTTTTGGAAAAGAAACGGCATTGGCTTTATAGTGATTGATAAGATAGTTTCCCGCTTTTTTTTGTCCAAGCGAACCCGTTTCCCGACCTTCCATTTCATCGGAAGCAATTACTTGAAGATGTGTTTTCAAATCAGCTGCAGTGATGGTATTTACATATTCTGTAGCATCTACATTGGCTACTTTTCCTATTTGACTTGAGCAACTTATACTCAAAATAAATAGCGAACTTAAAAGAATTATTTTTTTCATCTGATATGTTTTGAAATGTTATTTTTCTAAAAGTTATTAATTTTTAAGCGTTTCATTCAAGAAAAGTTTCAAATGTTCCCAAGAACGTTTTGCAGCAGTTTCGTTGTAAGCAGCACCTTTTGAATTGTCGTTTCCAGCTTCTGGATTGGTAAACGAATGTACTGCATTGGCATAATAAATCATCTGCCAATCGGCTTTGGTGTCTCGCATTTCTTGTTGAAAAGCCGTGATTTCTTCTTTGGATTCATAAGGGTCATAAGCGCCGTGACAAACTAAAACTTTTGCAGTGATTGGAGTTGTTGGTCTTGTTGCCTCTTTGCCCAATCCTCCGTGAAACGATACGACACCTTTTACGTTCAAATGTCCTCGAGCTGCCTCAAGTGCTCCAGTTCCACCAAAACAATAACCAATAACGACAATATTTTCTGGATTTGCACCCGAGCGAATTAATTGTTGTGATGCCAAGGCAATTCGTTTTTGGTAATCCTTATAATTTGTTTTATAAAAACCTGCATTTTTCCCTGCTTCTTTGTAGTCTTTTGGATAATTTCCTTCGCCATAAATATCGGCAACAAATGCATAATAACCTAATTTTGCTAAGTTTTCGGCGGTGTCTTTAGACAATTTGTCAATTCCCATCCAAGCGGGAAGTATCAAAATTCCGGGTTTTTGTAGACTCTTTTTCGAAGGTTGAATTCCAAAACCATTTAATACTTGACTTCCATCGTTATATTTCACGGGTTTTAATTGGGCAAAAGAAATTCCTGAATACGCTAGAATTGCCAAGAAAAAATAGTGTATATTTTTCATAAAGTTATTATTTTAAGCAAATATCTAAAATTAAACAATATGGTTGCTTTAAATGACGTTTTTTAACAAATTTATGAGTTGTTTTAGTGACTCTATAAAGTAACATTCCGCTTAAAAGCACAACCCAATTCCATAATAGAATCGGTTTTTGAAATACCGGGAATATTGTCGATTTTTTCATAAAGCACTTTTCGCATGTGTTCGTGATTTCGGGCAATGATTTTGATATAAAGCGTGTACAAACCAGATATGTAATAACATTCCGTGATTTCGGGAATTTTTTTCAACTCTTCAATAATGCGAGAAGAATCCTGATCTTTATTCAAGGTAATTCCGGTGAACGCTCCCCAATCATAACCAATTTTCTTCTCGTTCAGTACTGGTTTTATGCCAAGCAGAATGCCTTGTTCCATCAAACGATTTACGCGTTGGTGAACCATTGTGTTGGATATTTTTAAATTAGCGGCAATTGTCGAATAGGCCATTCGTCCGTCTTTTTCTAATTCCTTGATAATAAAAACATCAAATTTATCCAGTTTTTCCATCTGTTTTTAAATTAAATTGACTTATATTTTTTAATATAAATAAAATATGACTTATTTAATCCAAAAGTAAGTCAAAATTATTATTTTTCATTGCTAAATAAAAAATAATACTAATTTTGTAATCAAATATCTTAAAAACATTGGATTATGGAACAAATACATCAAACACTTTCTTCAAAAGCGGAGGAATTAATAGCAAAAGAAAATAAATACGGAGCACACAATTACCATCCTTTGCCCGTGGTTCTAGAGAGGGGAGAAGGTGTTTTTGTTTGGGATATGGACGGAAAGAAATATTTTGATTTTCTCTCAGCGTATTCTGCCGTGAACCAAGGACATTGTCATCCAAAAATTGTAAACGCGATGATCAAACAAGCGCAAACCTTGACGTTGACATCACGTGCTTTTTATAACGACCAATTGGGAAATTTTGAGGAATATGTAACCAACTATTTTGGTTTTGACAAAGTTTTACCAATGAACACGGGTGCTGAAGCAGTAGAAACTGCTCTTAAATTATGCCGAAAATGGGCTTATGAAGTCAAAGGTATTCCTGAAAACCAAGCACAAATCATTGTTTGCGAAAACAATTTTCACGGTCGAACTACTACCATTATTTCATTTTCGAATGACGAAAGTGCTCGCAAAAGTTTTGGTCCGTTCACGGCTGGGTTTATCAAAATTCCTTACGATGACATCGAAGCTTTGGAAAACGTGTTAAAATCAACCAAAAATATCGCAGGGTTTTTGGTGGAACCGATTCAAGGAGAAGCTGGAGTTTATGTGCCTGCCGAAGGTTATTTGGCGAAAGCCAAAACACTTTGCGAGCAACACAATGTCTTGTTCATTGCTGACGAAGTGCAAACGGGAATTGCCAGAACCGGAAGATTATTAGCAACTTGCGGCAATTGTTTATGTGAAAACGGATGCGAAAAGAATCCCGAGGTAAAACCAGATATTCTTATTTTAGGAAAGGCAATTTCGGGTGGGGTTTATCCTGTTTCGGCAGTTTTGGCCAATAACGAAATTATGAACGTGATTAAACCGGGTCAACATGGTTCCACTTTTGGTGGAAATCCAATTGCAGCAGCAGTTGCCATAGCAGCACTTGAAGTGGTGAAAGAAGAAAATCTTGCCGCTAATGCCGAAAAATTAGGTATTATTTTGAGAAAAGGACTTAACGATATAGCTTCAAGAAATTCTCTTATCAAATTAGTTCGAGGAAAAGGATTGTTGAACGCTATTGTTATCAATAGTGATGAGGAATCGGATTTGGCTTGGGATATTTGCCTAAAATTCAGGGATTATGGATTATTGGCAAAACCAACCCATGGCAACAAAATTCGATTTGCTCCACCATTAGTCATTACTGAAGCTCAAATTCAGGAATGTCTTGTCATTATTGAGAAAGCATTGAATGATTTTAAATAGTAACCTCAAATGGAAGCAATAATTAAATTAATAAAGAACCGATCTGACATTGGTGCGGGAACAAGAGGCTCGGATATGGGAGTTGATGCCATTGAAATTGCAGCTATCAACCAGAATAGCGATTATTTTAACCAGTTTCCGTTTGAAGATGTGAAAACCCATAACGAGTCGATTTATGACAAAAATCGAAGCACGTTTGCAAAAAGAATAGAGCATGTTGTAGAGCAATGCACAAGAGTTTGTACTACGGTCAAGAAAAATCTGGAAGCCCATTTTTTTCCCATTGTTTTGTCGGGTGACCATTCCTCGGCCTTGGGAACGATAAGTGCGATAAAATCAGTTTATCCTTTGCAAACATTGGGTGTTATTTGGATTGATGCCCACGCCGATTTGCATTCGCCGTATACTTCGCCCTCCGGAAATATTCACGGAATGCCTTTGTCTGCAGCCATTTCCGACGATAATTTGAGTTGCCAGATCAACGAATTGACTCCAGAAACTCAAAAGTATTGGGAAGACATGAAAAATATTGGATGCAAAGGAGCGAAAATTTTGCCGGCAAACATTGTTTATTTTGGTGTTCGCGATACGCAAGAAGCCGAAGACACTCAAATAGAAAAATATAAAATTAGGAATTTTAAAGTTGAAGAAATTCGGTATCGCGGACTCCAGACTTGCGTAAAAGAAGCCCTAAACAAACTCTCCAATTGCGAAATCTTGTATCTTTCTTTTGACGTTGATTCGATGGATTGTGATTTGATTTCTTATGGAACAGGAACGCCAGTTCCAAGAGGTTTTGATCAATATGAAATCATCGCGATTATGGATCAAATTATAGAAACCAATAAAGTGGTTTGCATTGAATTTGTCGAAATAAATCCGCTTTTGGACAACAAAGGAAACAAAATGGCAGAAACGGCATTCGAGGTTTTGGAACATATTACGGCCACGGTTATTTTGCCAAGAGAATGATTTTAAGCTTCTTGTGGAATTACTGATTTTCAGTTGTGTCATTTAAAGTTGGTATCATTCCCGTAATTTGTGTTTAATAAATTATCAATAAGTAGACAATACATCTATTGCTTTTACAAATCTACGTGTATATCCTTTTTGTTTTAGGCTAGAAATAATGACTTTCATTTCACGACCCGAGGAAGCGTGAATAAAATCGCTGTACTTTCCATTTGGATTTGTGACTATGCCCACATGACCAATAACATTTCTGGTGGGACTCAAAAACAACAGAATATCTCCTTTTTTTACGTTTTCAATCGGGATTTCCATTCCAAAATTCATAAATTGTGAGGAACTACGGGGAACCTGAATTTTATGATGCTGAAAAACATAGTAAACAAATCCTGAACAGTCAAATCCGTTCTTGCTACTGGATGATTCAACATAAGGCGTTCCTAGCAATTCCATTCCAAAGTTTACAATGTTGTCCCGCAATTTAATTGGTTTTATCGTGTCGTTGACAATTGTTCCAACGTTTTCAGAGGAACTTCTATTTTCTCTAAAAGAACCGTAAGCAATGCTTCCTAAAACAATTACCGATAATACAATAAGAATTGTAAATTTTAAGAGATTGATTTTTTTAGTAGTCATAAAAAATTAAATTGGTTAACATTAATGGTTCTCAGACAGACTGAAGTCAATTATTAAAAATGGAAAATTAGGATAATTTTTAGGAAGCTATTTTTAAAATATTCAAATTCCACGAAGTGTTTTGCAATACTAACAAACTTACTTATTGAATATTTAAAATGGCTTACGAAATTTGCAATAAGAATTATATAATTCACGCTTTGGCATCAATGCGCAAAAAAACCATCAAATAGGTTGATGAACGAATGTTGATGGTTTTTTTTTAAGCTGAATGTCTTGTCCTGAAATAGCGATACACAAAAAAGTATCCTTATGGAAAACCAAGAAGAAACTCGCTATATAAAGCGAACACAAAAAGACTATACGATGTCTTTTAAATTGCAAATCGTTCAAGAAG
>Ga0335396_10003778_pt1 | contig 17008 bp, 20 predicted proteins | sample FRY02_FD_205743 | JGI IMG/M metagenome (GOLD analysis project Ga0335396, IMG submission 205743) | Freshwater microbial communities from Lake Fryxell liftoff mats and glacier meltwater in Antarctica - FRY-02 (spades assembly) (version 2) | ecosystem: Environmental > Aquatic > Freshwater > Ice >... | reverse complement strand
CTTTCGATTAGAATTTAACATTCAAAATCGACTGCCGTTTTAGTCCCATTTGGTCCCTCAAATATATGTTGTGTGTTTTTAAAATATGTTAATAACCTTTATTACAGACACATTTATAGTAATCGTATCTTCACCTGACTCACTACTGTGTGTATATATATATATATATATATACATACATATATACAAGTGCGCCGACTCGACTTGAAACAGTACGCGCGGAAATGAAAAAGTGCACTGACTTGAAAAAGTGTGCCGACTTGAACTTGAAAAGAGTTCGCTAACTTGAACAAGCGCACTAACTTGAAAAAGTGCGCCAACTTCAAAAAGTGCGCTGGCTTAAACTTGAAAGAAGTCAGTGGGGAAAACAAACGTACTATAGGCGGGCTAAAGGTTAATTAATGAATTAATTAATGAATTAATTCATGAATTAATTCATGAATTAATTCATGAATTGAATTAATTCATGAATTAATTCATTAATTAATTCATGAAATCATGAATTCATGAATTAATTCATGAATTAATTCATGAAAAGAAGAAGATTCTCAGCTGAGATTCGTGGAAAATAATTTCCTTAATGCATTGACAGGACAGAGTACCCATGAGGACTTAGTTAAAAATCCGGCCTGCGGCGCATTTTGTTCGATAAGTCTTGCCTGCGGCGCATTTTATTTCATAAAAAATCTGGCCTGCGGCGCATTCTTTTCATAAAAAATACTCTTTTTCATCATTTGGGGATGCATTTCATTTCAAGTATCTTATTCTGTCTACCAATTCATTAGCAGTGAAAATGATTTGAACTCCAATACTGAGTGATCACAATGACACAATTTGTACCAAACAGTAATTACGACAGTTTTGAATAACAAACCCTTTTTCAAATCAAACCTCTTGAGATACAAATCGCACAACACCATTTCAATCCCAAAACAATTTATTAGAAACAACGTACGTCAACACGTGTAACATAATTGTCGCAAATACTAGACTTACTTCTATTCTTTTTCGTTTGCACGCCATTTCTTCACGCCTCCTCCAAAACCTCCGGAACCATAACGGTCCTGAGCCGAAGGTCTACTTTTCCCTGCTGGAGTCGAAGTCACGTTTAAGTCCTGTCTCCTGTCCATGATGATCACCCACTTCTTCGACACACCATATTCCTCCAACAGTATCGTGTGCACAATCTCTTGTTTAACGTCTTTGTATTTCCCTGTGGGCGCCTCCAACAATGTCTTTTTAAAAACAGAGTCTCCCTCAAAGGTATTCATGTGTGGGGTGTCAACTCAAAAGTGACCAAGCAATCAAATCACTATGTTTGAAAGGACACGTCAGAGCGCGTGGTTCGACGCTGTGACAACACCGTTGACAAGAAGCGAGTGAATTCTTGCGTACTAAAACACCTTTTTTTGCAGAGAGACGATCAACCAAAAAAATCGCCAAAAAAACCCGGAAATGCTCTCTCCGACGCGCTACTAATGTCATGTTTTGACAATTTCGCGGCTGACGCCACAAAAAAACAACCACGCTCTGCGCAGTTTTTTGAAACCGCGCACAGCGTGGTTTTAATTCATTCATTAATTCGAATTAATTCGGGGCCAAACATTCTAAGAAGTTGTTTCCTTTACTGAAAGAAGTCCGCCAACTTCAAAAAGTGCGACGAACTTCAAAAAGTGAACAGATTCAAAAAGTGCGGCAACTTGTAATCGTGTTTTTGTTTCATGTATCTCCACCGTGCCAATTGAAAGGTTTTCAGTCAAATTGTCGGGCGAGTCGTACTGTGCGCACTCCTCCTCGTCGGACTCTTCCACACGATCCTCGTCGGGGTCGCAATTGATCATGGGAGTCATCTGCATGTCCCACACGTGTTAAACACAAAACCATCCAGACAGACACACAAAAAATATAGAGAGAAAGAGACAAAGTGTGTGAGACATACACAGATACACACTATTACAGGGGGAAAGAGCGAAAACAAGAGTACCTGTATAGTGCTCAAGATTGAAGTAGCTTCAAACATCTCGGCATTGCGTGGTACATCCTCTTCGTTGTCTTCGTCTGCGTAGACACCAGCTCTGAGCCCAGGAGGTGGCAGGGCATCCAGTGTCCTAGACACGCATCCACCAAGAAGTCAATGGTCCCATTGGTGGTGAGCAATGGTCTCGCCACATCAAAATATCCACACCAATCCACTGATTTATCAACCAGTCGATTGGTCATGGTCGATATTGACAGTTGATTTAATTACACCCACTGAAGAACATATCAATTCGATTCCATCTAGTCCCACGGAGATTTATTACAGTCCATTGTTGATCGTCGATAATTAATCGAGATAATTTGTGGTCAATTCGATTGACAACACCTGAAGATGTGCAAACCAGCAATCAAATATTGACATCGATCCTCAAGCGTGAAAGCTTGCATGAGTGCAGAGGCTGAAAACTGTGACAAGGCACAGAAAAAGGATGACTGTGATACTGAAAGGAAGGTGTCACATCTGGCAAGGCGCTCAAGGAAGCGACCCTCTCCTACCGATCACTGAACAAGTCTTCAACTTGCTGATTGGCATGCCAGCGAAGGGCGCGAAGCGCGCTGCAGCAGCATCAGCCAAGGAGTGAATGAGTACAAATGGGGGAAAAGACGAAAGGGCAATCTGGCAGCGTCTGGCCATGCACGAGGTGGAGCTGGAGGTTGCACGCCACCTGTGCACGTCAAGCACGAGAAGGAGGCACACTCTTGCGAGGTCGTGCAGGGCAAGATCCACAAACAGCGCAGCTGTGTGACCAGCTCGCACAGCTGGTGGAAGCCGTTAAATGCCCAGTCTACAAGGAACAACCATCTTCAATGTCACTTTCGTGTGGGCACTGCTACTGCTGCCAGGAGGAGTGTAGGTCAGCAGGCTGCGTGCGATTTCTGACGTGCAACCAACCAGTCGAGAGCAGGACCCGTTTGTTTGGGGCCGCGCAGGCACTCGTGGATATTTTGGCAACAGCGTGCGTGGAGGCCAGCAGCAGCTTTTCGCCAGCTGTGGTGCCAATGAATGCCAGTTCAGCTGGGCAGCACGAGCGAATCACTTTTCTCGAACAGCAATTTGGGGTCTCAAAGGCTGAGCACGCCAAGGAGAGTGAGGCGCTTGTTGCATTGGAGAAGGAGCTGCAAGTGTAGAGCATGCCAAAAAGAGTGTGGTGCAGGATCGAGAATGTGCTGTGTTAGAGGAGGAGCTTGATTCATACAGACTTTCTTTTAAACGTGCTGGGTATGATTAGTTGAGCTTAAAAAAAAGCTGTGATGGCCTCCTCAAACACACCCTCGATGACTCAGACACCAGCTCCCTTGGCCTCAACGTACAACACAAACTGACACGACAACTAAGCTGGGACAAAGACAGAACGCACAAATCATATGCCTGGAAGGTATTACGAGCACCAAAAGAAGTATTCCAAGCCACCATATACCAAGGGGACACGGCCCTAACCAATCCACTCTTCTTCAAAAATGCTGAGAGAGGAAACAAAAGAATTTTGGAAGGAAGGATCCCAACCCCACAACCAATGGTGATAAACTGGGCGGGCCTGAATAACGAGGAGAAACAACAAATAATGCCCACCCTCTCAAAAACAGGAAACTGGATCCTCCTCAACCACAGGCTAGGGGAAAACAACAAACCCCTGCCCCCCTTCCGGGAGGCGAAATTGGTGGCAAGGGCGGAAGGGGAAAACACTAGATACAAGGGCTGGTAGCGGGAGGGAAAAGACAAACTAGCCACACGAAAGGCAGGATCTCAGAGGCCACACACATTACTATCTAGGAAGCCATAGAAGCAGAGAACTCTAAATGTACCTCTTCCTTTGGAACAGAGGACCTCGAGAAAATACACAGATTAGGCACAGAGGCAGGCCTCTTGGGCATCTACTCCTTCCCAGGGGCAGTCTACGCCAATGATGGCTCAAAAAACCAGGGTGTCATGGAGGCTGGCTTCTATACACTGCAAGTTCAATTAAGGGGTCCCGTTGGTGGGCCTTTATTTTGATGAAGATGGAAAGTAGACCTTGTTGTATACGTTCACGTAAAAGTTGTACAATGTCTCGCATGACATCCGCGTCCGGGGTTCCCTACATGGAGGGGGGTTTGCCTTCCTGTATCTATTTTTGAGAGGAGGTTAGGAGGCATACGGAGTCTGACAGGGGGATCATCAGTTTCATGTCTTTTCTTTCCTTGGTGTCTTCCAATGCTAGGCATGCTGCTCCCACTTCCGCTTGGTTTGAGGGGCTACCTTCCTCTATTCTTCCAAGTTGACACCATCCTCATCTGTTTTCGTAAACACAGCAAAAACATCAGATGGTTCCTTCCCACCAATAGACCTATATTCTCCTGGACTGAAAATAGGACGACACCCCAAAGCCCCTTGAACCCGACGGTCCAAAAAAGAATTGACCTCCAGGTAGCGCGGAAACAACTGCAAACTCAAACAGGATCAACGGCGAACTTTCTAACCAGGGAGGACAACTCAAAAGACCTGCTAGGCAAATTCCATAAGGATAAGAGTGTATGGATACGTGCAAGGCATAGGGTTCACCAATGTATTTCATACCAATTTTTATGCACCTCCCAACTAGAGATGTGGGGTATACTCAACGAGGTCAAATGCAGACTATGTGAAAAGTATTGTCGAAAGTGTGGGGCACATACAATGGTACTGCCCAACCTTACCACGCCCACGGATCGCCACACCTCACGTCATGATGATGATTGCTTTTATTACTTTCAAACGTAGTTTAGTACCCTTGTCTGAGGGTCTGTGTAGTTCAAATCCATGGGAATTTGAGTTCTCGGGATCGAACCGACGACCTAGGGATTAACAGCCCTCGCTCTGACCAACTGAGCCATGCTTGCACGTTATGGAGGGAACTGATGTTCTCCATATGGAATTCTTCTACTGAACTAAACGATAGAATGGAGCCCAGATGTCACTTCCCCTCATTCTTAAGCCCAGAAGCACACGCAGAGTGGGGACTCTACAAGAATCTAGGATACATGGGATTACACGTGATCCTACCACTAGGCGAGGGACAAAACAGAAGTAAACTCAAAAAAAATATAGAAGAATACCACCTAGCTGACAACATCGACTTCAAAGAGGGAGACCCAGAAACCTCCATCTTCCGCAGACCAGATGGGCTAACTTTCGACAAAGGAAAAATCATGTGTTTTCATAGAATGCACCAGAGCAATTGACACCAATGAGGACTGGGCCACGAAGAATGAGCAGGAGAAAGACGACAGATATAGCTCACACTTAGGCTTCATCAACCACCTTAGCAGGCAAGAAAAGAACGGCTGGAAAGCCACAAAAATCAAGTCTACAACAGGAGTACGAGGCTCCCTACATACAAATCAATTTTTAATCAGACTGGAAACACTCGGAGTGAAAAACAAGAGCACGAGGGAAGCATCCGGAGCAGGACAGCCCAAAAAACTCTCTCCATGTCGGATACGATCTTCAAGTTCTTTTTTATTGCACTAAACTCCAAGATCGAGTTTACACACCAATCCCTACCCACAGAAATCAACAACCAGAGCATGGAAAAATACAATCTATACCTCCAAGCTGCAGGGCCACCATAAGACCACATAGCACATTGATAAGGAAGAGCGTCCATACTGTATTCATTCGGAGAATTACCATACCTCATTTTGCATTCCCCTTTTAGATTAGTCGAATGGGATTCACATGCACTTTCACATAAATACAATTCCAAGAGGTAGTACGAGAAACCAACACTATTACTAACTTACGTCCAAACTAAAGAGGAGACAAACAAGTTACAGAGACTTACTTAGTCTAACATAGTTCAAGCGACACGTCCTCAACCCACCAGCCCACCTCAAAAATATACCAACAGGTAACAAAAAAGATATGATGATTATTCACAACGACGATCCCCGATGCCCCCCAAAGTAGAAAGGAAATAGCTAATTCAATATAAACAACTCCTACTCAAAAAGCGTTGAAAATACGGATTTCATAATTCGCAATTGCAGTATACACAGAAACACGAGCAATTGCAAACCTGAAACACCATTCAATCCCACATAAGGGATGTAGCAGAGGACCCAGATTTAGGTACCTATAGTGACAGGGTGCATCAGGTTTTTTTTGTTAATAATAAACAACTTTCCTTTAAGTGCACGGTCCTGGTTATCCAGCACCATTGCGGCCAGACATTTAGCACCTACTTTGGTGGGTTATAGGGGCGCAGCCCCGTAAGGAGGGGGTGCGAGACGTAGTCCCACGAATTTTTTTTTAATGATTTTTTGTTAATTTTTGTAAAAAAATTCCAGGTCTTGAAACACTGAATTTTTGGAAATACAGAATTTCAAAAAAACAGGTCCGTACGTGACCGGGATGACTGGTTACTTGAGGCCGTCTCGTCGAGAGGTAAAGAATGTTGTATCGTAGTACCTCCAAAGTATTGTCATGGACCTGTACGCAGTTTGTGAGGAAAAACTGGATAACCAGGACCGTGCACTTGGTCCACATAAGCTGTGAAGGCATGAATTCCAAGCAAAACATAGTCCTCACACAACCGCTATCAATGCGGTACGGGCGTTAGAGGAGGAGTTGACATTAGTACACCGAGAGACAACGACACTGATCTAAGGATGGCTGGCAGATATGCGCCACGATCTTTTACTTGTAGATGAAGACACACCAATCATAAATCTGATCAGGATTACGGTGACATCAGCAACTTTGTGCACTTCAGGATCAGAAGGACAAGCCAGTTGAAACCGCTGTTTCAAGCGTACTGCGCGAGCAAGGGTCTGGGCAGGACTTAGCTTCATTTTCTGTTCAATTTCTGTTCAATGGCATTTGCCTGCGGGACACTCAAACACTGAAGGAATTGGAGATGGAAGATGACAACAACATACATACTATAACGTTGCAGAAAAATTGAAACAGCAAAGCTATTAGGAAACATCAGTGCTTAGGGGGCAGTTACGTCGACAGCATTGGACTGGAAGTGTCACGGGACAGGAACAAACGACGCATCAGCGACGCTGGCTTAACTCCTGAGGAGTCAGATAAGGTTGGTATGCGCATTCCCAAGCACCTGTGTCCCAAGGGTATGCTAGATACTGCGGAGCTTGTCTCGGGAGGCCTCAGTCCCGGTGTTCGATGGGCAAACAAGCGCAGCGCTCATGCACTACATCAATGTGCATCCGCTGCGCCAAGAACATGAAGTTAACGCGAAAGTTGAACTTTTGCAGTCTCAATGTGCGCAGCTAGTGGGGAGCGACCAGTTCCACTGCCTCTTGCACCTCTTTTATTCCTTTGCTGCCGTGCCAGGAGCAAGAGATGTGGGATCTACGCGCGTTGGGGGAGTGAAGGGGAGTGAGACGTGAATGCGATTGGGGGAGGGTTAGATACGAGAGAGACAGAGAGAGAGAGAGAAATAGAGAGAAAGAGAGAGGAAAATATTTGGGGGAGGGGTAGATACGATTACTATTTTGAGTGATTCCGTCTTATCAAAGACGGCCATCTTCCCTGAAACAAGTGAAGGAAACATACACAATTCAAGTGAATCTGCACGGGGTTGGTCGCTCCGCGAGACCAACGTCTAGGTGAGCTTGGGAGGTGCATCACATGATAGGAAGACACAGTAACGACACTGCGAACGATTGTTTGGTACAAACGTGCTTGTAGTAGGCAAACAACATGACAACTTTCTCTTGGTGTCCAGACACGGAAAATTAGTAGATGACTTTTAAGACCTCACTTGCAAGCGTGACTCAGTTAGTCAGAGCGAGGGACTCTTGATCACTATGTCGTCAATTCGATTCCGTCTAAAACCTGAGATCTCAAATTCCCATGGATTTGAACTACATAGACCCTCAAACAAAGGTACTAAATTACCGTTGAAAGTAATAAAAGCAATCATCATTATCAGTTACGACTCAGATGTCTTTTCCCTACAAGACCTCTTCACGTCACGTCCCTAAAAGACCCCTTTCTATTCTATTATTGTGTCCCACAAAATATTGAAGAGACACTCTCTTTCAATTCAATACCAAAATCTCTCCATCTTATCGACTCTTAGTCTCTGCTCTTGCACTTTACGCCACCGCGTTTAGGCCTATGTTTCCCTGGTGATGAGCCCATGCGACCACTGTGTTTGCTTTGGATTACCACTCACATTGGACAATGACCTTGACCGTACGTTTATTTTACCGTACGGGATTCTCTTCTGCTGACGCTTCATACCTATTGATTCCTATAAATAGACTTCTCCACGTTGGCCTGAAGCCAAGCATTTACGGTGGCGACGCACTCCTATGGACGGAGTGTACGCAGCCTGGAGACTGTCTTTCAAATAGTTCCTTTCAGCAAATGTAAGTACGCGCTGCTGCAGAACTTTTTTTGTCGGGAACGCCTACGCATCTGTTATTTGTAGATGCTCCAAATCGTGCAATTTCTATGGACGAAATTTTCCATGCAGGACTGGAGCCTTTCTGCGCTTTTGTTTGTTTGTACCCTATGGACGGGATATTGCGAGCTTCCGGATAGTGCTGTGGCCCTATGGACTGGATACTGAGTGACACATTGAGAGCTCTTATGGATCAAATTCAATTGTGTTGTAAGAAGCCGCGCAGCTCACAACACCACCCGTGTTTTCGAGCAATGATCAATCTTCAACCCTGCATTCGCCGTCCGCAATGCTACAGCTCAGGTGAGACTGCAGTGCTGCCTTTTTTTGACGGACTCAAACACGGTTTGACCTTTGGGAGACTCCTATCGCAACCTTTACATTTTATCTGGTGGTTTCTTTTTGTTACGTCCCTACTGTCCTGATGATGATGATTGCTTTTATTATCACTCTTGGAGAAATTATGTAGTAATTGCGTTTGGAACTCTCTCGTCTTTTCTTACCTAGCTTCAATGAGTGGCGTTGTTTGCGTTGTCTGACTATATTTGAATTTCGGACCATCACTCTCTAGATACAGTTTGTTATGCGAGCGTATTGTTTTCTGTTTCCATGTAATATCTTCTTTTGTGTGTATTAATTTGATCTTTGAATGGACCATAATTCATTATTTTCCCTTTCTGTGGGAAATCTTCTTCTGCATGTGTTCATTTGAAAAAAGATCTTCCTAATCTGTAGACAGTCCGCTTCTACGAGCCTAGCATCTATTTCGAATGCTCTGCCCTTGCCACTTTCTCATGGAAGACACGAAAAGTTAACAGATAACTTCAGTCACAAATCAGACTTCACATCCCTACAAAACCTCTTCATGTCACGTCCCTAAAAGACCTCTTTCTATTTTATTATTGTATCCCACATAAATATTGAAGAGGCACTCTCTTTCAATTCAATACCGAATTCTCGCCATCTTCTCGACTCTTAGTCTGTGTTATTGCAGTTTACGCCACCGCGTTTAGGCCTATGTTTCCCTCGAACCTCTTAAAAAGGACGTCAACAAAAATGTCGTTATATATAAATAGAACAAGTTCTGAACAAGAAAACTCTGTTCTACAAATCAACCATGTCACGAACGTGACCACATTTCTTAGTGAGCCTCGGAGACCACAGCCTTAGATTTGGTATGTCGCTCTCCCCCATGCACAACGCTACGATTTCTCTGATAGAAAAAATAGGATTGGGCAACCCAGATAAAATATATGTGCTTACTGATTTGGTATGTCGCTCTCCCCCATGCACAACGCTACGATTTCTCTGATAGAAAAAACAGGATTGGGCAACCCAAATAAAATATATGTGCTTACTACCAAGGCATTTCATGACTTCACATCGCGTTCACACACAAAAAATTGAACGTATGTAAATAGTGATCGAATAAGATGTATTGGTACGATATGTGCAGTCACGCTGTTTCAGATAGGGGTCCCATTGGACACAACACTAATCTTTACCACGCGAAATGAGAGATACACGCACTCGTAAATATACAAAGATAACACACATGCGAACAAAGATATGACTAAATCAAATAAGTGCTTCTGCGAAATTCCATGATGATGGCAGAGGTCCCTCTTGGACTCTCCATGGGTATGGGAATAAAAGAATCGAGTAGCAGTCAATCTCCATGATGATGGCAGAGCTCCCTCTTGGACTCTCCATGATCTTGGGTAGGAAGGCTGGGTTTCTGTCACACCTGGTAAAAAAGAATCGACGAACTGCCGATTTCCATGATGATGACAGAGCTCCCTCTTGGATTCTCCATGATCTTGGGTAGGAAAGTGGCGGCTCTGACACATCTTTAAAAAAAAATTCAACAAACAGCTGATCTCCATGATGATGGCAGAGCTTCCTGTTGGGCTCTCCATTGAAATGGGAATAAAGTTGACACGCAGCAGACCTCCTTGTTAAAGAAATTGATGAGTGGCCTATCTCCATGATGTTGTCAGAGCCCTCTTCGAGGCTCGGGTTCTCATGGAAACTGTGATGGAAATGAAGTCGACGCGCGGCCGACCTCCTTGTTAAATAAATAGACGAGCGGCTGATCTTGATGATGATGGCAGAACTCCCTCTTGAGCTCTCCATGATCATGGGAAGAAAAAGGTTGTGCTCCATTGCGCACCTTAAATTTACTTACTATTTTCCGCCTCATGGTGAAGCTGAGAGGATGCTAAGGACTCATTTGGCCTAGCAACGTCACCAGAGTGGATGTTAAGGACTTACAATGCCCAACAATGTCAACTTCTTCATTTGGTTCAGAAAATCACACTCCCCCAGACTGATCATTGTGGGGAGCTGTTTGGGTTGCCGCTGCACCGCATGTTTGGTTTGTCACTGCACCTTGTGTTTGGGTCACCGTTGCACCTCGTGTTTGGATTGCACCTGCACCTCGTGTTTGGGTCGCCGCTGCACCTCGTGTTTGGGTTGCCGTTGCACCTCGTGTTTGAGTAGCACTACCCTGCATGTCTGGGTTGCCAATGCACCGCGTGTTTTGGTTGCAGTTGTACATCGTGTTTGGGTCACAGCTGCATCTCGACTTTGGTTGCCCCTGCACCACGTGTTTGGGTCCCCGTTACACCTCATTTTTAACTCCATCTCGTCAGACATTTCAGTTTCTCCATGCGCTCCATCTGCATGCAATTCAGGCATCTTCCTCTCGTCGGACAGTTCCGTCTTGATGGTGTCAGCAGTGAAAGCGTTGCACAGGGCATCATTACCAGGGATTCCAGCCATCTTCCTTGAAACGATGGAAGGAAACATGCACAGTTCAAATGAATCTACACGGGATTGGTCACTCCGCGAGGCCAACGTCTAGGTGAGCTCGGCGACAACTTTCTCTCCCCATTTGAACCTCTTAAAAAGGACGTCAACAAAATTGTCGTTACAGAACAAGTTCAGAACTAATAAACTCTGTTCTAGAAATCTACCATGTCGCGAACGTGACCACCCCAGGTTGTCTAAGGGAGGTCAGGGTGAGGTGGTGCGTCGGCGATTTTCAATTGCGGGTACGTGCTCTCTTGGCTCGCTCGTGAAGACACCCCAGGACCGTTCATTGATTTCCCAATATCAGTTTAATAAAACAAAGTAACACACACACACCACAGTTTATAGTAAAACGATAGGATCAGATAGGGTATCTCGCTTTTTGTGCGTGGAAGTACAGAAGGAGAGACTGGTAATAGGAGCGTTTGTGTCGTACAGGACACTGCAGGTGCCTGTCAATGAATAGAGCGAGAATGATGGAGGGCGCGTGGTGTATACACTGGCTTGGTATACCCAATACGCACACCTACCTCCTACACCCTGGCCTGGGATGACAACCTCATCCCGCATGGTTTCACGTCACTTATATCAGGCGTACGCTACAGCCTCTTCCTTCAGACCAGACTGCCTCCGCCTGCGCCGTGTCGTGGTGTTCGAGATTAATTTTTCTGACTGAAAGTACATCAGAAAATTGAACAACATCACATTTGTTGGTGATTACGTCACAACAGGCTCTCAACAATAAATTTTGAATTTTCGTAGTTGACAGTGGTCATCCCGAGGATGCGGGCTTTGTACTTCACCCTAACAGACCCTGGAAGTTCTCTCTGCAAATCTCGACTGTGGGGAAGAAGACCCTCAAGTTCAATCATCAAAGTTTCAAGTTCAGATAGATTGTCTATTTCCCGATTACTTTTTCAAGAGAAAAACTGATACCCCGTGGCGTCGCGCGCTGTATGTAAAAAATATCTGAATTCGCAGAGTAATACACAGATTCGCCATCCCAGTTGCTTGCGTGTACAGGATGCGCGCGCGAAATGTGGTGAAGACTTTGTACATGCACGGTCGTGGCACAGTATGCAGACTGGCGCCCCAGGATGCACAGCGTCCACAGGTTCTTGGTTGGCTCTCTAGTAGTGTGAACAAACTGATGATTGTGATGCACGTGTGCGGCAGCGCTTTTGCCAGGGCGTGTCACAGAAATACAGCCTGTCTGCATGCATTGTCTGCGAGCGCCCACCTGATTACCCATTGGGGTCACAGATACCAGCATATGGATTTGTTTTGAACTGTCATTAAAAAGAAACGTTGGTTGTAGTGATGTTCCCAGATTTTGGTCGTGATTAGTCAAATGAGACTCCAGAAGGTGGATACTATCAAAAATCTGCGAGACAGTGATAAATGTCGCAGGAGATCTCCGTCAGAATGTGCGACCGTATACACAAAGGAAGAATGTGAGATTTATTCTCAACAACCGATAAACTCTCATCTCTTCGTGACTGGGCCACACCTCTTGTAGGTCCTCAAGATGATAATTCAAAAAAGAATCCTTACAACTGTTCTGAAAGGCTATGTGGTACAGGTCCTATAGACCCAATTCTAAGGTCCTTAACTCTGTTCAAAAAACCACAAACTTCTCGCGAACTCCCAGCCTGCTGATTGGCAGGGAGTTGCGTGTGTATCATGCACGTACACATGAATTTATGTAATATTTGTTGTCAAGTGATTTATCGACTCGCAGATACTGAGATGTTCGTTTGCCCGACGTGTCTACCCTCTCCATCACAGGGACCGCCCGAAACAACCCTCTTGTTAAGTTCAAGTTTTGGAACTAGGTGCGCCCAGCATCTAAATCTCGTGATGGGACGCTCAACATGATAGATCATGTCTCCTGAGAAGGGGAAAGAGATTTTTTTCGGCTTTGAAAGTTTGTTTTGACATTTAAGATTGCCTGGTAAAGTAAGTACACGTCTGTTCTCGTCACATTGGTACACGGAAACACACTATGAAGGTAGGCTGAGATCGGGTCCTACAGTTATATACATCGCACTCATTCTTTGAGTGTGTACTTCATGTTTGGTTATTCACAACCCCCCCACCCCAAAAAATGTCATCATTCAAGAAACGGTCCTCCAAATTGGTAAAAGGAAGTATACTTTCTTTCTTTTTGTTATCCATACATGCTATTTTTATCTGTCCACACGTACCAATTTCTTTAAAAACATATGGACAGATCTAAAGCATGTAGACGATGGGCTGCTTGTCAATCTTTTCGGCCAGCGGGATTATCTCTGGCGCCCTCATTGGTACCACCTGTGTTGCAGTGTGTCGCAATGTGAAGCGGTGTGTTGAATTGTGTTACAACACTCATGTATGGAGGTCACGCAAATGAAATGTGTCACGGTGAATGTGTGTACATGAGAGGGCGTCAGCATGTGCGCAAATTGATGCGTCAAGAACGCGTGAAACACAGGAAAGAGGGAACTGTTGCACGAATCAAACACGTGTTCCTTTGTGTTATAGTGTGTTACAGCCTTTTACAGTGAGCTGCAGAGGCTGTTGCGGTAGCGTAATGAAGAGTGTTGTAGTGGGTTGTAGTGTGATGCACCATATTGCAGTTTGTTGCAGTGTGAGGTAGTGTGTGGCAGGTATTCTAGTATGGTAGTTATTCTATTGTGGCATACAGACTGGAAGAGAGAGAGACAGAGAGCGAGGAAGAGATTGAGACAGAGAGCGACAGGGGGGAGCGACAGGGAGAGAGAGGGCGTGCGCGACAGGGAATGGAGAGAGGACGAGAGAGAAAAACAGAAAGAGAGAGGACAGGAGGGAGAGACCCATGACAGTCAAATTCATGTGAGCATGTGTTTGGGTAAGAAAAAGGAAAAGTCAGTGAGATAAATAAAAATCGAGGAATGAGGGAGCAAAGTGAAAGAGAATGATTTTGAGAAGGGGAGCGAGCGGTTCAGAGAAAGTTCGAAGAGAACAAGAATGAGAGAACAAGGAAAGGAAAGCAAGAGAAAAGGGGGTGGGAGTGGTAAAGAGAAAGCGCGAAAGCGTGGGGGCGAGCGAGCGCGAAAAAGACAAAGAGAGAGAGAGAGAATGTACAAGCTCAAGTCCTCAGTATGGTCCAAATATTCATTTGATATACATATGCGTACCTGTATTTGCGTAAAAACATAGATGGATATATCCAATTCTAATCATGTGATATATGTAAATATGTGATGTATGCACATTTGTACATGTACATTGAAGTTTATACTCACGATAGTCTGCATAACAGTCCTCGGCACAACCACAGTCTGAACTGGGCTTATGGGGATGTTTATGAGGCCAGTCGTATTCAGCATAGGCCCCATACTGCCCATAGGTCCCACACTCCCGCCCATTGGTCCCATTGATCCCTAGTAAAAACAAAAAAATTGTGAGCGCTGTGTCAGAATAGTTCGCCTGTCCGGTAGGTCCGATTGGTCTCATTGTTGGCGGTTGTGAAGGCGGACATATGTTCTGTGTACTTTTATTTGCGTGTGTGTTGATTCGTGGACTCAAGCATCAACCGCATATTAAGATCTCATGATTATTAATTTTACACGTATTCACCGCACAGCCACAAACGACAGGCAGACAGCAGGGACAACAACAAAAAAAACCATCATCATTGGCCGTCCGTACGTGGGCACCGCAGAACCCATACCGCTGTAGACAGGCACTGATGAGCCCATAGGCTGGAATGCCTGTTTGCCGTTGCGGAAGGGTTAGAGAGAAATTTTTGAAAGACCGCTTTCTCTCTGGCACAAAAGAGCGTCAATCAAAACGACCTCTCTCTCTTTCTGTCCCTCGCTCTCTCTCACACATACACACATATATATACACACACTCACACGCACGCACACCACGCACACGCACACACGTGCATACGCAAGAGCTAAGACACACAGCCTGGCTGTGCAACATAACCAGACGTAGAAAGAGCAAGCTGAACGACAGGCGGAGCACAACAAAAAGTGGCGCGACTGAGGCAGGATCTCCCCGCTGGAAGAGCTGACACGCGCCATATCTAAAAAGCATGACCGAATTTGCAGGGCAATACACGGATTCGCCAGCCCAGTTGCTCGCGTGTGCAAGATTCGCGCGCACAATGCGGCGAAGAACATGCACATGCACCGCGCAAAGCATGAGACTTGTCGCTCAGGATGCGCGGCCATCCGCAGCTTCTTGCCCGGGCTCCCTTGCGGTGAAGCAGTGTGCGCGCGTTGCGATGTATAAGTGCGTGTGTCAGGGTGTGGCACAGAAATACGGCCGGTCTGCAATGTCTGCAAGCGCCCACCTGGTTGCCCATTGGCGTCGCAGACATTTTTTGTTTTCAATAAAAAAACGTTGATTTTTTTGTTTTTTTATCCAATAAAAAAATATTGATTCTAGTCGTTTTCCCGCAGTTTGTCGTGAGTAGTCAAACGAGACTCCTCAATATGATCACTATCAAAAAGCTGCCAGGAGCAGAAAGGCTCCCTCTGCAGCGCTGGAAGGGCATGGTTGGCAGCCCGCTGACTCGCAAACAGGTATTTGTGTATGATGCTTGTGCAAATGAATGATTCTAGCATGCATCAATGTATTTTTTGTTGTATCGACGATGCGTCAAACCTGTGCAAGGAGTCTGTTTTGCGAAATCATAGAATCTCACATGCGCATGAACTGAATCAAAATACCCCAATGCTGTGCAGGTGTGTTACAGGCCTGCCGCCAAAAACATCGTGTGTGCCGTCAGCAACGAAGAGCCCATTGAGGAACTCACGGAGAAGACGAAGACGAACCTGGTAATATTCTGCTTTGTGAATTTCGTAATGCACATGCGGCGTGCACATGAGCACGACAGCCCTACAAACTAACACAGTGTTGTAAATTTGTGTTCACGCGCTCTCCCTATGCAGATCGCGAAATGTGCACGGGTGGTAAAAACATGGATGAGTCGCACGAACAAGAACACGTGCCAGACGCAGGAGGATTGTGAGCCGAAAAGTGTGCTGCACATTTTTTGCGATTCGAGCTCTTGAAATTGCAGGCTTTATCAGGAAGGCTCTACTTGTCTTTGGACGAGTGTCTGCGCAGCGACCACGGGAGCACATTTTCATAGATTCACTATACATACTTACAGATTGACAGAAAGACAGATCTACATGTGTCTGCACAAAATTTCGGGTGCAATGTCGCACGTGACCAATATTTGCAAGCACCATGCACGAGGACATACAGCAACAATACTGGCAGCATGTAGTTTCGCCTGTTTCCTTTCCTTATTTACCAGTGTGTCAGCTGCGACACCCCTCTTGTTGGGACAGCAGCACACATTGCAACATCACATCGAACTGCAACACGCGCAACATTTGGCGGGAGCCGTGAAGAGCGGTGCAATTGCCATTGCTCCTGAAAGCACGAGGGGGTCCCATTCAAATGCGAATCCAAATTCGAATGTGAATAATCCCAAGTCGGAGTCAAGCTCCAAAATAGTGAAGGGGGGGTTGACGAGCAGCGTTATGGACGCAAGCACGCGGGGATCCCAAGGCGAGGGCTCGTCAAATTACCCGCCACAAACAAACACGTTAAAAACACGCGCCTACGCTGAGAATGACGCGTTTGTCGTAAAGACGGAAAGCGCTAGAAATGTGACCATTTCGCGTGGTTCTGTACGATTCGTCAGCGATATTCTAGTGGAAACTGGCGCCACTCTGCGATTTAGCTTGGAGGGGGGCGGCGGCGGGGGGGGC
>Ga0335396_10003769_pt1 | contig 17051 bp, 10 predicted proteins | sample FRY02_FD_205743 | JGI IMG/M metagenome (GOLD analysis project Ga0335396, IMG submission 205743) | Freshwater microbial communities from Lake Fryxell liftoff mats and glacier meltwater in Antarctica - FRY-02 (spades assembly) (version 2) | ecosystem: Environmental > Aquatic > Freshwater > Ice >... | reverse complement strand
CCTTCCTGGGGAATCAACGGATTCAGCCGCTGAATCGCGTCCTGCAGCCGCCCCACAAGCACGACATCACCAAACGAAGACCGCTCCGCATCCGGTTCACCCGGCGCGATCTTCGGACCGTAGCCGACCGAATAGCCCAGCTCGCTGAACCAATACAGAGTTGTATCTTCGACAATCGCTTCATTGAGTGACATTGACGCCCCGCACTGCTGCGATCACAGGATGAGGATTTGAATACCAGGGAATAGAAACTTGACTTCGTAGCGCAATCTTCTTGACTTGTGCGACTGATTAACCGATATTGTTGGTGGAGACTCGGCCTAGAGGAGACCTTCGGGTGGCCTCGAAAGCGTTGTCTCTTTTTTTATTGCCGTCCCGGACCACAGGGATTGGCTACGTAACAAATGCCCCACAGTTCAAACTGATTCCCGTCCCGATAGCCATCGCCGCGAAATTGCAGTGTTCGCAGCCAGTCAAAGAATTCGATTCGAATTTCTTCGCGCACGGGTTCATTCATTCCTTGCATCGGCAGCCTAAATGCCCAGTTCACGCAGTAGATACACAAATCGGCAGCCTGAATTGGGTAGGCCATATCGGACGACACAAAGAACGGTGTGGGCACAATCCACTGGCTTCGAAATCGCCCAGTGTTGGTCTTGATGAAATACGCCTCAAGCTGACGAACAAATTTTCGGTCCAGCGTCTTCTCAGTTCCATCCATCACCAACAACCCATTCTGCCGCTTTGCCTCCAGGAAATAGAAGAAACGTTCCAGTAGGAACACTTTGTCCTTTCGAAGCATTTCTTCGGCGGGACCTGTGGCCCTTCCTGATCCGCGTGGAATTGCACTCGCAAACAATACCGCATTGTGTTCACGCAACAATTGAAAGACACCGCGAGCCATCTCAATGCAAGCCTGCCCATAAGCGCAAAACTCACTGCTTGTCGGTGTTACCTTTTGAAATCCTTTCATAAGGAAGGCCCGACAGTTCTTTTGTCGTTCTTCGTCTGCCATTGGCGGAGCTTGGTTCGCAAACTTAAATCGTTTCTTGTCGAGAAGTGTGCTGCCTTTCAACTCCTTTTGAAAATCGTGTAGCGAGCAACCGAACGACAGCAATTCCAAGTGCTGCACGGCCCGCGTGAACGGCCAGAGTTGCGAGTCCTGCAAAGCGATACCGCCTCTCACCTCATAGGGCATCTGTTTGTGGTCGTGTCCACTTTCGTCGAGAAAAAGTAACCATGCCATTCGTTCGCTCCACGATTCATCGATCGAAAACTTGGTCCGCTGCTCTTGGCAGGGTCAATTTTTCCCGATCAATGCCCGAATCAAATCTTTCGCCATATCCTCATCCACGCAGTTGTCAAACCGTCCCACCGCCGCATCGACACCCAGTTTCGTCAGCACTTTCTTCGGCACGTCTGTGACTTTCGGAATTATCAGCTTCACCTTGACCTGATACGGAAACTTCCCGCCCCAGACTTTCGGCACCAGGTTCTTACCGCCATTGCATGTTGCCTGCCACAGTCCCAGCAAACCACCGATCTCGTAATGATGCAGCAGACAGTAGTCACCAGCCTTGATCTCCAACGGCCACGGCTTGTTGGAACCGAACAGGTTCTTTTCGACGCAGTCCAGATACGTGGAACTGCTGCACTCGAAGATGAAGGTTGGTGGTGTCATCGTATTGCGTGTTTCGTTGGTGAAGTCTGTGAGTCGATTCCGTCAGTTATTGCTGCCTGTGGTTTCGACTGGATCCCAATTCCGTTGCTGACATCCCCGCTCGACAATGTCTCATTTCGAGCCCGAAGAAGGGCTGAATAAACCTTTTGCGAGTAATCACTTACGGCGATTTTTATTCCGATGGCGTGTCATGTGTCTCATTTTTCTCTTATTTGTCTACAATTGATTTACCGTTGAACAATCAAGTTGACTTTTGGTTGCATTCGTCCGAAAGTTTCTTTAGTTCTCTGCCAGAGGCAGTGAACCTATAAAGGTCTCCGCTGAACCCGCCTGGCGAATCAGCGGTTTTTTTATGCGCCCACCGCAGGATCAGGCGGGGCGGGTTGTGGTGGAGGTTTTCTGGGCCACTTTGAGCTCTTCCTGATCAGGCCAAGGGATCTTGAATCTGCCACGTAGCAGGTGATGAACTCTGCCTTGTCATCGCCAGTCAATCGAATGATGACAACAAAGTTGCCCTTAACGATAGCAACTCTTCGATCCTTTGCTGGCTGACGTTTCTTGCTGTCGTAACCGACACGAATGTCAGCCGACGGATCACCAAGAGCGATCGCAACCCACTCGATGCGTTTCGATCTCTCAAATGAAAACAAATCATCCTTCTTGCTGGGTGACGACGATTCAAAAAAAGCATGTTCGAAATCTCGTTTTCGAAATCTCGTTTTCGATGCCATCAAATGTTTGAATCGACTGCTGACAATATGTCGCTATGAAGTGTTGCCGGTATTCGTCTTCTGCCAGTCCTTCCAGAAAAGGTGGATAGTCCATTGCCTACCATCCCCCCGAAAGATTGATCTTGAAAACGTTGAACTTGTTTTCAGATCGCCCTGTCGGACTGATAGAATGCCCAAGTCGATGCTCGACTGCTTCAACGATTGAATCTCTTGCTCGCGACCCCCTGGATGAATTGTTCAGTCGTCTTGATACCACTCCTGTCAGCACATCAGCCAGTTGAATTAATACTGATTGCTTTGACTCAATTGCCTGAACGTTCGCAACCACAGACGACAGGTTTGATGCGTCCAGACATTCCCTCTATGTCGCTAATCGCAGCGGACATCGATTCTTCTTTGTGTCCAGAAAGAAAGCGTATTCATTGAAGTCCAGAACCCAGTGATGCAGCATCTGGTAGTAGAACTTATAGAACCCCAGTTCCTGATCATTTGCATGAAACCGTGTCAGATCGACTTTGTCACGATCCACGGCAATGCAGCGAAAACGTAGCCGCTCTCCCTGATTAAAAAAGAACTCGATCAAGTCTGCATAGAAGCCCACGCGAGACGGAGAGATGCGATTCCACTTGAACTCACTGCCGAGTTTGTGTTTGTTTCGAAGCTCGTAAATGCCATCTTTGAACTGACACCGATCTTCGGACTGCAGCCAAACACTCCCGATCAGTAGATACTTTGTCTGGGTATTGTTAGCCCCCAAAACCTCCGGGTTGCTTTCGTCGCAATAGGCTTCAAACTTCACGACAGCCTCCAACGGATCGGGAGCGAAAAAACATGCCGTCCAGCCGGCGACCTGCAGACTTGAGCTGACCTGTGAGGAGCGAAGTTGGATGTCGGAGAGGTTTGATGGTCATGCTGACACCTCTCTCTCGGCCCCGGCCACACTCAACTCCCCGCTCAGCAGCTTCGGCAGCAGCGTGTCGCGCAGGGTGACGAGGGTGAGCGACTCGCGGTCATTCGCAGCTCTCGCCAAATCGAGTGGGTGTACGAATGCGTAGAATGCGTCAGCAAGTGGCTCAGATGGGAAAATCATCGGCGCGGCCGCGAGTACCTGAGCACTGGCATTGGGTTGGGCTGAACCGCCAATTGATCCTGCAACATGGTTCGCATAGTCAGTGGACCGCATGAACTCTCCAGCAATACGTCCCAGCCCTCTGCATGCAAATTGAATCCGAATCAAGTAGGACGCAAACACTGCATCAGGCGGTTTCACCACATACAGATTGTCGCCAGTAGAAGCCCCAGTCCTGGCAACAACGATGTCTCCGTCCACGATGCGGTACTTCTCTTGTTCCTCGTCGCTGACTTTGCAATAGGGCACCGAGCCCCAATTTATTTGACCGCCGCGGATGTCAGTGATCCGTAAGAAATGTGGCCCAACCGGCGATTCTGAAGCGCTCTGCGTGAGTCCATATTGCACATTGGATGCACGGTCTCTAATCGGTTCGAACGTCCACCCTGCCGGAATGTGACCAAAAGTGGTGTCGGTGAAAGAATCAGGAAACAGGGCAGCGGTTGCTTCATCCATGCCTGCGGGCAGTCTGCCGTCGAGTTTGGCGCGGACGGGGTCGAAATCCACGAACCAGCTCTGGAACAGCGCCCGCGCCATCGCCTCCAGCGTCGCGTTCATCCGCCGGTTCAACTCGATCTTGTCGTCCAGCGCCCCAAGCACCCCCGCGATGCCTTTTTGCTCGGCGAGGGGTGGTCGTGCGAATGTGAAGTCTTTGATTTGCTTCCCGCTGATGTGAGGAACTGCGGTGCCGGTTGTGATGGCGTGGATGTGCTGCGTGAACTCGCGGCTGCCGACGAGGTAGCGAAGAAAGCGGGTGTCTAGCTTCGGGCCACCGCGAAGTCTTGCGGTTCGCTGAACCAGCAAACACGGAAGGTCGTGTTTGGAAATCGCGGCATACTTCAGTCCGGCCTCAATCCAAGGACGGTCCATCGCCAGAACAACGTCGCCATCGCGAAGCTCATACAATTCGTATTCCCCACGCTCGGACAGAGGCCATTTCTTAACCCTATCCCACCGCATCGCGCCCTGAACAATGTTGTCACCGCGAACGAGAGGAATGCTGTCGGAAGAATCAGTGTAGCGTTCGCTTTTGAACGGGAAGCCCGTCAGGAAATCCACTTCCACGCCAAGCGTTGTTTCTTCCCATTCATCCGCCATAACCCAGCCCCCTGCGGTTGGCTTTGATGGCCTGCTCCAGTTTCGCGGACTCGGCAAACTGGGCGTGCAGTTCGCCGACGAGGCGCGTGCGGCGCCCCTGCGATTCAGTCCCGAAGGGACGACACGTTGTAGCCACGGGCGTCAGCCCGTGGTCAGCGGCGCCACACACGCCAAGCCCCAACGGGGCGACACGAATTCCCCGCGAAACGCCTCGTGTCGCCCCGTTGGGGCTGAATCGCAATTTTGGGTCAGCGTTCCATGGGCTGACGCCCATGGCTACAGCGTGTCGCCGCGTTGCGGCTAAACGCATTGCGCGTGACGGATTCCATGGGCTGACGCCCATGGCTACAACGTGTCACCCCGTTGGGGCTGAACGCATTGCGCGTGACGAAATCCATGGGCTGACGCCCATGGCTACAACGTGTCGCCGCGTTGCGGCTGAAGTGGTCATTCAATGATTTCCTGCTCGAACACATACTGTTCGTCGTATTCGATCTTGTGTTTTTCCAGGAGCTGGATGAATTCGTCCTTGAAGGTCGTCTTGCGGTGGTGTTCTTTTTGATTCCGGATGTACTGGCGGACTCGGTCGAACTGCGATTCGCTCACGGAAAACGCGGCGTAACCGGGCTGCCATTCGAAGGCTGCGGCGGGACGGAATGTTTCGTTCACCATCTTCGATGAATTACTTTTGATCAGTCGCAGCATATCTGAAACGGCGATTGTCGGACTGAGTTTGGCGAGCAGATGCACATGGTCTTCTGTGCCGCCCATGCATAGCAGTGTTCCTTTTTGGCCGCGAATAATTCCGCCCACGTTTCCGTAAAGCTCATCTTCCCAGGCCGACTGAATCATGGGCTTGCGGTACTTGGTGCTGTACACGATATGAAACAGCAGATTCGTGAAAGTCGACATCAGTTTTTCTCCTGCTGAAACATTCGATCGGATTTCGAATGGCCGAACTTGAGATCACAATTTGTGATGTCAAGTTTGCCGGTCAAAGCCAAGCCCCTTCAGGTTTGCATTGATGACGTGCTCCAGTTTCGCGGACTCGGCGAACTGGGCGTGCAGTTCCGCGACGATGCACTGCACCGCTTTCTCAACCGGTAAACCTTCGTGTCTTTGATACTCAATGATTCCAGCCTTATGCAGCCTGCGAGTGGCATCAGGTCGGACAGTGTGCCTTTGCCTGTACCACTACCGTTGCAGAGTAGGTGCTTGAGTGTCGGCCATGCCCGCAGTGGCGAAATATCGGTCACGTTGTCGGTGAAGAATTTCAATTCCGTCACCACGCCGTTCTCAATCCTGGGGGCACTGGTCCCATCCTGCCCCGTCAGCTTCCCATCGAAGTCCGGATTCAAATCGACCAGCTTCTTGCTGACCGCTTCCACCTGCTTGTCGGCAGGCATGGCTTGCACGTCCTTCATCCATTGCTGGAAGGCGGGGGCGACGGTGAGTGTCAGCCGTGGATCGACCCACAGAATGTGTGCCTCGTTGGAGTCATTGATCGCTTCGACCTTGAGCGTCAATTCCTGAACACCGGTGACATCAATGTGGAACGACGCCTGTGGACTGGGCTGATCGATCGTGGGAGATTTCCAGAGCAACTGACCGTCACCCACAAGATGAACGAACGTTTGATTGCCGCGCATCGTTCCGTCGGGACGGGCCACGATTCCGTCGAAGCGGGTGTACTTGCCTGACAAGTCATAGACCGCCACCGCCGTGAGTGAAGGCTTGCCTTGGGGGTGCATCGTCAGCCCGTGCGCCGGGACCACTCCACCGAGCGATCGTTTGGGCCGATTCGGATCGACATTAGTACCGTGCTTGCCAAGCTGCATGAAACCGACATAGGACTTCTCTGTCAGGTCATCCAGATAGACGACGTTCGCCGCCGCGTTGCCAGCCTGTGCAGTGTTCGGTGACGAACTCAGCGGTCGCAGTTCCAGCTTGTGGAACTTGAACTGGTGATAGGCCGCTCCGAACCAGACGTTTTTGGCTTGGTTAGTCACCTCGGGAGAGATCAGGCGATTCGGATCCCCTTCCCAGCGAATGATGTCACGGTCATCCACCTTCGCCCGAATCGAGCGTTTGCCGACCGTGATTTGAATGGTGTGCCGTTGGAAGTCATTCAGCACCGCTTCGGCAAACTTCGATTCATTTTCGGGGTGGGGTTTGCGATCAATCAAAGAGATGCCGGACACGTGTGGAATGTAAGTGTCGAAACAGACAGAAGCATGATGGCCATCGACGACCGCCCCGAACATGATTCCGTCTGATCCCGCCATTCGCTCGACCACAGCGGTCAACTCGTATTCCGGCGGAGGTGGAAAGGGGAGCACCAGACGGCCGGACTTCCCGCCGCCCGGGCTGATCAGGGCACTCCCGTCGCGCGTCCACTCGCCGCAGGTGGGGTGTTTGAAGGTATCTCGGGCCAAGTCCACACGAGCCAGAACGTCGATCACCTCACCCGTCGTTCTCGCAGTCGTCAGGCGGGCTTCGAGCAATCGCACGAACGTGTTGCTCGTTGGGAGGAAGATGCCAGCGAGCAGACACGGCTGGTGGTTGTACCGTCCCTTGATGTTCCTCAACTGTTCGCGCGTCCCCTTCCATGCGAACGCGTTCTTTCCGTCCACGGACAGAGCCAAGCTTACCTCATTGCTCGTGGGGCGCGTGACCTCCAATAGCACATCGTGGCGACGCCCGTCATTGACCGATGCCGGAAGAGTTCCGCGCGGATTCGTCGGTGAGTTGAGTCGATCGACACACAGCTCGACTCGCTCGCCGGACAGAAAGACCTCCAGTCCATTCCCCTCAAACGGCAGGACGAACGACACGTTGCCGCGCTGCGATTCAAAGGCCGCGCTCAGGGTGTACTCGTCGCCCGGCTCCACTGGTAGTCGCAGCACACTGTTGGTTGCGGACTTGCGACTGACAAACGCGGTATCCTCTTTCGACCAGTCCCCTTCGAGCAAGTCCTGGTTCAGATTGACCAGCGGCAACAGATCGATGGGCTTGCCGCCGGGTGCCGTCGTCGTGACGACGGGTCGTCCGTCGTTCGTCACCCATTTCGCTCCGACGATTTTGCCGTGATGGTTGTTGCCGGAGGAATCATGCAGGATGTCGCCCTGTCCCTCATCAAACCGATACAGGGCAAGGGTCTCCTTATCAGCTTCAAAGTTTTCGGAGGGCGAGAAGTCTTTCGCGTAACGAGCGACGGTCGAGAATCGGACTCCGTAGAAAGTTCCGCCGCACCAATGGTAGCCCTTTGAATCGCCATAGCGTTGAGAACCCAGCAGCGTCACTGACGAGTTCCCGCCCGGCATGGAGGTGACACCGGTTGCGGCAACTCGCGGCTTTCTTCCCGCTTCGCGCCCATCGATAAAGAGGACCGAGTCGCGATCATCAAGCACCCAGGCGATATGTTGCCGACGTGGTTCCCATGTCACAGAAACGTTTTGAGAAGAGTCACCCGACTTTGTGCGTTCGAGAGTAGAGAGGATCGTTGCACCGTTATTGCTCTTTTCCGGCTGCAGCTGGCATGCCGCCGAACCTTCCATGCTGACAAGGACGCCCTGTGGCTCTGGTGACTGGATCCAGAGTTCGATGGTGAACGGTCCAGTTGTGTCACGACGCAGCGTCGGAATTTCGACGTAGCTCTGCTCCTGAAACCTCAGCGCGAACTGTCCGGGCTGGCCGAGTGACACGATGTTCATCGCGCGGCCGTTCGATGAGGTATCTCCTGCTTTCGTGCCACGTTCTTTGTTCCCGGTCGTTGAGGCCGTGATGGACATGCGTCCGACCGACTTCTCGCCCAGAACCTTGCCGCCGCTGCTGGCGATCAGCATCTCGTCGACGAGATCGACCTTGACCGTCGTCTCCGTCCCCTTCTTCAGCGTGAACGATTCGGTTTCAAACGACAAATCGCCGCGCGTGACCAGCAGTTTTTTCTCACCAGCCTTCAGAAATATGGGTTCAGTGTTCGCCTGGTTCAGCGTCACAGTCGTCCCCTGCACCTTCACCTCGACCTCGGGATCAAGGATCTCCACGCGCAGCGTTCCGTTCGGTGTTTGGAACAGAAAGATTGTCGACAGCAAGATCAGCAACGCCGCCGCTCCGCCGCCAATCAGAACCCTGCGATCCTGCCACCATGATGGAGGTGAAGCTTTCCGCTTTGTCTGCGACTTCTTCGGTCCCTGGCGACCCTCGCCCGAACCCGCGAAGGTCTTTGTCTGCGGGTCCGTTGTCTGCACCACGGCGCCAGTGATCAAAGTGGCGTCAGCTGCGGCACCCGCAGAGGTCAGGGCGACCAAACGTGTCCGTGCCACTGTCTTCGAGGTGCTCGGATCCGCATCGAAACTGCTCAGGAACGAAAAGAGCGGATTATCTTCGACTTCCGAGGGCATGGTCACGCTTACGGCCATCGAAGAACCGCTCCGAGTTGCTTCCAGATCGCGGATAACTTCTGCCATCGTCTGATAGCGGTCCTTCGCCTGTTTCGCGATCATCTTTCGAAACACACCATCAACAGAGTCCGGTACGCTGGGAACAGCTGCGGACAACGAAGGCACCGGTTCGTCGCGGTGTGCCAACAATTTGGCCATCAACGAATCACCAGCGTAGACGCATTTGCCGGTCAGCAAATACCAGAGCGAAATGCCAAGGCTGTAGATGTCGGCCCGTGCGTCAGCAGTCTTCGTGTTGAGAGCCTGCTCCGGAGCCATGTAGTCCACAGTCCCCATCACCATCCCTGTGCCAGTCAGTTCAGCCTGAGCGGCGACATCATTGCCCGCATCAATGCGAGCAAGTCCCATGTCGAGGATCTTGACCACGCCCTTCTTGTCTAACAGCAGATTGGCAGGCTTGATGTCCCGATGGATGACTCCTTCGGAATGGGCATATTCCAAACCTCGAGCCGCCTGCAGGATGAAATCGACCGCCTGATCAACCGGAAGCGGCCCATTCTTTTTCACGAGTGCCGACAGATCGCTTCCGTCCACGCATTCCATGACGAGGAAGTGGATCCCATTGGCTTCGTCGGCATCATCGGCGGCAACGATGTTCGTGTGACGCAACCTGGCGGCGGCTTTGACCTCCCGATCGAAGCGAGCAATGGCCGCTTTGTCTTTCGTCATGGCCGGAGGCAGAAGTTTGACGGCGACGAGTCGATCCATGCGGCGATGCCGAGCCTTGAAGACTTGTCCCATCCCGCCCGCCCCGATTTTTTCCATCAGGACGTAATTCCCCAACACAAGCGACTTCGCTTTTCCCTTGTAAGCCTCTTCCGCCTGAAACTTCGTCAGCTTTTTCTGCCGCACCAATTCACGAGCGAGCTCTTCAGCATCTTTGGGACTCGCGTTCGGCGGGACAAAATCCTTTAACGTCTCACCAGTCAGGATTCCACTGTCTTCCAGCTGCTTCACGAATTGATCGAGAGCGACAGGCATTGATGAATTCTCGAATAAATGTGGTGCTGACGGCTGTAAGTCGGACCAATGGCCTAAGCATAGCGTGTTATCGTCATCATGATAATGGATCCGGCAAGATGGTTAGGATGCTGGAGCGAGAGGAGAAGGCCCGCGGCTGGCGCCTTGCGGCTCACAGGGGTGCGTGGGGAGTAGTAGTCGGCATTTGGCTCCGGTGGATTTTAAGCTCGAAGAATTGCAGTCGTGATTGAATCATCGGCAGTGTGTGTCGCTCAAATTCCATGCGGCCCAGTATGCAGCGTTTGAGTGCAATTCAGTTTGCGTTCCGGCCCAACGGGCCAGCTATAATTCAGCCCAGGGCAACGCCCGGGCTGGGCAATCGAATGGCCCTTTGAGCCGAAATCGCAAAAGATACTTAAAGAACAATACGTCACAGCGTTGTCCGCCGGGGGCAACAATCACCGACGTACCGGTCGCCTTTTCCGGCAGGAAGACGGTGATCGTCGGGTCGCTGACATCCGTGTGCGATTCGGGCCAACTCCTCCATAGGACTGAATGAGCTTCTCCGTAGCGGCGGACTTCGGCACCATCGCAGTCACTGATCCGTCAGGCCGGAGTTTCAACGTAATCGGCTCGTCTGCGACCGCGAATTCGGCCAAGACCTATAGCAGCAGGAGGCTCAGCCAGCTGGTTTTCATTTCGTTAGCTCCCCGTGCTTGATTTGATCGGTTCAGCTCAGATGCTTATAGTAATTCATAAACAGGCTTCCCGCTGCCAACGATACTGGTCGGTCTGCCGCTCGCGTCTTCATAATGCGTTTCCAGAGGCACGCCCAGGATTCGATAGATCGTGGCCAGCAGATCCAGCGGAGTGACCATTCGTTCCTGAACGCCGCCGCCCCACTTCTCACTGGCACCGATGACACGTCCGCCGTGGATGCCTCCCCCGGCGAGCATCACGCTGAAACAGTCGGCCCAGTGGTCGCGGCCGGCGTGACCATTCATCCGAGGCGTTCGTCCGAATTCACCGACGCAGTAGACAAGCACATCGTCGAGCATTCCGCGCGTGTCCAGATCCTGAATCAATGCGGCAATCGCTCGATCCAGGGGCGGAAGATGTTCTTCCAGTCCCTTATCAATATCATTATGATGGTCCCAGTTTCCAGTATTAATGTTGACGCACCGGGCGCCGGACTCCACCAGACGACGAGCCAGCAGCGCACTCTGACCGTAACGGTGTCGGCCATATTCATCTCGCAACGCCGTGTCCTCGGAATTCAGATCAAATGCAGATCGCATTTTGTCATCGGAAACCATAGTCAGCGCCTGAGCCTTAAAGGTATCAAGCCCCTCCATCACGCCCGTTTGATCAATCTCACGACGCAGGGTGTCGAACTGTTTCAGGAGCGATCGTCGTGAATCCACGCTGCTTAGAGCCAGGCCCTGAGGCAACGACAGATTCGGGATCTTAAATTCGGCCGCATTGGGATCAGCCATCACTTCAAACGGATTAAACGCCTTCCCCAGATAAACAGCGCCCTGATAACCGAAGGCCTCGGATTTTGGCATAGTGATATACGGCGGCATCGGTGGCTGACGACTTCCCAGAGACCGTGCGATGACCGAGCCAAACGACGGCTTCTGCGGGGCGTTACGCGCAAGCGTCGGACCGAAGTAGCCCGTCTGCATCCAATGCGACGATGGAGCATGGATGCCGTTTTCGTGATGCACCGAACGGATAACCGACAGGCGATGTGCGATCTTTGCCTGCAGCGGCAGATGGTCACTGAAAACCAGGCCGGGGACGGTCGTGTCAATCGCGGAATACATACCACGATACTCGGCCGGCGCATCGGGCTTTACGTCATAGGTATCCTGCTGACTCAGACCACCATCCGTCCAGAACACGATGATGGACTTTCCGCCAGCCGGCCGACCACTTTCCGCGGCATGGGCATCGAGCCGAAGCATGTCGGCAAGACCAAGGCCCAGAATCGGCACACCAATCTGCAGCAGACTGCGTCGACTCATTCCCCCGTCATGCCGAGATGTCTGATCCGTCAGTTGCAACATGTTGAAGACTCCGGAAGAAACACAGGAAACCGTTTCAGACTGCACGACGTCAGTGATTGAACAAAAATTCATTCGTGGCCAGCAGGGACCACAGCAGAGAACGACAGGCTTCCCGAGAGTCGGGCTGACCGTCCAGATAGTCCACCGAAATCTTCAGCTCTTCAGGTCGCGGTGATCTTCCCAGCGTTCGCAGGAAGATGCGCGTCGCGCGGTCCAAATTGGAAGTCTCGGTGAGGGCAATCTGGTGAGCAAAGCCCGTTTCTTCCGTCAGCTTTCGCTGAATCTCCGCCGAGTTCACGAGTTCCAGTGCCTGAGTCAGAGCCGGTGCGTCGACTCGTTCGCATTCACAGGCTGACATGCGGCCCGGTCGTCCGAAAATGTCGAGAAACGAGGCTGGGACATTTTCATCGGGCAGATCGATTGCCCGTGTGCCCGACGGAAACATTCCCGACCCGGAGGCGAACTGAGTGGGCACGTTGAGCACCTGACTGATTCCGTCCAGCAGCACTTCCGCGGACATCCGTCGCGGATAAAACCGAGCAAACGACTGAGTGTCCTCAGCGTTGCCGTCAGTCGGTGCAGAGTCGAGCCGGTAGGCATAGCTGTTCGTAATGCTGCGAATCAGCTGTTTGATGTCATATCCGCTGGCCACAAAATCGGCAGCCAGAGCATCCAGCAGATCGGGGTTGCTCGGCGGGTTCGTGCTGCGAGCATCATCGATCGGATGAATGATTCCACGACCCATAAAATGGGCCCACATCCGATTGACCATCGTGCGGGCAAAAAACGGATTGTCCGGCTGCGTCATCCATTCCGCCAGTTGCTCGCGAGGATCTTCATGATGCTCCAGGCGAAACACATCACTTCCCAATGCTGCTGGAGCCAGCACTTCGCCTGTCCTCGGATGCACGACGCTGCCTTTGTCACTGACAAAGATCACTTCGTCCGTCGGCACTTCTGCGTCCGCAAATCCACCCTTGCGTCCAACCCGGGCAAACACAGCCGCCAGCCTGAAATAGTCAGTCTGACTCCAGCGTTCTGAAGGATGATGATGGCACTGCGCACACTGGATGCGTACGCCAAGAAACGCTTGAGCGACCGATTCCACATATTCAGGCGACTTCCGAACCGTGCGGTACCAGAGCGCTGGAGGATTTTCTCTCTGACTGCCGCTTGCCGTTAGAATCTCGGAGACGAACTGGTCGTACGGTTTGTTGCTCGCAATGGAATCGCGGATCCAGGCAGAAAACAAGGTCGTGCCCGCTCGCTGCTGACTGGTCGAATAACCGGCTCCCCGATTCTGAAGGATGTCGGCCCACTTCAAACTGAAATAACTGGCATATTCTGGGCGATCCAGAAGCCTATCAATCAGCCTCTGTCGCTTGTCTGGCCGGCTGTCAGAAACATACGCATTGATTTCGTCGACGGTGGGCAGCGTTCCGCAGATGTCGATGGACACGCGTCGCAGAAAGGACGTGTCATCAGCCAGTCCGGATGGAACAATCCCAAGACGTCTCCATTGTTGCAGCAGCAGCCGATCAATCGCAGCATCGCCGAGTGTCTGTTCCAGGGCATCCAATTTTTCGGCCACCGGTATGGCTTGATCGGCGTCTCGAACAAATGGCAGTGCCGCCTGAAACGTCTCGATCTTGTCACCAAAACGGGCCATCACGGCCACAAGTCCGGGCTTTGATCCCGTGGTCACACATCCGTCCATGTCCACGGTAGCAATGTCAGGCTCATTGGTCTGGTAAACCGACTGCCTGGTCACATCCCGCGACGTTCCATCCGAAAACCATGCTCGAACTGTCAGCTGGAGCTTTGTCTCGGGGCTAAGAATCTGTTCAACAGGTGTGAGTTCAATTTGTTGCAGCTGTGGATCGTCCGGCCGCGGAGGTCGAGCTCCCTCGCGAATCCATTGCAGCAGAATTTGATAATCGTCACTCCCGGAATCCAGTCGCTTTCCGCCTCCGTGAGGCATCTGTGCGGTGCCCTTCAGCAGCAGCAGACTCTGCTCAGCCGCCGCCGGGAACAGTCGCCGCCCGCGGCTTTCGCGGACAATCGCTTCGTAATCAAACTCGGGTTCAAAGCCGAGCAGTGAAAGGCGAAATCCATTCTGGCCTGTTGCTTTACCGTGACAGCCGCCGCTGTTGCAGCCAAGCCGTGTCAGCACAGGAACGACCTCCGTGCCAAATCGCACCGGAGCCGGCTGGTCTGCGATGGCGTGGGAAGCGGAAATGAAAAGTATCCCCAGCAGGACAAGAATTCGAGATCTCACGGATCTCACTGGAATGTCTGATCTCGTCATCATTCCGTCACCTCCAGCGGCAAAATTGCGCTGCCGAAAAACACTGGCTGATCTTCCACAACGCCTACCGTGAACAGCCGCAGGAACGGCTGTGGACCAGGCACCGCATCTTCATTGACCAGAATCTGCAAAGATCCCTGATCTGTCTGACCTGTAAATGTTTCGCCGCGACCGAGAATGCCGGGGACATCAGTAATGATCCCCGGGGCGGCCAGTTCCGTATGCATCTTGCCAATGAAACCATTCTGCCGACGAGACGTAAAACTCACCTGAAACGTTTCACCCCGGCGAACTCGTTTCTGCACAAACGGATCCACCTCCACAGCAAACGCTGCTGGCTGAATCTCAAAGGTGACCGGATTGCTCAAGACAACGACAGCTTCAGTCTTCTGATCGGGGGCTGATATCGTGGTCTGACCCTGAACTGCCACTGAATATTTACCAGGCGAAAGAGTCACAGGCAGCCGAAAGCTTAGATAACCCTTTGAGTGTCCTGCAGAAATCACGCTGGTCTCATTAGCAATCATCTGAGGCAACCCGACGCCGGAAAGTCTCACGGGAGCCCGATGACCCACGTCACGTCGATCAATCTGAACAGCCACATCCAGAATACCTCCAGGAGAATGCTGCACCTGAATGGTTCCATAAAGCGGGTGTTGCAGCGATTCATGCCCATCTGCGATGATGCGAATAGGAGCCTCCCCGGTCACTGCCAGTGGCAGGCGGGAAATCAGGCGACTGCGTGTGATCGGTGTTCCTGAAGGCACACTGGTGCCAAACTGCACGGGAATATTCTGCAAGCGGTCGCTACCTTCCACGCTGCCGACAAGCTGTAATTCACTGATCGACTCTGCGGCGCCCTGGTCCGCCGAGACCACGATCACGGCGTTATTCACGTCGGGGCCCAGCCACGCATCCGGGCACTCGACGCCCGCTGGAAGGTTGCGTGCGGAGATGCGGATCGATCCATTCAGCCCTCGATTTCTCAGAGCAACAACATTCACAACTTCCCGGCCACCTCGACGAAGATTCAGTCGTCCGGCAAAATCGTTTGCAGGCATCGCCAGCAGGTGCAGGTCAGCGTCTTCGCGCCGCACACTCAAACGATAAATTCGCCTTTGATCACTGGAAACACCACCAGCGATATTCCGTATGTTCAACAGAAACCGACCGTCTTCCGGGGCCACCCAGCGACCGGTCGAATCAGCATGACTTGTGTCCAGCATCCGACCGCCCATGCTGCCTGCCTGATCGCCAAACTGGACGAACTCCTCCTGACCAGTGGCGTCGAACACGCTCATCTCAAGGTCGACTGGCGACTGTAGCCTCTGCCCGGTCGCCTCAAGAAAAAAGACTTCACCGCGACGAGCCTGAATGGCATACCAGTCCTGTTCACTGCGTCCAGTCAGCTGCCCGGCAACAACGCACGGATGATCAAGCGGCTGAGCTGTCGTCGGAGCATGATTGTCGTCGACATCCGTCTGGACCCGGAGATCCGTCAGACCAAAGAAGATGGCAGCCTGACTTCCCTGCAGATACCACGGAAACGAATCGACCGCGGCCTCCGCGGCGCGCTGCTGCATGGGCCGAGGAAGGGACGGGTTGGCAGCGATCAGCATTGATTGGCGACTTCCCTCATCGTCCGCCGGCGCAGTCACATCCACGACGATTCGATCAAATCGATCAGATTCGTCGGATGCCCCAGTTGATTGCCTGTTCGGCTGGGGATCCAGATTCCATCCGAACAGTTCCACCTGCGTCGTGGTCCCCTGCTGGATGACGTCGGGCCGGGCGAACACAACGCGTGGTCGCGTATCAATCTCAAGCCGATAAATCTGATCGGCCGCAGACGTCGGTGTCAGTGACGCCACCTGCGCCACATACGCACCATCTTCGGGAACGCGAAAACTGATCAGCGGATCCACACCGAAGTAACCTCGACTGACTGCCAGTTCTCGTCCCTCGTCATTCAAAATCGTCAGCACAGCTCGAAGTGGCGAATCGATCCGATGAGCCACACATTCCAGGATCACCCGCTTACCGGCCGGCGCCTGAAAACGGTACGCATCTACATCACCGGGAGAATCAATACGTCCGTTGAAGATGCAGTCCAGTTCAACTCTCTGAGCTTCCACCCGTGAGTCATTCGGCTCTGCCTCAGAAAACTCAGAACGGCTGCTGATAATGAATGAGCGAGGTGAGCTGACTCCGTTCGAGCCCACGGCCCAGAGATCATAACATCCGGGCATCGTTGCAGCGGGCACACTCAACCGTATTCGCCCACCGTCAATCATTTCACTGCGAATACCAGGTGCATTGCATTCAACGGTACGAAGGCCTTCCAGCGCGGTGCCGGTGAGCGTCAGATCCACCGTTGTTCCGGCCTGACAGCCGGCAGGGAACACACTGGTCAGCAGGGGACCGGGCGGCGCTGCGAATGCACCTTCAGCCACCAGACCGATCGTGCCCGCAAGCACGATCATCTGCAAACGGCGGAGGATGCTTCCTGCCTGACTCATCAGCAAATTCCTCAGGAAAACAATGGAGCGATCACTTCCCCTGTGTTCACACGATGCGGGCGATCCTGACGATCCATCATTGTGCTTTCC
>Ga0335396_10003766_pt1 | contig 17064 bp, 12 predicted proteins | sample FRY02_FD_205743 | JGI IMG/M metagenome (GOLD analysis project Ga0335396, IMG submission 205743) | Freshwater microbial communities from Lake Fryxell liftoff mats and glacier meltwater in Antarctica - FRY-02 (spades assembly) (version 2) | ecosystem: Environmental > Aquatic > Freshwater > Ice >... | reverse complement strand
TGCAAACGTTCAATCTCCCGAGAAGTCATCGGGCGCGGCGATTCAGATTCCCCTCTAGTCACAGTGTCGCCTGTGAGGTCAGGCCCTTCCCAGAATTCTTCGGCTTCTAAGGCACCCAGGAACTGGCGGATTGCCCACTGCCGGTTCGCAGCAGTGCGCGGTGACACATGCGTGTAACCAGATGCTGTTTTCTGGGCTGACCACATGTATTCCTGCACATGATCGACAGTTAACTCATTAAAATATTCCAGCCCATGACCCTGCAGATGGCGTTCAAAATGGAGCAACAAACCATGGAGTTTTTGTGCTGTCCCCGTGGGTGACGGATATGACGATTCAACCACAGCATGCACCAGCACGAACGCGTGGCTCAGAACAATACGCCTACTCGTGGTGATCACCAGACCAACGAAAAGGGCGACACTGCGAAGTTCGATTCTGGTTAAATTTATCCAGAATTCTGGTCCTCTGTTCTTCCATGCGCATAGCCCGGTCAAAACCTGCGCGTTGCTCGTGTCGTCGAATAACGACAATTGCAGCGGGGGGTTCGCCGACAACAAAAAACATTGGCGGTATGACATTTTCTCGATTGCAATTATGACATGCCGCAGTCTCGCTACCGGCAACTCCTGCATATTCTTTTTCGCGAATGTCAAGCATTAAACGAATTCTTGTGACACGAATTTGCGACATCACTTGACACAATCCAAAGACTGTCAATGCACACCAATCAGAACATGTCATCATCTGCCTCATCTGCCCCTCTTGCATCACTTGCATCACTTGCCTCACAATCATTTCTGTATGGGCAAAACGCGCAATGGTCACCACCATCAATAACCATGCCTCGGTCGTTACGTATGCCTGCGATTGTTTTCACCGCTAGTCGTGTGCCACCAATTGCCATCTCTAACCAATCGCGTTCCACATCCATTGCTAAGCCACGACCATCTTGAATTCCGTACACCACGAGGCGTTGTGGTGGACAACCCGTCACGATGCCATGAACCAACGCAGCCAACGCCATCTCTTCTAAATCAGATGGTGAGGGATTACTGGCAACGAAACGCACCAGCACAGACCCTGGCCAATTCACATCAACACCCAAATGGTGGTCACCAAAGGTGACATCAACAGTGTCGACAGACAGCACCACGCCATTAACCGACAGGCTCTTGACAACAGGCCCAAGGGTGCATTGTGTGGAATCCAGAATTGCTGGCCACGCTTCTGCAATATGGGCAATTGCCATCGCTAGTTCGTTTTCTAATTCAATGCGTTCAAACTCAGAAAACAAAAACAGCATCGTGGCCGTCAAGGGATCAAAGTTGCGCTCTGTATCTAGAAACTCGCGAACAAAGTCAATCGGTTTCGTCGCCCCCCAGACCATGGCAGATTCCACCCAATTCTTCACAACTCGCACCACCAACTGGCGACGCAAATCGAAAGCATTCGCGGGGACTGGAGTGACGAGCTCTTTGCCCTGCCATAAACCACTGCAATTACATACGTCGTCTATAGCCCGCTGATTCAAAACCAGAGGACCCACATCATCAGGCATTTCCTGCCCAATACGGGCAACCACCCCATTCCCCCACCCCTGCGGGTATCCAAGGGGTTCTGCCTGGGGAACCACTAATCCAGCCAATTTTCCTGTCATTTTCAGCCTCCTGCTGTCTACGTTCGTAGACACACAATAGCAGCGTCTACGAACGTACACAACCTTGTGACAGGAATGAATTAGATTGGGGGCATGACCGGCGTGCCACCAAAGTTTTTAGTGGGAGCCCACGAGATTGCTGAACGCCTTGGCTTAAGCCATGTACAGTCGGTTCATACCATCAGGAAAAGGCACGCTGATTTTCCTGCCCCAATTGCAACCCTAAAGACAGCCCTTATATGGGATTGGCGGGACGTCGAACGTTGGGCGCGGGACTCTGGACGGCTCTAATCCGCCCTCCATAGAGTTGTTCTGCAAAATAGGGAGATCAGTAGTACTGAACAATGTAGCCGTAGGCGCGATCAAATAAATCCTGATCGGTATGCAACTTGTATTTCAAGAGGCACCTTCGCAATGCCCGTCGCAGTTCACGCTCACCCGCTTCTGTCTGTTGCCAGCCTGGAAAACGAACTTGGCGAACGATTTCATCGATATCTCCGACAACTCGCTCAACAATCACTGGCGTCGACTCATTACGCACACTCTCAAAGAGTTCCGTCAATGCCGCCTTGCCCTGATCCTCATGCACTTCTTCCGGAACTTCGTTCTCGGCTTCGATTACGTCTCTCGCGAGTTCAAGAAGTGTCTTCAGGAATTCAAGCGAAGCAAGAAGCCCTTGTTCGTGTTTCAACCTGAGTGACTCAAGCCTTTCGGAAAGTGCGACGAATTTCGGATCTTGGATATTTCGTCGTAGCCGAGCAGTTATATGAATCTCGACCTCTCGAGCACGAGTGTCTGGGTCATCTAGAAATCCTTGAATGACATCTGCATCCATGACGAGGGTCTCAAGATCATCACGAACTGCTATAACGGTGACGTTTTCATGTATCAACTTGATTGTCTTGGCTCCTAGCGCATGCCAAAGAAGTTTCCCGTTTCCGGACGGCGGTTTCAGAGATTCATAGACCTGCACCAGCCAGCGATAATCATCTTCAAACGGAGTGAGAATTGGGTCCGGGGATAGTGCCTCCCAGACCAGCGCAAGTTGTGAGAAATCTAAAGCGAATTTGTCTCGACTCTCGTTATCAGGCAAACACTGCTGGGCCACCATTAGCCCTTCCCAACCACCAAAAGACCGATCGACATTAGGGAAATATCCGAGACACTTATTAACCATCGGCTCAAGTTCCGACTTCAACTCGTTGAGATTCGAGATGACTTTGGTAATTGTCTCGTCGTCGAATTGAAGCGCTTGAGCAACGTCATCGAAAATCCCAAGATAATCAACAATCAAACCAAAATTTTTGCCTTTTACTGGTCGGTTTGTACGACAGATCGCTTGCAACAAAGTATGGTCGCGCAATGGCTTGTCTAAGTACATGCACTGCAAATTTGGTGCATCAAATCCGGTGAGCAGTTTTGCCGTCACGATCAGGATTTTGAGCGGATCCGATGGATCCCTAAATCGTTCAAGAAGTTGTTCTTCCTCGTCTTTGGTACGACCAAAACGATCTCGCCATGTTTGTGGTGCACCTTGACTTATTGAGATCACAACTTCACTGGTCTCGGGGGAAAGAATTTTGTCAAGAGCCTCCTTATAGAGGACACATGCTTCTTGATCAATGGTTACTATCTGTGCAGCAAAGCCGTTCGGCGCAATGTGTTCGGTGAAGTGTTTTGCGATGTCTTTTACAATGCCGTCTACGCGAGCTGGTGATTTCACTAACAGTGCAAAACGCCCGGCACGCTTCGACACTTCCGCCTTGTCGTCCGCGGAGAGACCATCAATCAATTTGGCAAATTCTTCATCGAGAGTTTGGCGATCGATACGCATATCCACGGATCGTGTCTCAAACCTCAGTGGCAAGGTTGCTTCATCACGAATTGACTCTTCGAATGAATACCTGCTCATATAGCCACCGTCGTCTTCGGCAGCGCCAAATGCATAAAACGTATTACGGTCACGCGTGTTGATAGGCGTACCGGTAAGGCCAAATAAAAATGCGTTCGGTAATGCATCACGCATCTTTCGACCAAGATCGCCTTCTTGCGTGCGATGTGCTTCGTCAACAAGTACAACGATATTGTCTCGCGAGTTAAGGACTCCATCAGCCTCGCCAAACTTGTGAATTGTGGTGATAATCACCTTGCGTGAATCACGAGTGAGATAGTCCTGCAGTTCACCGCGCGTTTGAGCAGTAACCAGATTTTGCACGTCGGCGGCATTAAAGGTTGCCGTAATTTGTGTATCAAGATCAATACGGTCGACAACAATTAGAACTGTTGGGTTTCCTAGTTCATGGTGCAAGCGAATCTTGTTTGCAACAAACACCATCAGAAGGCTTTTGCCTGAACCCTGAAAATGCCAAATGAGACCTTTGCGAATTTTTCCTTCGACTACGCGCTGAACAATTTGATTCGCAGCTTCAAATTGCTGGTAACGACAAATCAATTTAATTTTGCGTCGCTGGCGGTCTGTCGCAAATGCGGTGAAGTTTTGTGCAATGTCAAGAACTACCTGTGGTTGCAGCATCGACACGAGTGCACGGTCTACCTCTTGTAACCCTGCCAAGCCGTCGCCTCCAGCACGCCACGGCGCCCACAACTCGAGTGGCATGCGAACAGTGCCGTAGCGAAATTCCTTTCCTTCGGTAGCGAACGAGAAAACGTTCGGCACGAAGAAGTGACGTGCATTGACTTCGTAATCGTCATGAATCTGAGAGGCTCCATCAACCCACGTCACTGCTGGGCGTACCGGTGATTTTGCTTCTCCAAACACCAACGGCAGTCCGTTGACAAACCCGACAATATCGAACCGTTTCTCTGGCCCGAGATTGAATGTGACTTGATTTGACACCACAAAGGAATTTTGATGAGTATCATCGGCGTCGATTAGGCGAATAGTGACATGTTCACCGTTTGTACCAAACGGCATGGTCTGGTCCCCACGCAACCATGACATGAATTTCTCGTTTGCCGCTACTAACCCATCGCCAATCACTCCCTGTACGACAGCACGCAATTTGTAGATGACCTCATCCGCTCGTGTCAGATCTTGTGCGATCGCAGGGTTCAATCGAACAAGCGACGCTATGAGTTCAGCCTCAACAAAAATATCGGTGGTGTTACGCGGGAGATCAGGCCCGAAGGTGTACTCCCAGCCAACCTTCGTCATCCGCTCCAAAATGAACGCTTCAACGACCGTTGCTTCATTAAACATGCTTGAAACCTTGTGTGAATAAGTCGTTGAGGACCTTGTTTCGAGTTTGGCGCAAATTTGTAATTGCCTCGTGGACGGATTCTCGAACGCGGTCTAGTGACGACACAATCTTCACAATCCGTCGCTGCTCCACCAACGGCGGCAATAAAATTGGAAATCCTGCCACATCGTCTGGTCGTACTGCGGGGTAGTTCGAACCAGTTGCAAGACTCATTAGATGGTCAACGAAAGATGCCATTCCAACTAGAGCCCAAACAAACCCTGAAATTGTATTCCCCTCTTTTGCTCTCACAACTGCGAACCCTGTTGATGCAACTTCTCCGTCAAGATAAGGGGGTACTAGAGCAAAACCACGCAAATATGGGCGAACTGTTGACACAATTACATCTCCTTCGCGAATCACGCGTCTCGCACGTCCAGGAGCATCTCCAAATCGTATTGTTTCCAAACCGGTACTAATACCCGTGTTTGCGGAGACAGAAGATAAGTCAATATAGATGATTTCCTTTTCATCATCAAAACCCTTAGTTTGCTCGGGGTTGATTTCTGCTACATCGCCGAGGGTTGTAACTACCCAACCGTCACCACCAGCATTCAACAACTCTTGCAACATCGATTGATGCTGGATATCAATTGGAAGAGTACGGTAACACTCCAGCGTTTCGTCAAATGCTGAAATCACATCGACGATTTTTTGTTGTTCGGCGAGCGGTGGCAATGCAAACTCGTATTCTGCAAGTTCTTGCCACTTAGTGCGCGGCGACAATGAACCTGCTGAAGTTCCGAGTGCGTGGTCAAAGAATCTGTCAGATTGCACAATATAAGGAAGGAACTTTGGGAGGAGGTCACTACTCACAGGCTGAAAGACAAGAATGTCACTTGAGCAAATACCGTCAAAATCAGGTACCGAAACTTTTCGTTGATACGCACGACGCTTTCCAAATAAGACATGCCCGGCTCGAAACACCCGCGTGAAGCTCGTACCTTCGTGCATGTCCGACAGATTGTCCCACCGGACGAGTGGAAGAGATTCCGCATCCATATGATCGAGCCCAACAACTCGTTCGAGTCCAAGCGTCGCTGGATTTCGAGTTGATTCGTTCAAATTCGATACGACATCGCCGAACTTAACGATTCGCCAGCCTTTAGGAAGAGACGTTGAACTCATCTGGAACCACTTCCTGTATCAAGAAGTTTGAACAAGTCCTTGGCTGATGTACGAAGGCCTGTCGAGCTTGCACGCCAATTCTCCAGAGATGTCCCCAAGTCGACTGTCTCTTCTGTTGACGTCGCGCGCTTCACGTAGGTCACAATGTTGAGGTTGCCATTGTTTGCCAAGAGAATATCTTTTTCAACAACTGCCGTGAACCCGTCGACATCTGAAAATGCCTTGTATGCCGCATCGATCTTGGTGATATGAGTGTCGGTAAGAAAGCTCTGCGCTTGTTGGCGGGTCACTTCGTCAACTGCATTGATAAATAGAACCTTATTCTTTCGGGCTTTTGGCTTCACCGAACGACAAATAACGACACATGCTTCCATTGGTGAGTTGTAGAAGAGGTTGGGCCCAAGTCCTAGCACGGCCTCAATCACATCTGCCTCAATCATCTTTTGGCGCATCTCTCGTTCTTCATCACGGAAAAGTACGCCGTGAGGAAACAAGATTGCACAGCGGCCAGTCTTTGGATCCATTGAAGAGAGAATGTGTTGCCAGAATACGTAGTCAGCACGACCTTGTGGTGGTGTACCGAATTGGTTTCGGCCCCACTTATCAGATTGCCACGCAACTCGATCCCAGGACTTAATGGAGTAAGGGGGATTCGCCAGTACAGCGTCGAATGTGCGAAGTTTGTCGTTGTTGTGAAATGCCGGATTGGCCAAGGTGTCACCGCGAACTACATCAAAGTCTTCGATTCCATGCAAGAACAGATTCATACGTGCAATTGCTGATGTGGTGAGATTGATTTCTTGCCCATAAAGCTTGAGTGTGCGGTGCTCTTTGCCTTGTCGGCGAACTTCATCGGCAGCAGATAGCAACATCCCGCCGGACCCACACGTTGGGTCGTAAATCGACTCTCCTGGCTTGATCTCGAGCATCTGGGTCATGAGGTGCACGAGTGTGCGATTAGTGTAGAACTCGGCTGCGGTGTGTCCAGAATCGTCGGCGAATTTCTTGATCAGGAATTCATATGCAACGCCGAGTTCGTCTTCTGGCACATTTGCGATACTTAACGTAATGCCTGAGTAATGTTCTACTAGATCTCGAAGGACTGAGTCTGGGAGACGCTCCTTATTAGTCCATGGAGCATCACCGAATACACCAGCAAGACGTGGGTTTGCCTTTTCGATTTCACGGGCGGCTTTGCGGATTGCTTCGCCGACATCTGTTGTGGTTGCGCGGACATCAGACCAGTGCACGCCAGCTGGAATTTGGAAGCGGTGCTGTTCTGGTAGGGCAGCGTATTTTTTGTCGCCTTCTGATTCTTTAAGAGCGGTTTCAAATTCTTCGTCATAGACGTCACTCAGACGCTTGAGGAACAATAGCGGAAAGATAAAGGCCTTATATTCACCGGCATCGATAGTGCCCCGAAGCAATGTTGCGGCGCCCCACAGATAAGACTCAAGTTCACCTTGACTAATTCTTTTACTCATGAGATGCCCACTTCAACAAGCAGCTTGTTCAAGCGATCTTCTGCCGCCCAAACTTTTTCAAAAGATTCCTTCAATCTCACTGTTGCTTCTGTTACCGATGGAATCACTACGTCGTTGACCTTTGAGACGTAGGCGGCGATATTGAGGTTTCCATCTTGCGCGCGAACTTCATCGAGCGTTACAACGCGTGACAGGCCTTCAACATCAGCAAACTTTGCATACGCATCATAGAGAGCCTCCACATGTTGAGACTCGAGCGTGTTCTGATTGCGACCACGTTGAAACAGCTCGGATCCATCAATCAATAAGATTTTGCCCTGGTGATTCTTAGATTTTTTTTGGCGACACACCACAATGCATGCGGCAATACCGGTCCCATAGAACAGATTCGCTCCGAGACCAATAACTGCCTCAACCAAATCGAGGTCAATGACTTTCGAACGAATCTTGCCTTCAGCGCCCATTCGAAACAATGCACCGCGAGATAGCACCACCGCTAGTCGACCGCTAGTCGGCGCCATTGATGTGATCATGTGTTGGACCCAGGCCCAGTCGCCGTACCCCTTGGGAGGAGTGCCGGCAACGTTACGGCCCCAAGGATCACTTGCCCACGCCTCTTCGCCCCATGCCTTTAAGGAAAACGGAGGGTTGGCGATAACGCAATCAAACGTTGCGAGTCGATCACCCGTGACGAAAGCTGGCTGACGCAATGTGTCACCACGCACGATGTTGAAATCTTCAGCACCATGCAAGAAGAGGTTCATACGCGCAATAGCTGCTGTCGTGAGATTCTTTTCCTGGCCGAAGAGTCGACCAAGCATCAGTCGATCATCGCCGCCATTCTCACGAACATGTTGAAGGGTTTCGAGAAGGAGACCACCAGTACCGCATGCTGGATCATAAACAGTTTCGCCTGGTTTCGGGTCGAGAATATTGACCATGAGCACAACTACTGAGCGAGGGGTATAAAACTCCCCCGCTTTCTTGTTCGTTAGATCAGCAAACTTCTTGATCAAATATTCATAGGCATTGCCTAATACATCGTTGGGCACAAGTGCGTTAGAAAGGCTCATTCCACTGAAGTGGTCAACAAGCTTGACGAGTAACGCATCTGGGAGGCGTTCCTTGTTGGTCCACTGGACGTCGCCAAAGATTCCATACAAAGTACTTGGGTTTGCGATTTCGATTTCGCGCATCGAGCGTTGAATAGCCTGGCCGACGTTGGTGCTTTTCTTCTGGAGGTCTGACCAATGGCAGCCTGCGGGAACTTGGAAGCGATGCTGTTCCGGTAGTCCCGCATAATCAGCATCACCGCCAGACTCAGCTAGAGCCTCAGAACGCTCTTCGTCGTAGACGTCACTGATTCGCTTCAGGAACAACATCGGGAAAATGTATGCCTTGAAATCGGAGGCATCGACAGGACCGCGAAGAATATTGGCGGCATCCCATAGCCATGACTCAATTGAACGATCAGATACGACAGTGCTCATAATGGTGTTACCTCCTTTCAGTTAGAACGAAGATCGTTCGACGAAGTGGCGTCAATCTTTCTTTACAGAAATTTGGCGCTGGCGAAGAACGGTTTGGCGTAGTAGTTGCCCAGCTTCGTCAGACCCAACATCTAGGAAGCCTCGTGGCCAGTCTTCGCTGATCCCGCCAAGTGGATTGATCTGTGAGGCGCGATAGGACGTCACACCATTTTCTTGTTCAGCAAACAACAACTGAACAAGGTCGCTCGTGACACTTGATTCATCTTGCGCCACGTGTAGCCGCAGGCGATTCACAAGGTGTTCGCTGTGGGTTTCAATAAGTATCTGGCGACCGGAGCGAGCGCACGCGAGCAGGAAGTCCGCCAAGCGAAGTTGCATTGCAGGGTGTAAATGTAGTTCCGGCTGTTCTATGAGAACAACTGAACCTTTACGCGCAAGCAAACAGAGCAGCAGAACCGGCAACACTTGACTTACGCCAATACCTACCGATGTGAGATCCACGTCTCTTCCTGATCCGACTGGAGAGACTGTTAAACCGATACCCAAACGGCCCCGGTCCGTAGCCTTTGCCTCATCGGCAAGACCTAACTCAACTAGCCACAGATTTAGCGCTTGTCCAAGCGGCATTCGCGCCGAGTCCCCACGCGGCAAAGGCGTAATAATTTCTCGATTCCTATGAGCGTGCAATACCGCAGCGGCGTATTCACCCTTTGTTCCTAAGTCGATTCGTGACGGGCCAGGATTGTAGTGAACTTGAGGTGATTCACGTAGAGGCCCCAGGTATTGGAGATCGCGAAAGAGAACCTCGGCATTTCGTGTTGCGGCCCAGAGATCACCGCCTATTTCGTTGCCAATGTCCTCTTGAACTAGTTCGTCAATCCAAGTGTTCTTAGACAGTGCTTTTTTGAGGCGAGTGTTGAACTCGGCTTCACCAAGAGATGCGAGACTTTCAGCCACCGCGATACGTTGTTTTTCGGTTAGACGGTTGGTTCGACGTTCAAAGAATCGTTGCAAGCGAGACATCCCTGCATTGAGAATAGTTAGGCGGTCGTCGCTTTCGAACCAGCGTATTGGATCTCTTTCAAAATCAAATGCTTCAGTGAAGTCATCAGCGGCTATGTCAATTGCGTTGTTCTTTAGCTTGACAGTTTTCCCTTCGGCAATCTGCACGCCATTTTTGATTTTTTGCTCTTTGACCGCCTCGTTCAAAGTCTGGTTATAGACGTCCCACCACTGACGTGCATACACCACAAATCGCGTTTCCTGGCGGAACGCCGCTGTCGGCAGTCCACCAGTTACGGTGACGCTGTCGACCCTGCTTGACTTGCCTGAAGTCAAATCAACGATTCGCCCGTCAACCCAGAGAATCGATCTGTCCAGCGTAAAGGGACGCGGTTCGACGGCGACTGGCCGTGGGTTATTTCTGTCAATTCCACCTCGAACTAATGAGACATCCAGTGAAACGCGTGCCCCTTCGGAGGAATCGTTTCTCGTTGCGATACTAAACTGAAATGCAGTGAGTGTGGCAAATCCATTCGATTTATCTTCAGGTGCGGTTAAGTGCCCGGTCCACGAAATCAAACTCCATTGCTCCCCTTCACGGGCAGCACGGCCTGGACGAACCCGGGGCGAGCGTGCACCGGCAGCAACGGAAAACCCGATTTCAATTTCAGGAGCCTCATTATCGTTCTGAAAACTAAGTACCTCCCCAAATGTTCCAAGCCGCACATATTCGCCATTTAATGGAAATTGACTTGAGTCTGACCTATTTCTCACTGCCTGTGCTAACGCAAGAACTGACTGAAGAAGTGTGCTCTTTCCCGAACTGTTTCGTCCTACGACAACACTCAGCGGACGCAACTCAACTGTTGCATTGGTGACTGATTTGAAATTCTGAAGTCGGATCTCTGACAATGGTGCAACTACGGGTGTTGCTCGTCGTTGATTATCTTGTTGTTCAGGCATGTATACCCCTTCTAGGCGTTCTGCAACTCGCGAAGTTCGCTAATACCAATTGATTCTTTCGGTCTCTCGTAGGTCTTATTGAATGCAGAACGAGCTCTTTCAACGAATCCGATCATGACTGAATCGAAGAAAAGAACTCCTAATTCACCTAAGGCCCTCCTCCACAGTTCACGTGCCATAAGCCCTCGCTCGTCAAAGAGCACAATATGGTCCGGAGTGACTACGAGCGAATCACCTCTCAGATGCCACAGATCAAACATTGCCAACGCCATTGCTGGCGCATCATCAGCGGGCCGTAAAAGCGCGCCGAAAATCTCATCGAAATTGAACTCCCAGCCAATTTCTTTGCCGTCTAAAGCATCGATAACAGCAGAAGACAACTCTCGAATTGTCTCGCCTTCATCAACCTTGAAGTCCCAGCGAGCATCTAGTGGGCCAAGTAACGGTGGCCCAACAAAAGCCTCCGCATCCTCAACAAACTGATCCAAACCATCAAAACAAGCGAGAATAAACTTCTCTGGGAGTAATCCTAAAGATTCACCGAGCTCCGCTGTTAATACAACACCACGTAAGTCGGTCTCGACCACTATTGGATATTGAAGACCACTCACTGATGGTTCAATAACTACATCAAATTCGGTTGCGAATTCCAGGTAACTATGTAAAAGCGTGACTTGCGAAGTTTCGGTATTGGCATCCGCCATCAAGACGAGTACCAGTCGCTCGGTTGAACCATTCTGAACATGTCTGATATCACCGCGCGACACGATGTGCTTACCGGGTGCGCGACTAGGGCGTTGCTCATTTGCCGTCTTAATTGCTGCGGCAATATTGGTACGAATCATTTTGCAGCATCCTCAAGAAGTGCGTTGCATCGTTCAAGGAGATACTGCATCGCTCGTTCATGACGGCTTGCGGGAAGTTCACGAATTAATTCTTGACCGACTCTACTTAAGACTGACTTTTTCATATCAGCGACTGTCGGCCGTGATACACCAACCTCAGCGGCAACTTGAGCATCAGATACGTTCTGACTCTTGAGAACGAGAACGACTCTTTGATCGTGACTAAGGCTGTTGGCAAGTGATTGCGCCGCTGTGATCATTTGCTCCTCCTCGATCGAGTCTTCTGCGTTACTGCCGGAAGGAATAGATTCCTTCTCGACTGGTACGAGTGTCGCTGGAGCCCATGGTGTCAAGAGGACATCAAGAATCTGCCTGAGTTCTTTTTCGCTAACCGCTGACACGACCCCAAAGAGGGCCCGAATTACGGCCATGAGGCGATCTGGCGTGTAAACCATGGTTTCTCGAGCGGTGTCAAGGCGGCTCTCTAGGCGGGGAATCGGCGCGATTACTCGCACACAAGCGTTTAATTTCGCTTCATCGAGTATCTGGTATTGCCCCTGTGACCCAGTTAGGCGGTAGTAGGAGATTCCACCTTCCACTTTCTCGAGTACTCCATCTCTAGCGAGGTCTGAGATTCGTTTTAGGAGGCGGTCGATAGGGTTCTTCTTACGACGGGCGACCAAAGCACGCTTTACTTGCCCAGTCAGTAATCGGCGCACCGATTCTGTTGAGGTGGCATTGTCAAAAATGTAGTGAATTTGGTTTTGGCTGATGAGCTGGTTGAGCGCCACTTCTTGACACACATCATCGATCGATTGACTATCCCACGAGAGACCGTCGTTATATATGGCTTCCGGATACTTGCGGGCAATCTTTGACACAAGTTCACGAATTATTTCGTAAATCTCTTCGCCAATTAATTGATCGGAATACTCGCGCCGCAGGTCCGAGAATGTCACTTAGACCCCGCCTTTGCGAGCTCCGCCATTAACGGCGACTCTTCGGGTTCAAAACATGAGAATGTATCTTCGGAAAGTACATCTGATCTAATCGTGCAAGGACAATTTAAAGGCACGTAACCATTACGATTAATAATACAACCTGTGACAGAGTGCGTATGGGCGTGATGTTGGAAACTGCTAGCTATAGTGACAGACCTGGGAAAGACGATGGCATTCGGCCCCGATCGCCGGACGAGGACTACCGGTCGTTCACCGGTCTTGTTAGCAAATTGCTTCTTCCTTTGGGTCAATATCTCACGTTCTGGGAGCAGGTACCACTTACCCAGTTGATGACGTGGCTGGTCTTCGAAGAGGGAAGCCAAATCGGAAAACGACTTTATTTGACTCAATTCCCCCTCCTTTCCACGCGCCTCTGATACACACTCTAGAACCCAGGTGTCCTGCGGGTTCCACTCGGCCCATCTCAGTCCCTTTACAAGAATGGGTCGAGGAATCATCGTTGTAATCGAGATGCCAAATCCCAATTCACAAACACCCACCATTTCATTACAAGACTCGACGTTGGTTGAGTTGGCCCATGAACTACGACGGCTCGCTACCGATTTATTAAAGGATGTTCGGAAAAGTGCCGCGCTTCCTGGTCTGAGCCAATTAGCGGCCATGAAGCCACTCCAGCACTTAATCGCTGAGGCGCTAGCCGAGCGTGCCTTCAATACGTCACACCAGAACGATATGTCCGACTCGGATACTGCGACCGAGGAGCATTGTCATGTCGGCTACCTCTAAATCAATCACGCGATCACAACACCTGGAATAGCTGGCGATCCAGACCGCTTAGCGCGGCCACGATCCGGATGCTCGACCGGAAGTTGAAGGCGCGCCGCTTCAACTCATTGAGCCAAGTGGCGGTGGAGCAGGGTGCCGTCCTCGGTGACCACCTTGACTAGTACGGGTGGTCGGCACCACTCCTGTCCCGTGAGCGTCTGCAGTGCAAACGAGTCGGCGGCAGTGCTCTTGTGCCAGTACTCGCCTGCCCGGTTCCACCTGTAACCCTGCTGCTTGAGTTCATCTCGTATCTCGTAAGCCTTGAATACTCGGACCTCGAGCGTGGGTGAGCCGAGCGATGGAACGGGCACCAGCATGGACCAATCCACGTAGTTCGGCTTGGTTCCTTGCTGGATGTCCATGAGGTAGGGGCTGATCCGTGAGGTCTCGGTAATGAGCAGCAGGCTGTTGGTAGCTCGGGTCACAGCGACATAGAAGAGCCGCCGTTCATCGGACTCGATCTGCTCGATGTTGTCTCCGAACACTCGGAGGAAGACCCAGCTTGGATGGATCAACGGGTAGCTGCCCTCAATCGCGTCGAGAACGATCACGGCCCCTTTCTCGAGTCCCTTGTACTTGTGGACGGTCGAGATCGACACTCGGTGGTGGTCGTCAGTGGGCAGGTAGCTGAGCAGGCGCAACAGGAAGTGTTCAAGCCCGCTCGGCCCTCTCCGGGGTCGCTCGTCGTAGTTGACATACCACGGGGCCCTGTTACGCCGTGTGAGTAGCACGACATCCTGTCCGAGGTCGAGGCAGCGCCGGACGAGCCGTAGCACTGCTGGGGTTTTCTCGTCTCCGTTGTGGCGGTCGAGTTCGACGGCTGATGGATTAAAGGTCTCGAGGTCACAGGATTGGACGCTCCCTCGATCCTTGCGGCTTGCTCGCGCTGGTACGCCTTCGCCGGCCATGATGTCATTGCCGATTCGAACGACGTCGACTGGTGAGCGGTAGTTGGTGCTGATCTCGACAGACCTGGAGTTGTCGAAGTACCGATCAAAGTTGGTAAAGAACCGACGCTCTGATCCTGCGAATGCGTTGATGGCCTGCCAGTCGTCGCCGACGCAGAAGAACTCGACGTCAGGGCTTACGCTGCGAATGCCGTCCACCATCTCGAGGAACATCTGCGTGAAGTCTTGGAACTCGTCGATCAGGACGAAGCGCATCCGTGCGAGATTGCCTTGCTCGCGTCCTTGGTCTCGAGTGAAGCGTGTCTGACCGCCATGCAAGGAGTTGATGGCGCGCCACATGAGGCCGTCGAAGTCTTCCTGGGAAGTCTTGGGGAGACGCTCCAAGTAGGCCGCATAGACCGACCGACCGACTTCAAGGAAGCTTCCCTCAAATGGTGTGAGCGTCAAGTGACCAGCAATCAGGTCGTCGAGGTCAGATCCGCTGAACCCGCGTTTGCGAGATCGCGACACGAAGTCGGCGATAGCGGAGGTGAAGTGGTCGATGGCGCGCGCGCGGACGAGCTGCCAGATCTCCTCCTCCGAACGAGGTTGTGCGATGATTCCAAACCCTGCAAGCGAACCCAGCAGCTGTGCTGCAAATTCGTCGGGGCCACCAGCAATGTCTCGCGGGGTGAACTCGAGGAGTTTCCAGCCCTCCTTCCTCTCCCAGAAGTCACGCTTCGCTTGCGACTGTTCGTCATAGTCCTGGTCGCCCTTGAGGCCGAAGTACTCGATCACAACCCCTTCGCCAGGCCTGACCTCGATGGTGAAGTCGGGTTGGTAGTTGCGCCCGTTCCACTTGAAGTTTTTCTCGTAGCGGTACGCAATGCCGTTCTCAAAAAGCAGGTTCGCGATGAACTTCTCGCCATAGGACTTCACCCATTCGCCGTTGAGCGATTCCCGCGGTAACGCACGCCGGCGGGCGAGGAAGTCGCTCACTGTCAGGTCAAAGCCACCCTCGGCAATCGTTTCCCAGTCGCTGCGGAAATGTGCGAGCATCACCTGTTGGATGATCTGGCTGTAGTGAGGGTCAATGAGGTGCTCGTCGATCACGCCCTGGACCACTCGGCTGCGTGCGAATGAATCGGTCTCCGCGTCGTCGTAGACAAGCGTCTCGTCAGGGTGAACGAGCGCATGCGCGAGGGCGTGGAAGGTCATTACGTGCGGTGGATCACCCTCAAGGGCAACGGAGGAGATCCTCGACTTAATCTCCTCCGCTGCCTTTTTGTTGAATACAAGAAGGAGCAGTGAATTGCCGGGTACACGGCAGTGCTTCATGAGGAAGATCGCCCGAGTCACCAGGGTTCGGGTCTTGCCGCTACCGGCCCGGGCTGTGACACGGAGGTCACATCCGAACGTCGCGATGGCCGCCGCCTGCTCGTCATCAACGGAGTAGTCGAGTTCGTCCTCTACCCATTCACGCACGAAGTCACGCTTGAGCTCTTCGAGTCTCTGCGCAGTCAAAAGGTTCTTGTCTGGGTCAACCAGATGTGCTTGGTCGACGGCCAGGAAGTCCGACTGCAGGAGTGATTTCATGCGGGCAACAACGGGTGCGGCACGTTCACGCTCGGCTGCGGCACGTTCACGCTCGGCTGCCTTCCGCTCCCGTTCAAGCCGCGGTCGATCTCGTGCCTCCTGGTCCAGTCGCTGTTGCTCGGTCCTACGGCCGTCCATACACTCACTCACCATCGAGGGCAGACTGTTCCACTGCTCGGGCGAGAGAGACCGCCTCAGTTGGTCAACCGTGCGCTGCTCACTCGGCATGAGATTGAGATCTTGGTCATTGCGCACTATGGCCGGAACAAGTTTGTCGACGTAGTGGCTGTTCGTCTCCCAGCCAGACCAGCACGAGATCAGCTGAATCAGAAGTGCCTCAACGGTGTCGCTTCCCACAGTGAGTCAGTCTTGCAGACCAGAACTACTCCTCATGTGGAGGTCGCCGTCTGCCTCGGCTCAATTCGTAGCCCTCGTCGAATCGCTCGAACGGGTCTGCTGTCGGTTTGATTGACTCGGTGGTTTGTTTGAAGCCCGCTAAGAGGTCCGACCAGCTGAACTCAAAGCGGCGTCCTCATTCAACAACACTCAAATTGGCGGGCCAAGACACAAATCTGCCTACACAAAACACGGTGCATACCAGAGCCTGCATAGAACTCGGTGCGGTTCACAATAATTTACTAGATCGGCTCAAAGTTTTTCGAAATACTGTCGAATTACTTTCGCCATCAGCCTTCGGCGAATGATAAGAAATTCTTCGAACGGAATCTCGCTCTCAAGTAGTTCAGGTGGCAACGCATGCTCGACAAGGTTCGCCAGCAGATTGGCGCGATCCGAAATACCACCGAACTCTTTCGGGCCTCCCGAGACTTGTGATTCAAGTGCCGTGAAATACTGGTTCGGGGATTTCGCACCAATCTTGATGTTGATTTCGGTCTGCATCTGAACAAGATTGGCAATCTGGTTGTACTGTCCAGGTTTGTATCCCTTCGATTTCAGATAGC
>Ga0335396_10003761_pt1 | contig 17087 bp, 13 predicted proteins | sample FRY02_FD_205743 | JGI IMG/M metagenome (GOLD analysis project Ga0335396, IMG submission 205743) | Freshwater microbial communities from Lake Fryxell liftoff mats and glacier meltwater in Antarctica - FRY-02 (spades assembly) (version 2) | ecosystem: Environmental > Aquatic > Freshwater > Ice >... | reverse complement strand
TTAAGTTGCCCCGGCGCACCCAATGATCCCCACTCGGCAGGTCACAGGCCGCCATCGCCTTGCGATAGCCAGTTTCCCGCAGCGCGTTACTCATTGTGGGCGCAGTCTTCGGCCCGGCCAGATAGCCGATGGTCGTATGCCCTTTGCCCTGCAAATAGGCCACAGCCATCAACATTCCTTCGTCGTTTTCCGTCTCCACCCGCCCAATGCCCGGATATTCCTCTGGCAGGCGACCGCCCAGGACAAGCGGCTGAAACTCGTCGGCAAAGGCGCGCAGGGCGTCGTCCTCCAGGCGCGAGCTGGTGAGAATAATCCCATCCACCGGCTGTGCAGCCAGCGTCTGGAGCAGTTCCAGTTCTTCCACCGGGTCCCAATCTGTGTTGCATAAAAAGATGTGATAACCCCTGGCCCGGCCCGCGTCCTGCACGCCTCGTGCCAGCTCCGCAAAGAAGGGATTGGCAATAGTCGGCACCACAAAACCAACGGTCAGTGTGCGCCGGGTGGTCAGGCTGCGGGCGGTGCGGCTGGGGCGATACCCCATACGCCGGATTACCGCCTCCACGCGCTCTTTGGTTTTGGGACTAAGTTCGCCCTTGTGGTTAATCACCCGGGAGACGGTCTGATAGGAGACGCCTGCCTCCCGCGCCACGTCCCGGATGGTGATTTTTTGCTTCATTGCATACCTGATCTGGTCGGAATCCTCAAGAGTACGCTCCCATTATCCCACGCGGGCGGTGTCGGCCTCAAGAAGTTCGACTTTTCGGAAAAGTCGAACTTCTGAATCGGCCAAAAAATCGGGTTTGACACGCCGCCTATTTTTATGCTATTCTGTCCGTGACCGGTCACGTGACCGGTTCCTCTCACCGATAATATCACCGTTCGCATCTTTTTTCAACCCCATTGTTTTGGCTGTCTCTGTCAGCCGCCCTTCGCTATCCGCGTACGTCATAAAGAAAATGGAGACAAAGATGAAAGCACAGAAATCCCAGACCGGAAAGAGTTTTTCCCGCCGCGAGTTCCTGATTTTGGGAGCGGGCGCGGCCACCAGTGTAGCTTTGGTTGCCTGCGCGCCTGCCGCGGCCCCAGCGGCAGTGGAAGCGCCAGCCGCGGCGGCTCCCGCCGAAAGTGCCGCCGCTACTCTTTCATCGGTCAGCGAAGCGCCTATGCTGCGCGCACTGGTGGATGCAGGCCAGTTGGCCCCGCTCAGCGAGCGGCTGCCCAAGTCCCCGATGGTGGTGGATGTGGTGGACAGCATCGGCCAGTTCGGCGCGGAATGGCGGGGCGGCACAGCCGAAATCAACGCTAATTTCTACATCCGCAACGGCGGCTACCAGCAGCTTCTGCGCTGGACGCCCAAATGGGACGGCGTGATCCCCAACATCGCCGAATCCTACGAAGCCAACGACGATGCCACGGAATTCACCTTCCATCTGCGCGAGGGAATGCGCTTCTCCGACAGCACGCCTTTCACCGCCGACGACGTTCTGTTCTGGTACGAAGATGTCTTTCTAAACGAGGATTTGACACCCTCCAAGCCCCGTAACTTTGTGTCGGGGGGAGAGCCAGCGGTCGTCGAAAAGATAGACGATTTTACCTTCGTCTTCAAATTCGCCACACCCAGCGGCCTGTTTATCAAAAATATCACCACCACCAACGGCGAACAGGTTACCCAATATCCCAAGCATTATCTGCAACAGTTTCACCCCACATACAACCCAGATATTGATGCGCTGGTCGAGGAAAAGGGCTTCGACACATGGGCCGATCTTTTCGATCAGATGGCCCAACCCCACTTCAACGCAGAGCTGCCCACCCTGCGCCCGTGGAATTTCCGCGACGCGCTGGGCGACGCCACCAGCCGGGTAACGCTGGATCGCAACCCCTATTTCTGGAAACTGGATGCCGAAGGACAGCAATTGCCCTATCTGGACCGCTTCCTCGTAGAGTTGGCCTCAGATGTGGAAGTGCTGGTGCTGAAGGCGTTGAATGGCGAGTTGGACTACCAGGAGCGCTTCATCTCTGCACCCCGCAACAAAGCCGTACTATTCGACAATATGGATGCCGGAGAGTACGGTTTCTATGACCTGACACCGACGACCGTCAACGAGATGATTATTCAGTTCAACCTGAATTGTAGCGACCCGGTGAAGCGGAAAATCTTCACCAACAAAGATTTCCGCATCGGTCTCTCCCACGCCATGAACCGCCAGCAGATCATCGATGTGGTTCACGTCGGCCAGGGCGAAGCGTGGCAGGCGTCTCCCCGGCCCGAATCCCGTTTCCACCACGAACGGCTGGCCAAGCAGTACACGGAATACAACGTGGACCTGGCCAACGAGTTTCTGGACAAGACGGGCTGGACCGAGCGGGACAGCGACGGTTTTCGCATTGGCCCCGACGGCAAGCGGCTTGGCTTTGTGATGGAACTAGATGCAGCCCGCACGACGTATGTGGACGCGCTGGAACTGATCACCCCCCAATGGGCCGCGGTGGGCGTGGAGATGAACCTAAAAACAATGGAACGCTCCCTGTGGGAGGAGCGGGTGCGGGGCAACACCCTCGACTTCCACGCCTCGGCCCATCGCTTCGGCGGCGGCAGCGGCGACGCGGTGATTCTCGATCCCCGCTACTGGCTGCCCATGAACAACGGCAGTTCCATCTTTGGCAAGGCGTGGGCCTTCTGGTACAACGGCGTCAACCCGGATTTGGCAGAGGAGCCGCCAGCCGAGATCAAACGGGCGTTTGAATTGTACGACCAGATTCAGGTGGTCGCCTCGGACGAGAAGCAGTTTGAGCTGATGATGGAAATTTTGGACATTGCTGCCGATGAATTCTACGCCATCGGCACGGTGTTGGAACCCAACGCATTTGGCGTCGTGACCAATCGGATGCGCAATACCGCCAAAGTCATCGCCAACTCGTGGATTTACCCGACCCCCGCGCCCTACAACCCGGAGCAGTTCTGGGTTGACGAGGCGTAAGATGCAGGAATAGAACGTGGATGGCGCGGAGTAAGCTGATAATTGCGGATTCTTCTATCCGTTTTAATCCGCTCAATCCGCGTCATCTTCGTTCAAATCTTTGGTTTCATTCTCAACGAGGAAATCCCCTATGACTCACCCCGCTCTCCCCCGTTTTCCCTACGGAGCCGTCTATTTCCGCAAGTCCAACCCGCCCCAGGAAGATTGGGAACGGGACTACGGCGTGGCAGCCGAAGACGGCATGAATATCTTCCGCCACTGGTTTCTGTGGGGGGCCATCGAAACCGCGCCCGGCGTCTTCGACTGGGAGGAATACGACCGCCAGTTTGACTTGGCCGCGGCCAACGGCATGAAGACAATCATCGCCGAAATGATGAACGTTGCGCCCGAATGGGCCTACCGCTCCCACGCCCACGCCCGCCTGGAAACGGTGGACGGCGTGCAACTCAACAGCCGGATGCACGGAAGCTGTGCCATCGGCGGTGCGCCCGGCCTCTGCCTGGACAACGAAGACTTCAAAGTGCTGGCCGACCGCTTCATCACCGAACTGGTCACCCGCTACAAAGACCACCCCGGCATGGGCGGCTACGACGTTTGGAACGAAGTCAACTACGCCCCAAACGTCTGCTATTGCGAAGGCACCCAACAGAAGTTTCGGGAATGGTTGCAGAAAAAATATGGCGATCTGCGCACGCTGGGCCGGGCCTGGCGCCGCTATAGCTTTGCCGAATGGGAAGACGTGACCGCACCCCGCACCCACGCACCCTATCCCGACACGCTGGACTGGCTGGAGTTCCGCATCGACGACGCTTACCGGCTAATGGGCGAACGGGTGGCTCTCATCCGCCGCCTGGACCCCAACCACCCTATCACCGGCCACGGCATCGCGGCGGCGCTGACCAAAACCGCGTCCGGCGGCTCGGACGACTGGCGGGCCGCGGCAGAGGTTGAGAGCTACGGCCTCACGTGGGGTTCTTCCCGCCACGGAGACGAGCCGTGGAAGCAGTTCCACGCCATGGATTTGGTGCGGGCGGCCTCGCGGGGCAAACCCTTCTGGCACGCAGAAACCTACGCCGGCCCCCTGTGGATGCAGCCGCAAGTGCTCGGTAAACCCCGCAACGAAGGGCGCATCGCTTCAGTGGAGGACATCCGCTTCTGGGACTTCACCAGCTTTATGCTGGGCGCGACCGGGATGCTCTATCTGCGCTGGCGGCCCCTGCTGGATGGCCCGCTCTTTGGCGCGTTCGGCGGCTATGGGATGGACGGTTCCCGCACGCCCCGCTCGGAAATGGTGACAAAAGTTGGGCGCTGGGCCACCGATTCAGCCCAGGAAAAGCTCTGGGACTCCCGACCCATCAAAGGCGAAGTGGGCATTGTCTTCAACCCGGAGACGCAGCTTTTCCTCTACGCCCAGCAGGGCAAGACCGACTTCTATTCCCGCTCTGCCGAGGGCGCGTACCAGGGCTTCTTCGACAACAACATTCAGGCCGATTGGGTACACATCGACCACATCGACGAGTACGATTTTCTCTATCTGCCCATTCCGGTGATGCTTTCCGAGGAACGTGCAGCCCAGTTAAAGGCGTGGGTGGCTGCGGGCGGCACGCTCATCGCCGAGGGCTGCCCGGCCTATTGGGGCGACCGGGGCCACGTGGGGCAGGTGCAACCCAACTTTGGGCTGGACAAACTCTTTGGCGCACGGGAAAGTTATGTGGAGTTCGTGCCGGACCTGCTGGATGATCTGCGCTTCAACCTCAGCGGCACACAAGTCTGGGGTGGCATCTTTCTGCAAGCCTATACGCCCACTACCGGCACACCCGTCGGCTGGTATGCGGGTGGGCAGGTGGCCGCGGTGGATAACGTCTACGGCAAGGGGCGCACCCGGCTCATCGGCACAATGGCCGGTGCAGGCCACGGCGCGCACCCCGCCGACAGTTCCGCCGCTTTCTACGCCGATCTGCTCGGCTTTGCGGGCAAAAGCCAGCACATCACCTGCACCGATCCCCACATCAAAGCCCGTCTGCATACGGGCGACGGCGGCACATATCTGTGGGTTTCCAACCCGACCCGCCAGGATCGGCCCGTGCGGCTGGTGCTGTCCGATGCCTTCGCCTCCTTCGCCAGCAGCACGACCCTCTGGGGTGCGGATGCAGAAGCGAGCGGGCGCACCGTCACCCTCACCGCGCCGGCGCGGGATGTGGCCGTGTTGAAACTGGTGTAAACCTTCCGGGAAGCGGCGAGAGAATCAGGGAAGTAAGAAAGTTATTCTGGCCGCTTCCCGGAAGGTCAGATCGGCGAGTATTGGAACGTGAGTTCTCCCCCGATTTCACGTTCCTCATTTCACATTTCAGCCTCAAATGCTATCACCAAAAGGAATTCCCCAATGCCTTCCTCTCCCTCCTGGCCTTCCCGCCCCATGCGCTGGGCGCAGCTAACCTTCACAGACGACGACCCGGCGGTCATCGATCTGGACTTTTGGATCGACTACTTCCGCCGCATCCAGGCCGACGGCGCTGTGTTGAGCGCGGGCGGCTATATGGCCTATTACCCGACGAAAATTCCCCTGCACCACCGCAGCCAATACCTGGGCAACCGGGACCTCTTCGGCGAAGCAGTCTCCCGTTGCCGGGAGATGGGCATGGCCGTCATCGCCCGCACAGACCCCCACGCGGTGCGCCAGGAAGTCTACGACGCTCACCCGGACTGGATTGCCGTGGAAGCCAACGGCCAGCCCCGTCCCCACTGGGCCATGCCCGGCACGTGGGTCACCTGTGCGCTGGGACCCTACAACTTTGAATTTATGACCGAAGTCAACAACGAAATTATGCGGGAATACCGGGTGGACGCGCTCTTTGGCAACCGCTGGGCGGGCAGTGGGATGTGCTACTGCGAACATTGCCAAGCCAACTTCGCCGAAGCCACCGGCGGCTTGGCACTCCCTCGCACGGGCAATCCAGCGGACCCGTCCCGGCGGGCTTACATCCAGTGGCGACAGGACCGGCTCTTTGCCCTGTGGGAACTGTGGGACAGCGAACTGCGCGCCATCAACCCGGAGGGCCATTACGTGCCCAACTCCGGCGGCGGTGCGCTCAGCACGCTGAATATGCGCCGGGTGGGCGAGATGGCCCACATTCTCTTTGCGGATCGCCAGTCTCGCCACGGCACAATGCTGCCCTGGGCCGCGGGCAAAAATGGCAAAGAGTACCGGGCTGCGCTGGGCGACAAACCGGTGGGCGGCATCTTCAGCGTCGGGCCGGAGGAGAAGTATCGCTGGAAGGATTCGGTGCAGAGCGAGGCAGAACTGCGGGTCTGGGTGGGCGACGCTATCGCCCAGGGGATGCGTCCCTGGTTCACCAAATTCAGCGGCAGCATCCACGACGACCGCTGGCTGCCGGTGGTGGAAGAACTCTACCGCTGGCACGCAGGCGCGGAGTCGTATCTGCGCAACGAAGCCAATCTGGCCGAGGTGGGGCTGGTCTATTCCCAGCAGACCGCAAATTATTACGGCGGAGAGTGGGCACAAGCAAAGGTGGAGGATCACACGCTGGGCTGGTATCAGGCGCTGGTGGAAGCGCGCATCCCTTTTGAAATGGTGCATGACGAACTGCTCGACCCGGCCAAACTCAGTCGCTTCAAAGCGCTGATTCTGCCCAATATTGCCTGTCTTTCCGACGAACAGTGCAGCCAGATTCGCGCTTTTGTGGAAGCGGGCGGCGGTCTGGTGGCAACCCACGAAACGTCTCTCTATGACGAAACGGGCGCGCCGCGGGCCGACTTCGGGTTGGCCGATCTCTTCGGCGCAACTGTGGCGGGGCCGGTAGAAGGGCCGCTGAAAAATGCGTATCTGAACGTCGAGCATTCTGGGGAGGAACAAATCCACCCCCTACTCGTCGGGCTGGAAGACGCCCAGCGCCCCATCCACGGCGTCTACCGCGTCCCCACGACGCCGACTGCGCCCCTCTCCCACACGCCGCTGTCCCACACGCCGCTGACATTTGTGCCGCCCTATCCCGACCTGCCGATGGAGGAGGTCTACCCCCGCCAGTCCCGCACGGAGACGCCGGAAGTCTACGTGCGAGAAGTGGGCACGGGGCGGGTGGTCTACTTCCCCTGGGATATCGACCGCGCGTTCTGGGAGTTTCTCACGCCGGATCACGCGCGTCTGCTGGGCAACGCCGCGGTCTGGGCTACTGGGGACAATCCGCTGCTGACAGTCAGTGGCGCGGGGCTGCTGGATGTGGCCGTCTGGCAGCAGAAAAACTCCCTGGCCGTGCATTTGGTCAACCTGACCAATCCCTTTGCCATGCGCGGGGCCATGCGGGAGTTGATTCCTGTGGGGCCGTTCACTGTCTCGCTACGGTTGCCTGCTGGGGTTGCGGTGCAAAACGTGCGTCTCTTGCGGGCGGGGATTGATGTCGCGTTTGTGGTGGCAGGCGGACGCTTGCACGTGGAAGTAGCATCCGTGACGGACTTCGAGGTGGTGGGAATCGGTTTGTAACATCCAATCCGATAGCTGTATACTTTGGGGAGACGATGGAGCCAGGAGCAATAGCTGGAATAGAGAGAGGAGATTCCTGTGTTTGGATTTGAGCGGATCACTGCCAACCCGGATATATTGGGCGGCAAAGCTTGCATTCGTGGAATGCGACTTTCTGTCGCATTGTTGATCAATTTGATCGCCAACGGAATGAGCCAGCAAGAAATTCTGGCCGAATATCCTGATCTTGAACCCGAAGACATCCGGCAAGCGCTACACTATGCGGCCTGGACTACTGACGATACAATCCACGTTCCTGCGCAGGTAAGTCTGCTATGAAGTTCCTGTTGGATATGGGAATCTCACATACCACAGCAGGCTTTCTACGTTCGATTGGGCATGACGCAGTACATTTGCGCGAACAAAACCTCCAGCGACTTGGCGACGAGGATATCGTAGCCAAAGCGTATGAGGAAAAACGCATTATTCTGGTCCACGATCTGGACTTTGGTCGAATGGTGGCATTGAGTGGGGAGCGTCTACCAAGTGTTATCACCTTTCGGCTCTCCGATATGCGCGCACAGAACGTAAATCTCTACGTAACGGAAGTTCTGGATCGCTTCGCTGAGGAACTTGAAATAGGGGGACTGGTCAGTGTGATGGATGATACTATCCGTCTACGCCGTCTGCCTGTCGAGTGGCCAAAGCGCTAATCGTCTCAAATTGCAATGCAGATTGTGGTGGTAGTAGTCCGCTACCTGCGCCTTTTCAACCAGCGGGAGAGCCCCAGCCCCAGCAGGAGCATTCCTAAAGAAAAGCCTGCCAGCAGCCAGCGCTGGCTATTCGATTCGGATGTGAGTACCGAGCCGAGCAGCACAAAAGTCAACGAACCGGGCAGAACGCCGAGCAGTGTGCCGGTGGCGTATTGCAGCCAGGGCACACGAACAAAGCCGCACAGATAGTTGACCAGATCGTAAGGCAGATAGATGAGGCGCATGACCATCACCGCCTCAAAACCGTTGCGGCGCAGGTTGGACGCGTGGCGGGCCATAAAGCTGCTGGCGTCGGCGTCCTCCTCGTCGAAAAGATCGCCGCCAAAGAAGCGGCCAATGAAATAGGCAAGGGTCCCGGAGAGATTGCCGCCGATCAGCGCGTAGACAGTTCCCCACAGGGGACCGTAGAGATAGCCGCTCATGGCGGTCATTATTGAAGCCGGAAAGAAAATCAGTGGGCGCAATGTATAAAGTACGACGTACAAAAGTGGCCCGCGCGCGCTCTGGCCCAGGAAGTCGCGCACACCCAGCGCGGCTTCCTGGGCAGAAAGCCCCGTTGCGCGCATATACCAAAAGTATCCCCCCAACAACGTCAGCCAGAATATCCCCGCGCTGAATTTCGTGCCGTGTTTCCAAAGGAAGTCAAAAATTGTGGGTTGGGACAATTGCGTCTCACCGTCCATCTGCTTCTCCGTTCCATGGCGGACAAGGGGCTGCCGCTCACCATTGATTTCTTATTCCAGCGTCTTCCACGCCCACCAGACCCGCTGGCTGGCTGTCACAATAACGAGGGCTGCCATCAGCCCAAAGAGCCAGGGCACGTAGACAGGCAGCAGGAAGAAAAGTGTGTAGAAGATAACTGTCTCTGTGCCTTCGATTAGACCCGCCGGCATTTCAATCGACGTAAGCCGACCCGCTGCCGCGGCATGCCGCTTCTCCAGCAACGAAGAGAGCAGTGTCCAGGAGAGGCTGTTGATTTGGTAAGAAGCGAGCAGCGCGATGAGGGACCAGCTATGGGCAGGCGTAGGCGTGGCTACCACAAAGGCGATGGGGATTGCCAGATAGATAACGTAATCCAGAAGCAAGTCAAGATAGCCACCGAAGTCGCTCTTTTTGTCATGCGTACGCGCCACCACCCCATCCAGCCCATCCAGAATCCGGTTAAGAAACCAGAAACTGATGCCCCAAACCAACTCCCCCTGAAGAATGGCCGCCGCCGAAAGCAGGCCGGGAATCAGCGCGACAACCGAAATCAGATTGGGCGATACAGAGGCAAAAAGTTTTTGCGCCAAAGGCTCCAAAAGGGTATCTTTGTATTCACGAATCAGCGCGTCCTTCATCGATCATCACTCTTTCCTTCGGTAAGCTGGCAGAAAAACGCAGGGGCTGCCAGCGGCCCCTGCGTCAGTTCAACCCTATTTTCCCCACTTCTGCGCAGCCGGTCAGTAAGTGGCGCTACGTTAGCGCACTGCGTAATGCGGACTGTTAGTCCGCCTGGCATAGCGGACTAACAGTCCGCATTACGTGATAACCGTCAGCCCGCCCATATAAGGCCGCAGGACATCCGGCACAACCACCGAGCCGTCGGCCTGCTGGTAATTTTCCAAAATGGCGATAATCACCCTCGGCAGGGCCAGCCCGGAGCCGTTGAGGGTGTAGACAAATTCCGTGCCTTTGCCTTCGGCTGGCCGATAGCGGATGTTGGCCCGCCGGGCCTGAAAGTCCCGGAAGAGCGAGCACGAGCTGACTTCCAGCCACTCCTGACAGCCCCCGGCCCACAGTTCGATGTCGTATTTGATGGCGGCCACAAACGAGAGATCACCCGTGGCGATGGCGACCCGGCGATAGGGCAGCCCCAACCGTTCGGCCAGCACTTCCGCGTCTCTGGTCAGCTTCTCCAATTCATCTCGCCCGTGCTGGGGTTCGACAAACTTCACCATTTCCACCTTCTGGAATTGATGCACCCGTTTGATACCCCGCACGTCCTTGCCCGCCGACACTTTTTCCCGGCGGAAGCAGGGGGTGTTGGCGACGTAAAAGCGGGGCAGCGTGCCCGCCTCCAGAATTTCGTCCCGGTGCAGATTCGTCACCGGCACTTCTGCGGTGGGGATGAGCCAGTAATCTTCCTCCGCGTCCCGATAGAGAACGTCGCCGAATTTGGGCAGATTGCCCGTCCCCAGCATCGCCCGCTCCCGCACCAGAAAGGGAGGATAGACTTCCGTGTAGCCGTTTTCGCTGGTGTGTACGTCCAGAAACCAGTTGATCAGCGCCCGTTGCAGACGCGCGGCGGGGCCTTTCAGCACGTAAAAGCGGCTGCCCGCAATTTTGACGCCCCGTTCAAAGTCGATAATATCCAGCGCTTCGGCCAAATCCCAGTGGGCCTTTGGCTCGAAGTCGAAGACTGGCAGCGTCCCCCATTCCTTCACCACCTGATTGCCCGATTCGTCGGCGGCCACCGGCACATCCGGCTCCGGGGTGTTGGGGATGCGCAACATTGCGTCCTCGAAATCCGCGTCCACCCCGCGCAGTTCTCCGTCCAGCGCGTCGATTTCGTCGCCGATGCGCCCCATTTCCTCTTTCAACGCATTGGCCTCGGCGGTCTTTTTCTCCCGCATGAGCAGGCCAATACCCTTGGAGCCGCTGTTGCGCTCTGCGCGCAGGGCCTCCACACGGGTCAGAATCTCCCGGCGACGCTCGTCCAGGGCCAGAGCCTGCTCCCAGGGCGCGGTCGTGTCATTCAGCTTGCGCATGGCCTCGGCCAGCGCCTCCCGGTTCTCACGCATCCATTTGATGTCGAGCATTGCAGTTCTCCTTCTGTTACAAGTTGCAGGCCGAAAGTGGCAAGTGGCAAGTCGCAAGTGGCAAGTCGCCGATCCCAATTCCCGAAAACAAAAAATCCCCCGTCCAAAATACAGGACGAAGGAAAAGGAATTCGTGGTGCCACCTGAGTTCGCAGCCGGTTTTCCGACTGCCTCAATCTGTCGATAACGGGACAACCCGCCCGGCCATTGCCTGCCGGTAGCTCGGAAAGTGCTGACACGCCTGTCTTCTGTTGCCTCGCACCGTCCGGCAACTCTCTGGAGGAAGAACCCTGCGTGCCTTGGCTTTCGTCATCGCCATTGCTCTGTTAATATGGGCGAATCCTAGCACAGGGCGCGATAGGTGTCAAAAATAGCCAACTGAGGATACAATTAATTTGACAGTTTCTAACAATCCGGTATAATTGCAATCAATCAGCACCGAGGGGAAACACCGCTTACCTTCTTCGCTCTCACCCCCTCCAACGATTGTTCTCCGACAACCAATTTAATTGTCATTGGACAACCAAGTCATTTCTTCCCATTGAATCTGTCTTGATATTCAACTTCACATTGATACGTTTATCAACGTAGCCTTTCGATTCTTCCTAGGAGATTCTTGCTATGGCCAATCAGGCAATTGCCAGTCCTGAAGAACTAGAACGTTTCGCGACTGAATTACGCCAGTTCAACCAACAATTACGGGACAGCACCAGTCGATTACAGGGCGGTTTCCGTCGTGTGGGTGATACTTGGCGCGATCAAGAGCACCAAAAATTTGCCGTGGAATTTGAGCAAACCATGCGTGTACTTCAGCGTTTCGTACAGTCGTCAGAACAACAGATTCCCTTCCTCCAACGCAAAGCGAGGATATTGCGGGAATACTTAAACCAACGGTAGCGACTCATGGCCGATGTTAATGTCCGATCCATTGAAGCTTTACTCGATCTACGTACAGGACTGGTGCGTTATGTAGCCGACGCCCAGTCATCGGTAACGCGGCTCGATCACGAACTGCGTCGTATGCAGGCTTGGTTGACGGAACGTGAACGCTATTGGACGAGAGAGGTTGAGCGTTGGCAGCGAGAGCTTTCACAGGCGCAAGCTGAATTGCGCCAATGTTCGGAATCCGTGTCCTACGATCGCGATGGGCGCGCCCAACGGCCCAATTGCAGTGGACCTCAAAGTCGTGTCACTGCTGCTGGTTCTAAACTTCGAGAAGCAACGGATGAATTGAGAACCGTTCGACATTATGCAAAACAAGTGGACGAAGTTGGAACAAAATTCACTGTTCAAGCCCGTCGGCTTTCTGGAATATTCCAAAAAGAAATGTCACAGGCAGCCGAACTGCTAAATCGGTCTGCTTCGCAGCTACAAAGTTACATAAATACGCAAGTACCCGGTATTATTTCTACGGGCACCATGCCAGCCATTAGTGGTGCCCGTGGAACGGGTACCACAACAGTTTCGAGTACACCAGCTATACGTGGTGATGGTAATCAATCCAGCGATCCCGATCAGTTCTTGAGATTCGGAGAACTCTCACCCGAAACGAAGTACAATCACAATGGCTACGTCTATGAAACCGACTCAGTGGGACGAACTAACCAGGTGTCTGGTCAACTAAGGCTAGAAACCGGTATCCGCACATCCCATCAAACTGAAGTAGGACATTTGGGTAAAGTTAATGACCAGGGAGGGCATCTCATCGGCACGCAATTTGGAGGATCGCCTGAAGGATTCAATTTAATCCCGCAAAATGCAAATTTGAATCAGGGGGCATGGAAATCGATGGAAATGGGATGGGCAAAGGTACTGGAGGAGAGAAAACGTGTATCTGTTGATATGACGCTTTCCTACCCTTCTTTAAAAAATGTTCGACCACAGCAATTCGCAGTTAGATATACCATCGATGGCAAGGCTAAGACACGATTTTTCGTCAACCGACCAGGAGGATAAGATGGACGAAGACGTTTTCGCAGCGATGTCTGATGATACGCTTTTCCAATCAATCGGGGCGGCAATAGTAAGTGTAATCTCTGCAGAAGATTGGCTGACTGCAGAAATAACTGCCGAAATTGAGGAAGACGACAACGGCGTACTGTACGGTAGTTATGCAACAATTACATCTCCTGACCGCTTAGAAGATATAGAAATAATATTCGAACTCTACAACGCAATGAATGAATTGCGCAATCGTATGCAACGATCTGAACATCGTTCATGGATAAAAGCAACATTTGTTTTGCAGAATACTGGGCAATTCGATCTGAAATTTATTTATCCCAATGCCCACAAAGGAAATGACAATGAGTAACGCTCTACAAATTCCGGGAGATTTCCAAACAGCTTGGAAACGGGTAGCCCAACGTTGGCACGATACCGAACAGGTATGGAATGATCAGATTCGCAAGCGGTTTGAGAAGGAGTTCTGGACTGTCCTGGAACAGGAGTCATCTCAGACTCATGCGTCAATGGAAAGCTTAACTAAAATTATGGCGGAAGCCCAACGCAGGGTGCGTTGAGCGAGATGCTTAATTCATCGAACTTTATTTCGTAAGGAGTCTAGCGTGTCCCAACAACAGCACAACCTGCCATTTCGAGAACGTAGTCAGCATATAGATTCGCTCCTCCAACACATTGGGGAAGCTCACAATCGTTTTCTTCTAAAAACATCCACTCTTGCGGAGTCATTAGAAGAAGATAAAAAGAGAGCCGAGGAAAGAAGGGCGAAGGCATTCAAAGAAGTTGAAGAGGTAAAGGGGAATCTTGGGTGTGTTGTTCAAACCGGGGCAGGCATTGGTTTTTTTATTGGTGTCGTAATTGATATATCTGCCGGAATATTTGTCTTTAGTTGGCTTGGTGCAATTGTTGGTGCTGTCGGTGGGATATTGAGTAACCAGGGAAATCAATCTGGTGCAGAAGAAAGAGCCAACACAGAATATTATTCTTCCATTCGTCGTGCTGAAGATCGATCTGAAACTGAATCAAAGTCAGAGACAGACAGACTGCAAAATCAAATTCATTACAATAGGGAGGAAATCACTAAACTGATTGAGGCAGGAAAACCATCTGGTTCATCTTGGTCAGACAACGCATGGAAAGAATGGAAGCCATTAAATATACCGACTGGTCTAAGTCGTCTGGGCCAACTTAGACCAGGGGAGGGTCGTCAAGGAAATGTACCATTGCTATTGCCTTTCCCAGGAGACCGTGGTTTACTTTATTTAGCAAGAGGTAACAATCGAGATTTAGCTATTCGCTCTCTGCAATCGACACTTCTATGTATGCTGGCAGCCGTACCAGCAGGTAAGCTGCGCTTTACATTTATTGATCCGCTTGGATTGGGACAAAATGCCGCGTCATTCATGCGGTTGGGAGATTACGATGCAGAGCTTATTACCAATCGAGCATGGAGTGAATCACGACATATCGATCAGCGTCTTGCTGAGTTAACAGAACACACTGAAACCGTAATCCAGAAATATCTCCGCACTGAATTTAAAACCATAGACGAATATAATGTTCAGGCGGGCGAGGTAGCCGAACCCTATCGTCTTTTGGTTGTTTTTGACTTTCCGGTGAACTTCAATGAGGAGAATGCACGCAGACTGCTTAGCATTGTGCAAAACGGTCCTCGCTGTGGCGTATACACCATGATGACTGTGGACCACCAACGCCTTGGAGATTGGCAGGATCGCTATGGACAAGACTTTAGCTTTGATGAGTTAGAACGTCAGTTTGCGGTAGCTGATTTTACAGGTAATCCGACGTTCTCTTACAAATCACTTCGAGATTGCCCATTGGATATAGATAAACCGCCAGAGCCAGCGCTAATCAATCGTATCATCGATACAATTGGCGTAGTCGCCAAAGACACTAACACCGTCGAAGTTCCATTTGCACGCATTGTATCACCCGCGGCAGAATACTGGAAGGCGGACAGCAGAGATTCAATGTCAGTCCCTATTGGTCCATCGGGAGCCAGGCGCTTACAGGAATTTACTCTGGGACTTGGCACAGCACAACATGCGCTAATAGCTGGGCGTACTGGATCGGGCAAATCAACCTTACTGCACGCCTTAATTACCAATCTGGCGCTTAAGTACAGTCCTGATGAAATTCAGTTATATCTTGTTGACTTCAAGAAAGGAGTCGAGTTCAAGGCGTATGCTACCCATAAATTACCCCACGCTCGCGTTATTGCTATTGAGAGCGAGAGAGAGTTTGGCTTAAGTGTATTGCAGGGTCTCGATGCCGAGTTAGGCAAACGAGGTGAACGCTTTCGTTCCGCCCAAGTTGATAGTTTAGGCAGCTACCGAGACAAATCAGGCGAAAAGTTACCCCGTATTTTACTCTTGGTCGACGAGTTCCAGGAATTCTTCACGGAAGATGATCCCATTGCCCAAGGGTCCAGTCGTATCTTAGATCGGCTGGTGCGCCAGGGACGGGCATTTGGTATCCACGTACTATTGGGTAGCCAAAGTTTGGCTGGTGCTTATAGCTTGGCTCGCAGTACTGTTGACCAGATGGCTGTGCGCATTGCGCTCCAATGTAGTGAAGCTGACTCTCGCCTTATTTTGGCCGAGGACAATGCCGCTGCCCGTCTCCTTAGCCGGCCAGGCGAAGCTATCTATAACAACGCCAACGGCATGATTGAGGGGAATCAGCCCTTCCAAGTCGCCTATCTACCCGATGATGAACGTAACGAGTGGCTGGTTGAAATACGAAAACTCTATGATGCAAAATCTACTGGGGAACATCTACCTGATCCGATAGTTTTTGAAGGTAATTCCCCCGCACTGGTAGAGAAGAATCAGCAACTGCAAAATCTACTTACAATACCTCAACCACCTCAAAGTAGCCGCGCGGTGTCAGTGTGGTTTGGTGAACCGATTGCAATTGCTGATCCTACCAGCGCAATCTTTCGCCGTCAGTCAGGTGCCAATCTACTAATCGTTGGGCAAAATAGCGAATCATCAGCCAGTATGTTGGCTGTTTCTCTGATTGCTCTAAGTGCTCAGTATTCTGCAGCAAGGGTCCAATTCTTTATTCTGGACTATAGCACAGTCGATATGCCTGAAACTGAACTTTTGGAGCAGGTAGCGCAAATTATCTCTGGAAGTCAAGCTGTTTTCCACGGACGACGGCGTAAGACTGAAGAATTTATCAACACCGTAGCAACCGAACTTCAAAAACGTGAACAAATGGAGGATACGGAGTTAGTAGAACAGCCTGTGATCTATCTTCTTGTCTATGGGTTACAGCGCGCGCGTGATTTGCGTCAAGATGAGAATTCAGCTTATTCAAGCTTCAATTACAATCTTGACAGTGATGAGGTTCCGCCACCCGATCCGACACAGCAGTTCCAAACCATTCTACGAGACGGTCCAGAACTCGGTGTCCACACTTTGGTCTGGTGTGATACTGTTACAAATCTCAATCGCATATTAGATCGCCGTGTTCAGCGGGAATTCGAAATGCGCATAGCCTTCCAGATGGGAGCGGAAGACTCCGCTAACCTGGTAGACACCCCGATCGCGAGTAAATTAGGACCTTTTCGAGCTATCTATGTAAATGACGAAGAAGGCATACAGCAAAAGTTTCGTCCGTATGGTTTGCCCAATAGTGAATGGCTTAATTGGGTTCGAGAACAATTACAGGAACGGGTTCGAATGTGAGCAGACATTCCTAGGACTTACGCGGTTAGGCCCAATTCTTCTCCTGTAGAGACACGCCACGGCGTGTCTCTACACCCTTTAGCTGCGTAAGTCCTAATTCCAATCTTTAGCACGCACTATACCAAGGCCATAGAACACAAAAGGGTTCCGTCTTCCAGAAAAAGACGGAACCCTTTTTGTGTTAACTTAGAACGGCCTTTCAGCTTTGAGATGAATAGGTAATGAGAACATACACCCAGTCCGCTCCGTCAAATCAACGCCCGCACAGCCTCGCTGCCTTCCACCAGATTAATCAGATCGGTTAGCTGAAAGAGGGCCATATTCCCATCAATGGGGTAGATGCCATTGGCGGGTACGCCCAGATGATTCGCCAGCCA
>Ga0335396_10003752_pt1 | contig 17124 bp, 14 predicted proteins | sample FRY02_FD_205743 | JGI IMG/M metagenome (GOLD analysis project Ga0335396, IMG submission 205743) | Freshwater microbial communities from Lake Fryxell liftoff mats and glacier meltwater in Antarctica - FRY-02 (spades assembly) (version 2) | ecosystem: Environmental > Aquatic > Freshwater > Ice >... | reverse complement strand
GTGATTTGTTCAATCTCAAGGACATACTCTTGACCTTCGGGCAGTGGAGTAGGAGTAGGTGAGTTCTCAAGGAGTCTTAAATCAACTTGAGCGAATACTCCTTGCGTGAAGGTAAGTATGAAAACAAGCAAAAAAATAGAGGTATATCGTTTGAAAGACATACCTCTATTATACTGATGTTGAATGATAAAATGATTTGTATGGGAATACTGTCATTAATTCATTACTCAGCAACAATCTTCAGCTTGATACTTGGTGTCATGGTTGCTGCAATAAATCCTGAAAGGATGTTGTGTGTGCCAACGGCAGTCAAAAACGCACTGGCATTTTCTTCAAGATGAGCTGCATCTGCAGATATTTTTCCTATCATCTGATGGATAATAGGTGCTTTTGGTTCTGTCTTCCATCGAAGTGATCCGGTTTTGAATTTTTCTGCTGCTGCCTCAGGATCAGTACTGACAGTTCCTGCTTTTGGATTCGGCATAAGCCCTTTTGGTCCAAGTGTGCGGGCATACTTTGCAATCTTTGGCATCTGTGATGGGTGCGCCACTAAAACATCAAAGTTGATCGTGCCATCTTCGATATCTTTGAGTACTTTGTCATCCAAGACCAAGACTCGGATTACTTTGCCTGTCGCGTGTGGAAGGCTGACCTCTCCTCGAATACCGTCTTTTTCCATATTCAAGTGGAGCTCAACTGTCTCATCAAATTTGGCAAACGTGAGTTTTTTCAAAAGAGCAATAGCCTCTCCAAGTTCATACTCTTTACGTTCGTCAACTTGAGTTCGTGCTTTTTGGTGCTTTGAGCCATGCTTCTTCTGAGAGCTTGAAATGACTTTTTTTACCTTTGATTTTTTCTCAACTTTCTTTTCTTCAACTTCTGGAGCTTCTTTTTGTGTGTCTTTTGACTCGATCTTTTTGAGTTCAGCACGTTCCTTTTGTTCTTTTTTTTGTTGTACTTCGATTTCATCTATACCGAGAAATCGTGTTCTTACTTTTCCCATGCGTGTTATTTACAATTAATAATCAATTATTCAGTATCAATTCCCATACTGCGGGCTGTTCCTTTGACAATGCTTTTAGCCGCATCAACAGTATGAGCGTTCAAGTCTTCCATCTTGCGTGTCGCAATATCGGTGACTTGAGCATCGGTCAGCTTGCCTACCTTGACAGTGTTTGGGGTTCCCGATCCTTTGTCAAGGGTGAGTGCTTTTTTGATCATGTCTGTGACAGGAGCAAGTTTCGTGATAAAGTCAAAGCTACGGTCTTCATATACAGAAATAACAACAGGAATAATATTCCCGCGCTTGTCTGCAGTTTTTGCGTTGTAATCTTTGATAAACTCCATAATCGGGATTCCATGCTGTCCAAGAGCAGGTCCGACAGGAGGTGCTGGTGTTGCTTCACCGGCTGGGAGATTGAGTTTGATTTGTGTTTTAAGTACTTTTGGCATGATTATATAGTTAATTTATGATGATTACAATTTCTTGACTTGGAGAAAATCAAGATCAACTGGTGTCTCACGATCAAAGATAGAGACAAGTATTGTGAGCTGACCCTTCTCTTCATCAATTGATTCGACAGATCCAAGGAAGTCTGCAAACGGTCCTTCGGTGATCTTGACTGCTTCACCGATTGAGAATGCTGCTTTAAACTTCGGCTGTTCTTGCTCGACAAATCGCATGATTGCCGAAACCTCTTTACCAGAGATAGGGGTTGGCTTTGTACCTGCTCCAATAAAGCCGGTGACTCCTTCGGTTGTTCGTACTACAAGCCAAGACTGATCATTGAGCTCCATGCGAACGAAGATATATCCAGGAAAGACTTTTTCTTTTTGTTTTGCTTTCTTTCCTTTTTTGATGACGACAACTTCTCGAGTAGGCACAATAATCTCAAATATCTTGTCCTCGACACCGAGACTTTGAATACGCTGCTCAAGGTTGTTCATGACACGATTTTCATGTCCCGTTTGAGAGTGAAGGACATACCATTTGCCAAGAACCGCTTTTACAGGCTCTTCAATGTTCTCTTCTATCACAGCTTCTTCTGTTATTTTTTTATCTTCTGTATCTGTCATGAATGAATTGAATTCTAACCATTTAAGTTCTAATTTTATCTAAGGGTTGTTGCAAACTCGAGGGCGTGTGCTAACAGGAAATCAATTATACCGATATAGAGGCCAATAATCAAGGAGATCAGCACGACAACAACTGTCAACCTGATTGTCTCTTCCTTTGTTGGCCACGTGACTTTTTTAAGTTCGTTCAACAAGTCTACTGCAATTGTCGGTGAAACTCTTCCTAATTTAGGCATGTGAGTATTGTAGCATAAAAATGATCTTTTGATTTACCATTCCGAGCGAATATCGTATGTGTCGTATCCGACAAGAAATGCACGAGCAGGGTACTGAGGCATCTCACTCACTGCTGCGTCTTGCGGGATCAAAACTTTTCCCACATACGCAGGAATCTCTTCATAGGACTTTCCCCAGATGTATACAGTATCCAATTTTGTGTAGTATAGAGCAAGTGGATAGTCGAGATCATTCCTCAAAAGGATCTTATCTTGAGGCTTTTTTAATGCGTGGAGCTCAGCATACATACGTGAGACATTCCGCTTGGAGTGGTACTTCAGATTATCTGTATTGAATCGAGCAGTTATACCAAGGAATGCAACTAAAAGAAGACTCGTTAAGATCAGGGGTGGGAACCCTTTTTTCTGCTTGGTGATCCATCCTTGAAGCAGTTCAATCGACACGATCAAGAGCAAGAGAAGTCCTGGTACCGAAAAGATATAGTATCGAGGATGAAAAAGCGGCGTCGTGATGTGAGATATTGCAAAGATGAGAAGTGGTGTGAGGAACGCCCAGGCAAGGAGAGAGTTGAGATAGTGATGAACGTGAGATGAGTGTTTTGTTGTGAGATAGGTTTTTATAAAGGGCAGTACGGTAAGTCCAGCAATCAGAAAGCTCAAAAACAGATGAAAGTCCGTATATCCTGCACGTTCGTGATAATACTCTCCAAAGACTCGTTCGTATCCCGTAAATAGGACTAACGGGAGGTACACTAGATCACTCACTGCAGGCTGAAGAATCCAAAATCCGCTCGAATGAAAGTCATGTGTCGAGAGGAGGTAGACAAGCCACGGCAGGTAAAGGGCAACGGGAATTATAAACCGCCTGTCACTCAATCGCTTCTGAAGATATGTGCGCGATCGATTCTTTTGTTCAAGGAGCGGCAAAAGGTGTGACAGGGCGTGAATAGCAAAAATAAACACAGAGAAATAATGCGTATAAAACGCTGCAATCATCGAGAATATGTATATTTTTGGTTTCTTTGACCAGAGCGCATAGTACGAAAGAGTGATAAAAAACGTGACCATCATATACATCCGTGCTTCAAATGCATATGAAACAAGGAATGGATTCGTGAGCACAATACTCATGTACACAAGTGCTCGCGCTGTCGGGATTTTAAACGTTTTTGTCACAATCTCAAAGATGCATACTGCCGTTGCAGCAAAAAAGACAAGCGATAGGCTCCGAAGCGCAACTTCGGAGGAGCCAAAGAGCTCGATCCACCAATGGAGCAGGAGATAATAAAGTGGTGGATTGAAGTCAAGAGCCGTTGTCCGAAGTATCTCTCCCACTGGCTGTACTGCCATGAGATATGAAAAAGCCTCATCTCGCCAGAGGTTCTGGACAAAAAACACAAGGGGGGTTTTGGTAAAAAGATATTCGAGCATGGTCAGATTTTCTCAGTAACTTTATACGTGATCTTCTTTCCAAATAATAATCGCGTATGAGCATGAAGCGCCGGAAGCGATGACAACACAAATGATACGATCGGTAATAAATACCACTGCACGAAAAAGAGCGGAAGCTGGCTTAACTTCGCTTTTTGATTTAATCGGTTGCGAAGTTTTATATCAAGGTAAATATAGAGAATAAGCATTGCAGTAGCAAGAGTGAGGATAAAGCCGGTGAGCTGTGGGAGGATAAATCCAAGCACAGTCCGATTGAATACGGGGTTGATAAGTGGGGGAATCCAGCCACTGATGGTGAGTATAAAAAATGCAGTCGGCCACAGAAGATGGGTCTCAAAAAGGTAGAAGAATTTTTTTGCTTTTGCAAACGAACGAATATGTTTGCTCGTGAACATATTATTCCAAAAATACGAGATATCCGTGACGCCCCATGCCCATCGCTTTTCTTGCTCATATCTACTGAAAAATGTTTTTTTGGTATTTCCTGAGAAGACTGCATCTCCATTCACGATCGTGTACAATGGCTTCGTCACAACCTTCTCTCCGAACTTGAAAAATGCTTGATAATAAATATGCCAGTCTTCAGGAATAATATCCACGTCCCAGTAGCCGATCTGTTTGAGCATCCAAAGGTTTGTCGAGTAGGTAGATATTTGGATAAGATTATTTTTCTGTGACAAGAACGCAAGGCGAAGAATTGAGGAAAGAGTTGCCTGCATTCGGACAAAAAAGGGTAGCTGCCAGAAGTTGTTATAGAGGAGAACTGGGGCCCAGTAGAAATGATAATCCCGATCTTTATCCTGCAAAAACTCAGTAGTCATATATGAAAAGAAGTTTGGAGGCAAGAGACTGTCTGCATCGCATATTGTGATGATCGTCCGCTTGAAGTTATATCCATGGGCATCACAGTACGTTTCGACGACTTTTGCAGCACAAGTCTGGTTGCTTGCTTTTCCAGGAACTTCGCCCGCCACGAGCTCATGGTAGACACATATGATGTCTTTGAACTCTGAGCTCCATTTGCTGAGTAGCTTTTCTGCTTTCTCTGTCGCCTCTTTTTCCCGTAACTCAAAAGCCAGAACAAGGTGAAGGTTTTTGTAAGGGTAATCACTTTTTGTCAGTGCAGTTATTGTTTCATTGAGCTTGTAAAGCGGTTCTTTGTAGTTTGGAATAATGATGAAGTGCTCAACTCCGCGTGCATCAGGGATGTTTTTGAGATTTTTAGCAAAAGGTGCTCCGTGGAATGAGTTGATGAGAGCATAAGAAAGAGATGCATAATATGCGGTCGTGAGGGATTTGTACAGAAAAAAGAGATCAAATGCGATGATAAAGTATGCAACGATCGCGGGGTGAAAGGGGGAAAGCCAAATGGGGAGGAGAATGATAAGCCATGCAAATAATGGAACGAGCATTTCTCCCAGACGTTGAAATTGCTTTGATGTGACAATACGTATAAACATAATCTTAGTATACTCATATTATACCTGAGGAGTCTTGGCTCGTGTCAAAGAAATCTGGTATTCTATGAAGATGAGAGTCAGGTCAATTCATCCAGTAAGCGTACAATCCCAGATGCATCTGCAACTGTATGCGGCAAAAGTACCGGCGGGGTTTCCTTCGCCTGCAGATGATTTTACAGATACGAAGCTCGATCTCAATGAACACCTCATCCAACACCCAGCATCAACTTTTTTTCTCACAGTGAGTGGAGAATCAATGACGGGGGTTGGTATTTTTGATGGAGATACTCTGATTGTTGACAGAAGTTTGAAAGCAGAAGATTCGTCCATAGTTATTGCGGCACTTGATGGTGAGCTTATGGTGAAACGTCTCAGTATTAGAAAAACAGGATATTTTCTTGTTTCAGAGAATGAGGAGTACGAGCCGATAGAGATTGAGAGTGAAGCAGACTTTTCTGTCTGGGGAGTCGTGACAAATGTAATTCACAGATTGCGCTAGAGAGATGGTTTTAGAACATAATTTAAAGTACTAAGCAAAACACATCATGTATGCGGTCATAGATTGTAATAATTTTTTTGTTTCATGTGAACGGCTGTTTCGGCCTGATCTTGAGATGAAGCCCGTGGCTGTCCTTTCAAACAACGATGGCTGTATTGTCTCGCGTTCAAATGAGGTGAAAGCTCTCGGAATCCCCATGGGGGGACCTGCTTTCAAGTATGCTGATATATTAAAAGAACACAAAGTTACGGTGTTCTCCTCCAATTTTTCACTGTATGCAGATATATCACATCGCGTTATGAGTGTTATCTCCAGATATGCACCCGAGATGGAGATGTACTCGATAGATGAGGCATTTATCCAGATTGATAATTTGAACGATCAGTACCTACTTGAATATGGAGAGAACATCAAAGCGGTCATTCTTCGTGAGGTTGGAATCCCTGTGTCGATCGGAGTTTCTTCAACTAAAACGCGTGCAAAGCTGGCAAATGAGCTTGCAAAAACGAGTGATCTCGGCGTAGCAGTAATCCCCCAGAACAGTGTCATAACACATGCTGAGAAGATATCAGTGAGTGATGTGTGGGGGATTGGAAGAGCGCTTACTCAGATTCTTTCCGAGCATGGTATAGTTACGGTCAATCAGCTGATCGCATGTGACGAAGTATGGGTCAGAAAGAACCTAACTCTTTCTGGGTTGAAAGTAGTTCAAGAGCTCAAAGGAATCTCTTGTATCCCATTTGAAGAGTTTCGCACAGCCAAACAATCTATTATTAGCTCAAAGTCATTTGGAATTCCTGTTACAACGATAACACAAATCAAGGAGGCAGTCGCATCATACACAACTCGCGCAGCAGAGAAACTGCGTGCAGAACACGAGTGCGCAAGTCACATCGGTGTTTCGCTCACAACAAATATCCACTCAAAAAATACACGTCAGTACTATAATTCATCGACGCATCGCCTGTTAGAGCCAACAAACTATACCCCCGAGCTTATCTCTGAAGCCCTCAAGATAGTAGACAAACTATTTCGCACGGGATATTTGTATAAAAAAGCAGTTGTTTCCCTTGTGGGGTTAGATTCTGAAAAAGCTGTTCAGCAGGGATTATTCAGAAGCAATGGGTTGTCTCGAAACAGCTCCACTCACACAAAGCAACGGAGCCTCATGAATGTGATTGATCATGTGAACTGTGAGTACGGCAGTGGGACAGTGGCGTACCTTGCAGAGGGAATATCAAAGCAGTGGAAAGGTCGACGAGAACGGTCGTCTCCTCGCTACACAACACGATGGGAAGAGCTTGCAGTAGCTACTGCAAGTAGGTAATATATAAGAATATATGTTTAATCAAATCGTAAATCACCGTATTTGGGCGTACTTGTCAGGTACTCAAAAAGATCTTATCAAAGAAGGGCGATTTTTGAGCAGCGTTGTGCAAAAGGAACGTTTTAAAGACTACTCATTTCTCGTCTTTCCTTATGCAAAAGCATATGAGGGTTATCTGAAACAGCTCTTTCTTGATGTTGATTATATTTCTCATCTTGATTATATCTCGGATCATTTTCGCCTCGGAAAGTACTTGTCTCCCCATTTGATCCATCGGTTGAAAGATCGCTCCATTTACGAACAGATCAGAAGGGACTCTACTGAAGATCTTGCACGCGAAATTTGGGAAAACTGGTCAAAAGGACGAAATCAGGTCTTTCATTACTATCCGCATAACCTGCATCGTGTTGAGTTTGCGGAAGCAGAAGAGCTACAGGAAAATTTTTTGCGTACCATGATTAAAGCATATGAGATGCTCCATACTGCAAAACAAGGAGGAACTCATGGATAAATTACAGGCTGAAGCAGGAGTATCGATCAAAGAAGCAGAACGCCTTCTTATCGAGCATGGTGAGAATGTGATCGAGGAGCATCAACGTAAATCTATACTGAAAAAACTTATTGAACAGCTTTCAAGCTTTTTGGTCATTCTTCTCCTTGCAGCTGCGGTACTATCCTTTTTTACGGGAGAGGTGCTTGATGGAGCGCTTATCATGACGATTATCCTGCTCAATGCCCTGTTTGGAATATACCAAGAGTTCAAGGCTGAACAAGCTGTTGCAGCTCTCAAGGAGCTTTCGGTCAGCACCATACGTGTCATTCGTGGAGGGAAGGAGCAGCAGCTTGATAGTAAGTATCTTGTGCCAGGCGACCTCATCATTATCGAAGAAGGGGTAAAGATTCCTGCAGATGCAGTTATTCTCGAATCTCACTCGCTTGAGCTCAACGAGTCGGCACTCACGGGAGAGTCACTCCCTCTTGTCAAGACAAAGGGCGAACGTATTTTTCTTGGTACAATCGTCGCTCGTGGGCGTGGGCGAGCTCGTGTCACTGAGACAGGCATGAGGACAACGTTCGGGAAAATAGCAGAAAAACTTTCGTCCGTACCAGAAACACTCACTCCTCTTCAAAAAAAACTCACACAGGTCACTGAGATTATTGGCATCGTTGGAATTTTGATCTCACTTCTCGTGTTTGCCCTCTCAGCCATGCAAGGAAACGGAACGTTCCCCTCATTTCTTCTTGCGATATCGCTTGCAGTTGCGGTTGTCCCTGAGAGTCTACCTGCTGTCATGACGATCATTCTTTCAATAGGCGTCAAGCATATGGCGGCACGCAAGGCAATCGTTCGTCGCCTTTCTGCGATTGAAGCGCTCGGAAACACAACGCTTATCGCAACAGATAAAACAGGAACGTTAACTCAAAACAAGATGGACGTGAAGTATCTATATATGGATGAACGACAGCTCTCAGAAAAGGAGCTCGTTGAGTATGAATCATCGACAGTCAGACATATCGTAACCAACGGGATTGTTTGTTCGACTGCATCTCTCGTTATGGTACACGATCATGGAAGCTTTGAGGTGTTGGGAGATCCGACCGAAGGAGCCTTGCTCCTTCTTGCTCACACGCGAAACCAGGACGCTGAGGTCGTTCGTCACGCATGGGAACTCAAGGATGAGCTTCCATTTAACTCTGTTACAAAGCGCATGTCTGTACTCGTGAAGAAGGATAAAGAGTACGTGTACTCAAAAGGAGCACCTGAGTCAATCCTTGCGATCTCTTCACATATTCAGATTGGAGACTCCATCGTACGCCTTACTGATGAAAAACGAGAGAATGTGAGGAAGGTCATTACTTCGTGGTCAGAACACGGTCTTCGCGTGCTTGGATTTGCATATAAAGATGTTACGGGTGATTCACGTCTTTTTGCTACTCTGAAAGCACATGAAGAAGCAGAGACAGACGATACAACGTTGGAGCACGAGGGGCTCGTGTTTCTTGGGCTATCTGCACTTCATGATCCGCCGCGTGCGGAAGCAAAGCAGGCAATCGCACGCGCACGTTCAGCAGGAATAGAGGTGGTGATGATCACCGGTGACAATGAAAAGACAGCTGAGGCCATCGGGACAAGCGTAGGACTTGTGCATGAAGGGGATATTATCATGACCGGAGCCCAGCTTGATGAGTATACAGATCAACAACTTCTCAAACTCCTCCCCCAGACGCGAATTTTTGCACGGACGACACCATTTCATAAAAGTCGCATTGTGGCACTGTATCAAAAGCGTGGTGAAGTGGTAACCGTGACAGGTGACGGAGTAAATGATGCAATTGCATTAAAACAAGCTGATGTTGGTGTTGCAATGGGGCGTGTGGGGACGGATGTCGCCCGTGAAACATCAGACATGGTTATTATGGATGATAACTTTGCAACGATTGTCAACGCCATTGAGGAAGGAAGGAATATAGTACTGCGTCTCCGTAAAGCGGTAACCTATCTCTTGACAGGGAATTTGACCGAAGGCTTAACCCTCGTTACTGGACTTCTCTTAGGGCTCCCACCGATCTTAATTCCGATACAACTTTTGTACATCAATCTCATCTCGGATGGGATTCCTGCACTTGCTATGGCATTTAGCCCTCACGACAATCGGGTGATGCGCAGCAAGCCGAGAAAAGGAATGGTCCTTCTCGGTGCATCTGAGTACTGGTATATCATCACAATTGGGGTTGTTGCAACAATTATTGTGATACTCACCACGCTCTACACTGTAGCCGACGCCACAACGAAGCAGGCAGCGGCATTTACCGTCCTTGCACTTATTCAAACAAGTGTATTTATCGACATTTGGTTCCAAGGGAGATCGAAAACAAAGTCTTTACGTGAGTATCTTTCGCGTATTTTCTTCGTTACAGTTCTGACGCCGGTACTCTTTCAGGCAGCAATTGTTAGCATTCCTTTCCTTGCTCATATCTTTAAAATTGAGATTCTTCTACTGCAGCAATTTGTCATGTATCTTTTGATTTCAGGATCTATTCTTGTCATTATGAAGCTGCTTTCATTTCTGAGGAGACGGGAGTTTTAGAGGATTTTTCTTTAAACTGTACATTGATAAGAAGTTTGTATGTCCATAGAGAACATCAAACTCAAACAGGACCTCATCCGGTGAGAGGATCGTCAGTTTAAGCGGATGCAGGCTCGTCTCTCGGTGGTTCATCTTTTTTGAGTAAATTCTGTAACTCGTCAACCGTCTCTATATTGCGGAAGGCTTCAGGCGGGATCGAATCATACTCTCCAGTTAAAATACCTTCAATATCTCTTTTTCATAGTCTCTCGTGTTATTATCCCATTTTTGAGTATCGTTTCTTGTTTACATCTTGGGCAGATCATTACTCTGCAATCCTACAGATTGGATGTACATTTACTTTTAAAAGAATAAAACAAGGGTTTTAGACTATCTATGCAATCTAAACTATGAAGTGAAAGTCAGAGTAGCGATACCAGCGCCACAATTCCAACTCGAGTGTATTATTTTTGCATGACAGCAGTGACGATCGCTTCCGAGTCAATTTCTTCAAATCTCAGAAGCTCTTCAGGAGTGCCTGAACGCGGAGTCTTATTTACCGCCAAATGAGTGAACATGACACTTATCCCGTCAAGTGCTTGTCTCACCGTGTCTCCAAGTCCGCCATTTGAAGCGTGATCCTCAACTACAATAACGTGGCCAGTTTTACTTGCGTACTTTTGAATTGTTTTTTTATCGATTGGCTTGATTGAGTATGCGTCTATAACCGCGATGCTTGTCCCTTTTTCATTTAGAAATTTTTGAGCTTTTAAAGCTTCATGTACGGTTATTCCAGCGGCAATTACGACGGCCGTATCCTTTTCACTTGATTTGAGAACTTTTGAACCTCCGATTGGAAATTTCTCGTTAGTAGCATATATCGTATCTGTTTTTGCGCGTGTGAGCCGGAGATACGATAGGCCTTTGTGTGTTCTCATTTCTTCAACAAGCTGTACAGTTGACACAGGATCAGAAGGGTAAAGGACAACGCTGTGAAGAAGTGCACGAATCATCGCAATGTCTTCTAGTGCCATTTGTGACGCTCCATCTTCACCAATTGATACTCCAGCGTGTGAACCGACAATCTTCACGTTCGGATCAGAGTACTGACACATGCGAATCTGGTCATATGCTCTCGCCAGGAACGCAGCAAAGCTTGATGCATATGGAATGAGTCCGATCTTGCTCATCCCCAGTGCAACAGATATCATGTTTTGTTCTGCAATATACATCTCGAAAAATCTTTCTGGGGCAACTTCCTTCATTGCTTCTGCAAAGGTGGAGTTTGAGGTTTCGGCATCAAGAACTACAACCAGTGGATCTGCAGCTATGAGTTTGAGTGCAGCTCCGTATGCTTCGCGTGTGGCTGTTTGAGAGGTCGGTGGTTCGTAGTCTGTAGTCCGTAGTCCGTAGTCCGTAGTTTGTGGATCATGTATCTGTATTTTTTCAGGTAGAGCTACCGTTCCAGTTTTTGTCACATCAACGTCACCAAGCTCCTTCACTGCTTCTTTGAGCATCTCTTCGGTCAGCGGTTTTCCATGCCAACCTTCTTTATCTGCGACAGAGGTGATACCTGCCCCTTTTTCTGTATGGGCGATGATCATTGTGGGTCGTGTGTCGTGTGTCGCGTATCGTGCAACATTATGAAAAGCTTGCTTTGCTTGTTCAAGATTATTTCCATTTTCGACCACAACTGTGTTCCAGCCAAATGATTCGATGCGGTTTTTATATGTTTCAAGGTCCCATCCAAGCATAGTCTCACCTCGTTGACCAAGTCGATTGACATCGAGAATGCCGACGAGATTATTGAGCTTATACTTCGATGCAACTTGGAGCGCTTCATAGATCTGCCCCTCCGCAAACTCCGAGTCGCCCATCAATACGTAAACCATGGGCAAGCGTTTATCGTGTAACGCGCATCGTGCAGATTGTAACTTAATTCCGAGTGCCATACCGAGGCCTACAGAAAGTCCTTGTCCGAGCGAACCTGTCGCAACGTCAACCCAGGGGAGCTCATTTGTCGGGTGTCCTTCGAGTCGAGAGGTGAACTTTCTGAGAGTCATAAGCTCTTCGTATGATATTTTTCCAGCCGCTTGGTAGAGCGAGTAGAGGAGTGGAGCTGCATGACCTTTTGAGAAAATCATCCGATCGTTGAAAATATACTTCGGGTCATCAAAATCATAGTGAAAGTGTCCATCAAACCAGAGTGCCGTCATGAGCTCGACTGCCGAAAGCGAGCTTGTCGGGTGTCCAGAGCCTGCAGCTGTTGTCGAAGTGACGATATCATAACGGAGAAGGTTAGTGAGATTCGTCAAATCTGAGGTCATATACTTTTTAGTATATCATACGAGTGTATTTCGTAGGGAACAGATACATCCGTTCCTTGAGTCTGGAAAGAAATATACGTCTAAATTTGTAGTGGCGTCATTTATGGCGCAATTAAATTATAAAAACGTTACACGACTCATCTCGTCACCTGATAGCTCTTGACTTGTTTCAGGAGCTCAGCAGCTTCTTCATTTTCTTCAAAGTGCTTCCTCACGGGAGCAAGAAGCTCATTGAGCTTTTCAATCACAGTATTTTTCAGATCCATAGGATGAAGTGCTTTTGAAGCATAGTCTTTCTCAAGATCTTCATATGTTTCATACGCTTTATTTCCTCCAAACTTTTCTGGGCGCATGACAGAAAAGGAAGTAGCCTGTAGCTTGTAGCCTGTAGGTTCTTTCAACGCAGGAAAAATGATATATTTACAGTACTCAAGCACAGGATTTTCTTTGACCTCTCCCTCAGGAGCCCATGCTTTTCCGATCTTTCGTTTCACAACTTCCGGTGTGTCGGTCATAAAAATTGCTGAGTCAGGGTTTGATTTTGACATTTTGAGAGCAATGACTCGAGAGATCGTATCGTCATTATGTTTAATTTCGGAGTTTAAACTTTGAACTTTCTGAAGTCCTTGGAGCATATGATGACTCACAACGACGGGCTTCCAGTATCCCAGCTGTGGTCCGATCTCACGGGCGAGCATATTGACCTTTCTCTGATCCATCCCGAGCTGCGTGATTTTTGCACCAAGCTTGAAGATATCTGCAACCTGCATACAGGAGTAGATGATATGAGCGCCGGTCAGATTTTCCATAGATTCGTCGCGTCCCATCATCTCTGCTGTTCGTACAAATCTTTTTAACGCATTTGACTTCCCCACTTGAAGGACGAGTTTCCAGTAATCAGGATCTTTTGCCATGTCAGACGCCCAGTGAAACTCAACCATATCCATATTCATGCCACATGCTTTCCAAACTTCGATAAAGTACTTACCGACTGTTTGGATTTTGTCTAGATCGCCTCCCATTTTATTGTTTGCCATAGCATGCCAGTCGGCAACAAACATCTTGAAGGTGATGCCTGCCTTAGTCATTTTATTAACATTGATTGCCTTGAGGAGTCCTTGGGCGATGTGAATCTGTCCAGAAGGTTCAAAGCCATCGTACGCGATGAGATCTTCGTCTGAGGCGAGAAGGGCTTTCAGGTCTTCATCGGTAATTATTTCCTCACCAACCTCTTGGATAAGTGAGATTCTCTCATCGATTGTCATATGGAGATAGTATACCGCAATGCAGATGTGTTACGAGCGATAAATCGCCCCACTACGATATGTGTGTATGTATAGTGGCAAGGTGATTTGTAGTGATGCGATTTATCGCATGCTACTGATTGTCACAAAAGGATAAATTGAGTGCCGACGTAGAATATTGCTATAAAATACCTATACTCCCGGGGAGTATAAATGCTATTCAAACTGCTTGATGATTCCTGCGACTTGCTCCTTTTTATCTTCGGTCACATGGATCAGGATAATTCCGAGATCTGCCTGTCCATATGCGACGATTGACCCAAGAGGTGCCAAAAGTATTGCAGGCAGCGCGAGGAGGTCTTCTTCTCCTTTGATGAGAAGCAGATGGCATTTTTTTTCTTCGATCGCCTGAGCAAGCATTGAGTGGAGTTTTCGCACAACATCTTGTCTGATAACGCCGGCTGGATTGATAATCGGAGAAACGTCTGCAGAAGGTATCTTGTTTTGTAGTATTTTTCTTCGTGATTTATGATCGATAATCATGAGATTAATATGACATTTTGCTTGCTTCAATGACTGCGTCACAATGTCTCCCACTGTAATAAGGATTGTTGGCTCAGCTCGCTGTATCACACGTGCTGCCTTCTGCGCAGTAAGCGTCCTAAAACGATGCTCGCCCTGGATGATCTGACCAAGGGGTTTACGCAAGAGCTCTCTGAGTCTTGGCGGGAGAGAGAGCTGCTTTCTTGAGGTAAAAAGTGAGAGATACCGTTCACCATCACGATTGATAAGACCATATCGTACGCGGGTTGATCTGATAATTTTGTTATCAGATCCTTTCATGAAGGGGATCTCAAGAATCTTGAGGGGGCTCATTCCATTTTCAACTCGCCCCTCATTGATTTTTATGGCATTTGGCTTTGTCTCTCTTGTCACAATGATAGCTTCGAATTTTGCATCCGTCACAGCTGGTCCATAGATATCTTTGAGCTCAATAATTGTGCATTTCTTGTTCCATGCATTCAGACTTACATATGACATGACTGAATCTTTGCGAATTGAGTACGTCTCAAGGATTGTGGGGAGTTGTTTCTCTTTAAGCACTGTTTTCCCTACAATTCCGATCGTTACATGAGTTCCATAATGAAATGCAAAATCAAGAATACGTTTGTGACCTGAGTGGAAATGGTCAAAGGTTCCACCCAAAACGACATGACAATACGTGTTCTTCATGATGTCATTGTACCGTATCAATCCGCATAACCACGATTGAGTTTGGGGCACATCTGACGTATAATGTCTTACGATTATGAAAAAATTCTTTCCCCATGAGTTTGAGTCAAAATGGACTGAGAAATGGTCTGCTGATGGACTTTTCCAGGATACATACTCTCAAGATGTGACATCTGATCAAGAAAAGATGTACCTTTTGTATGCCTTTGCATATCCTTCAGGATCAGGTCTTCACGTCGGACATGTTGAGCCGGTGACCGCGCTTGACATCCTCGCACGGTACTATAGATCAATTGGTAAAAAAGTCTTTTTCCCTGTCGGATGGGATGCCTTTGGGCTTCCTGCAGAAAATTATGCCGTAAAAACTGGCGTTCACCCCGCACAGACGACGGCAGATGCTATTAAAAACTTCTCACGTCAGATCAAACGAATTGGCGTCTCATATGACTGGAAGACTGAGATTGCGACATGTCATCCAGGATATTACAAATGGACCCAATGGCTTTTTCTTCAGTTATATAAAAAAGGTTTAGCGTACAAAAAAATGGCCTCTGTCAATTGGTGCCCTAGTTGTCAAACGGTTCTTGCAAATGAGCAGGTTGTAGAGGGTGATTGCGAACGCTGTGGCACAGAGGTTATTCAAAAAGAGATGAATCAATGGTTCTTCAAGATCACCGAGTACACCGAAGAGCTTATTTCTGGACTTGAAAAAGTTGACTGGCCAAAAGCTACAAAACTCCAGCAGCTTAACTGGATAGGAAAAAGTGAGGGAGTCACAACCACTTTCAAAGTTAAAGACATGGACATCAAGATGAGTATGTTTGACTCTGTCCCCCAAACATATATGGCTCAGACCTTTACCGTGATTGCTCCAGAACATCCATTAGTTTATGAACTCGTCAAAGGAACAGAGCACGAAAAAGAAGTAATGGAATTTGTTGATCGGATTAAAAAAAAGAAAACCTCGGGCGCTTTTCACGCGGAAGAGGATATGGAAGGAATCTTTACTGGGCAGTTCCTCGAGTATCCACTTGCTGGTGATAGGATTCTTCCAATCTGGGTAGCCTCGTTTGTTCTTTATGAGTACGGTACTGGTATTGTAAACTGTAGTGCTCATGATGAGCGTGATTTTATCTTTGCAAAAAAGTACGATCTCAAGCTTCATCCAGTGATGTTTCCTGTGGATCCTGCTGAGTCTGAAAAAGTTCGAAATCTTGAGTACTGTTATAGCCATGCCGATCAAGGCGTCATCGAAGAGCCCGCTCAATTCAAAGGTCGAAAATGGGGGGAAGTACGCCCGGATATCATCTCTTATCTTGAAAGCACAGAGTATGGAAAACGCGATATCAATTACAAACTCCGTGACTGGCTGATCTCACGACAGAGATACTGGGGAGCGCCGATCCCCGTCGTGTATGACCCCGAAGGCAATCCCCATGAAGTCAAAGAAGATCATTTGCCATGGATACTTCCGACGGACGTGGACTTTAAACCAACTGGCGAAAGCCCACTTCGGCTGTCAAAAGAATTCAAAGAACGAGTTGAAAAACTTTATGGCAAGGGCTGGACTCCAGAGTATGACACAATGGATACATTCGTTGACTCATCATGGTATTACTTGAGATACGCAGACCCAAGGAACAAAGACGTATTTGCACGGACGGAGCATTTAAGTAAATGGATGCCGGTTGATTTTTATATGATTGGGCCAGAGCACATTGTTCTCCACCTTCTTTACAGTCGCTTTTTCACGAAGTTTTTGAGAGATGAAGGATATCTGACTGTTGACGAACCGTTTGCCAAGATGCGTCATCAGGGGATGATACTTGGTCCAGACAACCGAAAGATGAGCAAGAGTAAGGGGAATGTAATCAGCCCAGATGAGGTCATTGAGAAGTACGGGGCAGACACGCTTCGTATGTACGAGATGTTTATGGGACCGATTGATGCTGACAAGCCATGGAATCAGTCGAGCGTTCATGGGATGTTTAGGTTTTTGAAAAGAGTGTGGAGTATTTATCAGAAGTTAGACGTTAGAGGTTTGAAGTTAGAAACGGAAAGTAATAATAATAAGACTATTCTTCAGTCTTTAAATAAAACCATTAAAAAAGTAGGCGAGGATATCGAAGCCATGAAGTTTAATACGGCAATTGCCGCAATGATGGAATTTTTAAATACGCTCGAAAACGAGTTACGAGTTAC
>Ga0335396_10003734_pt1 | contig 17196 bp, 14 predicted proteins | sample FRY02_FD_205743 | JGI IMG/M metagenome (GOLD analysis project Ga0335396, IMG submission 205743) | Freshwater microbial communities from Lake Fryxell liftoff mats and glacier meltwater in Antarctica - FRY-02 (spades assembly) (version 2) | ecosystem: Environmental > Aquatic > Freshwater > Ice >... | reverse complement strand
AGGCATATTGCAAACCTTTTTCTACTGTGTTTTTAGCTACGGTAAAAACCTTGCTTCTTGATCCCCAATAGCCTTTGGCTAAATCTAAGACCTTTTTTCTTCTTCTTCTTGACGCTACTGCGTTAACCGAACGTGGCATGTTGTGTTGTTTTTTGGTAAGCGGTGTCCCTTTTAAGAAACTTTAAAACCTGATACCTGGTTAAATTAATTTGTTGATTATTTGCCGATTGTAAGCATACGTTTTACGTTGCCCATATCAGCGTCAGAAACTAAACTTGTCTGACCCAAAGCACGCTTACGTTTGTTGCTCATCTTGGTTAAGATGTGGCTCTTGAAAGCGTTCTTTCTTTTGATTTTACCTGTTCCAGTAAGCTTAAAACGCTTTTTTGCACTGGAGCACGTTTTCATTTTTGGCATAACTCTATTATATTTATTTGTCTATTATTTTATTTGTCTATTTGTCAATGTGCGAGATGCCTAACAGACAAATCGACAAATTGAATTATTTTTTTCCTGCATGTTTCGGAGCAACAGTAAGAAACATACGCTTTCCTTCCAATTTAGGAAGCTGTTCTACTTTTCCCACATCCTCCAAAGCCTGTGCAAACTTTAATAAAAGGATCTCTCCCTGCTCTTTGTACACAATTGCACGTCCTTTGAAGTGAACATAAGCACGCACTTTTTCTCCATTTTCGAGGAATCCAATGGCATGTTTGAGTTTGAACTGAAAATCATGGTCATTGGTATTAGGTCCAAAACGAATCTCTTTAATGACCGTTTGTTTTGCATTGGACTTAATTTCCTTCATTTTTTTCTTCTGCTCATAAATAAACTTGTTGTAATCAACAATTTTACAAACGGGCGGAACTGCATTAGGGGAAATCTCAACAAGGTCAAGATCCTGTTCAATAGCCATAGCTAAGGCCTCTCTGAACGGATAAATACCCGTTTCCACGTTATCACCAGTTAAGCGCACTTCAGGCGCTCTGATCAAATCATTGATCTTGTGTTCTGCTTCTTTCTTTTTAAATGGAGGTCGTGGTCCCCTATTAAAGCCTGGTCTTCCTAATGCCAAATTATATTTACTTAAATTGTTATTTCTTTAACTAATTGATTACTAAACTCTTCAATCTTCATACTACCTATATCTCCCTCTCCATGTCTTCTGACAGATACCGTGCCTTCATTCATTTCCTTCTCACCAATTATGAGCATATATGGAATCTTCTTCACTTCCGCATCTCTAATTTTGCGGCCAATCTTCTCGTCACGAGAGTCAATCAAGCCGCGAATATCGGAATTATTAAGCGATTCTAAAACTTTTTTTGCATAATCCTCATATTTTTCGGAGATCGGAAGAACGATAAATTGCTCTGGAGTTAACCATAATGGAAATTCACCGGCACAATGCTCAATCAATACAGCTACAAAACGTTCCAATGAGCCAAAAGGTGCTCTGTGTATCATCACCGGACGATGTTTCTGGTTATCGCTTCCGGTATATTCCAATTCAAAACGTTCAGGTAAATTGTAATCAACCTGAATGGTTCCCAGTTGCCACTTTCTTCCAAGTGCATCTTTCACCATAAAATCAAGTTTGGGGCCATAAAATGCAGCTTCTCCAAATTCAATAACGGTTGTTAATCTTTTCTCTTCTGCTGCTTCAATGATCGCCGATTCGGCCAATTGCCAGTTTTCATCACTGCCAATATATTTCGCTTTATTATCAGAATCTCGTAATGAGATTTGAGCTGTATAATCATCAAATCCTAAGGCCTTAAAGACATAAAGAACCAGGTCAATTACCTTTTTAAATTCTTCCTTCACCTGATCCGGGCGACAAAATAAATGTGCATCATCCTGTGTAAAGCCACGAACTCTTGTCAGACCATGCAATTCGCCACTCTGTTCGTAACGGTAAACTGTTCCGAATTCTGCGTACCTAACCGGAAGATCCTTGTAGGAACGTGGTTTGGTTTTATAAATCTCACAATGGTGCGGACAGTTCATTGGTTTTAAAAAGAACTCCTCCCCTTCCTGCGGAGTTTTTATTGGCTGAAATGAATCAGCACCATATTTCTCGTAATGCCCAGAGGTGATATACAGATTCTTATGGCCGATATGGGGAGTAATAACCTGTTCATATCCTGATTTAACCTGTGCTCGCTGAAGGAAATTTACAAGTTTTTCTCTCAATGCGGTACCTTTTGGAAGCCATAAGGGTAATCCCATACCCACTTTCTCTGAAAAAGCAAAAAGCTCCAGTTCCTTACCCAGTTTACGATGGTCGCGTTTTTTCGCTTCTTCGATCATGTGCAGGTAATCGCTCAGTTCGCTTTGTTTCGGATAAGTTACTCCGTAAATTCGGGTCAATTGTTTTCTGCTCTCATCCCCTCTCCAGTATGCTCCTGCCACATTCATCAGCTTTACTGCTTTTATGAATCCTGTATTCGGAATATGTGGTCCGCGACATAAATCAGTAAAATTCCCTTGTGTATAAAAAGTGATCGAACCATCGCTTAGATCTTTTATAAGATCCAACTTATATTCATCATCTTTTTCAGTAAAGTATTTAATCGCATCAGCCTTAGAAACTGCTTTTCTTGAAAAGTCAAATTTCTGTCTGGAAAGTTCAAGAATCTTTTCTTCGATCTGTTTAAAGTCATCGGATGAAAATTCACGGTCTCCGAAATCGACATCATAATAAAATCCGGTTTCAATTGCCGGACCAATACCGAATTTGGTTCCCGGATATAATGCCTCGAGGGCTTCTGCCATTACGTGTGCTGATGAATGCCAGAAGGTAGCCTTTCCATCCTGATCATTCCAGGTAAGTAGTTTTAACTTGGCATCAGTTTCAATCGGGCGACTTGAATCCCATACTTGTCCGTTAACCTCTGCGGCTAAAACATTTCTAGCTAATCCTTCAGAAATTGAAAGTGCGATTTGATATGCGGTGGTTCCCTGTTCGTATTCACGCACGGAACCGTCAGGAAGAGTGATCTTGATCATCTACAAAATGATTTATAAGTTATAATTTAATTGTATTCAAATGATCACCTACAAAGTGATCTTCAATTCATAAGCAAAAATAGGATAATTTGAGGGATATTCATGCAGATTCCCATAGAATTGTAAAATATTAAGTATAAAAGTACTTAAATACTTTTATTGTATTACATTTGATTCGTAAACTAATTCTACCCAATATGGAAATCTTAGAAAACCACTTTATCGATGTTACGTTGATCGAACCAAAATTAAAACACCCTACTATATTCAGGGTTTTTGACAGTCTAAAAAGTGGTGAAAGCCTAACTATTCACAATGATCATGATCCAAAACCGGTCTACTATCAGCTTCTCGGAGAAAGAGGAGATATTTTTAAATGGGAATACCTTGAAGAGGGTCCTGAATGGTGGGATGTTAAGGTAACGAAACGAGAAGATGGTCAGGAAACCCCATAGGCGAGATTGCAGTAAAAGACTTACGTAAGGTTGAGGTTTTAAAAAAATACGGAATCGAATTTGTTGTGGCGGTAAAAAAACCATCGCGGAGGTTTGTCCTGAAAAGAACATTGATGCCACAAAAGTACAATCAGAATTAAGGAAGATCGAAACTGAAAACAAAGCGAGCAACATCTCTTTTAATGACTGGAGCATAGATTTTCTAAGTGATTATATTGTGAATACCCATCATCTTTATGTGAGAAAGTATTTGCCGGAGCTAATAACATATGCTTCAAAGGTTGCACAGGTAGATGGTTATCCAACATCCGGAACTTTTACCAATACAAAAGCTGGTTGCGGAGATTAATAAAGAACTTTCTGAACATCTGGTGCAGCAGGAGCATGCACTCTTTACCTACATTAAAGAAATTGTTGAAGCCAGAAAGGGAAGCCTTCCTTTAATCAAAAAGGGAAAGGATTTAGCCAGTTTAGTAGAGGAACTGGAAGAAGATCATGACAAAGTTGGCCGGGCTTTTGATAAAATCCGTGAACTGAGTAAAGATTATTTGATACCAAGCGATGCCTGTGCGAGCTATAAATTATTGTTCAAAATGTTACAGGAGTTTGAAGAGGATCTGCAACTGCATATTCATTTGTAAAATAACATTTTGTTTCCAAAGGCCATTGAAATGGAAAAGTCCCGATGATATTTATTTAGGATTTAAGATCTGAGAGATGGGATATAAGATTTGAGATACTTAGAAATTACATTAGAAGAATTGTTTTTGAAAATCTTTTCAAAGTCATGGTCTTATTCTATCTTACAGGCTTTATTCTGTACCTGAAGTTATTCTGTTATTAAATAATTTACTTTTAATGTCAGATGCGAATTCAAAAATGACAACAGCAATTTTTTTTAAATAAGGGCATAAAAACTATTTTTCATTGAGCCAATGCTTAGTTATACCTGCAAAACAGCAATTAAAGCCGTTATTTATCTGGCATCGAAAGGTGAACAGTATGAAAAAGCCGGCATGAAAGAAATAGCCAGCCACATTCATGCAAGTGAACATACCGTGGGGAAGATCCTGCAGACCTTGGCGCGTCAGGGTCTCATAAATAGTACCAAAGGACCCTCTGGCGGTTTTTATATCAATGACTCTCAACGTGCGCAACCAATTATCAAAATTGTGGAATCTATTGAAGGCGATCAACTATTTAAAAGTTGTGGTTTGGGATTAAGTAAATGTTCTGCCTCGCACCCCTGCCCTATTCATGATGAATATAAAATAGCACGTGATCTGATCGAAAATTTATTCAGAGAAAAAAAAATAAAGGATCTTTGTGATCCAATTAATAATGGAATAGCATTTTTGATTGGATAATCGGGGAATTATATTTTGTAAATTCAGATCATACATTTCCCCAGCCACTGGCTAGAACATCAGCAATATGCATGGTTTTTAGCTTAAGATTGTGTTGATCGATATAAGCTTGGAGGTTAATTAAACAGGATGCATCGGTTGAAATAATATAATCAGCTTCCATTTCCAATGCATTATTGATCTTTTGTTCTGCCATGGCGCTTGAGATTGAGTCAAATTTCACTGCAAATGTTCCTCCAAAACCACAGCAAACATCTGTATCCTTCATCTCAACAAGGTCAAGACCATGCACCTTACTTAACAATTGCCGGGGTTCGGCTTTAATATTACATTCTCTCAAACCTGCACATGAATCATGATAAACTGCTCTGCCTTCCAGTTCAGCCCCGAAATAATCCTTTTTTATAATATTAACTAGAAAGCCAGAAAGTTCATGGATGTTGTTTTGAATAGAGCGGCATTTATTGTGAATCACCGTATTGGTAAAAAGATCATTGAACGAGTTTTTTACCATACCCGTGCAGGATGCCGATGGCGAAACGATATAAGTATTTTCAGAAAAATCATTTAGGAATTTTGATCCAACCGTCTTTGCTTCTTCCCAGAATCCTGCATTATATGCCGGCTGACCACAACAGGTTTGTTCGGGATTATAAATTACCTTACATCCTGCCTTTTCAAGAACTTTAATTGTGTTGAATGCAGTCTGAGGATATAATTGATCAATAAAGCAGGGAATAAATAATTCAACATTCATATTCTATAAAAAAGATTTTATCCGCAGGAAGATTATGCTGCTAAATTCCGAAAAAAAACTATACTGAACGCAAACTATCTGAACTTTCTGATTTTACAAAAAAAATAGAGAAAAGGATCAATAAACCACATATAAAAAATCCGGCAAGACTAATAGCCGAATTGCGCATACTTCCAGTTAACTCTTCGATGTAAGCAAAGCTGAACAGACCAATCACGACGGCAATTTTCTCTGTTACATCATAAAAACTAAAAAAAGATGCTGTATCCGGTGTGTTTTCCGGCATAAATTTAGAATAAGTTGACCTAGAAATCGACTGTATGCCTCCCATAACTAATCCCACAACTGCTGCAATTATATAGAACTGTGTCTCATTCTGAATGTAATAAGCTGCAACACATACCCCAATCCAGATGGCCAGAACAACTATAATAACCTGGATATTACCATATTTCTTTGCAAAAAATGACATAATTAAGGCACCAATAATAGCTACTAATTGAATAATCAAAATGATGGCAATCAATTTTGAGGTGCCAAGTTTCAGCACTTTCTCACCAAAACCGGCAGCAACAAGCATGATTGTCTGTACACCCATTGAGTAAAAAAAGAATGCAAGCAAGAATCTTTTAAGCAAAACCATGGATTTTAGCTGATTCCACACTTTACGAAGTTCCTGAAATCCATTTTTAACCGTGCTCTTAGTAATCTTTTCATAATTGGGGCTTCCGGCGGGTAATTTTCTGAATGGGATTTGAGCAAAACCTATCCACCAGATCCCAACTAGAAGGAAGGATAAACGTGCAGGCAAGGAGGCGTCAGTTATACCAAAAAGCTCAGGTTGAAGAACGAAAATAAAGCAGATAATCTGAAGAATAACACTGCCAATGTAGCCATAGGCAAAACCTTTAGCACTTACTCTATCCTGCTGATCAATAGTGGCAATTTCGGGCAAATAAGAGTTATTAAACATTACGCCACCGATATAACCTATTGCGGCTAATGTAAAACAGATAATACCAAGTTCGAGAGTTTCAAGTTTAAAAAAGAACAGACCTGCACATGAAATACTCCCTATGTAGGTAAATACCTTCATAAATATTTTCTTATTCCCTCTGAAATCTGCGATTGATGACAATACCGGAAGCAATAAAGCCATAATCAAGTAGGCCACCGATAGCGCATAATTTGAAAGTGCGGTGTTGGTAAAGGTTCTGCCCATAAAAGTTACCTGATCCCCAAACTCCTGGGTGGTGGTAATTATGGTATAATAAGCAGGGAAAATTGTAGAGGTAATGACTAGGTTATAAGCAGAGTTGGACCAGTCAAACATGGCCCAAGCTTTAATTGTTTCTTTATTATTTCGCATCGATATTGGCTGAGGCAAAGTACCGGAAAAACTCCGAATACTATTAAAAAATTATCAGCTCAAATTAATAATTTTATTTAATCTCAACGAAATTTATTAAGGCGAAAGATTTCTGAGTATCAGTTTATGCTTCTGACTATCGAAGCACCAGAATTATCTTTTTCAATTTTAGAAGGTTTTCCTTTATATTCTACCTCACTAGCACCACTTGAATTAACTTTCAGCATGTTTAATACATTGATCCGTGATTTACTTGACCCTGTAGTGCTTATCCGATATTCTCCAACCACAAAGTCAACTGCCTCCACTGAACTGGAGCCAGTCAAATCAAGATCATGACTTCCCGATTGCCCCTTCAGTTCTATCTCTAAAGATCCACTTGAAGATGTTTTTAATGATTTCACGTTCAGATCAAGCATTATCTTTGATGAACCCTGAAGCTCAATTTCAAGCTCATTTAAATTCAATTTTCCTTCACTAATTACCTCAACCGATCCAGAAGACTCAATTTTTTGATAGTCTTTTGAACTCAAATAAACCGTAATCGAATCTGCATCACAAAAATTTCCATCAATATCAATTCTGAGCGTATTTCCTTTAAGTTTCGTTTGTATCCTATCTTGAATATTATCGTCTGCTAATATTCTGACAGAACTTATTGAATCCTGGCTAAGTACAATTTTAAGAGAACCGCTAGTCTCTATATTTGCGAATATTCCAATATCTCTACTCTCTGTAATTTGGTTACCCGATCCATTTACACAGTCAAATCCATTGCAGGATGACATTAAAAGAACACTTAAAGAAAGAAAAACAAGCGAATTCAGTGAAAATTTTTTCATAGCCTTTTTTTATGAGACTAGCCTGGAAATAAATATGTTACAAGATAAAATAATTAAATAAAGAAAATCATTTTCAAATTAAGTCAAATTCCACTTAGGCACCAAGCTGTCTCATCTAAAGGATGGAGTCCTTTGGACTGGAGTTAACGTGTACCCAAATCCTTATCAGCTTTTACATTTTTGTATTGCGAAATGACCCTGAAGGGTTTATAGAATATTAATATAAAGCTCGAAATCCCGCCCGCCTTTGGCGGGCGCATGTATTTGAAATTCTCACATACGACCACCTTCGGAGTCGGACGAACAACCGTGCTTTTCTATAAACATGCGACCCCTTCAGGGTCGGTAGTTCAAAATCAAATAAATATTATTTGTGGGTACACACAGCCTCTGGAGGGGGAGTGGTACCTTGGACAAGTGTTTTGGTACGGGGAGGATACCTTGCAAATACTGAAAATCTGCCCAGCGCCCCACCCCGCTCCAAAGGAATCCTTTATACCAGCGAGTGATTATTGATGCCTGGATAAGATAAAGCTACACGCTATAATTGGTATCTTAAGAAATTAATCTTCAATTTTTTTTTAAATAATAAAATTCTCCATTTACTTTAATAGAACCGGCATCAAGCAGCATTCTGATTACCTTAAGTCGTTCATTGGAATTGCCAGTATTTAAAGCTTCCATAAGTTGATCTAGATGTGCAGGATTTTTGCTTAACTCATTCAAAATTTCTTTGATGATTTCATCCGTTTGACCAACATTCTTTGTCAGCTTTTTATTTTCAATACAAACATCACAAACGCCACAAACCTTAGCATGAGTTTCGTTGAAATAATGGAGTAATTGTTGGCTCCTGCATTGATGATTTTCTGCATATCCAAGAACAGATTCTACTTGCAATTTATGAATCTGATAACGATCTGTATGATATTTATGATCAATATACAGGTGCTGCGAGTCTGCCCGGGGCTTAATAAAATTAAGTTGAGGTTTATCGGTCTGCTGTATATAGTTAATTATCTGAAGCTCATGTAATTTACTAAGTATTTTTACGGTTTCTGTTCTGCCAATACCAACCCGTTTTGCGAGATCGCTTTCTTTAATACTAACTAACTGTTCAAAAATACCACCGTATGATCTTAATAAAACTTTAATGAAATGATCGTATGCCGGTTGTCCAACCTGAAAACGATAAAGATCTTCATTACCATAAAGAACCTGAACTCGGGAGGGTAAAAAGACAGTTTCACTTAATGAAATATACTCATCACGTTCAAGAAATTTAAATGAATGTATTGTTCTAACCGGATCAAGTTTAAACCTACTGCAAAAATCTGCCAAATCAAATTCTAGTGAAAGACCTTCACCTGCCCCATAAGCAAGCTGATAATAATTTCCAAGATGATGATAGATCTGTTTGATCTCTTCAATTAATGGGTATTTTTGATCCAGTCTTTTTGTGATGAGAGCCTTATCTGCATCATTATATAATAAAACAGCATAAGATCTTTTCTCATCCCGACCTCCTCTGCCCGCCTCTTGGTAATAAGCTTCGAGACTCTCGGGTAGATCAAGATGAATTACAAAACGAACATCCGCTTTGTCAATACCCATACCAAATGCATTTGTTGCCACCATTACTCTGATCTCCGAATTTTTCCATGCAGTTTGTTTTTTCATCCTTAAGGGAGTATCTAGTCCGGCATGGTAAAAATCGCTTGAGATGCCTTCCAGATTTAGCTGTCTGGCAACTTCCTGTGTTTCACGTCTGTTTCTGACATAAACAATTCCTGATCCTTTTACATTCTTTGCAATAGAGAGGAGCTTTCTGAGTTTGTTTTCCTCATTATAAACCAGATAACTAAGATTTAATCGTTCAAAAGATTTCCTAAATACTTGTGCATTTTTAAAATTAAGCTTTACTTGTATATCTGCAGCAACAAGTTCTGTAGCAGAAGCTGTAAGTGCAAGTACCGGAATTCCCGGATGAAGTTCCCGTAATTCAGTTAAATGAAGATAAGGTGGTCTAAAATCATAACCCCATTGCGATATACAATGTGCTTCATCTATTGCGATCAGGTTGACTTTCATATGTCTGATACGCTCCCTGACCAGGTTGGATAAAAGTCTTTCAGGTGAAAGATAGAGAAATTTGATATCCCCATAAATACAATTATCCAATGCAATATCCACTTCTCTTTTTCCCATTCCAGATATAATTGCAATAGCCTTTATTCCCTTGTCTTTGAGATTCTCGACCTGATCTTTCATTAAAGCGATCAGAGGTGAGACAACTATACATATGCCGGGCTTCATTAAAGCAGGAACCTGAAAACAAGCTGATTTTCCACCGCCTGTAGGCATTAAGGCCAGGGTATCAAGCCCGTCAAGAACCGACTGGATAATTTCTTCCTGTAATGGGCGGAATTTTGAAAAGCCCCAGTATTTAGCTAGGATATGATGAATGGTCATGTTTTTACTATTTGAAGCATTTTATTTGCTTTAAAAAATCTTCTACCCCATACACCACCCATTTACCTTTTATTGAAAAACTGCCGGAAACAGGCGCGATGACCCCACATTGTAAAGGCTGTAAATTCAGCACTGCCTCTGAATTGCCCCGGGTTAATTGTGGGGCAATACTCAATTTTATTTCTAGGGCGTAATCTGCGGTATTTCCTTTTACCAGTAAAAGATCCAGTTCAGATCCACCAGACGTTCGGTAGAAAAAAAGCTGGAATTGCCGGGGTAATACAGCCAGAATTTGTTGTATCACAAACCCTTCCCAACTATTACCTGCTTGTGGATGCCCTAATAATTGCTTGTAGGTATTTAATCCCAACAGGTAGTGCAACATTCCTGTATCTCTAATATAAACCTTCGGAGTTTTCACCAGCCGCTTGCCCATATTATTATGCCATGGTTTGAGCGTACGTATCAGCATGGGCTTGCTCCAGGTACTGCATAGCATTGGTAATGGTTGGTTGAGATACACCTAATGACCTGGATAACTGACTATAATTTACCAAAAGCCAATGCATGTGTGCCAGCATCTGCAACACGCGTTCAATCTGCGTGGCGGGCATCCGTAATCCCAACATTACCATATTCCTTATTGCATAAGTACGCACAAAATCTGCCTGCCAATCCATGGCATCCTGTTGACTTTCTGCCATAAAAGCATTGGGAAAGCCGGCCCAAAACCATAATTCAATTTGGACCTTCGCTCCTCCTGCCCCATCCAGCGTTAGCGGAAACACTTCCCTGTATCGTACCCTTCCCGCCAGCGATTCAGCGCTTTGCTGCAACAAATTCGGTAAAGCCGAACCCAGCAACAAAAACCGATCAGGACGTCTTTCCTTATCTATCAAAGAACATAAAACCGGAAAAAGTTCCGGCAACAACTTTACCTCATCGATGACAACAGTTTTATTAGCCAATGAAGTTAAAAACAGCTCCATGTCCGAAAGTTTCACTCTATCTGAAGGCAACTCCATATCCAGATACACGTAGGCATCCGGATTTGAAGCTGCCAACTCCTTGGCCGTGGTCGTTTTACCTAGCTTCCTTGGTCCAAACAATACCACAACCGGCATTTTTTCCAGGTCATTTTGTATTGTTTGGAGTAAATTTCTGTTAAGCATATTTTTATACTATTCATGTAATTTAAAAATAAAATTTTAAAATTACATGATTCATGACCTAATAAGACCGTTGCAAGGCAAATATTGATTTAACTAATTTATTTACAATAATTTAAATACATTTTTTCAAGTTGGATAGGATATTTTTCCGTGCATAGGGGTGAGAAAAAGGAACAGAAATTGTGTTTTACCGACTACATGGTTTAAAAGCGAAAAACACGCTACGAAATTGAGACAGACCATTCAGAAGAAGAAAGAGTAGCACAAGAATTAGAGAAATAAGAACAAATGCAGGTGCTCATAAAAAAGAATAACCCGGTGTTGATACTCAAATTGCCGGATTAAAAAAGCAAGAAAAACCCGCTATGGTTACAAAAAACATCATGTAACCGTGAGATATGGAGGAACAAATTGATTGGCAAAACTAGGTTTAAGGTAGAGCGAACATTTGGAGGCATAAAAACATGGCTCAATTCTACATGCTTAAGATATAAAGAAATTTTAAAAATGCAGAAGTAGAATCTGATGGAAGCTATCGCCTATAATTTATTCCGCTCAGCTGGGATAGTTGCGTTCAAACTAATAAAAACAACAAACTAAAAGAAAAATAGCGTCAAAAGGCATTGATTGAAACTTAAAAAAGGAACTTTTTGCCAAAAAAATAGAATACAGAAAAAATAAAATCGCTAAAAGTCAAAATAATTTTAACCTGTTTATTTTGCAACAGTCTTTATTTAAATAAGAAAATGAGCAAGGAAGCTCAGCTTTTTCTGAACTCAAAAGAACTCAATACTTATTTCAATGTAGGTATAAATGATTCAGGACTGTTCTAGTATTTTTTTCTGAAGCAAAGACAGAAATAGGGAACTGAATTAAAGCCAACAGCACAGGCAATATTTTTGACGCTACCAAAATTCTGACGAAGCAGGATTTCTGCCTTAACCAGTTTAATATTCATGATAAATTTCTTTGGTGCCGTACCATAGACTTTCATCGTCCAGCGTTCCAAGGTTGAAATGCTCATTGTCATTTGACCGGCAATTGAAAGGATAGTAGTGTTACTTGATTTCTTTATCAGGATTTCGGCTATGGACTCAAATTTGCGCTTAAATGAGGACTCAACATCAGCTGATGAATCTGGATTTAATAGATCCGCAGTTATTGGATTGTAACTTGTATTGCTTATAAAGGAGATGAGGTTACTGATTTTCTTCATCAGGTCTTTTAGAATAAAAGGTTTAACCAAAAAAACATCCGCCCCGATCTTCAGACCTCCCTTTATTTTTTCTTCTGAATTCAGTGCCGACATTAATATTACCGGTATAGCAGAGAGTTATGGTTCATTTTTCAGAATGCGGAGTATGGCAAAACCATCAAGAGGAAAAGGAAGCATAATATCCAAAAGGATCAAATCAGGCGTCAGTGACTGAAGTATTTTAAGCGTTGTTATTCCGCCATCTGCTTCAATTACTTTATAATAAATGGAAATCCCGTCCTTAAGGGTCTCCCTCAATGCCCCATTCTATCAAGAAGACTGTTATTTTTTAGATAAATTCACTGACTGCCTTATATTTTAAAACAGTATCTTATTTTTGTTCATAACCAAAAATTATTGTTACTGTTTATGTAGGTTAATTATAAAAAAAATATTACTCTGTCGTTATGTCAACAAAACTATAAGGAGGCCAGAGGCCACCAATAACCATCTCAAAGCCTGCATTTTAGACTTTTCTGCAATTTACCAGAGAGTATGGATTTCGGGCCTCCTAATTAAATCAATACTTAAGTACCTTAAACTCCGTCCTTCTGTTCATTTGATGCTCTTCTTCTGTACAGGGAACTTTTTTATCAGCTTCACATTCGCAATAATTTATAAGCTTTGATTCTCCATAACCCTTACCAGAAATTCTATTTAAATTTGAAATTTTCTTTTTAATGTATTCTGCAGTTGCTTGAGCCCGCCTATTAGAAAGCAACATATTTGATGCTGCGCTTGAGCGGCAATCGGTGTGAGAACTCAATTCAATTTCTATTTTAGGATTTTCGTTCAACACTTTCACAATTTTATCTAATTCAGCAGTAGCGTCTTTGCGAATATTCCATTTAGAAAGGTCAAAGTAAATCGGTTTAATGCCTATCAGCTTTACGATGTCGGTTCCGATTTTAATTTTATCTAGATAAATATCTATTACTTGGTAATTTTTCATTTCAGCAGACTTTGGAATTTCAGCAGTAAGATTTACTGTCTTTCTGAGATAACCTTCTTTCTCGACTTTCAGTTTATAATTATTTGCGGGCTCAATTTCAAATTCGTAGGAGCCATCTTCAATTGTAAGAATTTCATTAATGAAATCTCCCTTTTCATTATACAAAATAACTTTTGTTGATGCGAGAACTTTTCCAGTTTCACTATCAATTGCTTTTCCTGAAATCGATTTGATGTCTACCCGCTTTCCGATGTCGGTTTCGATTTCAATTTTATCTAGATAAATATCCATTACTTGGCGATTTTTCATTTCAGCAGACTTTGGAATTTCAGCAATAAGATTTACTGTCTTTTTGAGATAACCTTCTTTCTCGGCTTTCAGTTTGTAATTATTCGGAGGTTCAATTTCAAATTCGTAGGAGCCATCTTCAATTGTAAGAATTTCATTAATGGAATCTCCCTTTTCATCAGACAAAATAACTTTTGTTGATGTGAGAACTTTTCGAGTTTCACTATCAATTGCTTTTCCTGAAACGAGAAAAGATTTCGACAAAATAGTGAAAGAATAAATATCATCACCGCCTACGCCGCCTTTTCTGTTGGAAGCAATGTAACCGTCTTGTCCGTTTGGTGACAAAAAATATGCAAAATCATCTTTTTCAGAGTTAATCGGTACGCCCAAATTAACCACATTTATAATGTGGTTATTCTTATCTTGCAAAGCCAAAAATATGTCTAAAAGTCCCTTTCCAACATGGCCATCAGAAGAAAAATATAAGGTTTGTTCTTTTGAATATATAAATGGAAATGATTCGTTTTTTTCTGTGTTTACCACATTTCCTAAGTTTTCTGGAGTGCTTAATGAGCCATCCTTATTAACGTCAGTCACATAAATATCAGTGCCTCCAAAACCTCCCGGCATATCTGAGGTAAAATACAATTTCTTTCCGTCTTGGCTTAATGAAGGGTGGTAAACCATATAATTGGAGTTGTTCAAATTAGACGGTTTTACGTTTGTCCATGCGCCATTAACAAGTTCCGCGCTATAGATACCCACGAGCATGACGCCTTTATTACTGGTGATTTTTTTGTTGTTGGTATAATTATTTCTGGAGAAATACATTTTAGTACCATCGGCGCTAAAGGTAGCCGGACCATCGTGTTCAATCGTATTCACATCGCCTTCCAGTTTTTTCGTTGTATTGTTTGAGGCATCTTCCATTGGGGTTTGGTATATATCCAACAGAGGTTGTCCGTCCCAACTATAGATCCTTTTAATTGAAACACCTTCATCTCTTGAGGAAGTAAATACTACGTTGTCGTTTAGTTTAACTGCGCCAAAATCATTAAATTTAGTGTTGAAATTAACTTTCTCGAGGTCGTACTTCATTCTTGCATTAAAAATACCGCTTGCCAAATCCTCATTTTTAAAAAAATCCTTAACATAGCTATTATCATGGTTTCCTGCATCCTTATATTTCTCCATCCACACTTTTGAAGCTTCATACTGCCCATTGGCCCTTAATGTTTGGGCATAGTACAAATAGTATTCTGCAGGGACATTTTTTTGCTTAACTACCTGCGCGTAAATGGGCAGTGCTTTTTCTGGCTGACGAAGCATAATGTACGCATCGCCAAGATTTCGCATGGCATTATAATTATTAAAATTCGTTTCAATTAGTTTTTGATAACTGTCTATTGCCTTTACAAATGAGAAGCTGTTAAATTCTTGTTCGGCTTTCTTTTGTGTTGCGGTTTGACCAAATGTGGATGTGCTTATCAAAAAAAAAGCAATACATAAAGGTTTTATATTTTTCATGCTATTCATCTTAAATTTGGTTAAAAATATCTCGGAGATTTTTGTTTGTCTCGTGAGAATTTAAATTCATACATTATCAATATCTCGTGAGAACCCGAAGTATAAGGTCTAATTTCACTTGTTGGAATTTCATAACTGTAGCCAACTCTAAAATTATCGGTAACTTGAAAGTCGACCAGTGTGCCAATAGCTCTTTGAAAGCCACCGATTCGATAAGAACCACCCAGCCAAAACTTTTCTTTGAATAAAAAATTTGCCGTTAAATCTGTAGAAATTGGTGCGCCGTCGGTGTGTTTAAACATAAAAGAAGGTTTGAATTTCAAGATATCATTTAAATCAAAGACATAACCTCCTGTAGTGTAATAATGGACTCTTTCTAAGCTCGTAAATTCGATTTTGTTGCTTAAATTGTGGTTGATGATTTTAGGTGCTGAAAGTCCTAAGTACCACCTATTGCTGTGAAATAAAATACCGGTTCCAAAATTCTCATTCCGTTGGCTTAACTTTTCGCCAAAATAGGGATCCTGGTTTACATCGGAAGAATTATATAACTCATCGTTCAGTTTATATAAGTTCATCCCCGCTTTTAAACCAAAACTGATCTTAAGATCTTCATTTGCCTGAATGGTGTAAGAAAAATCAGCAGAAATATTGGTGATGTTTTCATAACCTAATTTGTCATTTATTAAGGAAAGACCTAAACCTATTTTATTGTTTCGCAATGGAGAATGAATCGAGAGCGTTTGCGTTTGAGGCCCTCCATTAAATCCTACCCACTGATTTCTGCTTAACCCAACGATGCTCATTACTTCTCGGCTACCTGCATAGGCCGGGTTGATGGCAATTGTATTGTACATGTATTGGGTAAACTGTGGCAATTGCTGAGCATAAGAATATTTAAATCCTGCGATGAGCAATGCTATTACTGTAATTATAGATTTCATAATTCTATTTTTAATCATTAGTACCTAAATAAAAGTATCCTGACACTGGTGTAAATCCGATGCCTCCGGAAACTGTCACGATACAGTAATAAGTACCAGTTGGTAATGCTGTGTTTGATCCAATCTGGATTCCGGTACCGTCGAACTTCCCATTCCAGTCATTTTGATAATTGTCTGAGCGATAAACCATTTTTCCCCAACGATTGAATATTTTTACTCCGAAAGTAAAGTTACATCCTTCCAAACCAGTGATTTTAAAATAGTCATTAAAGCCATCGTTGTTTGGGGTCAACACTTTGCAGATTAACATATTTTTCATTGAGCAGGCTAGTGTGGTTGGTTGCTCATTAACAATTATATTTATAGATGCTATCGAAGTACAAGCTCTTAATGTTGCTGTTACCGTATAAGTTCCTGCCGGTGCTGTTACCGTATTTCCTGAAACGCTTACTCCTGTTGATGGACTTACCACATAAGTGTATGACGCGTTATAATTGGTTATGCTAAAGCTTCCTGTAGCTGTTGTATACGTGGGTTGCGTTACCGTGCCTAATGTTGCTTGAACTGGTGCAGTTGGTTGTGCATCAACAGTTACACTGGTAGAGGCAATCGAAGTACAAGCTCCCGATGTCGCCGTTACCGTATAAGTTCCTGCCGGCGCTGTTACCGTATTTCCTAAAACGCTTACTCCTGTTGACGGACTTACCACATACGTGTAAGCCGAATTATAATTGGTTATGCTAAAACTTCCTGTGGCTATCGAACAGGTTGGTTGCGTTAC
>Ga0335396_10003727_pt1 | contig 17217 bp, 18 predicted proteins | sample FRY02_FD_205743 | JGI IMG/M metagenome (GOLD analysis project Ga0335396, IMG submission 205743) | Freshwater microbial communities from Lake Fryxell liftoff mats and glacier meltwater in Antarctica - FRY-02 (spades assembly) (version 2) | ecosystem: Environmental > Aquatic > Freshwater > Ice >... | reverse complement strand
TGGGGGGAGAGGGTGTAGAATAGGCAGAATACACCTCGCATTGTCCGGCAGGTCGAATGCAAACCGCAGAGGAATTATCAATGACCGCTATTCGTATAGCCATGTGGTCCGGTCCGCGCAACATCTCGACTGCGTTTATGCGCGCCTGGGAGAATCGGCCCGACACATTCGTCCACGACGAGCCTTTCTATGCCCACTACCTGGCCGCGACAGGCATCAATCATCCGGGGCGGGATGAGATTATCGCGGCGGACGAGAGCGATTGGCAACGGGTGGTGGAGCAGATGGCCCACACGCCGCTGCCTCCTGGCAAGGCTGTCTACTACCAGAAACAGATGACCCATCATATGTTGGAACAGATCGATCTCTCCTGGCTGGGCCGTGTGACCAACTGTTTTCTCCTGCGCACCCCCGCCGAAGTCATCAACTCCTACATCAAAGTCCGGCCCGCAGTGGAACTTGCCGACATCGGTTTCGTCGAGCAATTGCGTATTTTTCGGTTGGTGCGCACGCAAACCGGCCAGATTCCACCGGTCATCGACAGCCGGGATGTGCTGGAAAATCCCCGGCGGATGCTGACGCTGCTTTGTGACGCGGTGGGCGTCCCTTTTGATGAACGGATGCTGGCCTGGCCTGCGGGTTCGCGACCCAGCGATGGGGTTTGGGCCAAATATTGGTACAGTGCGGTCGAAGCGTCCACCGGCTTTGAACCCTATCGCCCGAAGAGCGGGAGAGTTCCAGAACATTTGCAGGACGTTTTGGCCGAGGCAGAAGAGATTTATGCGGAGTTGTACCAATACCGGCTGCAATAGGCAATTACCCAATCACCCGTTCACCCAATAGAGGAGATTTTCCTTGCTGCAAGCTTTTAACCCCGCCAACCAGAACCTTATCGTCAATATCAACGGCGCTCTCGTCCATCGGGACCAGGCCGGGATCAGCCCCTTCGACTCGGCAGTGCAGAACGGCGATGCGGTGTGGGAAGGGCTGCGCCTCTACAACGGGCGCATCTTCAAACTCACGGAACACCTCAGCCGCTTACAGGCCGGCGCGCGGGCATTAGCCTACCAGAACGTGCCGTCCAGCGAAGCAATCACCGCCGAAATTCGCCGCACTCTTGCCGCCAACGCAATGACCGACAACGTACACATCCGCCTGACGCTGAGCCGGGGCGTCAAATATACCTCCGGGATGGACCCGCGGGTGAATCTGGGCCAGCCTACACTGATTGTCCTGGCTGAACACAAAGCACCCGTCTACGACAAAACGGGCATCCGATTGATCACTTCCGGTATTCGCCGCATTCCCCCCGATTGTCTTGACCAGAATATCCACTCGTGCAATATGCTCAACTCTATTCTGGCGAAGATGCAGGCCAACGCAGCGAGCGTGGACGACTGTCTGATGCTGGACGTCCACGGCTTTGTGGCCGAGACAAACGCCACCCATCTCTTTTTTGTGGAGAATGGCGTCGTCGCCACCCCGCATACCGATTCCTGCCCGGAAGGGATCACCCGTGCCACTGTGCTTGACCTGTGTAAAGAGAACGCCATCCCCCACGCGGTGCGTAACATTTCGCTGAGCGAAGTCTACCGGGCGGAGGAGGTCTTCTGCACTGGAACGATGGGGGAACTGGCTGCGGTGGTCGAGATCGACGGGCGGCGATATTCACAGGGGACAAGCGGGCCGCTGACAGCCCAATTGAGCCAACTCTACAAGGCGCTGACCGCCACGACGGGAACACAAGTGGTCGAATGAGGATGGGACCCATCTTTCGGGCGCTTGGCCCGGTCGATCTCAAATCGATCAGTCGGGATTCGATGCTGCTGCTTATTTCCGTGGGTTCGCTGGCCCTGCGCTACGGCGTTCCCCCACACCCCATCTGCAACGCCTCCTCGCCGTCGATCTGGCCGATTACACGCCCCTGCTGATGGCGCCGGTTTCTCTGCGCGCCTATCTTCTCTACCGCATCGGGTTGCGCGTCGTTATAGCTTTTTTCATCACACTTATTGCTGTGCCCCTGGCCGGTTTGGGCAGAATCCCGTTTAGTCAACTGGTGCTGGCGGCTGCGCTGTCCAGCCTGAGCGGGGGGATCGTCGCCCTGGCTGTCACCGCGCTGGCGAAAAATAAAGTGGAGGGCTTCGGCGTGCTGAAGGTCTTGCAGGGCGCGCAAGCGTTGCCATTGGTGGCCTGGTTTGTGCCCGCGGCCTATTGGCGGATGGCGGTAGGGGAGGGGTATTGGGTGGTGGGTGGTGGGTTTGGCGGCGAATCTGCTTATTCTTGCCCTGCTCATCAGCCACTTTCGAAAGTCCCTGGCCCGTACCTGATTCGGCGTAGTACACCATCACTACTTTTAGACACAAAACGTCTCTTTTGCTGACCAGCAAAAGAGACGTTTTGTGTCTGTTCCTGTCGTATCCCGAAAACTATCCACCCGAAAAGAGTATACGCAGAACATCCCCAGAGAACGCGCCGCTAGCCAGCACCAGATCAGCGACGATAAGCCACAGGACGGCTATGACAACCCGCTCACCCAATGACCAAATACAACCGGAAGTGCCGTCATACATTGCGTCATAAGGCGACTTGTTTTCCTTAAGGCTGGGGGCCACCGGATTACGCGTACCTGCCCATTTCTTATACTCATCCGCCGCCTTCCGCTGATAACGAAAAATCAGCAACACAATAAAGACCGCGAGTACAAGACTCAAACGGATCGGGATCGGCTGGCCTTCAAGCGTAATCGTAACGATTATCTGATCCATTGAAAGAAATCCGAACGAAAACACTTAGAGAAATGGTGAGGGGGCCAAATCACGATTTGCGAATAGAACAAATGTTCGATAAAATTATCTGTGATTCTCAGCGGAGGTGTGTCGCTCTGTAGCCATTGCCACCCGTTCTTTGGAGCAAATTATGAGCCTGGAAGAAATCTATGACAATTTTGCCGGCAATCTCAATCTATTGGACGTCATTGAAGGTTTTGTTCGTGGTCTGGCATACGGCGATTTTGGCTACCAGATGATTGTCAAACGTGTGGACAAAGGTGGTTCTCACCGCATGAGCGAAGCTATTGAAATCTTGAAAGGCTACGGCGTAGACTCATTCTGGTTTGGGTTTGATTCCCAGAATATGTACTTCCGTGTCAAGAACCGTCAGGCCCGTTGGGCCGAATACGTCCTCCTCCACGCGGGCGTCGAACTTCTCAACCCGGCCTTCGACCAGCGCAACGCGGGCTATGCGGCCAGCCACGCGCCGGGCTGGATGCCGCGCCCGTGGAGCGCTGGCCCTGCGCCAAAAGAGGCGTCTGCCGGTAACAAAGAACAAACCAATAGAATTGAACACGCGGAACGTAAAGGGTTGCTGGCCTGGCTGGACTCGCTCTAGCCGGGGTCAGAAGCCGTATGAATCACTGGGGGCGCTGCGAGGGTGTGATGAGGTGTTGTCGATGGGAGCAGCCGCCCAACTTGACGCACAGTATACGCGCGCCAGGTTAGAAGTGCAACTTTTATTCGTCGGTTGCAGGAAGTCCGAAAGTCAGGAAAGAATAGAACGCGGATAGCGCGGATTTGGCAGATTACCGCGGATGTTTGTATTCAAAATCCGCTTGAATCCGCTCAATCTGCGTCATCCGCGTTCCATTCTGCTTTCTTCACCCCCGCGCCTGGGGACGGCTGGGATCACTGCTCCAGTCGCTCCACGAGCCGGGGTAGAGGCGGGCCAGCCCCAGCCCTGCGTGCTCCATTGCCAGCAGATTGTGGCAGGCCGTGACACCGGAGCCGCAGTAGAAGACGACTTCGGAAGTGGGCCGCTGCTGAATCAGCGCCCGGTAGTGCTGGGCCAGTTCGTCGGCGGAGAGGAAGCGTCCCGCTGAGAGATTCTGTCCGTAGAAATAATTCGTAGCGCCGGGGATGTGGCCGCCCACGGGATCGAGCGTTTCGTTCTCGCCGCGGAAGCGGTCGGCGGCGCGGGCGTCGATGAGCAGCGCGCCCCCGCTGGCCGTATATTGCAGCGCCTTCTCCACATTCACCACCAGTTCCGGGCGGGGATGGGGCACGAAATGGGCTGCTGAAAGGGTTGGCGTTCCGCTCTCTACGGGCCGATTCTCCGCCTGCCACGCGGCCCACCCCCCATCCAACACCGCTACTTTTTCGTGGCCCAGCCAGCGCAACATCCACCAGCAGCGGGCGGCGAATGCGCCGGGGCCGTCGTCATAGGCGATAATCTGCGTTTGGTTGTCGATGCCCCAGGCCGAGAGTCTTTTGGCAAAGGCTTCCGGCGTGGGCAAAGGATGGCGGCCACCGGAACGGTCAGCAGCCATCGGCGCGGAGAGGTCTTCGTCCAGACTGGCATAGACCGCGCCGGGGATATGGGCGCCCCCGTGGGCCGTGCGCCCTGCCTGCCCTGGGCGGCAATCTACAATGGCAACCCGTTGGCCGCCCAACGATTCTGCCAGTTCAGCGGTTGAAATCAGTGTTGTATACATTTTCGGCTCCTTTTCTAAAGGGATCGTCGGCGCAGTGCGCGCACGCTGCGGGTGAGTAGAATTACGGCGATCCCCGCCAGTACGATTGCTCCAATATAATTGACGTGAATGCTGGCGGCAAGTGTCACAGTTGCCAGCAGCCAGCCACCCCCGGCCACCGAGGCCAGCCGCAGCAGATGGCGGCGCACCAGTTCGCTCTCGTCCTGGCGTTCGGGCGCGGTTTGCAAATGGGCCAAATAGTGGGTCAGGTCCCAGCCCGCCAGCCCAGCGGCAACGCTTGTCAGCAGCCAGCCCCAGGTTGCGCCCTGCAATCCGGCCCAGACCGCGGCCATCACAAAGGCGAACAGCCCCCAATCGGCCACGCGACTGTTGCCGTGGCGCAGCACGCTGAGCCAGAGCAGGCCGATGCCCAGCATCACCAGCGCCGCATACCAACTGCTGGCGATGAAAGCCGCCGAGAGGCAGAGCGTTGCCACGCTGATGGAAAGACCGATGAGCAGGCGCACGGTTGAAATGTTTGTTGAGGTCACGGGTACTGTCATCGGCTTTGCCCCCGCAGGCGGGTGCGGCCCAGCGCGCGGTGGGCCACCTGATGAAAAGGCACTTCCACATCCCACTCGAAAACGTTTACACCCGCCCGGCCCAGTGTGCGCAACAAATGTCCCCGCTCCAATTGGGCCAGCCGGGCCGCCAGTTGGGTGTTGCGCGTTGCCGCCAGCGTCTTCATCTCAAAAGTGATGGCGTCGGGCGTCACCAGCAGTAATTCGTAGCCCCGCGCCCGCAGGCTCACAATATCGTCTCGATCGTCCGGTTGCAGCGGGCTGATGAGGACCAGTTGGGAGCGCACGGGAAAGAGGCGGGTGGGCAGGTGGCTCAATTTGTCGAAAACCTGACTGCGCTCCATTTTGGCGCGGGCCAAGGCGCGCAGGATGCGTTCCCGTTGGACTTTGCCAGAGCCGGGGAAGGTCCAGTCGATGGCCCCGCCGTAGAGAAAGAGGCCCACCCGATTGCCGGAGGAAAGAAAGGCGTCGGCCAGCGTGACGGTGGCATCAATCGTCTGTTCCAGGAGTGATCCGCTGCCCGCCAGCAGATTCGTGCTTTCCCGCACATCCAGAATCAGCCCCACATCTATTGCTCGTTCCTGCTCGAAATCGTTGACAAAGAGCGTCTGTTCGTAGCGCGCGCCCGCCCGGTGGTTGATCCAGCGCAGGGGATCGCCGGGCTGGTACTCGCGCACGCCGAAGAATTCCACGCCCGATCCGCCCGTGCGCGCCGGAATCTGGCCGGGATAGACCCGCACCCGGCGCGGGCGGATGGCGATGGCGGGCACTTTGTGGACAACAGGCAGGACAAAGAGGACGCTGGGCAGGGTCAGTTGGCTTTCGTGGCGGAAGACGCCGAGAGAATCGCTGACTGTCAGCCGCGGGCCGGGCAGTGTGTACAGCCCCCGTTTCGCCACAATTGTGTAGACGATCTGCGCGCTTTCCCCGCTTTCCAGCGAAAGCAGCAGCCGAGTATCCCCCTCCACCAACTCCACGCCGCCGGGCAGCACATCCTCGACCTGCAGATCGGCCAAAGCAGCGCCGGTGTTTGTAAGAGTCAGCGTCACCTGGGCCGGTTCGCCTTGCGAGAGGCGACTGGGCGAGAGTGTGCGTCGGGCGGTCAGTTGCGGTGGCGCTGATTTTTCCCAGATGCCCAGCGCCACATACAGCAGAAAGGGCACGGCCAACACCAGCAGACGCGGGTTCAGGCTGGTCAGCCCGACCAGAATGGGAATGTATATGAGGAGGCTGAGAAGGAGGGAGTGGTTCAAAGGAGATATTGAGTGAGTGACGCTGGGGGGAGTGTACTTATCCATTACCGAAATCGAAAGTCAAAAACAGATGATGAAGTTGGATAGAGGAACTGTCGGTTCTGGTATGACTGGAGCGGTAGAGGTCACTGAATTGGTGAATCGCTGGTGCAATGTTCAGGTGGTTCGACGGTGGCAATAGTGTATTCTTGCGTAGTCGTCCCATGCTTTGGTTGATTTCGTTGACAATATCTGGTATATCTCCTGCCAAGACATATCCCAAGACCCCTGCATCTTCTAAACCAAACGCATATTCCAATCCGATGAATCGATAAATGGCCTCGTTGACGTATTCTGAAATCAGACCGCTGTGGTTCGTCCGATCCCCGATGCGCTTGGCCTCCCAAACAAACCGCCGATGAAGATAATCACTCTCCCAGATTCCATAGAGAGACAAATCCATTTCTTTCGCTTCAATGGTCGCTTGCGTACCTTCTTTCATGGCCTGTGTGTGGACTTTGGAACGAATATCTAGCCGTAATAGGGGCAATGCCAGAGGAAGCAGGTAGTCAGCAGCCAATCTGCCAGTAAATGTGTTCTCTTCCCAATTTTTCTGTACCGGGCACTCGCGCCGCATCTGTTGATAAGCCTGAATCGTCAGGCCAATCACAAGCTGTACAAAATCTTCCCAGGTAATAGGACTGAATTGCTGTGCATCACCGGTGCTTGCAATGGCAGCCTGACGTAACTGACTCAATGGGCAACTCCGCTAAAATGATGACAATTCGGCGAGGAAAGCATCCGCATCGGCGCGGGCTTGCGATTGAGTCCAAAAACGCTGTTCACTAGGGCGTACCAACGAAACTGTATTGCCATCGTATACACGCACATGCCGGCGCATGTACATAGATGGCGTCCTTCTTTCCAATAGAGATTGGTCGAGTTCGCGCAATTTTGCGCGCATAGCCTCATGGCTGCCCACAATCTCTACAGGTCGTTGTCTTTCCAAGGGAGCTAATTCAAAGCTGACAACTGTCAACGGTGCCCCATTTTTGTAAACCACAGGATTCAGCGTTTGGTTTTTGACACGTAGCAACGAAGTAGCAGTACGGGCAAAAACATCTGCGTACATCGTAAGCGTCTCTACATCAGGTGCTTGTACCGGCTTTATCCTACCTGGTTTGCGGGTTTTGCTATCCGCCCACTCAAAAAACGGAATGCCATAAGTCAGCATATCTTCTACCAATTGCTGTTCAATAGGATGGATGCCATATAAATCATAAACGAACCTATTTAATTTTTCTTCGTACTTACCTATTTGTTCTACAGTATCAGGAGAGATGAGCAATTCCTTTTGAGTTTGAGTAATTAGCCCAGCCAATTTGTCAAATGTCTTTATTACTTCCTGATAAACTTCATTGTCCGCATCAGGAACTAGAAACGGCATCTGTTGATATTCTTTATGTAGTGGATTAGTACGTTCGACACCCCAGCGAGTTGAAGTGAGGAACTGATAATAAGTGGTCAAAGGAGAATTTATTAGACAAGTCAACCACTTAAGTACGGATTCTTGCCTTTCTTTTCCTCTTATTCCGGATAAACTTGCTAAATAAGAAACTTTACCTTCAACATAGGCAGCTTTGCAGCTCGATTGATGAATCAGGACTAGAGGTCCTTCATACCTTTGCTTTTTTCCTGGTAAATAGAGAAATTCTTCTTTTGTAGGAGCAAGGCTGTTGGTAAGCAAAAAATATGGGTGGAATTGTTCGGTGGGTAAGAAGGGCATTTCCTTCAGATAGGCCGGCGTCGGTTTTCTCTTGAGATTTCTACTTTCATCTTTACTTTTTCCGACTTGAAACCCCTCTCTTGCCTCAGGCCAACCTAATCGTTTAGACTGTTCTGACAAAGTATCTATGTTGTCTAACCGCTGAATCAAAGCTGCATCTCGCGACGTGCCCCATTGCGCAACTTTCCACAAATGCGGTTGCTCTAAAAGCTCCTCACGATTCAGGAACTTGATTTCAGTTGTATCTAATACAATAGCTTTGAGTCGTTGTGAAAGCGGGGATGGTTTAGGTATACCATAAACAATTTTCGTGCCCCAATCTGGTTTGTATGGATTATAAAAAATGGCCGTAATGGGGCTTACGGCGCTATCAAATAGCTCGTGACGTATAGCAGAAAAATTCACAACTGCTCGGACATGGAAAGTCCTGAAAAACGTTTCTCGAAAACTCTGATGAGGACCACTTGTGACAAAAATTGTGCTTTTTGCCGGTGCCAGAAACGCAATTTCACCGCCATCATTGACGAATTGCGGGGCGCGCAACATAAAGGCAGGTGCGGCCTGCTTGCCACCAACTATGTGGTTGTTTGCCATTCGCCACTCATCGCCTTTATTGCTAAGCGTCCCTCTACCCCAGGGCAAATTACCTACGATGCGGTCGAATTTCTGATTCGAAAAATGAGCATCTACTTCTTTGGCAAAAAAGTCACTGTATAGTAAATTTTGTCCTTGTAACGAAGGAAAACGGAAAGATTCATCCTGAATTTGTTCGTTAGTTAAGTGGTTAAGGATTTCCAGGTAGAGGCTGAAGGCAGCAATGCGTACTGCTTCGCGTTTTTGATCCACTCCGTAAATACTATGTTGCAAGATACTATGCAAATTACTTGATGTTAGTGTACGGCCGTGCTGTCGTTGCCACGCTTGTACTAAACGACGAAATGCACCAACTAGAAAAATCCCGGAGCCACATGCCGGGTCTAATACTGTCATATCTGGATGAATGACTTCATCCCCCAGGGTTTCTTCCAGAAGAAAGTCGGCCAGGGGCAGGGGTGTATAATAGGCCCCCGACTCTCGTTGATCTTCTATGAAGGTATCGTAAATGTGACTGATTAGTTCGATGGGAATGTAGGCAAAATCATAAGGCCACAGACCCAATTGGCCGGTTTCCAGGTTGGTGCTATTGAGGAAGCTGAACAGAATACGCAAATGTTCTTCGGTCACATTCGCTTCATCTGACTCAACCGGGAACAAATCCCCATTGAACCGCTGACTCAGAGCCTCAAATAGCTGGTATGTGACCGCATGTCCTACGCCTAATGCATCTCGATAAGTGCGAGCCTCACCGAAGGTCGCTTGAGCAATCCATTCCTGAGAGAGAGCTTTTCTGTCCTCCAGATAACGGATGAATATAGAACGCCCCAATAAAGTGTAAGCGACCTGATTACTTAAACCCGCTTCGGTTAGGTGCTTACGCATTTGTCCCATGCCCTCAACCAACTGCTTGTCGGCGCGGGTCTGATAATCGATCCTACGTCCTTCGTCCGTGTTCCAAAATGCACCTGTCTCCAGGTAGATACGTTCGTAGTTGTTATCTTTTACTAAGACATCTTTGATGCGCTTCTGCGCGGTTAATCCGTCAGTCAAGTCTGTTAAATGCTGTAGCAGACGTTCTGACTTATCACCCTCATCTTCGCCAGGCCGGTGATACCCATTGTAAACGCGGATTTCATGGGGAAGCGTGACAAACAGCAGCGGGGTTTTGCTTTGGCTCCACACTCTTTTATGGAGTTGAGTAATGCGATCTTCATCCAGTTCGCTAAGGCGGCTGAAGTAGGCAAGGGGAATGTGATTGAGGAAAAAAGCGGAGTCAATGTCTGGGATAGCCAGACTCGTAGGCCAGGGGATATCGTCGCCGGATTTCAGTTCTTCTCTGCCAGCGAAGCCGAGTTCGGCCAATAGGATTTGTTCTAACTCCTCTTCGCGAGCAGCCACGGTTGGGTTTCCTCCAGATGATTCGGTGGGGTGAAATCCATTAAGCAAAGACGTCACGAAGGCTCAATTGGGAGTGTAGCACTTTTGTTCGTATCTGGCAAATGCAGCAAATCGCGCATTATGCGAAAGCCGTGCGTAAATGTAGACTACAGCGACTGAGTCGCAGCATCTTCTTTTGTTCATTTCCTCGATTTGTAATCCTTCTATCTCCCCCCCACAACCGGAACGCGCACACTCCCCACAATACCCGTCAGAATCTCCTCCGCCGTCCCCGCCCGCATCCAAAGTTCCGGGTTGAGGATCAGCCGATGGACGAGCGCGGGGGCAACGTAGGCTTTGATGTCGTCGGGCAGAACGTAATCCCGCCCGTCCAGCGCGGCCTGGGCACGCGCCAGTTTGAGCAGCGCCAGCGAACCGCGGGGGCTGGCCCCCACTGTCACCCGGCTGTGCTGGCGGGTGGCGTGGACCAGTTCGACGATATAACGCTCCAAGTCCGGGTCCACGTGGACTTCCTCAACGGCCTCGCGCATTTCCAGCAGCGTCGCGCCGTCGATAATCGGGCTGAGGGTGAAGTCATCGCTGCGCCGCTTGCGCCGTCGGCTGAGAATCTCCTGCTCTTCGTCCAGCGTCGGGTAGCCGATGGAGAGTTTGACCAGAAAGCGGTCCAGTTGAGCTTCGGGCAGGGGGAACGTGCCTTCGTACTCAATCGGATTTTGGGTGGCGATGACGACGAAGGGCAGGGGCAGGGGCATCGTCTCCCCTTCCAGCGTCACCTGATGCTCCTGCATGGCTTCCAGCAGCGCGGATTGGGTTTTGGGCGAGGCCCGGTTGATCTCATCGGCCAGAATAATATTGGCGAAGATCGGCCCTTTGCGCAGCTCGAAATCGCCCCGGTTGCGGTTGTAAATGTAGCTGCCGGTGATGTCGCCGGGCAGCAGGTCCGGGGTGAATTGGATGCGCCGAAAGTCCAGCCCCAGCGCGATGGCGAAGCTGTTGGCTGTCAGCGTCTTGGCCAGGCCGGGGTAATCTTCCAGCAAAATGTGGCCGCCGGCCAGAATCGTCGCCATAATCTGGCGCAGGACGGGGCCTTTGCCCACAATCGCCTGCTCCACTTCGGCCACAACAGCATTGCTGAGTTCTGCAACTTTACTCAATAGCATCGGGGGTTAATCCTCGGCGAGTCGGCCCGTTTCCTGCTCCAAAAAAGTCACAACGACTTCCGGGTCCAGGTCCAGGGGGTGGGATGGCTGGGATGGTTTGGTTTGCAAACGCTGGCGCAGGGAAAGGCTCTGTGCGGGCGGCAGTTTGGCGTCGAAGTAGTGGGCGATGTCCGGCGGCAATTTATGTTCGATGGGGTCGCGTCGTTTGGCCCGGCGCTCGTCCGGGCTGAGCGTTTCCTGGGTCAGCTTGCGCAGAGTCTGGGCCAGATTCCAGCGGGCAAAGCGCTGGTTTTCGGCCCGTTCCAACAGCCCCATCCAGCGGCGCACCTGCCCCTGGGAGGGGTAGCGCTTCTCCGGCACAGTTGTAACGCTGCGTTCACCGCCGCCCAGGCTGCGCAGAATCAGCACCAGCGCCACAAGCAGAAGGACACCCCAAAAGACGCTCTGGTGCAGGCTGCTCAACACCAGCCCGGCAAACCAGAGGGTGTAGAGCAGGGGTTGGATCACCACATCCTGCAGAAAATTGTCCAGGGCCAGGACGAGAACGGCAGTTGCCAGCAGGACGACGGCCAGGGGCAGATAGCGTTGCATCAGGCCCGCGCTCCGTAGCTTTGCACAATTGCCTGCAAACAGTCGCTGGCTTCCTGGGCCGCTTTGCCTGTGCCGCTTTGTGTGCCATAACGCACGGCTTCAAAGAGGCGGGTAAGGCGGTGGATGTGTTCGTCGCGCAGCCCCGCCCCGGCCAATTGGACTTCAAACTCGCGTGGCGTCATCGCCTGGCGACGCTCCACCCGGTGGTTCTCTTTCAACACCGCGCTCATCTGCACATAACAGCGCAGCACCACATCCCGCAAATCGCCCCCCGCCTCCAACTCGGCCAGGGCGCTGGCGGCTTCCTCCACCAGCAGGGATTGGGGATCCGGTTTCGGGCGCAGCCGTCGCCACAAATACCAGAGAAAGAAGAGAAAGGCCAGGGCCACCGCGACATCCACCGCCCAACTGAGCCAGAGAGGCGGGTCTGTCACAAAAGGTGGCGGTTCGGGGATCGCAGCCGGTGCGACTCCGGGCAGGGCCTCTATTCCCTCCATCACCGGTGTCTCCCGTGGCTGTTCCTGCAAAGTGTCCCGGTATTTTTCGGCGATAAAGAGGATCAGCAGCACAAAGATCAGCGTTATAAAGAGCCGCCGCCGGGCCTCCGGCGAGACAATCGCATAGGCCCCGGTAAAGATCAGCGCCAGCCAGAAAGCGGTGCGTATCCAAGGCTGGATATTCAACCCTCCCGCCGCGATGGCCTGGGGAGGCGGCGCAGTGGGCAGTTGCCCGTCGCCCAGAAGCAGCGCCAGCAGATTCAAGTCCTGGCCCGGCTCAAAGCGCAGCCCGCTTATCCCCGCGGCCAGCAGCAGCAGCGCGGCCAGGGCGATGGCGATTTGAAGGAGGGTGGTGGTGCGCTGGTTGAGATTCATAGAAACGTATTTCGTATAGCGTATTGCATAGGGTGGCAGAGCCACAAAAAGTCTCCCGCAGAGGCGCAAAGACGCAGAGGAAAAGTGCAACTAACGCTCTTGACGTCGATCTTTTTGCCGTACGGAGTAAGTAGTGACGATTGGTGGCGCGGAAATGATTGACAATTTGTAGTGAATGAAACGTGAAACGTGAGAAACGCCGACGATCTCACGTTTCACATTTCATTCGTCCAGTGAGCGCTGATTGAGTAGCTGACAGAACCCGCAGGGTTCTGCGTCTTCGATACGGCGGGAAACAGCCCCCGCTTTCCTAAGCGGCTACTACTCAACCGGCGCTGGTTATGTATCGCATCTACGCATCACGCAATACGGCTCTCCTTCCCCGTCGCCGCGGACTTCTGAATGCCTTCGATAATTTTGACGCTGATCAGCGCCTGCTCGCGGGTCACAATGTCGGTCTTTTCCCCGTCCAACTGGCGCACGTAGTCCAGGGCGAAGCGGCCATAGGAGTTGCCACCTTTGGGCACGGCGGATTGGATGGAGACGGGTTGGCCGTTGAGATTCGTGTACAATTCCATCCGATCTTCGCTGCCGATATACGCGCCGCCTTCGGTGCCGTAAATTTCCGTGTAGAACTGTTCCTCGAAATGGGCGGCCCAGCTTACTTCCAGAATGAGCGTTGCACCGTTGGCAAAACGGATGAAACCCCAGGCGAAGTCGTCCACATCAAAGCGTGCGCCGGGCGTGGGCTTCTGCCGGTCCATCCCCCAGCCGCCCAAGCCCTGACCGCGCGGGCCAAATTTGGCGTAACTCGCCCCGCTCACCGAGACCGGTTCGGGATAATCCATCAGATAGAGCGCCCGGTCCATCGCGTGGATGCCGATGTCGAAGAGGCTGCCGCCCCCGGCCAGATCGTTATTGGTGAACCAACTGCCATAGCCGGGGATGCCAGCGCGTCGGTTCCAGAGGGTGCGGGCGGCGTAGATGTCGCCGAAGAAGCCCGCGTCCACCTGCTGTTTGGCGCTCTGCACCGGATTGGAATAGCGGTAATGGGTTCCTACCGCCAACTGTTTGCCCATCTCATCGGCCACACCGTACATTTCCAGCGCGTCCGCTGTGGAGAGCGCCAGAGGCTTCTCGCAGAGGACATTCGCCCCGGCCCGCAGCGCATCAATCGTCATCGGCTTGTGATAGATATTCGGCACGGCCACCACAACGATGTCCAGCCCTTCTTTCGCCAGCATCTCTTTGTAGTCGGAATAGGCCGCTGGCACACCCGTTTCCTGGGCCGCCTCCTGGGCACGCGCCAGATTCACATCGCAGACAGCCACGACTTCGGCATTCGGCACAGCCTGAAAATTGGGGATGTGTCCCCGCTGCACAATCGCGCCCGCGCCAATCATCCCGACGCGGTATTGTTTGGTGGAAGTGGTCATTGCTGGTTGTTTCTCCTTTTGGTGGAAGTATTGGGAGCAGCGATTGGTGGCTGGCGACTGGGAAGCGAGGGACAGCCAGTCCCCAGCCCCTAATACCCTCTGATCATCGCTTCAATATCATCAAAAATCACGGCGTGGACAACTTTCGGGCCGTGGACACCCATTGTCAAAATCCCTTCCAAATCGGCGGATTTGCTCGGCCCGCTGACCAGCACCACATTGCGGCTTTCGCGCAGAAAGTCGGCCAGCGTCCCGTCCTGGCGCATCTTCGCCATCCACGCCTCCGCTGTCGGGTAGATGCGGCTGATGGGCACAAGCAGCAGATGACGAAAGGGGGTCAGGCTGGCGGCCCGGCTCTTGTGGGGACCCGCGCCCAGCACGACTGTGCCCGTGGCGGCGAAGGCGGCGTCCGCGCCAGTGATGCCCGAACGGGCGTGGCGGATGCGCTCCCGCTCGTCGCTGTCGTGGAGATTGACCGGTTCGATCAACTGGAATTCCAGATCGGTCAGCGCAGGCGTCAAGCCGTCGATGGGCAATTCCTCCGGCGACCAGATGACCACATCCCGGTCGCCGGGCTGTTCGGGATGTTCCGTGCGCCGGGCGGCCAAATCCTCCGCCACCCACGATTGTAAGCGTCCGATGGCGGCCATACGCGCTTCGGCCACCGTCTCCACAATTTCAAAAGTGCCGTGCAGTCTCTCCAACTCCGCGCCAAAACGCCGGGCCAACGCCCAGCGATCCCCCTCGGCGCGGCCCACAGTCATCCGGTCAGCCGCGGTCAAACGGCGCGTCTCCGGCGGCGGAAAGCGCATCACCGGGCTGGCGAGGGTCGTGCGGAGTCGGTTGAGAATTTCGTCGCGTGGGGATAGGGACATTTAGCGCTCTTCTTCTATGCGATAATCATCGCTTGACTCATTCAGAACCAGCGCTTCGTGCTTTCGCTCTGCGAACCAGGCCTGTACACTCTCTTCATTCTCCAGGCTCTCACCGCCCACAAAAAGCCGCTCCAACTCAATATCCTCGTCCAGCGTCGGCCAGTGAATTACGTCGTCATCGCCCAGAATTTCCAGATGATTGCGTTCGCTCTCGCTGGCGTAGAGAAGACGGGGAAACCAGCCCAATGGGCAGATCAGAATCCTGCCATCGAGCAGATGAACAGACAGGGCATCCGCTGTTACCTCTACCGACTTAATGCGTGGGGCGCGGCTAAGAAGCAACACCCGAGCCGTCTCGCCCCAAAGGGCCTGGGTGTCCAATTGGCTGACGACTTCCAGGGGCAGGGCAATCCAACGGCCATCGGATAGGTGAAGAAGGATTCGATCTCCCTCTGTGGTCACGCCCACCGGCTCTGCGCCCAGATACAATTCAGTCAAAGTAGCGTTTCCATCCATCCAGAAACTCCTGTTGATTCTCTTGCACCAGCCGTGCAATCTGAGTTAGTTCGTGGGTGCGGAAGCGTCCGCCGCGCGCCAGTCGCACGACAGAAAATAACCAGAATTTGGCTTCCAGCCTGCCCCTTCGCACATGAACGTGGGGCGGCTCATTGGCTTCTCCCCGGCTATAAAATCGAAACTCATACGCCCCGATAGTCTTGAGCAGCGGCATACTTCAGAGACTCCAGAAGGTGTATTAGCGTCTGTTCCGTATCTGCTGCCTCTCCGCCCACCACTCCCGAAAACTCTTCTTCGCAAAGGGCGGAAAGTCCCGGTGGTCGGTCCAGCCGTTGAGGGGCGGTGGCATCCATTTGATAGTCCCGCCGCTCATCCCGGCCAGCAGATTGGTGGCGAGGCTCGCCAGCTTGCCCCCCCGCTCGTACATTTCCCGGCTGCTCATCGCCTTCACATAGCCCTGAATCGCCAACGCTTCCAGGCGGGGATTGGCCTTCTCTTCCACCAGATCGGCGCGCAGGTCCACCAGCAGCCGGGGCAGATCGATCTTCACCGGGCAGACATCCCGGCACGCGCCGCAGAGAGTGGTGGCGTGGGGCAATTCTTTGAAACGGGCAATCTCAGGCGAAAGGGCCGGGGAGATGACAGCGCCAATCGGCCCGTTGTATGTGCTGCCGTAGGCGTGGCCGCCGATCTCCTGATAGACCGGGCAGACGTTCAGACACGCGCCGCAGCGAATGCAGAGCAGAGCTTCGCCGTAGCCCCGTTCCAGCATCTGCAAGCGGCCATTATCCATCAACACCACATGCACCTGCTCCGGGCCGTCGGGCTGATCCGCCTGGCGGGGGCCGCTGGTCATCGAGCAATAGACGGTCATCTGCTGGCCGGTGGCGCTGCGGGTGAGCGCCTGCAACTGAAGCAGCGCGTCCTCCACCGTCGGCACAACTTTCTCAATCCCCATCAGCACCACATAAACTTTGGGTAGACTGCTCACCATCCGCCCGTTGCCCTCGTTGGTGACAATGCAGATCGTCCCCGTCTCGGCGATGGCAAAATTGCAGCCGCTGACGCCCATCTGCGCGCCAAAAAACTCCGTGCGCAGCCGCACCCGGGCCGCGGAGGTCATCTGCGTGGGGTCCATCGTGCGGGGCATATCCAGCTTTTCGTGGAAGATTTCGGCGATCTCTTCCAGCCGCTTGTGGATGACCGGGGCGACGATATGGCTGGGCGGTTCCCCGGCCAGTTGGATGATATATTCGCCCAGATCGGTCTCGACAACCTTCAGCCCGGCCTGTTCCAGCACGTGGTTCAGGTGAATCTCTTCCGTCGCCATCGACTTGGCTTTGACGACCGTGCGCGCGCCATTTTGCAGCCCGATCCCCCGCACAATCTCACCCGCTTCCACCCCGTCGCGCGCCCAGTGGACGGTAATGCCGTTGGCTTTGAAGTTGCTCTCCAACTGCTCCAAATAGGCGGGCAGATTGCGCAGCACATCTTCCTTCATCTGCCGGGTCTGGGTGCGCAGCAGTTCCCCGTCCACGCTGGACATCGCTTTCTGTCGGGCGAGCAGAAAGCGGTCTGTGGCGCGCACAATCGTTGGGGCCAGATGTTTGTCGGCCAGCGCCGTCGCCACCCGCTCTGCGAAAGGGGCTTCCAGATTGATCACAGCCATCAGTCGCCCCCCTTTGCACCCGCAACTTTTGCGGCTGCA
>Ga0335396_10003724_pt1 | contig 17227 bp, 3 predicted proteins | sample FRY02_FD_205743 | JGI IMG/M metagenome (GOLD analysis project Ga0335396, IMG submission 205743) | Freshwater microbial communities from Lake Fryxell liftoff mats and glacier meltwater in Antarctica - FRY-02 (spades assembly) (version 2) | ecosystem: Environmental > Aquatic > Freshwater > Ice >... | reverse complement strand
GCTTTAACTAAATACATAAAAGCAATGCCACGCGATCTCGGATTTGGAAACGTGCGCGCCATGAGAAACGTGCTAGCCCAGTTAAAGCAGAATCTGGCTCAACGTTACTCATTAGACCGGGAAATTCCTCCCGATCTCATCACTTTAGAAGACGTTCCCCTGATTGGTCCTGGCGAAGTTGACGAAGCTGCCTACGACCAAGCAATAGCAAAACTTGACATGCTAATCGGCTTAGAACCAGCAAAGAAAACCATCAAGTCCCTAGCTGATCAGGCAAGACTTGTTCAACGGCGGCTGGAAGAAGGTGACACCGTTGCCCCGATAACAGTGGGTCACATGGTTTTCGAAGGCAATCCAGGCACGGGCAAAACCACGGCCGCAGCCACCATGGGTCAGATACTTGCCTCTCTCGGGCTCTTGCGTAGTGGTCACGTTCACGTTGTTTCGCATGCCGACCTAATCGGGCAATATTTAGGTCAAACGGCGCCCAAAGTCCGGGCGGCTGTAAAGCAGGCGTTAGATGGTGTTCTCTTTATTGACGAGGCCTATTCGCTCACCGCGCGAAAAGATCATGACAGTTATTCACGTGAGGCAGTAATTACACTCGTGGATGAGATCGAACGTAACCGAGCTCGTCTTGTAGTCGTGATGGCAGGCTACCCCGAAGAGATGGAGTTTTTTCTCAAATCAAATGTAGGACTGAAGTCTCGTGTTCGTCACACCATAAATTTTCCAAACTTCAGCCAAATTCAATTGCGAGAGATAGCAATCAGCGCTGCCAAAGCCCACCACATGGACCTGACCAAGGCAGCAGCTGACGCCGTCTCTGATCGAGCGGCTGCTGTCTCAACAATGCCGGGCTTCGCTAATGCCAGAACGGTGCGAAATTTGATAGACGACGCCGTTGCGAAACATGCATCTCGAGTCCAAGCACTCAATCCGGGCGATGTGACAGGTGCCGACTTGCGAACTATCGAACTGGTCGACATCGGAGAAGTCAAACTCGTAGAACGAGTGCCCATAGGTTTTGCTGTTTGAAATAGAACGCACTCACAGTCCGATTGCTCCCGGTATATGGCGGAAATTGGTGCTATCCCGTTGACCTGCGAATCACCACGAGTTCATCTCGAGCACGAGTCGCAGCAACATAAAGCAAGGACTTTTCACGTAACTCTTCATCTAATCGATCCGCTTCGTCCAGGGCAGCAATGCGAGATTCCTGAGATTGCTGGCGTGATCCGACTCCGGAAAGTGCGACTCGAGAGAATTCGGTTCCCTTGGCCCGGTGCATAGTCATGACTGAAATCCGATCTCGAGGCACTCGATCACGGTCGACGGATCTCACGGAAATCCCACGTTCTGTTAGGCCGGTGGCTAATCGATCACGTTGGAAACGATCTGGGCACAGAACAGAAATTGTTTCCGGCGCGACTCCGCCATCCAGCCATTGGCGCAAAACAATGGCCATTTTGTCAAGCTCTTCAGTGATCGATGTCACTTCAATCACATGAGGCTCGGGACCAGACCGAGCTGAGCGGTAGCCTGTGGTTTCAGGTCGATCTTCCAAATCGACAAACGCTCCACCCGTCAAAACACTCATTGCGTATCTCAGATTTTGTGCGGTAGTTCGATAATTCAGAGTTAAGCGTCGAGATCGACCAACGATAGAGATCCCCAGTTTGCTGAGAACCACTCTTGTTCCGTAAATACGTTGGTGAGCGTCTTCGGCAATAAATAGGTCGTCTGGACCGTGCGGGACCAGAGCGCGCAACAATTGCCAATGAGTGGGTGAGAGATCCTGGCCCTCATCAACTAAGACATGTGATGTAAAGATTTTTCCGGAGGAGTCTGCTTCAAGCACCGCAGCTGCTATGGCAGCGGCTTCGAAGAAGTCCACAGTCCCATCGACACGTGCCTGCGCACGGTAGGCCTCAACTAGCGACCAAACGGCTGTTCTTTTGGCTCTACTAAGGGGAATCCCGCGTCCAGTCCGGCGAACATGTAGGTAGTCCTCAATTGAGGTGATGCGATTCGGCAGAATCACTGATGCGTACTCGGCAGATAGAAATGTTGAGTTCGCAATGCTTGGTGGCAGTCCAACAGTTCCCGAGTCAACAATAGATTGCCACAGCGAACCGGAAGTTCTGCCGTTTACCGTTTCGCGGGCCTGACCCAAAACGCTCTCGACTGCCGTGGAGAGACTCAATCCGCCGACACGAAGCACCCCGGCTGCCAAAGCGTCGATGCCGCTCACAAAGACACCACTTTCACCCAATGAAGAGGAAATCGTGGTTCTTGGATCCAGTTGTGCGAGTTGCTCTTCGAGAAGACTAGCCAAATTGGTTGTGTAAGTGGTCAACAAAATGCTGTCTGTTGGATACCTTCGAGCTAACTCGCGAGCTCTGTGAACCAGTACAACAGTTTTGCCAGTACCTGCCCCTCCCGAAATCCTAAAGGGGCCAGAAGTTTTAAGATCGACGTAACGTCGTTGTTCTGGATGAAGAAAAACTCGCCAGGCGGCGAAATCTGTAGCTTCAATTGCATTTCTAAGCTCTTCGTTGTCTTCAATGAAGGCGAATTGAACTTGCGCGCCAATGCGTTGTAAAGCAGCGAGGACATCCGCATCCTCATCCTCGGACGGGGAAGCGGGTGATAGGGCCATGAGGTCGACAACGCCGGAAACTGAGTCGCCCGCGGCAATGTCAATGAGAATGGTTCCTATCCATTCATTTTCTAAATCAGCCGCCAGCGAGAGAATTTCGTCTTCGTCGCGAGCAAGCATGGCTGCTGAAGCAATCTCGGAAGGGACTCCCAGCCGGTCGATCAAATCACTGAGTGACACGCCGAGGGACTCTAGTAGAGGCTTCTTTTGTGAATTCGGATCCGATTCGAGGCTTGGTTGTTCAGCCACTTTGGTGGCTTTGGGTGGCATCAGGTTATCAGCAGCCCGAAACTCAGGTGATTCTTCGAATTGGGGAAGGCCATTCACAGGGTTAACTGTTAATCGGAGATTATTTGCAATTCGAATCGCTTCATCGTGTGGCCAAACGCCATGAATCACGTAATGACGCTCACCCGCATTGTCTAACCGAAACATCACCGCACGGTTTGACTGATCCACCCTTCCCGTACGAACGCGCGAATCAATGGCTCTGCGCATTGGTTCGATATGCAGTCCTGGAGTCGTGTCATCCGCAGCGAGTTTCTGTAAGAAGTTCATAGCTTTCGCGCGAATAGCTGGGTCGAGACGACTCGCCAATTTGCTCATGATAATTGTGGGCATCAGATTTGCCTTTCCAAGGTGAGTTTTGAACTCTCAGACAGAAGTCTTTCAAAAGCTTCAATTATCGCGATAGGACTTGGATCCAGAATTTCCCAGCCAAGGGCGGTGAGTTCAACTTCATCGGCGTGAGTCAAGCCGGGTAACCGAACAGCAACTCGGAATTTCGGCCAAACTAAATCGAGTGCTATCCCGTCCGGGCCTTCAATACCAATGTCGGGTGCCGGGAATTTTCCAGAGGCAGCCAAAGCATGCACAAGTGCACGCTCGACGCCTGGAGCTGCTTCACTCAAAGCCTTGGACCAATCAGGCGTCAGATGGCCGAGAGAAACAGAATCCGGTTCGTCAAGGCTCAAGTCCGCTGGTACCTCAGTGACCGGTCGAACGGCTCCTTCAGCGACTGCGATTGATAGCGTTGAGATTACAGTTGACCAATCTCTAAGTGCAAGTGAATTGGATAGCAGCAGCCACTCTCGCCAAGAATCTGCGTGATTGGAATCGAGTGATTCGTCACGATCATCGAGTACGACGGCGACGTCAACAACTCCTGCAGTATCGCGAACTTCCATGGCGACTGAAAGGGAACCGCGTTTCCACGTGACCACTCTTCGAGGTGAATCCTTTTCTACGAGCCTCTCGTTCAAGATCCTTGCTACTGCTAATGATGCGAGACTCGCGTTCTCAGGGGCTTCTGTCCAGTCTTCTGCATAAGCCTTTTGCTGTGAAAGAAGCATCGGCACCACTCTCGCCACACGTTCCAAGTCTGAAACGTTTGGGGCACTAATCCAATTCACCAGGAAATCTATCGGCCCACAAGCCATTGCGGCGTAAGCTGAAGGTGACGCGATAAAAGCAGGTTGCACCATGAACTGGCCAAGCAATTGTGGGTTCACCCAGTCTGGTGTGGCCGGAATGAGAGCAGGATCAGTCGACAAATCGCGAGCGCTAATTCCAATCACGACGACACCCTGGGCTCGTAGGTTCGCCCGCTTTTGGGCGTCGTCAGCAAGCCGATTCTTGTCGGCAACAGCGTGAAAACGATGTCCATCGGTGAAGATCGCCAAAGTAGGAACGTGGATATCGTTGGATTGCAAAACAAAGTCAGGTCGGCATCCATGCATGGGAACTTGAGGGCTGAGAGTCCATTGCCTTGGTAATCCGGGCAAACTGAACCGAATGGTATTGCCCCAGGCACCAGGCACCTCGGTAACAAATGCCCCCATAGTCTGAAGTCGGTCCACGAACACCTTGCGAAACCGTTGCTCTAAGTGTGATTCGATATTCGTGTCGTCAGGTGCCTGATCTAGGAGAGTCCAAGTTACTCCCTCTGTATTCAATGCTTCTGGCGACAACCCTAAGAGTGTTCGCAAGTGCCGTTCGGCGGCTGCGCGTGAGATCAGCCTGACCGGTTCACCAGCAGCAAATGGCAGTAGGCACCGGTGACATGCTTGCCTTTCTTCAAAGCGACATTCGCAGTCTCGAACTTTGACCCAGGCAATTTCGAGAAGTTCTCTCAACTTCTCTGGTTGGGCGAAGTCAGCGAGATAACCGGTTCCGCCTGGGACAGTGTCATGCAGCAGCAGAGCCTGGTGGTTGCTACTTCCATCAGAGAATGTGGGGTCCACCACGACTTCGACCGAAATATGGTCAGGGTGGCCACCCAATTGTTCCCGTAAGCCAAGAAGTAACGCTGAGGAAAGACTTGGAATGGAGTATTCGTCCCCCACGGTGACCGCAAAGGGAAGGCGTATGAGCAAGGCTTGGGTGCGCAAGGTGCGCATTAGTGCAATATCTCGATTGTCCTCAGCAATCGCATCACGGTGTACACACCACGGGCGGTGCTCATACTTGGAATTGCGTCCCGCATCGACATCAAGCTTGCCGCAACCTGAGCAAACTCTGAACAAGCCAGCCATTTTTTCGTTTCCAGCAATTTCCTTCCTGCTACCTCGACCAGGATTGCCAGCATTTAGCCATCGAATATCAATGGATCGAAGATATGTGCATCCCATGTTTGTCTCCTGCACGAACCATCGTGAGTCGATATTGGCGGGATCGATATCGGCTGAAACAAACATTTGGAAAGGCGTGTTGTCGCGTTGGTCACGTCGATCAGAGATTGTGACCTCGTCGCGACGCACTTCTGCGGTGGCGCGGCGAAATTCGATTACTTGTAATTGTTGACCCATGTCGCTGATGGCAGAGGATCCGCAACGAGGGCAAGTGGATATTGTTTGGACAGCTCCATCAAGGGCCATATCCTTGGCAAATCCGCACTGTGGGCAGAAAGCCCAGGGGCGGATCGCTTCACCATCCATGCCTAAATCAACGGCATCGACTTTTACCTCCCAACCCCGGGCATAGAAAGTCGCCCCCGGAGCAAACTCCCGAATTGCTTGCGCTGATCCGCGTGAAAACTGGGCGTGTTCGCTCTGGAACGCGCCCGACTCTGGATCCATCCAGTTCAATCCAATATCGAGTATCACAGAGTCTTCGACCAAGGTGTAGTTGGGAAGTACTCCGTATTCTTCTAAGACGCCAATCCAAAATTCGCCCTTGAGTTCCGCCAGTTGGCCTGAAGTGAGTTTTCGAGTTGTCTTGGCGGATCGTTCTGCTCGTTTGTCGTCGTCGGTTGCCGCAGGTGAGGCGGCAACACGTTCAAGTTCCGGCAACAATGCATCAATCGCAGTGAGACGGTGCCCTAATAGTTCTACATTGGCTCGCCAAAGTGCGGAAGCTGAATGTAAATGGGCCGCAAATGGACTTGTTCCCGGTCCAAGGGGTCCCACAACCCAAGGTAGTAAGCAAGCGACCGCAGCTTCTGAGGATTCTTGAAGAGTGAGAGCGAATCTTGCTACGTGCCCTGTCGGATCCGAATCGCACAATTCGATCAGGTCCCCAAGGAATGTTCCGGAATCGGATGAATTGAACACTGTCGTAGCCCGACGGGGATGAGCACGGCCTGAATCTCGAGCCATAACATCCATTAAGTGAGCAGTGAATTGCCGCTGTAAAATTTCCTCGGCTTGCAAATATGTCGCAGGAGGTCTGACTTCTCCGTTGATCATGGACAGCGGATCCCCGAGGGTGGGTAGGTGCTGGCCTCGGCCACTGACATACGCCAAACTGAGTGAGTTACCGGTCAAACGTCCCGCGCGTCCCACCCGTTGTAAATACGACGCGACGGTTTTAGGCAGCGAAGACAAAAATACGGCTGATAAATCTCCGATATCAATACCTAATTCAAGTGTTGGTGTAGCTACAAGAACATTTGGAGCTTGCGGATCCCCGCTAGAGTTCTTAAATCCATTTTCGTACTCCAAGCGCATCTTGTCATCCAACAAACTGGTGTGTTCGCGCGCGACAATTCGACGCATGTCACTCGATGAATACAAGCGTCGGTAAAAGCCATCAAACTGTGCCTCAGGGGATAACGAACCAGAACAGCGCACGGAGAAACACGGTGCACCTGTGAGCTGAGCGACGACGGTTGGGCTGCCGGGGGTGAGAGCACGGCAGACGCTGCAAGTCAACGTGCTAAACCCATTGTTGAGTGAGGCTTCAGTAACAGGTTCAACTACAACGGAAGAAAGCGGTATTGCGAAAATCTCCGCACCAGTGGCGGATTGCATGCTCCCCAGTACTCGATCTTTCACCAGTCTTTCGAGTAATTTTCTTGCCAAGCTAGCTCCGTCGGACTCTGAAACCCCAAGAACTCGCCCCGTCCACTTCGCGTACCAGGACTTTGACGAGGTAACCGAATCCAAACTGGAATTTTTCTTAGCTGGCCCACTTCCACCCACTCGAGGGTACCCAGGTGCAGGTCGGCCAGTCGGAAATGCTGGCATTCCTGCATCTCGCGGACGCCCACCCCAAATCGAATACCTGTTGCCATCTTCATATCTGTATTTTTCAAACCACGGGTGATCTATAGCTCCTTGAGTGCGCATATGTTCTAGCACTCCGCGTGCCCAACGAAGCACGACAGCGTTATCCAGAGGCGTGTTTGATCCGTCGGTTTCGAGCTGGAAAGAAAATCCTTCTAACACTGAATTACCAGCTCGGATTAGGCGCTCCGCCGGCGCACTAACTTCCACGGCAACTGAACCGGTCAACTCCAGAGTCCGGCCCAATCGAGAGTTAAGTCCCAATTCCATTAGTGCATCGAATGTCAAGCGGCGTTTAACTCGACTGCGCACGGTGGCAGGTACCTCGCGTAGAGTCGGCGCCTCCCAAAATGGTGTGAAGGATTCACGATCGGCGCAATCTGGAGCGATCAATCGATATCGTGCAAACGGATCGTCTCCAGCTTGGGCAATGACTTCGTCGACCAAGTCGTCCAAAGGCAAAGCACCGTGCCCAACGGCTTGTCTCAGAACAGAACGCAATGTCAGAGTGTGTGATCGAGCCTGGATAAACCCAGCTCGATGCGCCGCATCTTGCACGGAGTCGGTAAAAACAAGCGCCTTTTTTTCAACCGGATCAAGCTCGGCGTCACCAAAAATTGTCGAGAGTGAAACCGACAGTAGCGTCGCAATCGCAGATCCTAAAAATCGAATTCCATCTTCTTGAGCACATGATGGACAAACATCATTTGCTGAATCTTCCTCGACGTCGGCTCCAGAAAGCATCAGTACGGGCAAGACCCAACCATCAAGCACGTCCTGGTTCAGTTCATCGGGGACAGAAGTTAACAACGCCCGCTCGCGAATGGAAAACCATGCTAAACCGTCTACAACTTCACCTGAATCTTGTGAAACAAATGCTTCGGTAGGTGCGTAAATCAATGCCCTGAAGCGACCTTCGCGTGAGGCATGATTTCGCCGAATCGAATCGTCGTCAGCCGAAAGATCCAGACCCACCGGTGCAAGACCAACTCCCCAACCAGAACGACCACAGTGACGGCAATAAATGGCAGGAAAGGCGGGCCGGATTTCCTCAGCATCCACGTTAGCAAGTACAGGGCCATCATCTGACCAACGAAAGCGAGTTGATGCGGCAGCATCACGATTGATTCGGGTGAGTTCGCGAACCCACATGTGGACGTCAACAGATAGGGCAGATCGACCCGAAAGCGCACGAACATGACCGAGTAGTCCAAAAACCGAAAGCAAAAATTCAGACCAATAATTGGTAAGTACCGGGGTCGCGCGGGGGGAGAGGCCCACATGAGTGAGCAACTCAATGGAGAGATCGTTAATTGCGGTGGCTTCACCAGCGATGTCTGCCAGAAGCACAATGAGCGGGTGTGCTTTGGCTAGATCAGACCACAGATCAGGTGACTGTTCAAGTAATTGAACGAGAAGCTCGCCGACATTTGAATCCACCGATTGATCAGTATGGGTGTATAACTCCGTGAGAACGGTCAATGCAATGTCGTGAGCTGTTGGCTGAGTTCCCAAATTATTGAGCAATGTCAGAGCACGCTCCACGTTTACATCTGCGATTGCGATAGGTGTCAGCCCTAAATCAGCAACACGACCGGCGGCACCGGCGGACCACTCAGAGATCGAAAGTCGATCCTCCGTTATCACTGAGGTTGAATCGAAATCCTCACCAAACACTGTGTGGGCAAAATCCACCATGACAGTTGGGTCACCCTTGTCACCCAACGTTGCCGAGGTCGCTACTGGAGTGATGTGGCCCAGGGGAAGGCTCCAGTCACGCTCAGAATATTGAGGGTCGTCAGCATCCCAGTAACTTTTAAGGGTGAGGCCTAGGCGACGAAGCAACATTGCCACGTCAGTGCCTTGTGCGCCGTCGTAAGTGTGAAATTCATCGAGAACCAAGTACTGCAGGCTTGAAGCGCTTTGCTTCCAGATCCTTTGGTCATCAGCGCGCAAGAGAAGCTGGTCGAGCATCTTGTAATTCGTCAACAAGATATCGGGTGCTTTGTCGCGAATAATGCTTCGTTCCGTGATGAGCCCGTCTGCAGAAACAATCGTTCTCTGTGGTCCGTCTTGTCCAATGTATAACGCGGCGGTGATATGCGACAGCTCTGGATGCGAAGTAATCATGCTGGCTAAACGTTGAGCCTGATCGTTAGCCAGAGCATTCATCGGATACAACAACAAAGCCTTCATCCCTGTCACGCCATTACGGCGGGCACGCAAGACATGATCAAGAATGGGATATAAGAAGGATTCCGTTTTACCAGATCCGGTGCCCGTGGTTACCAGAGTCGGCAACGGGCGGCGACTATGCCCGTTCTCAATCGAAGTCAGGCGTGAGAATGCAGCCCCCTGATGACCGTAGGGAACGAAACCTTCGTACCACTCCAGTGAATCACGCCACCCAACTTCAGCAGGGCGAAAGGGCAATCGAAGGCGACCATATGGCCCTTTAAACATCCCTGACTCGGGGTCCGACAGAAAATCATCGAGTGCGTCTCGAGCATCGGCATCCGTTAATGCAAACGTCGTGACCAAGTAGTCCAAAAGCCCTGCCCGCACATTACGTGCCTGGAGAGTGGGTAGCAGTTCACTCATGATCGTTCCTTAAGCAACCGTGTGAAATGAGCGTGAGCTACTCGCATATCGGCTTCACGATCCAATGTGAGAAAAGGTAACTCGTATGTGTACGTCGTACCCGACGGTTTCGTGGCCGTGCGTTCCTCAACAGTTATGCGATCACCCTTAGCACGCCACTCCTTGAGAACTTCTTTGGGAACCAGGCGACCATGAGCGTCGTAGTAATAAGAATTGCGGTCGTAGCCGAAAAGAACTGGGAACTGTGTTCGATAGATGGAACACAACTCGTCGGCGCCCACACCCAGAGAAACAGCCACGATCGCATCAATCTCCAGTAACGCTTGCCGCCGATCAATATCTCGCCGAAGTGGTGATTTCCAGGACCAGGAGGCACTCACGTCCCCCAGCAGGATTCCAGCAGGACTGACGTAACCGGGAACCCAACTTGAATTACTTAAATCATCAGTGAATGTTTGTTCCCATAGTTGTGCGTACACATTCGTGACAGCATTGAGACGTAGAGCTCTGATAGCAATTTCCGAATCTAGGTCACTTTCTACAGCGATGAGTCGCTCGATTGTGTTCGCTGTGATGGTACTTTTCGGCACGGACCGAACTAGGAAGTCATTTAATATTGAAGACAGAAATGCCTCAAGGCGCAACAGTCCAGCCGTATCGCCGGCCGCTGAACCCATTGAAGTAACACCATTGATGTGTGCTGTTCCGGGTGGGATCAGGGCTGGAATAAGCGTGCGCTCGCCAACGTTATCAGCCATGTTTCGCGAGGCGATGCGGTAGAAATCACGGGCAGATACCGGGCCATTGGTGGTTTGCCAATGGGTGTACTGCGAGTCATAAACATTGCGATCACCGATCGGCGAGTACGCCGTTGCTGGTATGAAATTGGCTTGGAGTGATTCCAAGTCAACAGGCGACCAATCCTGATTGTGCAACAACGTTGCGTTGGGTGTTTTGTACATTGGTCGGGAAACAAACAGGTGTGGGCCCTGTAAAATCACGTCAGCCCAAGAAGTGGGGGTGCCCCAACGCGATTCAAAGCGTCCTTTCTTCCTGTCGATACTCTCGTCCCAGCCGCGAGAAAATTCCATTGCAAGTTCGCTGATGCGTGGAGCGGCCGCGAGCTTGTTTAGCACCGCAGACACTGAACGATTCACGGCATACACCATGCGGGACTGCGCTGTCGGAGTGCTTGAATCCTCTAGCAACGCATGCCAAGCGACCAGCGTCTCTCGGTTCACGTCAACGATACGACTCGCGTGTGGACGCAAATCCCAATTACCGTCCGGATCTTTCAGGCCCGGTTCAGGACCAGAACCGTCATGTTTCACCGAACGTTCAAGCGTGTCGGGGTGGTATAGAGAACTGGCAGTAAGGAAGTTCGGTTCTGATTGGTGATCACCATAAATCTGAATTCCAAATGTTCTTGAATCACTAATTTCAAATAGCAGTAGTTTATTGTTGAATTGCCAGTGGCGACGCAGGCGGTGGTATGTAGCTGATCGGAGCGGTCCAGCTTTTTCATCGGTGAAGTGCGTCTCTGGATGAATCAATCCAATTACGCCCGAGTTAGATGCGTGCAACCAGGTTTGCTCCATGAAACAGCGGTACAGATCTGGTTGCAGGCCAGCCAGGTGCGGGAAGTACTGGGGTGATCCAACGAAAGTCGCTAAAACCGCAATTTCAGCTGTTCCGTCGATCACGAGATCCCGGACACCCTCAAGCTCAAGAGTCTTTGCACGTTTTTCATTTCTTTCGGGTTCGCTAGGTTTCAACGCAAGTTGCCACCACGGGTCGCCTTCAGCGAGAAGGGCATCAACATCGGAGCGCGGCCGCACCCATGGGGGGTTACCCAGCTGGAGATCAAAACCACCACGGGCAAAGACCATGGCGAAATCAAGTTCCCAATGGAAAAATCCTTGCTGAGCGGCAATGCGTTCACAGGTTATGAGCCAAGGGTGCTTGGCGAGAATTGAATCAGTAGACATTGCGCCGGCAAATGCGAGATCGTTGCTTTCCGCGTCGCCCAATGAACCCCAGTTGACGTCAAAGTCGAACATTGCAGTGCCGCCCGTGCCGCGCACTTTACCGGCGTGACGGCCAAGTAGCAGTTGGAGAGCATCAATCCACTGAGTCAGTGTTGGGGTAGTCGCGTGTGACTTCGATCCATCAGGAAGTTCAATGTTTGTTAGGGAATCAGTTAGCGGCCAAAACCAGAGTGCGCACCATGCATCCATGATGCGGTGAAGTCTTTGATAGGCGCCATTGGGATCAGCGAGCGAACGCTCAATCTCTTCACGTTGGACTGTGCCGCCAGACGCAGTTTCCGTGCCCCACACCGCAATAGCGCGGCGTACTTCATCCTCAGCGATTTCTAGTCGTCGCGTCGCCAACTGCCACAGTGATTCCACACGCATTGCTAAATCAGCGAGCGCATCAACCTGTTGTTTGGTTGGTTTTGACTGGATGGATGAGCGCCACGATTTAAGTCGTTTGAGTTCATCAGCAGCGAGGGTTTTGGCTTCTTTGGCGTCAGTTGCCGATCCCCAGCCTGGTGAGGGTAGAAGAAAGTGATGAATTGAACCGTCAATGTCGGTGGCAAGGGATCCGTCATTAATGTCGGCCTGGAGCTTTGTCATGGGTACTTCGCGTGGGACAGCCTTCAAAAACGATTTATCGGTTACTTGGGCCTTGGAAAAGACTGATCGACGCGCACCGATCAGAGAATTTCCACGGCGTAGATGCAGACCGAACCACGGAGCATCCAGACCTTCCACCATGGTGTCAAGCCATAACGAGATTTCCGCAAGTTCGATTGCTGTGGCGTTCAAGTCCACGCCGTACACATTGTGCAAAGCAATGTATGCCTTGGTTTCTTGGAGTTTGCGAGGGAACTCGTCTGGATCAATTCGTTCGTCGAGTTCACGTTGGCGGCGATGCAAGTACTCGCTAGCGAGTTGGCGCGCTGCTTCGATGGCGAAGGCGCCCGAACCTAATGCGGGCTCGCAGACCTTGAATGACAATAATTCGATGGCAGGGGTCACCGTGCCGTTTTGATCCAAAAGCTCTTCCAGGGCTTGGCTCACCGTGAAGCGGGTGAGTACCTCGGGGGTGTAATAGGAGGCGGATTGTTGGCGTTCGCGCCCTGCGAGGCGAAAAACGAATGAGCCACGTTCATGAAGTACTGGCTTTAATTCGCCGGTAATTGAATCGGCTAGTCGAACAAAATCTTTTGAATCGATGCCCTCAGCACGGGAAACGGGAACAACCCACGAACCGTCAGTAGCATCGCCCTTGCGTGCAACTTCGAGGAGATCTGTTTCAGCGAAGAAGCCGGTGTAGCTCATTAAGCCCTCGTACACGGCGCCTAATTGGTTGATGCCCAATTCGGCGTAGGAAATGAAACCACGGTCACGACCTCGAGATTCTTTGCTCAGCAGCAGGTGAGACAGCACTTGCTGGAGTGCGCTGTTGCCCAGTCCCACTTCGTCAATCAACGCTGTGGCAGCAGGATGAAACAGGTCAGCTCGAAGGGGGTTGAAGACCAAGCCCTCGATCGCAATCGAGCCATCAGCATCACCTTGTTCGGCTTCAGCTGAAGTACTTGGTTTGCGCAGGGCGTGCCCACGATCGACCAGTTCAAAAAGTACCGATAAGGAATCGAATATGTGCCTGCCCGAGATTGCCTGCGGTGTTGCCAATTCAACCTGAACCAATTCACGCAGCCGATCAAGGCTGTAGCCCTGCGCATACTCCGGCGCGCCAACAGGAAGAACACCTAATTCAGGTGACGCTTCGGCGAACAGGAGGAACAGGATTCGGTACAGAAAGCGCAGGGATTGCTTCGCAAGAGGCTGTGCTTGAGATGCTTCAAGCGCAGGCAACCCTGCCGCAAGCCTGCGACGTACGACCTCGTTGGCAAGAATTTCAATGGAAAGGCGCACGCCATCGCGCAAGTCTTGAGAAACCCCAACCGTGTGCTTGATTGATTCCTCAAGAACTGAATGCCAAGCGATAGTTCCATCAGCATCTGGTGCCAATGATTCCGAAGCCACGCAGGTCAGGAACCGGTCGATCTCACCGCCACGTTTGGAATCATTGCGCTCACAGACGAGTAGAACGTCTAATGCCAGATAGCGACCCTCAGCCCAACGTTCACGTTCTGCCACCAGCAGCCAGCGGCCTGCGAAGACTAAAGCAAACTCTGGTGCGTGATCTTGCACAAAGAAGTGCGATAACAAGCGAGCCACGGAGTCAATCGATTTTCCATCCTCGCGGATAAACGGCTCAGACAGATTTGCAGCATCTCGGGCGAGAAGATCTTCGACGGAATCAGCTGGGCGAGCGCTGACCAAGATAAGTGGTGTTTGATCTCCGACCGTCGAATCGGTGAGGGACTGAACCGGACCAGAGCGAGCCAACGTGAAACCATGCCGATTAAAACCAAGGATTGAAATTAGCTGTTCAGTGATTAAGGAGCAGGCGCTGATTGATGCGACGGGATCGTCAGCAATTTCAGCCAAACTGGCAATTTCAACCTCTATTCGACCGCGAGCTTCAGAAAAACGCGACCGCGTAGTCGAAAGCCCTGGTTCGCCTCCGGCATCTTGAGATTTGCGAAAAGCATTTACCCTCGATTGAAACGATTGGCTCGCGGCATCCGTGGTGAAGTAATGCTCAGAAATCCAACCTTCCCCAATAACAATGGCATCTGTACTGGTCATTGCTTCGCCAATCCAAAGTCCACAGGAGTGACAATGAGAAGTGGACGAACCAACTGCTGATCCGGTGCCATCAATTCGACCAATTCCTGCTCCTGACTTATCGTCATCCTCCGCTGGCGCACGTCCTGGCGTTGGATTAAGGCGTCGGCTTCGGCTGACCATGCCTCAAGACGTGAATTCCACTCCTCAACTCGCCGTGACACATCAGCTTCCGCGGCAGCAAAGACAGTACGCATGACTGCTCCAGCCTCGCGTACTGCTGGTGATATGAGAGTTTGGAGTTGATCAACGTTATTGACTGCACCAGGGTTTGCGCGCTCTTCGACCCAACCCAATGAAGTCAGGGCATCAATGGGTGTCTCGTGATACTCCACCAAGCAAAAGTTGGGGTTCGAAGTGTCGGGGAACAATGCAGTCAGCCATGAGGAGGCGACAACTTGACCCCGACGATTAGTTAACGTGCCCAGCAAAACCACGGTAGGCCCGGGGACTTCACCTCGGACAGCGAATACTTCATTTCGGCCAAGGGATGCGAGGGCACGGTCAGCTGCCCAATCCAATATTGGGTGCAATGGCGTTAAATAGTGTGCATCCGGCCATGAAGTCTTCGTGTCCTCGGCAAGTGCGGCGGCGACACGCTTGCGGCCTTGTTCACGTGTCGTCGCCAGATGAAATTTTGATAGAACGGAACGATCCTGCAAGTAACTCTGCGGAAGCACTTCGAGGCGCTGAATGAGATCGCGAGGGGGAACTACTTCGGCCGTGCCAAAGTCCTTATGCCATTTCCACTCGACCCCGCCCCGAGCATGAACTTCAGTTGGGTTGAGGTAAGCCGCTGATAGAGCATCTTCTAAGTACGCCACTTCACTCGAGTACAGGCTGGTACGTGTTGTCGGTGCGGGGATTTCTCCAATGGGCTGTGTTGTTTCCTCAGGATCGTCAAATATTCGGAAGAGGATTCCGGCGAGATCATCGCTTGTAGATAAAGAAGACGTTGAAGCGATGACATCATCGAGGTCCTGCTCACCAATGAGAACGCGACGGATCAAGTCCTCTTCTCCCTTCACGTCGTACTTACCCATAAGTGAAGCGACGTCGCCAAGGACTGTATGTGCCTCGAACTCTTTATCGATCAGTTTTGCGAGAACGCGAATATCTCCAGCAAAACCTTCGCTCGATGGGTCGAGGATCAAAGTCGTTATCCGCGGGCTCGACCGTTGGCCATATCTGTCAATTCGGCCATTGCGCTGCTCAATGCGTATAAGCGACCACGGAATGTCGTAATGAACCAACTCGTGACACTGCGAATGCAAGTTCACACCCTCGGAGGCAACATCACCGGTCAAGAGGATACGAACAGGTGTATGAGCCAACTTGAATTCCTCAACAATTCGCTGTTGTTCATCGTCTGCCAAGCCACCGTGCATTACCTCAATCGCGTCGGGACTAATTCCCAGAGCTTTGGGCAGATTGGCTTTTAACCAGTGCAGCGTTGCAATGCGTTCAGAAAAAATCACAACACGTTCAGGGGAGTTCTTGGCGACTCCGATCGATTTTAGGTGCTGCACAAGCCTGTCGAACTTTGCCGAAGGTTGCTCCAAAGCCACGACAGCCAAAGACTCCAATCGATCTAACGCTCGAATTTCAGGATCAGCGGATACCATACCTGCAGCAATTAAGCGTTTTTTCCGTTCGCGCGTGGTGTCAAGAAGTGCCGCAGACGAAGAAAGGAAGGCCTTGGCGAGAGTCCATGGAAACAATCGGGAATTCTGGCCCGAAGTTGGAGAATTACCTGAACTTGGGTGCAGCCAGACATCATCGAGTTCATGCGCGATGGCATCTTCTGCGGGCGACGGAACAACCAAGAGGTTGAGTGGTGCTGTTCGCTCCGCCCAATCAGCGCCAACGACGGCGGCGACTTGTGGACTGTGACGGTGGCGGCGAATGACGAGTCGTTTGACTTCAGCTTCATCGAGTTCCCCTGCAGGAGACACCGCGGAAGGATCAAGTAGACGAATTAACTCAGCGAATGACTCCTTTTTTCCGTTGTGAGGAGTCGCCGAGGCCAAAATTAACGCATCGCAATTCCGAGCGAGTACCCGAGCAAGGCGATTATTTAATGTCGAATCGTTTGACAAATTGTGAGCTTCGTCAATGACGACTGCATCCCAGCGCTGCTTTGACAGATGTGAGATGTACCGATCGGACTTTAAAGTATCAATCGAAATTATGACACGTCGGAAAAAAGTAAAGGGATTACGAGTCGCTGGTAATTTCTGTCGAACCCGCTGAATACCTGCGGAGTCAAGTCGAACGAAAGGTAATGAAAAACGAACCCACATTTCGTGTTGCATCTGCTCCAATACGTGTCTCGGGGTAACAATCAAAATGCGATCCCCTCTTCCGCGGCGAACAAGCTCAGAGAGGATCATTCCGATTTCAATTGTTTTCCCCAGCCCGACAGCATCTGCCAGCAAAATCCGTGGCCTCAGGTTGGCGGGGTCAAGGGCCTGTCGGACGGCAGACTCCTGATAGCTCAAGACATCGACTAATGCTCCTGCTGAAACAGAAAGATCTGGATCAGCAAGGGGTCGTGCTGTTTTTCGGATCATCGACTCCATCCACAGACGAGCTGTTCGATAGTGGGGGCTCCCATCAGCGCGAACTATTGCCATAGATGGGTCCATAGCCACGATTTGGTCCAAGGATTCATAAAAGGTTGCCTCGGTGTCTCG
>Ga0335396_10003722_pt1 | contig 17232 bp, 11 predicted proteins | sample FRY02_FD_205743 | JGI IMG/M metagenome (GOLD analysis project Ga0335396, IMG submission 205743) | Freshwater microbial communities from Lake Fryxell liftoff mats and glacier meltwater in Antarctica - FRY-02 (spades assembly) (version 2) | ecosystem: Environmental > Aquatic > Freshwater > Ice >... | reverse complement strand
GAGTCGGTCAGGTGGCTGATGAGGATCGGCAGCACTGTCTCGCGGGAGATGAGGCTGAGGCCGAGGGTGATGAAAATGATGTCGGCGGTGTTGACCGAAAAGTTCCAGGGGGCATCGCGGAGGGATTGTTCTTTGGCAAGAGGCTCTTCGGAAAGAGGCTCTTCGGCAAGAGAACGGGTCATTGGAAATCTCGTGGAGATTGGATGAAACGTAAAACGTGAGATCGGACAGCGATCTCACGTCTCGACTTCAACTATACTTTTCTGCCTGTTCGACGTCCACCAGCGTTGTGAATGCGTCGGTTGAAATAGGCAGTGGCCGTGGAAAACCTTCGATAGAGGCCTGTTTCGTCTTTCGTTCTACTCCGTTTCCTGGTGCTTTATAACGCTGCGCTCACCGGCTTGTCCGGTGCAGCGCTTTGTTATACGAATCCATTACCATCAACCAAACGTCTACTGCCGGCCTAAAGCGAACTTTGGTGCAGAAGGCAAGCGAGACTTTGTTGCGAAACGATCCCATTAAATCCTGTTGAAATATTAATAAAAGTTGTCTTTAGTCAATACCTTCGCCAATTTTGAAATAGCCTACCGGAGAGAGTCGCTAACCGATGGATAGCGGCTGGCGGAATTATATTAGTCCGGGAATCACTGGAAGGTATTTAATTCCCCTCCGGGTAATCTACCGTATACCTCGTTTGGGGTATACACTCCTGATAAATTGAACGCGATATCAAACTATTTGGCGAAGGTATTGTTACTAGAGTTGTTGTCATTTAACGATTTGGAGAGAAATCACCTCATTTTGGGGGTCGCGTAACTTGCGTTTCTCGACTGAGCCGTCTTCCGATCCGACGTTGAAATGCTCGAATAAGTTATTGCGCAACAACTCTACTGATAGGAATTTGCTTTTTGGACGCTGCGCGGTTCAATCCGTCAGTTAATAAACGTCCCTTGCCAACAACCATTGGCTGAACGACAAACTGGTATTCATCTAAATCGCCGCTTTAGGAGAACTGAAGCTTTTACTATAGAACCCAGACCGATCGAAGCAGCAAACGCGTCGCTTCCCGGCAGCGAGCATCGCGCAGGCATTGTCGATCCGACGCGCGCGAGTCTCTGCCCACTTGCCGGAGGTGATCCAGTGGATCCAATCTCGGCGCGCGATGGGCGTGATGTCAGACCACGTCGCCCTCGCTTTCGGGGGGGCGATTGGGACGCGTGGCTGAATACGCACCCACGCGACCGATCATGCGCCGCGAGACTCGGGTGAGCCGGAGAGGCGCTCTTTCATCCAATTGATCAATCCCCCGCGGAGCAAGAGCTGCACTTGCCGCGGCGACATGACGTGACGCACCTGGAACTGCCGCTGGCGCGTGACGTTCTCGACCACCAGCTCGCCCCCCTCTGTCAGCACGCGCCGCAGGTCGGTCAGGCGCAGTACATCGCCGGCCTGGATGCCGTCGCAGTCCGCAGGATCGACGAAGGTCAGCGGCAGTACGCCGAAGTTGATCAGGTTTTGCGCGTGGATCCGCGCAAAACCCTTGGCCAGGACCGCGCGCAGCCCGAGATACTGCGGGCCTAGTGCAGCGTGCTCGCGGCTCGAGCCTTGCCCGTAATTGCTCCCGCCCACCACAATGTGGCCCGGCACCTGCTTGGCTCGAGCGGCGTAGGTGGGATCGATCATGTCGAAGGAGAACTCGGCGATCCTGGGAATGTTGCTGCGGAACGGCAGCACACGCAAGCCTGGCGGCATGATCTCATCGGTAGAAACGTCGTCCGCCACCTTGAGCAGAACCGGCACTTCGATCTCATCTGGAAACTGCTCGAAGGTCGGCAGTGAAGCGATGTTCGGGCCCTTCACGAGGTCCACTTGCAGCGCCGCCTCAAGCGGCAACGGCGGCATGAACATCTCGCGGTTGATGATCGGGTTGTCGGGATCGGCGATGCGTGGGTAGGGGATGCCGAGCGTGCGCGGGTCGGTAATCACGCCGGTGAGCGCCGACGCCGTGGCCGTCTCCGGGCTGACCAGACACACCTTGTCCTCGCGCGTGCCGGAGCGGCCGGGGAAATTGCGCGGTACCGTGCGCAAAGAGAGTTCATTCGTGGCCGGTGCCTGGCCCATGCCGATGCAGCCGTTGCAGCCGGCCTGGTGTAGCCGCGCGCCGGCGTGCAGCAGGTGGGCGATGTGCCCATCGCGCACCAGCGTTTCGAGCTGCGCCCGGGACGTGGGGTTGATGTCGAACGACACGCGGTCGTTTACGCGCCGACCCTGCACCATCACCGCGGAAACGGCGAGGTCGCGGTAGCCCGGATTGGCCGACGAGCCGATGTACGCCTGGTAGATCCGCTCGCCCGCGACTTCGCTGACCGGGCGCACGTTCCCCGGGCTGGACGGCATGGCGATCAGCGGCACCAGGCTGGACAGATCTATCTCTTCGTACACGTCGTAGGTCGCGTCCGTATCCGCGACCAGCTCGACCCAGTCTTCTTCGCGCTGCCAGGCGCGCAGGAAGCGGCTCACCTCTTGATCGGAAGGGAAAACAGTGGTTGTCGCGCCCAGCTCGGCGCCCATGTTGGCGATCACGTGCCGATCCATCGCGCTCAGCGTGGCCAGCCCCGGACCGTAGTACTCGATGATCCGGCCCAGTCCGCCGTCCACGCCGTGGCGGCGCAGCATCTCGAGGATCACGTCCTTGGCGCTCACCCAGTCCGGCAGGCTGCCGGTGAGCTTCACGCCCCAGATCTGCGGCATGCGCGTGAAGAACGGCTCGCCCGCCATGGCCAGCGCCACTTCCAGCCCGCCGGCGCCGATGGCCAGCATGCCGATCGCGCCGCCGGCCGGCGTGTGGCTGTCGGAGCCGAGGAGCGTCTTGCCCGGCTTGCCGAAGTTCTCCTGGTGGCACGGATGGCTCACCCCGTTTCCAGGCCGCGAGTACCAGACCCCGAAGCGCTGGCAGGCGCTGCGCAGGAAGAGGTGGTCGTCGGGGTTCTTGTAGTCCTCCTGGATGATGTTGTGGTCAACGTACTGGACGCTCACCTCGGTCTTCACCCGGTCCAGGTCCATCGCCTCCAGCTCCAGCATCACCAGCGTGCCGGTGGCGTCCTGGGTGAGCGTCTGGTCGATGCGGATCCCGATCTCCTCGCCGGGCGTCATGTCACCGTGCATCAGATGCGCCTTGATCAGTTTCTGTGTGACGTTCATGCTCATGATCATACTCCCAAGTTCGATAAAGTTACGGTATCACACTAAGTTAATATCGTTGTATTTACTTGCACCAATATCCCGTATAGCGTTCCGACGCCAGCGCTCAACCCCATGGCCAGCGAACCCCAGAACATGACTCGCATTGCACCCACCGCCACACGCGCGCCGCCGCAACGGATCGGGGGGGGCGTCGGCGAATTCAGGTATGGTGCGGATGAAAGTGTCAGCCGCCGATATAAGACATCTCAACTTTCTTCTTCCGCGCAGTCTCTTCTGTGCGGATTTCCGAATAATTGTCTGTACGCTGGTTCCAGATCAAACCTATGGCAGCGGCGATTTCCATGTCGCTTTTGCCCGCACGCATGAGCGTGCGCAAATCATGGCCGGACTGCGCGAACAAACAGGTGTACAACTTGCCATCGGTCGAGATTCGGGCGCGCGTGCAGGTGGAACAAAAGGCTTGCGTCACGCTGGAGATGACGCCGATTTCTCCACTGCCATCCGCATAAGCCCAGCGGTTGGCGACTTCACCTGTGTAGTTGGGTTTCGCTTTGATAATTGGCATCTCGGCGTTGATCATGCGCACGATCTCGGCCGAGGGCACGACATCGTTCATACGCCAGCCATTGGTGGATCCCACGTCCATGAATTCGATGAAGCGTACGATGTGGCCGCTGCCCTTGAAGCGCCGCGCCATCGCAACGACGTCCTGATCGTTGACACCTTTCTTGACCACCATGTTGATCTTGATGGACGCAAAGCCCGCGTCGTGCGCAGCGTCGATGCCATTTAACACATCGGCCACCGGAAAATCCACGTCGTTCATGGCGCGGAATATAGCTTCATTGAGCGAATCGAGCGAGACAGTGACGCGCTTTAGGCCTGCGGCCTTGAGCGCCTGGGCTTTCTTGGCCAGTACCGAGCCGTTGGTGGTGAGGGCTATATCCAATGATTTGCCGTCATGCGTCTTGAGAGGGGTCAGCATCTCGATCAAAACCTCGAGGTTTTTACGCAGCAGGGGTTCGCCGCCGGTGAGGCGAATTTTCTCGACACCGTGTGCGACGAACAGGCGTGTCACGCGCGTAATTTCCTCGAAGCTCAAAAGTGCGGATTTTGGCAAAAAGCTGTAGTCCTTGCCAAATACTGCCTTGGGCATGCAGTAGGTGCAGCGAAAGTTGCAGCGATCCGTTACTGAAATGCGCAGGTCGCGCAAGAGTCGGCCGCGTGTATCCGCGAGCGTGCCGCCAGGGGCGGGCGTGTACGCCGAAATCACCGGTACGCGGCTAGCGGCAGCCTGGTCAACAATGGTAATTATCTTGGTAGTCATAGGGACCTCTTTGCATGGATTAACTGATTTTTTAGAATAACCTTTTTGGCTGCACTAAGCGCTGCAAATGTTTTTTGGTGTTGGAATCGCCTTGCGGTGCTGCGAGACCATAGCAATGAGACGCTATGGCAATGTCCAGCGTAATACCCGATCCCGTTTTCGTAAAGCTCGCGCAGGTAGCGCGTAGACAGTAAACGTTGCGTGCGGGCGATGTCCTGTCCACAGGATACGGTGGTCGACGTATTGGACGCTCACCTCAGTATTCACCCGGTCCAGGCCCATCGCCTCCAGCTCCAGCATCACCAGCGTGCCGGTGGCGTCCTGGGTGAGCGTCTGGTCGATGCGGATCCCGATCTCCTCGCCGGACTTCATGTCGCCCTGCATCAGATGCGACTGGATCAGCTTCTGCGTGATGTTCAAGCCCATAGTTCTTCTCCCAAGTGTAGTACTCCCCGGTTCGTGAAGCCCTGGACCGGAGCGACGTCGGACACGATGTTGCTCAGCAGGAAGTGCCACAGCAGAAGCGGCGGCACCAGGGCGACGGGAGCGGCCCGCTACTTCCCTCGCTTCTGGAGTTCCCGCTCCTACTCCTCCAGTGTCCGGCCTTCGGCAACCGGTGTTAGGCCGCCCCCCGCTGGCGCACGAAAGCCCTACCTGCCCCTTCGGCAGGCTCTTCACGCGACTCAGTGCGCGGCGAATTCTGCGAACACGACAAACTTATCAATGCTCTTTCTCGCCTGTGGGCAAGACACGCTGACTTTACGAGAGGCCTAACAATGATTATGCGGAATGATTCCGCATAATACCCTCATTTGGGGGTCGATTACGGAAAATTTTCCATATATTATGTGTATCGGTAGTGATATGCGGATAAATGTCCGTATATCACCCGTTTTGGGCAAAAAGAGCGTCCTATATGCGGAAAAATTCCCAGTATAGAACCGTGTGGTCCAAAACCGATAGACAGAGAATACCATACGCTTCCATTCCAGTCAACGAAGCGAAAATCAGGACTTAATGCCCCGGAAAGCTGCTCGAGCCAGTCTTTGATTTTTTGCTGTACGATGCGTCAGGTTTTGGAGCCGCCTACCACACAAACGGAACCGTCCCGGTTTCGTCCAGCTCGTAGCCCCACCGCTGCGTATAGACTCTGCCCGGCAGGAATTCGTCGCCGCGGGCGTCGAGCATCGCCTGCAAACGGGCGTCCAGACTCCGTTGCAGAGCTGCGTAGGGCCGTTTGCCCGCCAGATTCTGCAACTGATACGGGTCCGTTTCGTTGTCATAGAGCAGCCAGGGGCCGTCCAAGGAACGGGCGTATGTGTAGCACCGGGTGCGGATGCCCCGATAGGCTCGTCCACCATCCATCGAAGTGAACTGGCCGAAGGGGTGGATGCACTGAATCAGCGCCGCGCCGCCCGACGGGTCATCGCCCCCCTCTGACCCGTCCAGATAAGGCGCAAAGTCCAGCCCCTGCACACTTTCCGGGATGGGTAATTCGCATAGCGAGAGAAGGGTCGGCATCAGATCGACCGTATCCAGCAGCCCTGCGTTCTCTTTGCCCTCGCGTCCAAACTGGCCCGGATAGCGCAGCAGAAAAGGCACGCGGATGGACTCGTCCCAGGGGCGCTGCTTCTTCGCTTCGCCTTGCGAGCCGAGCATATCCCCGTGATCCGACGTGAAGATGAAGATCGTCTCCTCCGCAATGCCCTCCTCCTCCAGCGTTTGCAGCAGATCGCCCACGCAATCGTCCAGCGCGGTGCAGTGGGCGTAGTAGCCCGCCAGCCATTCACGCGCCTGGGCTGCCATCCCCTCCGGCACATTCGGGCGCAGTTGGATGTCGTCCGCATTGTAAAGCGCCCGGTAACGTTCTGGGGCTGTTTCGTAGGGCGCGTGGGGCGGTCCCCAGGAGAGGAAGAGAAAGAACGGCTTCTCTTTCGGGTGATTGCGGATGTATGACTGAGCGTCGGCGGTCTGGGCGATGGCGTCGTAGCCTTCCCACGTCAACTGCTCGTCAGAGTCGCCCGCGTAATACTTTGAGTCGTTGTAGGTATGGGTGCATTCCAGCACCTTCCAGTAGTCAAAACCCTTGCGGCGTTCGGGCGGAATGTAGGCGCTGCGCCCTTGCCCATCCACGTGCCATTTGCCGATATACGCTGTATCGTAGCCCCCATCGGCGAAGGCGTGGGCGATTGTCGTTTCGTCGTCGCTCAAGTGTACGTCGTTGAGAAAGACGCCGTGGCTCAAGGGATATTGGCCGGTGAGCAGGCAGGCCCGCGCCGGGCAGCAGACCGGAATCCCCGCTACTGCGTGGGTGAAGTTGATGCTCTCGGCGGCCAGCCGGTCGATGTGGGGCGTCTGCACTTGCGTGTTGCCCGCATAGCCCAGCGCGTCCGCCCGCCACTGGTCGGCCAGTACAAAGACGACATTTGGTTGTGGCATGTTTGGCTCCTTTTATGCGACTGCTGTCTCGATGTTACTGTAGCCATCTATTCTGCCACCCGTTCCGTTTTCCCGGCGAGCCAATCGTCCATCCGTGCCACCCGCTGCGGGAAAAGGCGGCTGCGGGCCAGAAAGCCCACGCCGTGTTGGGCCATGGGGTCCTGATCCGTGGGCTGGTAGCGCAAATCCACAGACCAGCGCACGTGATCCGAACGGTTGGGTGTGGACATATGCACGCAGCGGTCGTTGAAGAGCAGCGCGCCACCCGCGGGTACAGGCAGCATTACTGCGCGCTGGGTTTTGATGAATTCTTCGTTGACTTTCGTATAGCCCGTCCCGGTCAGGCTCTCCCGGTGGTGGGCGAAGAGTTGGGCCTTGTGGGTTCCGGGGATGACGTGCAGACAGCCGTTGACCTCATCCGCATCCACCAGCGCCACCCAGACGGTAATCACCGGATTGGCGTTGGCGTCGGGCCAGTAGGAACGGTCCTGATGCCAGGGGACCGCGCCCGCCGCCACCCGCGGCACTTTGGGCCGGGTGTTATAGACGGGATTGGCGAAGAGTTCCGGGCCGATCAGCGACTCCACCGCGTCCAGAATTTTGGGGTTCGCCATCAGATCGAAATAGCCGGGCAGCCGATCCCGCCAACTGCGCCCAAATTTGAGAAAGTGGGCGTCGGTCAGATCGGCAAAGAGTTCGGCCAGCCGGTATTGGAAGGAACTCCCAGCGCGGGCGTCTGTGACCAGACCGTTTGCCAGCAAATCCTGGGCGATCTGCTCCACTTTTGCGTTCATCTCCACTTTCACCGCCGCCAGATCGTTCGCGTTCAGCAGATCGGGCAGCAGCAGGTAGCCCTCGGCCTCATAAAACGCCACCTGTTCTGCGCTCAGCGAGCCTGTCATTACACCCATTCCTTCATCTCCTTTGGGCGATTCAAAATTGTTCATCTGCGCAACCTGTGGAGTGTTCTTCACACTGCCATCTTCCGGCCAAGCCATCTCATGCGCATAGATTGTTCATGCGCATAGATTGTGTCGCTATTACGTCTATCGCTTGCAAGCGTTTCTACGTCACTGGTATCTCCTCCTGGGGGGAATTCAATCGTAGAGAATCCACCCAGTGCGACTGGGCTATCAGAGGTGGGCCGCGCTCATGCGCAGGGTGTGCGCCGGGGCATCAGGCACATCTTGGGGTAGGTGGATGCGGATACCGGCATCTGTCTGCTCCCAATTGAGAGGTGCTTCCTGGCCCAACAGGTGGATCACGGAATCGGGCTGGGCAGTCAGCTTTTCAAGGGTTATCGAGCCTGCTGATGGGGTGTCCAGCAGGAAAGCGTAGACAGTTTCGCCTTTGGCTGTGAAGCGTACGTCGATTCCCTCGCTGATTTTTCCTTCCGCTGTCGCCCAGGGACGGCTCCCAAATATCCCTTCGCCGTTCACGACCAGCCACGCACCCAGCCCCAGCAGCCGCTCCTGCTGCATCGGCGGGAGCGTCCCATCAGCCATCGGCCCCACATTGAGCAGCAGATTGCCGTTTTTGCTCACAATGTCTACGAACGAACGCACCAACTCGGCCACGGAAAGATACTGCTCCGGCCCTTCCATCTGATTATAGCCGAAGGAGGCGCCCACGCCCCGGCACGCTTCCCATTTCTTGGGACGGATTTCCTTGTAGGTGGTATACTCCGGCGTCTCAAAATCCGCGTGAACGTCACTGACGATCCCCGTTTCGTCCATCCGAAACTCCTGGGTGAAGCGGTTGTTGACCAGCCCCTCCGGCACGGCGTTGTAATAGTCGGCAAAGAGTTGGTTGACGTTTGTGGCTTTGGGATAGGCAATGTCGTTCCACAGAATGGCAGGGCGATAGCGTTCGATCAGTTCCCGCCAGTGGGCATTCGCATAGTTGATGTAGTCGTCCGACTGGGGCACGCAGGCGCGCAGAGCGGCAATGTCCCGGATGACCGTATCGTTGAATGTCCAGTCCAGGCCACCGGAATAGTAAAGAGCCATCGTCATATCCCGCGCCCGTACTGCATCGGTCAGTTCACCCACCAGGTCTCGACCCGATTGATAACCGGGAATCGAGGGGTTGGGGTGTTCGCTGGGCCAGAGCAGAAAGCCGTCGTGGTGCTTTGTCGTCAGCACCACATAGCGTGCGCCTACCTGGGCAAAGAGATCAGCCCATTCGTCTGGTTTCCACTGCTGGGTCGCCTCTTTGAAAAGAGGGGCAAAGTCGGGGTAATCAAAATCCGCTCCGAAGGTAGCGTTGTGGTGCTGGCGGGTCGGACTTTCCGGGATGCGCAGGGTGTTGGAGTACCACTCGGCGTAGGGGTTGTTGGCGAACCATTTGGCCCATTCCCCGCTGGCGATGATCTCGCCCAGCTCACCGGAATTGGGTGCCCAGGCTGGGACGGAATAGAGACCCCAGTGGATGAAGATTCCCAACTTGGCGTCGTGAAACCAGTCTGGGACGGGATGTTGAGCGATGGATTCGGGGGTAGGAGCGTAAGGCATGGGAGTTCTTCCGTTGGGTGTGATGCGTGAGGTGTGCTACCTGCTGCGTGAGAACAGACAGCGATCTCACGCAGCAGGTAGCACTGTTTAAAACGTATCGTCCGGCGTCGTTGTGGGACACCAGCGGTGCGCGGACAGGTGATCCAGCGCGGCGGTGAGTGCTTCGGTTGTGCCGATGCGCCGCAAGGCATCCACCGCGTTGGCGCGCACGTAGCGGTTGTCGTCGCGCAGGGAGCGGGTCAGCGCTGGCACAGCTTCGGCTGCGTCCGGGCCGATACGCTGCAATGCCTGGGCGCTGGTGAACCGCACTTGCCCGTCTTCGTCGTACAGGCCCCGAATCAGCGCCGGGATTGTGGCGTCTGCCGGGGATTTGAGCAGGCCCAGCGCTTCGACGGCTGTGCGCCGCACTTCCACCGATGGGTCTGTCACCAATTTGGCAACCGCGCCGCTGCTCTCCATCACATCCCCGCCGATCTCGCCCAGGGCAAAGGCCGCGTACATCCGGGCCGTCTCGTTGGAATGGCCCAGCGCGTCCACCAGTTCGCCCAGCGCGGTCGGGCCAACGGCAGTCAGCCCATAGCCTGCGTTGCGGGCCGCGCTGGTGTCGTCGCTGGTCAGCGCGCCAGCCAGTGCGCCAATCGCCTTTCGCCCCTGAGAGGCCAGACGATAGGCCGCGTCCACGCCAGTCGGTTCGTAGTCTGAGCCGAGTTGGGCGGCCAGCTCGGCCACATTTTCTTCCACCGCGTCCCGATCCCGTGCGCCAGGCTGGCCCAGATGCCAGCGCCATTGGCTGCGCCACAGGCTCTCGTGAACGGTGGGGGGTGCGTCGCCGTTCATCGCTCGCCAGTCGGTAGATTTGTTGTTCCAGGCCGGCGCGGTGGGGGCTTCCATACGCGCAAACTGGAATTTCATCATTGCCCGGTTGCGCGTGGAGTTGTTGGCCCCGCCCCGATGCCAGAGGTCGTAGTGGATGAGAGCGAATGTGCCCTGGCCGCCCTGCATAAAGACGGGCTGTTCGGTCTCATCACCGGCTCGTTTCGCATAGTATTGCGTGCCAGGGAAGATGCCCGATGGCCCCATCTCCTCGTCCACCGCATGGGGATAGTAGAAGATCATCGCCCACCAGTTGTGGTGATTGCGCACTTTCTGGTAGCCCCAATAGCTGTCTTTGTGCCAACCCTGCACTTTGCGCCCCGGAGAAGTGTAGTGGCAGTGGCGGTGGGGGTGCATCACATAGCCGGGGCCGACCACACTGGTCAGCGCGCCCTGGATGATCGGACTCTGGAAAACGTCGTTGACTTCGGAGAGGCGGGGCAGAATGTTGTTGCCCCAGTTGCTCTCTTTGACCATCACATCGTCCAGCCGGGCGTTGAGATGGTCGTGAAATTCGGCGGAAAAGTCAGTTTTGAGGATCAGATAGCCGTGGGAAATGAACTGGCGCATCTGCTCATCGCTGAGTAGGTGATTTTGCAGGGACATTGGGGGTTTCCTTTTTTGGTGTTCTCGTTCCCACGCTCTGGCGTGGGGACGCAGCAGCGACGCTCTGCGTCGGGAGTGATGGATTGTCGATGCGCTGGCGGACGCGGAGCGTCCAGGTAAAGTTTCCACGCTGGAGCGTGGGAACAAGCGCTGTTATTCCAGCACAATAACAGTATCCGCCGCATCCAGCGGCGCGGTGGACAGGTCAATTACAAGCGCTGTTCCGTCCTGGGCCACAGGCAGTTGTGTACCGTCAGCCAGCAGCCGGGCGCTCTGGCCTGCTATGCCGTCTATCCGCAACGCGCCGTCCGCGGGCCAGTTGAAAATGTGAATATACACTTTTCCGTCCACGCGGGTGGTGCGGATGTCGCCGCGGCCCTGCACCGGGCCGGGTTTGCTGCCGTAGATCGACTCGCCATTGACGGCCAGCCAGCGGCCCATCGCTTCCAGCCGTTCAATGCTGGGCTGGGGAATCACACCCTCCGCGGTCGGCCCCACATTGAGCAGATAGTTGCCGCCTTTGCTCACAATATCCACCAGCTTTTGGATGAGGTCGGTGCTGCTCTTCCAGTTGTGGTCGTTGACTTTGAAGCCCCAGGTGTCGTTGATAGTGGCCGGGGTCTCCCAGTCCAGGTCGGTTAACTCGCCGGGGATGCGGTTGTCCCCCATCGACGCGTAGTCCCCTAACCCATTGCCCAGTCGTCCACAGACCAGACATTCGGGCTGGATGCTGTGGACGAGTTCCAGCAGGGATTCGCTCTGCTCCCGGCTGATGCCTTTGGGCGTGTCGAACCAAATAATAGCGATGGGGCCGTAGTTTGTGAGGAGCTCGGACACCTGGGGTTTGACGAAATTGTCCACGTAATCGGCAAATGCTTGGGAGCTGGGGGTAAAGTCCCAGTCGTTGCCATCACCGCCGGGGTGATGCCAGTCCTGGGTTTGGGAATAATAGAAGCCTAGCCGTATCCCCTGCTTCTTGCATTCGTCGGCCAACTCGGCCAGCACGTCCCGGCCAAAAGGGGAAGCATCCACAACCGAATAGTCGGTCTGGGCCGATTGGAAGAGGCAGAAGCCGTCGTGGTGCTTGGAGGTGATGACGATATATTTCATCCCCGCGGCTTTTGCCATGGCTACCCACGCCGCAGCGTCGAACTGCACCGGGTTGAACTCCCCGGCCAGCTTCTCGTACTCGGCCACGGGAATCTCGGCCCGCTGCATAATCCATTCCCCGATGCCGGGGATGGCCCGCTCCTTCCACAGGCCCGCGGGGATGGCGTAGAGTCCCCAATGAATAAAGAGACCGAACTTCTCCGCCCGCCACCAGTCCAGGCGCGGGTCTGTGCGGGCTTCGGGACGCTGGCCCCGATCCGGCTCCAGGACAGGGCGGTTCTTGGTAAAGTCATAGCCCCGACGCAGCAGGAGGGTGGCGACATCGGAGACGCTGGCGTTCTGTTCGGTTGCCATCTCGCGCAAAAATTCCGCCAATCGCTCCGGGATAGCGAATGTCAACTCTTCCATTGGATTCTCCTTGGGGGTGAAGAGTAGGGCGGACTGATAGTCTGCCCTACGGATTTAGCCTTTGATACCGGACAGGGCAATGCCCTGAACAAAGAGGCGTTGGCCGAAGAAAAAGACAACAAGCACCGGTAAGAGGACGATCAGCGATACGGCCATCATATAGTGCATATCGATATTGCCGTAGGAGCCTCGGAACATATTCAACCCCACCGCCAACACTTGCTCTTTGGTCGAGCGGATGTAAATGAGCGGGATGAGGAAATTATTCCAGTTGCCGATGAAAGAGAAGATGACGACGGTTGCCATGGCTGGTTTGGCCAGGGGCAGGATAATCTGCACCAGAATCCGCCAGGAAGAAGCCCCGTCAATGCGGGCAGCCTCGTCCAAATCGTGGGGGATGCTCATAAAGAATTGGCGCAGCAGAAAGATGAAGAAGGGCCAGCCGAACCAGGCCGGGATTGTCAACGGAACCCAGGAGATATTGAGCAGCCAGAGCACACCGCCGCTGGGCCAGAAGGGTTCTATCGCTTGGATTAGCTTTGTAAAGAGCACATACTGGGGAATGATTGTCACTTCCTGAGGCAGGAGCATCGTGCCCAGCACCATTGCAAAGAGAAAGTTTTTGCCAGGCGCACGCAGACGGGCAAAGCCATAGGCAGCCAGACAGCAGGAAAAGAGATTGCCCACCACATTGTTCAGGGTGATGATCAGCGAGTTGCGCAGGAAGAGATTAAAAGGCAGATAGGCAGCCCACCCTTCGGCAAAGTTGGTCCACTGGGGTGGATCGGGAATCCACTGAGGTGGGTAGACATAAATTTGGTTGGGCAGCTTCAGCGCGGTCGATAGCATCCAGACCAGCGGAGTCAGGAAGACGATAGCACCCGGCAGTAGCAGCATATATACGATTGCCGCGTTGATTTTTGTACGAGTGCTTTTGCGTTGCAGCCAGGGCGTCGTGCGTCGAATTTGGGTGGTGACGGGTGTGTCAGAAGTCAGTGTACTCATTTCTTATCGCTCTCCGCCTTCGTAATAGACCCAGCGCTTGCTGGCCCACAGTTGCACCAGCGTCAGTATCAGAATCATTGCAAAGAGAATCCAGGCCAGAGCCGAGGCATAACCCATTTTCAAATACTGAAAGGCGGCCTGATAGATGTAATAGACGATCATAAACGAGGATGTGCCTGGCCCGCCGCCTGTGCCGTCACGGGTGGTCATCACAATAATATCGGTCAAAATTTGGAAGGCGTTGATGATGGAAATGACAATCACAAAGAAAAGCACCGGGGAGAGCATCGGGAGCGTTACGTGGCGAAATTCACTCCACTTATTCGCCCCGTCGATCCGGGCCGCCTCGTATAGGCTTATCGGCACGCCCTGTAACCCGGCCAGAATGATAATCATATTGGCCCCGATCCCCCACGTACTTTTGAGAATCAGCGCGGCCTTAGACCAATTCTGACTGGCCAACCAGAGCGGCCCCTCAATGCCCACTTTGGAGAGGGCAAAGTTGATTAGCCCAACCTGGGGATTGAGCAGCCATATCCATAAGATCGAGATGGCTACACCGCTGGCGATGGAGGGCATGTAGTAGATGACCCGAAAGATTGTCGTTCCTGGTAGGTCCTGGTTGAGCAGAATCGCCACAAAGAGCGCGCCAAAAGTACCAAATGTTACAGCACCGAACGCGTAATAGAAGGTGTTCCAGATGGCAATCCAGAAAAGATCGTCTTCAAAAAGTAATTGCTTGAAGTTGAGAAACCCTACCCAGCGTACAGAAGTCAGCCCTGTCCAGTCGGTGAAGGCAAAGACGAGCGAAGCCACAATCGGGCCACCCGTGAACAGAATAAAGCCAATCAGCCAGGGCGTAATCGCCAGATAGAAGTCGATGCGCTCCTGCTGTTGCAATGTCAATGGCTTGCGCTGAAAGACAGCGGTGATTGTTTGGACCATTCGTGTACTCCTGCAACGGTGGGCCAGATCGACCCGGAAAAATGAAAGCCAGATGAGTTCAGGTAATCAAAAAAAGAACACGGATTTGCACAGATATGACGGATAAACACAGATACAATCAGCGGTCATCTGCGTCCCGTTCGAAAGCGTACCTGATTTGGAAAAGTTACGCAACCGGCGCAAAAGAGCAGGGATCGAAAAAGACTGCTCTTTTGCGCCGGTTGCGTCGCTATTCAATACGCAACACGGAATACGTTCTTATCCAGCCAAACGAGCCGTAGCTGCATCCAACACCGGCTGGCCTTCGGCCATAATCGCGTTGATGGCCGTCTCAACATCTGTCTCGCCAGAGCGCAGCAGACCAGCCTGGCGTCCGGTGATGTCACCCAACTCGGCAGCGGCCAGAGTTTGGTAGGGCCGACCCGTCAGCGCATATTCGTTCAGCGCGTCGATGAAGAACTCGGCGTGTTCGGGAGCCACAGCAGATGCCATCCACGCCCGGTAGCCGGACTCGCGTGCGGGGCTGCCACGACCCGTGTCGCCCCACATATAGATCATCCCCTCTTCCGAGAGGTATGCGCTCATGTATTCCCAGGCTGCATCCGGATGTTTTGTGTCCTTCGTAATGCCATAGCCAGAGCCAAAGGAACCAGTGCTGCGCTTCACCGGGCCAGCAGGCAAGGGTGCTACGTCCCAGGTGAAGGGGCAGAACTTCGTAAAAGTAGGCGCATTCCACGACGCTGCAGGGGTCATACCCACCCGACCGGAAATCCATGCGCCCTGTTCAAAGGCTTCGGACTCTGCAGGGGTCGGCGCGGATTTGTCAACGTGGATCATATCCATCCAGAACTGAATGGCCGTGCGGGCTTCTGCCGAATCAAGCAGCAGTTCTGTCTCTTCGTCGTTGAGCAGGGTGGCGCCCCAGCCGCTGATGCTCGGTCCATAGCCTGTGTTGCCAAAGTTCGGGTAGCTACCCGACCAACCCCACTGGGGTACATCGCCGTCAGTCTTCGTCAACTGGGCGGCCACTTCGCGCATTTTGTCGAATGTCCAACTTGCATCGGGATAGGCGATACCGGCTTCATCAAACATGTTTTTGTTGTAGCCCAAGATCAGTGGGCCGTGATCGTACGGGATCGCGTGTTGCACGCCGCGGAAGCGATAGAGGCTCAGGGATTCTTCCCAGATGCTGGCGACGTCGAACGCTTCGTCACTGGCGATGTAATCCTGGGTGGGGATGGTAATACCCTCGAAGGCCCAGGGGAAAGCCCGGCTGCCGTGGACATAAACGATGTCCGGCAGGGTGTTGGCCGCGGCCCAGGTAGGTACTACTTTTTGGTGATCGCCCCAGGTGTTGTTGGTCATCTCAACCGTCACACCGGGGTGGCTTTCGCTATACAGCCGGTCAAACTCGGCCTGATGGGGCTGGAAGGCAGCTTCCCAGGCGTGACCAGTGGTGAGGGTAATCATCTCGGCGGCGGGGGCAGCAGCCGGGGCTGCCGCTTCACCACCGGCGGGGGCGGCAGCCGGTGCGGCCGCGGGTGGGGCGCAGGCGGCCAGGGCTGCCATACCGGCTACACCGGCGGACCACTGCAAAAACTTACGTCGAGAAATGCGCTGTTCGTTCATTGTGTTTTCCTCTGCTGGAACTGTGGATGGGAAAAGGACTCCAAGAAGCACGTAGTGTCTGCATTGGTGGGGTGCGCCTTCCTTTCTGGCCTGTGTGGGCCGACAAGCGGGCTGCGGGACTGCCTTCTATTAAGATAGGCGTTGTCCGGCGGCGAGCCGCGGACAACTGTCTGGGAATATGCGTAGCAGGGAATCGGATTTTGACCTGCGCGCCTGACCGGTGTTGGTCGGGGCGTGTGCCTGGGCTGGGGAAGACCAGATGCTTTCGGTCAAGTCGATCAGTCAAGTCAAGCTGTATGACAACGTTATCATTTGTAGTGATGAATCAGATCGTAGACGAAAATGTGAGGCTTGTCAAATCAAAAAACCTATGGTAACGTTACCACCTAATTCCGACTTTGACTATATCCGAACCGCCGGAATTTGTCAACCACCAATTATTTCTGTTTTTGGAACCAAACGCTATGGCAAATATCCGGGACGTGGCCGCACTGGCCCAAGTTGCTCCGATTACAGTTTCCCGTGTGCTCAACAACCCGGATGCGGTCAGCCCGGACACCCGGGCCAGGGTGGAGGCGGCGATTGCGGAATTGGAGTACATTCCCAACCAGATTGCCCGCAGTCTGCGCTCCAACCGCACAAATACCCTGGCGCTGGTGCTGACAGACATCACTAATCCCTTTTGGACGACAGTGGCGCGCAGTGTGGAGGATGCGGCCAGCGCCGGTGGATTCAATGTGATTCTGTGCAATACGGACGAGAACGAGACAAAGCAGAACGAATATCTCTCCGTTCTTCTGCGCAAACGGGTGGACGGCTTTCTTTTTGTCCCGGCCCGCAGCGAGCCGGATGCTGTGCAATCCATCCTGCGCCAAAAGGTGCCGGTGGTCGTGCTGGACCGGCGCGTGCCTGGCGCCGAGGTGGATGTGGTGCGCAGCGACTCGGAAAGCGGAGCCTACGCACTGACCCGCCATCTCATCGTTCTGGGCCACCGGCACATAGCGATGCTCTCCGGCCCGCTGGTCGTTTCTTCTGCCCAGGAGCGGCTGGACGGTTATAAGCGGGCGCTGGTCGAAGCCGGTTTGCCTGTGGACGAGCGCTGGATTCGGGAAGGCGAATTTACCGTCGATAGCGGCTATGCGTTGGCGAGTCAATTGCTGGCTGAATCCGAAT
>Ga0335396_10003720_pt1 | contig 17236 bp, 14 predicted proteins | sample FRY02_FD_205743 | JGI IMG/M metagenome (GOLD analysis project Ga0335396, IMG submission 205743) | Freshwater microbial communities from Lake Fryxell liftoff mats and glacier meltwater in Antarctica - FRY-02 (spades assembly) (version 2) | ecosystem: Environmental > Aquatic > Freshwater > Ice >... | reverse complement strand
GACCTGAGACAGGTCGGATTACCGTATTCAGATCTGTCCCAGATCGACGACCTAAGATCGACAACTCTTTCGCTCATGACCGTGAAAGTGACGAATCCGGGTCCAGAAGCCAAAGAACTGGCGGTATGATGATCGCAAGAATGTTTGCACACGCGATTGGTAATACGGCCATCGGTACGTTGCGAAAATTCCCTGGCTGAGGATACGCAATGCACATCGCCGAAATCCCGCCAACGGCTCCAACAAGCAAGACAGTAAGTACCTTCTGCATCATGAAAGTGCAAACCACCTCTGAAGCTTCCTGATACAAAATTAAGACCACAGCAAACGGTATCGACACCATCACTCCGAAAAAGCAGATTGCGAACACAGCGATGTAAAATCCATTGCCGCTGATTGTAGGCGACAATCCTGCCATATTCGCAATGAAGACGCTTTCCATGTTGACTGAAGTTAATCCAACCGAAAGCAAGGCCGTGATAACGACGGCAATTCGTATCCGACTCGCAACTCGATCAGAATGCTTGTAGCACGAAAGGTGCCATGCAATGCCAGTTCCTGTCCAGATATGGAATTGGACGCTACTCTCCGTTCAGCAGATATACTGGATCTGTTCGCATTTTTTATTGCAAGGTTCTCTCGATGCTGCTACGAATCAATTGCGTGACTGTTGCCATATTTGTCTTTGTGGTGATGTTTTTGCATTCCAACGATGCGTCGGCCGCCGAGACCGTCGCCTCGTGTCAGGAAATGTTGCTCGCCGGTCGATATGAAGACTGTCTGAAAGCAACAACAGACGCAGTTGCCAACAAGAGCTACGGCGAAGAATGGCCGATTCTGAAAGCCGAAAGTGAGCTGGCTCTTGGGAAATATCCTGAAGCCCTGGAAACGGTCGCGGCTGGAATTGAACGATATTCCTGGAGCGTACGTCTGCGTTTGCTGCAGTACAAATCCGCGTTGGCGAATGGGAAACGTGATTTGGCAGCCGCCGCTCTGGTCGAAACTGAAAAACTGGTCAGTTCCGCTTCATGGAGATACACCGACGCTGATGATTTGGTCGCGTTAGGCGAGATTGCAATTGCATTGGGAGCTGACGCAAAGGCAGTGCAGGAAGGTTTCTTTGAACGGGCTCGCAAGAATTATCCGAATCGGCCCGATGGATTCCTCGCCGCAGGGCGACTGGCGCTGAAGAAAGGCGACGTGCCGTTTGCCGCCGAGTTGCTGACGGCAGCCGAAAAGACCATGCCGGACCAAGCGGACATCAACTTCCTGTTGTCAGAAGCGTATCGGACATCCGACGCTGAAAAGGCGACGGAGTTCCTGAAGAAGTCGCTGGAATTGAATTCCAACTTTGCTCCTGCCCTGTTGCGAATTACAGAACAGCAGATTGATCGAGAAGAATATGAACAGGCGGAAAAAACGATTCAGCAGTTGCTGACTGTGAATCCCAATCTCCCGGAAGCTCATAGTCTGCAGTCCGTGATCTGGCACCTTCGCAACGATGAGGCGGCTGCTGAAACGTCGCGTGCTGCGGCCTTGAAATTTTCGACGGCAAATCCGGAAGTCGATCATCTGATTGGTCGCAAGCTGTCGCAGAAGTATCGCTTTGCTGAAGGCGCGGCGTTTCAACGGAAGGCGCTCGAAGCTGATGTAGAATTTGTCGATGCGCGAATTCAGCTGGCTCAGGATCTGCTGCGGTTGGGGATTGAAGAAGAAGGCTGGCAGCAGGCCGAACAGGCGTACAAGGCTGATGGCTACAACACGACTTTGTTTAACTTGTTGAAGCTAAAAGATTCTCTGGGTCGATTCACGACGGTCAGCAGCGAACATTTTCAGGTTCGCATGGAAACAAATGAAGCCGCTGTGTACGGCCCGCGTGTACTGGCTTTGCTGGAACAGGCATGGACGGACCTCACCGCGCGATACGAATTCACGCCGGAAGTGCCGGTATATGTCGAAATCTATTCACGAGTCGATGACTTTGCCGTTCGTACGTTTGGCGTTCCGGACGTGGCTGGCTTTCTGGGTGTCTGTTTCGGAAAAGTTGTGACCGCGAACAGCCCTGCGACACGCAAAGAAAACCCTGGCAGTTGGGAATCTGTGTTATGGCACGAATTCTGTCACGTGATCACGTTACAGAAGACCAGCAACCGCATGCCGCGTTGGTTAAGCGAAGGAATTTCCGTCTTCGAAGAGCGCCGCACGGACACTCGTTGGGGGCAGCACATGACTCCTGATTTTCGCGACCGGATTCTGGCTGGCGACGTAACGCCGGTGGCTGAACTCAGCAGTGCGTTTTTGACGGCGAAGAGCGGCGAAGATCTGAACTTTGCGTATTACGAATCATCAATGCTGGTTGAACATCTAGTGACAGTTCATGGCCTGCCAGCCCTGAATGCTATTCTGAAAGATCTGAATGATGGCGTGCAAATCAATGATGCTCTGGATCGACATACGGACGGGCTGGACATCCTTGAAGAATCCTTTGCAAAGTTTTTGAACGAACAAGCGACCGCTTTTGCCGCCGGCGTTGAGTTCGCGCCGGAAGAATTGGCTGCGGCAAAGCCGACGGACATTGAAACAGTAAAAGCATTCATTGCCGACCATCCGCAGAATTTCTCGGCGATGCTTTTGTATGCATCAATGTTGATCAAGGCCGATCAATTTGACGAAGCAGAATCGCAGTTGAAGAAACTGATCGCGCTTGTGCCAATGGATGACCATACAAACGGGCCGCGTCGATTGCTCGCGGATATCTACAAGCAACGCGAACAAACCAAATTGGAGATGCAGACGCTGACGGAGCATCTGCAGTATTCCGCAGATGATCTCGAAGCTGCAATGCGACTGCAGGAACTTTGTGAACTTCAGAAGCAACCCGATCGCGTCGTGGAATTAGGGAAAACAATCTTTGCGATCGATCCATTCCAGCCGACTGCGTTAATTCGAACAGTCACGGCTGCGGAGACTGTTGGGCAAATAGACGTAGCGATCAGTGCATTGACGAGTTTATTGACATTACAGAAGGATGATGCCGCTCGTCTGCATTTTCGCATTGCTGCATTGCTGAAGGATACCGATAAAGAATCCGCGCGACGGCATATCTTGCTGGCGCTGGCACAGGCACCGCGCTATCGGGAAGCTCATAAACTGTTGCTGGAGCTTGTGAAGGAAGCTGAGCCTCAGCAGTCGAATGCTGAGGCCGTAAAACCTTCGGCGGGGACTGCGGCGGCAGATCCACCAGCCTCCAAGGAAATGCCAACAACAGAGCCGCAGAATTAGGCGTACGAGCCCATTCGCGTACCGGCCACGATTTGTGACTCAGCAATTCGCACTTTGAATCTCGTGTTTGCCTGATAGAATAATGAGGGGTCAATTATGCCGCTGAAAGATCATTTTCGTCCGCCAATCTGGACCAGGTCGTCGTGGGAAGGTTTTCACGGGATGTGGCCCGCCACGATGATTCAACGATTAGTGAAACATCTGCCGGAAGACTTTACGGCCGAACCCAGAGTCCACTTGGGGGCATTTTTTGAAATTGACGTCTGCGCCTATGAAGATGACGAACCTAAACGACTGTCTGCTTCGGACGATGCAGGCGGAGTTGCAACAGCCGTCTGGACTGCTCCTGCTCCTACCTCAATCTCGGAACTTGAACTGGCCGATCAGTACGAATACGAAGTCCTCGTGTACGATCAAAGCCGAGGCCGCCAGTTAGTGGCCGCCGTGGAAATTGTGAGCCCGGCCAACAAAGACAGACCCGAAAATCGTCGCGCCTTTGTTGCAAAGTGCGCTGCATTGCTGCAGAAGCGAGTGTGTGTGTCGATCGTCGATCTGGTGACAACTCGCCACTTCAATTTGTATGCAGAATTGATGGAGCTGGCTGGTCACGCAGATCCGGCTTTTGAACTGACAACTCCCAGTACGTACGCGGTGACATGCCGCGGTCTGAAAGTCGCCGATCGCTCGCGCTTCGAAGTTTGGGCGTATCCGCTGGTTGTTGGGAACCCCCTGCCCACGCTTCCGATCTGGATCGCTGACGATCTGTGTGTCCCGCTGGAACTGGAACTGAGCTACGATGACACCTGCAAAGTGTTACGGCTTCCCGAGTAAGAATTTAGATGTCGAATCGAACCCGTTCGTGGCAGCAGTTGACCACAAGATCACGACTGCAGACCCAAAGAATTGGGGCAGAAAAATGAATTCAGGGCGACGATTTACCAAAATAAGTTTTTATTTTTCTGCCCTCCATTTTTCTGCCTCTCATCACACCTGCTGCACCCCATGTTGGTGGCGTTCAACGAGAATTAAAAATCCAGAGTCTCGATACCAGATGGACTGGCATTCGTAATTAGGCAGCGTCAATAATGACTCAGACGATTTGTTTCTTTTGAAGTTCGGTAACGACGATCACATCGCGTTCGGTCGTCACAAATCGCTGGCGGCGGTTTAGATGAACATACAAACGTAAGGGCAGGAGAATGGAACACCGCAATTCAAAGATCGCTGCCGTAGTGATAGCAGTATTTGGAATGATGCTGATCACGGTCCAAACACGTAAAGCCGAAAATTCGCGGCCGGACAAAAGCAAATCGTCCGAAATCAAAAGAATTGAGGTCAGGGCCGATGTCGAAGTGCCACTGAAACTCGAAAGCAGTGCTGCCGACTTGTCCGTCCCTACCGCGTTGCCACCAAACACTGAGAGCATCGTTACGAACAGTATCGGAATGCAGTTGATACGGATTCCCGACGCAGAATTCTGGATGGGTTCGCCCATTGACGAATCTGGTCGCTATAACGATGAGCACAAGCACCGGGTTGAGATTACACCTCCGTTTTATATGGGAATTCACGAATTAACCATCGGCCAGTTTCGACAATTTGTAAACGCGACTCAATACAGAACCGCTGCTGAGAGCGACAGGAAGGGTGGATTTGGAGTTCGCTTGGACGCACGCCCCATTACGACAGGATATGACAGAGCCTTCAACTGGAAAACGACGGGATTTGCGCAGTCCGAAGATCATCCTGCGGCAAATCTCACATGGAATGATGCAAACGCGTTTGTGGACTGGCTGAGTCGTGAAGAGGCAATTCAATATCGACTTCCGACTGAAGCGGAATGGGAGTACGCATGCCGGGCTGGGTCCGAAACGGCCTTTCAGGAAGCGCACAATTCAAACGAAGTAACGAAGATAGGTAACGTCGCAGACCAGAGTTTCAAGGCCGCCGGAATCGTTGTTACTCGAGGGCAGGAATTTGTGAATACGGATGACGGTTATGTTTTCACAGCTCCCGTGGGAAGTTTTCAGCCGAACGCATTCGGTCTGTACGACATGACGGGAAATGTGTGTGAATGGTGCCATGACTGGTTCAACGAAAACTACTATCTAAACTCGCCACTCGCGGATCCAATGGGACCGGAAGATGGAAAACTACGAGTGTTTCGGGGCGGAGACTGGCAGTCATGGCCGCGGCATACACGTTGCGCAAGTCGAGCACGTTTCGAACCTGAATTTCGCGGTACGATTGGAGTGAGAATTGTTCGCGAAGAAGTCACTGCCATCGCAGAATCGAGTAACTCCGAGCCGATCCCTTCGGTCCCTCCAGCCAACGCTCAAAACTACACGAATTCTGTGGGCATGCAATTCACTCGCATTTCCTCAGGCGAGTTTGTGATGGGAACTTCCGTTCCTGGGAACCCCCAGCGGCCCAACGACGACAACATACAACATTCTGTCAAGCTCACCCGGCCATTCTATCTAGGAACCCATGAAGTCACTGTCGGGCAGTTTCGAAAATTCGTGACGGAGACAGGCTACCAGACGACTGCGGAGACGGATCAACAGGGTGGGAATGGATACGACAGCGAGCGAATGAGTCTGTATGACAAGAAATTCAACTGGATGAACACCGGATATCGCCAGACGGATCAGCACCCTGCTACGAATCTGACTCGACTGGATATCGATGAGTTTCTACGGTGGTTGGCTGACAAAGAATCGCAGCCATTTCGTTTGCCCACCGAGGCCGAATGGGAATTTGCATGTCGTGCGAATGGACCACTCGAGGCCCCGAAGAAGGGTGAGGCAAATGTCGCTGATCTTGCGTTCTTTGAGGGGCGCGTTCAGCTTCATACAACGGACGGCAACATGGCCAGCTTTAAGGATGGATATGTCTTTACAGCACCCGTTGGAAGCTTAAAGCCCAACGCCCTTGGTCTATTCGACATGACAGGAAACGTCTCTGAGTGGTGCGCCGACTGGTTCACTGGGAACTATCATTTACCGTCTTCACAAGTTGATCCGAGTGGGCCTGCAACAGGAACCGAACGAGTTGTTCGGGGCTGCAGCTGGAGGTCAGCACTGTCGTTGGTGCAGAGCATGCAGCGTTCTCATCAGGAACCCATGTTCCGTTCTTCAGCTCTGGGATTTCGCGTCGCTCTGACCGCACCTGGCGAATTGCAACATACGGACGGAGGCCATGGTGCAGATAGCGATCCGAAAGTCGCAATGGATAGTGATTTGATAAAAAAGCCGCAGTCCGATGGCACAACAACCGTGCCAGACCACGGTGAGATTCAGGAGAAGCCGGAAGGAAGCCTTGCCGAACCTGTAATCGTTCAACTGGACGAACCATACTCGCGATTCGTGGTCGGAGGAGACGGACGCTTCTTTATCTTTCACCAACCGGACGCTGACAAGCTTGTCGTTGTGGATATCGCGAGCGGAAGCGTGGTCCATGAACTGAAACCTGTTCTCGATGACATTCTTTTTACTGCTGGCGCAGACGCATTTTTTCTGGCGCGACCAAATCAGAGCACAATTGAAAGGTTTAGTTTCGAAACGTTCAGGCGAGAAAGGTTTACCAGTATGGCGGGAACGTCTCCTGCGTATGCACTGAAAATGGGGCCCAACGCAATTTCGCCTCTGTTTCTGTCATGCAAATCCGACGGCTACATTCTCGACAGCAAAACGCTGGAGCCAATTGCGGCCGCGACGATAGCGCGAGGAGATTATGGATTTGAGTTTCAGCTGGCAGCGGATGGGCAGACCGCAGTTGGAATCGTCATGGGACTTCACCCGATGCGATGGCAACGCATCGTTGTTGGCGGGCCGGAAAGTCAGCCATTCAGTTCTGATGCGGAGGGCGCGAAGCATTGGTCCGGGCCGACGGCTGACGGAAGCCTTATCCTGCTCCCGCATCGAGCGTTTGATCGCAATCTGCAGGAAGTTCCAATGGGCACGTTTGCGAAAGATCGCCTTGTGCCGACGGTTGATCCACGATTTTTCCTTGCCGTACGATTTGGGATTGGTCATGTTGAGTGTCAGATCTGCAATGTCGCCGATCGCAGATCTATTTATACGATTCGCGATTTCGAAGACATGATGCCCATAGGAGATACTAAACAACATAACGCCATCTCGAAACGACTGACAACGGACCCGGATGCTTCATTTCACTATTTTCCAAAGTTGAATTCATTCGTAACTCTTGGCTGGGACAAACAAACAGTTTCCATTTATCCAGTTGATCTTGAAAAAGCCCTGGAGAGAAAGGGTGCCCCTTATCTCTATGTAACGTTCATTCCTCCGCAGACGGCGGTGAGAGGATCAGAACTGTCACATCAGTTCAAGGTATTTTCGAATGACGACAACATTGCCTGGGAACTCGATTCTCCAGTGGAAGGACTATCACTTTCTCCACAGGGAGAACTGCATTGGAATGTTCCTATAGAGTTTTCAGAAAAGACGATCCCCTTCCTCGTGCGAGCTTCTTCGAAAGACAATGAGGTTTTTGTCCAGTTTGATGTGAACATCGAAGATCCGCCGGAACCGCCACCTGTTCCATCGAAGGAAATCGTTCATATGGACGAGGCACCGAAGAACCAGAGAGACAAGAGGCCCGTTATCGCAAAAGGCCAAAAATCGGATGTGGTCGTGATTTTGGCGGAGAATCTTCATTGGCCATTGTCAGCCGAAAACGCAAAGAACGTGGACTTGCCTGGACTTGAGTTTCTGACGCGAGAAGGAGTCACCTTTAGCAACGCATTTGTCGCGTCCACGGTTCCGACGGCTGCTCAAGCCACGGTACTTACCGGGCGCTGGCCGTGGCGTCTTGAAAGCGCAGCCAATTACATGGGAACGCTGCCACAATCTGCTCCGACATTCATCGAAGCTCTCCGAGATGCAGGTTATTACACCAGCTTCAAAGGTATTCGCTGGGCACCTGGTCGCGTCGATCCACCGAGTCGGAAACCGGTGGGTAATAAGGATATTACCCACAATGGTTTGTCGCCGCATCGGCAACAGGCGCACTGTTTCTGGCTGCCTGAATTCATTCCCGATCGCCTTAGAGCAAATGCGTCCGGTTCGCTGAGTGGCGAAAATATGGACGTTCCTAAACACCTCCCTAACGTCAAAATCGTTCGCGGTGATCTGGAAGCCTACCTTCAGGAAATCGCATTGTTTGACCGAGCGGTATCGACAACTCTATCCGCTTTGCGCAAGGCCGAAACTCTCGACAACACGATTATTATCGTCACGAGCTTGTATGGTGCGCCGCTGCCGCGTGGTCGAGGAAATCATTACGATTTCGGCACAAAGGTGCCTTTGATCTTGTATTGGCAGGATGTGGCCGAACCAGGTAAGGTCGTTGATGAGTTCGTCAGTCTTGTCGATATCGCACCGACGTTGTATGAAATTGCGGGGCTGGAAGTGCCACTTGAGATGGACGGCAATTCGTTGCTCCCGTTGCTTGGGGGCAGCGACAAGACCGATCGCTCTTTTGTCATCCACGGGCGTGAGCGATATATATGCCGGGACAGGAAGGACTTGACCTGGGAGGGTATCCTACTCGAGCCATTCGGACGAAGGACTTCCTCTATATTCACAATTTTGAGCCCACGCGTTTTCCAGCTGGAACGCGGGATGAATCGAAAGCCGCGATTCCGGGATCATGGCTCATCGACTGCATCGACACAGCCACAAAAACGTATATGAATGACAATCGGGATCTTGATCAGCAGCATCGACACCTCTTCGAACTTTCGTTCGGGAAACGCCCTGCTGAAGAGCTTTATGACCTGAAATCTGATCCGAAACAAATGACCAACGTCGCGTCGGATCCGTCATACTCGGAGCCGGTACAACATCTTCGTGAAAAACTCTTCACAAGATTAAAAGAGACCAATGACCCTCGTGTCACGAAAGAGGGACCAGATTTTGATGCGTTCAGTTACGACGGCTGGAAACCCAAATCGCCACAATTGAAGAACGACAAAGCAGAATAGCGTAGCATCCTGCGACTACTCAATTCTCGGCATACTGTTCCGGTCAAGACCTTGTGGCCAATCTTCTTCTGGTTTTTCAGCGTGATGAATTTAACGGTCGCGCCCGGATGCATGTTGCCGATGACAATTCCGTTGTCGAATCCGTCGTTACCAAACACAGCAAGTTCCAACTACTCTACTCGATCTGTGTATTGGCTTGAACTGATTGCGGCGAACCAGACAGTGTAATCTGCATCTCGCCTCTGTACAGAAGTCAGACGCCTGCTCACCTCACGGCAATCAATGACCGCGTCGCTGACCACTTTCGCGTTCATTCATGGTGGTTGAAAGCGAGATTTCACATTGGTGTCACCTAGAAGATGCCGACGCCAAACAGCTCCGGTCACAGCGGCCAACGCAATATAAAACCATCGTCCTGAATCTGCTGGAGCAGAATTCGGCACAGCACGAACAACTCCGGCAGGCAGATACGCTGCTGGGTATCATGAATCGACGCGCAGAATGAATCGAATCGCGGGTTGCCCGGGCGTTTCGCGGTCGTTCAGCCAATATCTGGTCCCGTCTTACAGCCTTGCTTTTTGCTGCTGTCGAATGAAGACTGTTCGCGGTTGAAGGCGACGATCGGGTGTGACAATTGCAATGGCGAGGAGTTCTGTAAATTGATGCGCTGTTAACGCCACTTGCTCGTCAGCGACGAGGTCGTGATTTGATCGCAACTGTGCGCTGGCGATCAGAAGTGCGCGGCCGCAAAGTAAGTCGGCGATGTCGGTGGGTGTGCAATCGTACTGCGGAAGATGCTGGACGATACTGACCGCTGGATTGATCGTTGTTTTTATTTTGTCGAGTGTTATTTCGTCGGCAGGAATGGCGTCGCTGGCTGCAAAACGTCCGATGTGGGTTCGTTCAAGTCGACTCATTAATCCACCGCAACCAAGGTCGTTGCCTAGATCGCGAGCTATAGAACGGATGTAGGTGCCAGAGCCGCAAATGATTTCCAGTTCCAGTCGAGGCCATTCGTAAGACAGCACTCGGATCGAATGAATTTCTACGTTCTTTGCTGTCAATTCAACCGATTCACCGCGTCGAGCGAGATCGTAAGCTCGCTGGCCATCAACATGCACAGCTGAGAAGATCGGCGGCACTTGCGAAACGATGCCGGTCATAGATTGAAGTCGCGCGTTGATTGTCTCTGCAGTTGGCAGATCGTCGGGTGCCGGATTTTGTTGTACCTGGCCAGTGCTGTCGTCAGTGTCGCTGGTTTGGCCCAGTATGAATTCGGCAACATATGTTTTCGCACCATCCTGCAGCATTGTCGTCAACCGCGTTGCAGGTCCGATGCCGATCAGTAAGACACCGGTCGCCATCGGATCCAGCGTGCCCGCGTGGCCACATTTTTCAGGACGAATCAGTCGCTGCACCTTGTTGACGACATCGCGCGAGGTGACTCCGGCCGGCTTGTAAACGTTGAGTACGCCAAAGAGCGGTTGCTCAGTCATGCAATGCCTTCCTGACTGCTTCCAGATCGACATTCCGGTCTTTCGGAAACGGCATTTCGGAGAGAAACCATTCTTCTGTGAAGCCTGCTTGTTCGCCGGGCTGAAGTCGTTCACGCGGGCCGATCGGTTCCAGTTCAATCATTGCGTTGTCGGGATACCAGATTGAGATCGTCAGCCCTGCAGCTTCGTTGTAGACGCGATCCGGATAAGTCTTAAAACGTTTTACGAACAGCAAGTTGTTTGGCGAAAGATATGCGATCTTGCCAGCGTAGCTGTCCATACCGAGTTTCGGTTTTCGCGGAGTTCCGACGATTTCCAGAAAACCGTCGCGAACGTGAATGTTTGGATCATCGGGAGCAAAGTTGATGAGCGATCCCTCTTCATACATGACATAGCTCTTTGGAAAGCGACTTGGTGACGTGAGGGGAATGAGGCAGATGCCTTTCCCAACGGCAAATGTGCGGCTCCAGTGACAATATTCGACAGGCTTTTGAGAAATGTTGTGGATTGTTTGTGTGCAACTGAGCTGTGTCGTTTTTGCATCAAGGACAAAATCGCGAACAAGGCGAACGCCGGTCGAAAGATCGTCAGGACTGGTTAATCTTGCGTGTCGGTCGGCGATAATTTCTGCGGTCCACGTTCCGTTCCAGAGGATCTGACGTGGCGGAATCATCAGCTCCGGGCCGATATCGAAGCGACCAGCGGAGGATTCAGGTCGATCGCCTGGCTTCCATTTCTTCTCCCCGTCAGACAAAAAAAGAGCGTTGTTGCCGTTGAGTGCATATTCAAGAACTCGCCCGCCAACTTCCGGGCAGAGCACGACGGTGACATTACCGTTTGTCAGGTGGACGGCTGTTTCATAACCCAGATACGGCGCGACTTTGATGCCGGTAAATTCTTCGCTGTACCCGGTGGCGGAAACGAGGGTGGCGATCAGTAATGTGTGGACCAATTTATGCATCAACGTCTCCAGTGAAGTAAAAGTGTCGGTGAGCGGTGTGGCGTCAGCCCGCCGGTACATGGCGATTGGGATCTCAGCATGTTCTGTGTCACAAGCTGCATCGTACCGGCAAGCTTACGCTTGCCGCTCGCCGTCGGATGGAAAGAAGAGTTTTCGAGCATTCAAAGTTGTTTGTTCGTCCATTGCTTCGAACGACAGTCCATGGACCGTCGCGAGACATTCGCAGGTATGCCGTACCCATGCCGGTTCGTTGCGTTTGCCTCGATTCGGATGCGGTGCCAGGTATGGCGCGTCGGTTTCAATCAGTAGTCGATCGATCGGCACTGTCGCGGCGACGGCTCGCATGTGATCGTTCTTCCGAAACGTCAACATGCCGGCGAACGACAAGTGCATTCCCATGGCGAGGCATTCACCAGCCATTTCGGCATTGCCGGAAAAAGCGTGCATCACACCGACGAACGGCCCGACTTCCGCCTGTGATCTCAGAACTTCCAGGACTTCAGCGTCTGCTTCGCGGCAATGCACGACGAAAGGTTTGTGGATGCGTCTCGATAGTTCAATGTGGCGGACGAAGTAGTCCTGTTGCACATCGATCGGCGTGTGGTCCCAATATTTATCGAGCCCCGTTTCACCAACAGCGACGACTGCCGGATGAGTCGCGAGCACTTCTATTTTTTCCCAGTCGCCGGGTTTTACCGCTTGCGCATAATTGGGATGAATTCCCACGATGGCGCGAACAGACTTGTAGCGATTGGCGAGTACGATTGCCGCCTCGCTGGATTCCAGCGTCGTGCCGACGGTCAGCATGCGTTCCACGCCAGCATCTGTGGCCCGCTGCAGGACGGCATCAATTTCCTGATGAAATGCTTCGGCATCCAGGTGACAATGAGTGTCAATCATCTCCGCGAGCTTTCTGCGTTTTTTCCACAGGTGCCTTGGAACCATCCTTGGGTTTAGAATCCGCGTTGGCTTTGTCGGTGTTCGCTTTTGGTGTCATCACGAGTAGCACCGGGGTGCCAACAGGAGGAATTTTTTCTGTCCATGCTTCGTAAGCCTGTCCGCCATCACTCGCCGAACTTTCTTCTCGAATATCCAGCAAGGCGTCGGAGAAGTTAGACGTACAGATCAAATGTCCGCCTTCCGCCTGATAAAATTCTTCGCCGGTCTCTTCGTCTTTGTACATGCTGCTGCCGACAAAGACGAATGACGCGGTCATTGGTCGCGACTTACCTTCTTCATAGAACTTTTCAATCGCTTTCTGGTATTCATTTTTTTTCGATTTAGTTAGCAAGTCCGTGCGTTCTTCGTCAGTCATCGGGCCATACCACAGGATCTCGTTGTTGAATTTATCCCAGCGAAGATTCTTGTAGGGAAATTGCAGGCCGATGGGTGGACCGGACAATGGAGCGGAATAGTAGCGATGCACATTGTGCCGAATCCATTCGTTGGCATCCGCGCGTTGCGTCAGGCCTTTGTCGTCGAGCCAGACCAATTGCATAGAAATCTCAGGGCCAGACGGTGCGACGAAATCGGGTGAAAACGATGCGGGCTTGCCAGGCTCCAGTCCCAATGCCAGCAGAGCTGCGTGAATCACGTAGGCTTTCGAGCGAATACGCAGAATCGTTTCGTGTTCTCTGTTACCCTCCGGCACCAGAAACATTTCCAGAATGCAGTCGCGACATGCGATCTCGGTTCGCAGGATGACGCGTTTGGATTTGACGTCAATCAAAACAGTGCTGGCGGGATTGAGCGGAGTCGTGCCTTCCAGTTCAAGCTGTAGCTTTTCCGGCAGTGGCGCAAGAGGCTTGGGCCCAGATCGATCTTCTGGTTCTGGTTTAGGCGGCTGTGGATTGTCCGAAGCTGGTTTTGTCTGTGCATGGATGATCGCAGCGAATTGCAGCACTGCAAGGATCGCAAGAATTCTTGTCGTCGTGGAAAGTTGCGGTCTCAATTGCGCCTCCGAAGGTGAGCCTAGATCACGGATCTGACAATTCAATCGCTCCACATTCTACTGTTTCTGCGACTTGGATCGAGTCGATGAAGACGGGGATCGACTTTTTATTGTCAGAGAATCTTTGGCAGTTTTACGCCCTGCGACTAAACGCCGTGAAGGATTTTTCGCCGAAGAAAGAGGCTGCTTGGCGTAGCCGAAGTCGTGAGACTTCGGAATCATTTCTTGGTAAATGCCTGAATTCTAACTAATCCGGCTACGAAAATCCTTCACGGCGTTGCCTGCGACTGTGTCACAATCCAAAGGCAAATTGCTCAATGATCGCCGGGTCTAAAAACAACAGCAATCCGGCGATCATGGTCCAGCCGAACAGTTGCAGATTCATGACAACCTCGAACACCAGATGCATGATGATTCCCGTCACAATAACGGTCGGTCGCAGTTCGTGAATCCAGATCAGAGTTCCCAAAGCGAGTTCTTCCAGGAGCGTGCCCCATGTCGCCATGCGAATGCAAAACGGGCGGAGCATCCAACGCGGCGGTCGATGGCGAAGATAGGTATCCACCCAAACCGGATACCATGCCGCCGTGCCGTTCCACCACATCGTGCCGCGCAGCTTCCACCACACCGTTCTGACATAGATGATCGAAATCAGACTCTGCATCAATCGCAGCGGCCAAGGATCGACGGCTGGAAATCCCACGATTCCCGAGATCGCCGCATCGACAGAAAACGCATCACCCGCTGAACTGAACATCGCCAGAAAACTCATCAGACGCAGCACCGTATCGCCGCTCGACAGGATGAACGTATTCCGATGATGAATGGAAGTCAGCGTCACAAACACGACAACGGCACTGATGCGAAACTGCCAGCCGATCAAAAAACAAACACACGCCAAGACATGCATCACCAGCAGTATGCGAAAGCCGCCCGTCGTAGATGGCAACAAATGCAGCAGACACAAGTGATTGCGACCTTGCTGCCGTTGCCACGCCGCGATGTTCCACATGGCGTTCGACCCGAACATATCGGTCACCAGTGGAAACAGGAGCACGGCATTCAGCAGCATCAGGCTACCGAACATCAGGCGAAACAACACCTGCGGAGCACAAGATTCCGGAGCATGAAAGAAAGTGAACCAGGCATCGGTGAATTGACTCCAGTGCATCACAATCTCAAACGAAACCGAGGAACAACGGCGAGCGGCATGCGTCAGCTTGCCGGTACAATGCGATTCATAGTAGCCATCACTCTCCGAGTGATGAATGCCATTTGCCGCGTTTGGCGGATTTCGTCACTCGGAGAGTGACGACTACTTTATCAACCCAAGTACCGGCGGGCTGACGCCACACCGCTCGCCAACGCTCACCTCAAACAAACTTTTCTTCGTGCATCACAAACGATTGCCACAATGAATCGTCGCTGCGGCAGATCCGCAGGCAGATCGAAGCACCAGAACCAGACCAGCATGGCAACGACGAATAATTCTGCCAACATCAACAAGACTTTCTCAAGGTGTTGCGCTGGCTTGATTCGCTTTGAATGTGTGACTAATTGGTATCAATCCCACGCCGCCGCGAAACTTTTTGTCCGGTATTGGAGTATACACACCGACACAACGGACGACACCAGTGGCCGATCCAGTAACAATCCGGCGAGCACCCCGAGTTGGGTATGTCACCGCAAATTCATCACCGGTTTTCAGGACAAGGACTCGATCTGGTTTGTAGTATCCGGGGGGGTGGACGCGTAAATCCCAGAAATCGACGAGCGCTTCGAATTCGACTTTGGAGTCACCGGCCGGGCGAATTTCACGCAAGAATCCTCCAGCCTCCCACGCAGCAAAATTTCCCTTGGGAGTTACGATGAGTCCCTTACATTCCGGAACTCCTTCAGGCGATTCAGATGATTGAGAAAGTACGACGTCACCTCGCGTTGCATCTTGGCCGGGTTTCATCTCAATAACATGCCGAAAACCGTCACCAACAAAGATAAGGTCGTTGATGTTATAAAAGTTCTCTACTCCAAACCCATGGCTACCAGCTTTGTGGCCGCCGCAGGCAATTCGAGCAGCGAACTCGTCGGCCTGAAGATCTGGCCTGAAAGCCGGCTTGGATCCAGGCAATCCCATCATCCATTCGGACGAACCGACCGCAGTCACAGTAACTCCGAACTTTCCGACACGGTATGTCTGCCATCCTTGAAGAATGCCAGAATCCGGCGGCAAAGGCCAGTCGGGATTGACAGCAAGTAGGCCGTCATCCGCCAATACACTGCAAACACTCAGTGTAACAATCGCTAAGGCACTGCAAAAGTGTAGACTAGTCTGCATATCGACTCCTCACCGGATCCAAAAGCCATATGTGTCCATCGCAAGCAATTCCCACGGAACCTGAATTTCTCCAAGCCCTCCACCCGGATTACTGCCCCATGGGTTATAGAGTGTCACGTTATTTCCCACGACGCCGATCACGGCATATGCATGGCTACCGACTAGCCCCGATTGAGTTGAGGGTCCACGTTTTGACTGCACGGTGATTAACTTCCCAGCGGTCAAATCAATGGTAAGTTGCCGTAATGAATAGTTGTTACTCCAAACATACGATCCACCAGTTCCGGTAAGTAGAGTCATCCCTTTTTCCAACGAACAACTACTGCCATTTGGAGTACCCCCTAGGTGATTGAAAATTGCTTGCTCGATAACCATGACCCAGATCTCTTTAAGACCCGTACTCGGATCAACGTCTCCAAACCTCGCTTGTGCTGCGTTAAAATTGTAAAATGGTCCGGCGATTGTCGTAACAGGATTTCCAAGAACGTCAAAATGCTTCACGCTAAATGTGCCATCAGCGTGAGGTGTAATCATTGATATGATTCGATCAGGATCTGCCGCAGCAACTGCTGCGAGCGCGGACAATAGTCCACAATCTCCAACGCCTCCCTGATTGACGTCATTGTAATGCACAAGGTGAGCATCAAGGGTTCCTTTCACAAATAGCTTGTAGCTGGCGGACCTAGGAGCATTATCGACGATAATGGTCGCGTGTGTGGTTGCCGCCCCACCTTCGTCGTCGGTGGCCGTGATGTCAAACCTGTAGACGCCAGCCACGACATCGGCTGTTTGGGTCAGATCGTTCCCTACAAACTCGAGTCCCGCCGGCAATCCGGACGCTGAATAGGTGACAGTATGTAAGGGATTCGGATCGTTCGCAATGTTCTGGAAAATGATTCCTCGATCATCCGTTTTGATACTCGCCACATACTCTGAAAAATTGAATTCTGGCAAATGTTCAATGTGGATGGTGATGAAAGCCACATCGCTCCCACCAAATGGATCTTCCACTTTCAGTGTGAAGCTGGTAAGCGTCCGGGGAAACCATTCTTGCCAGTGTCGGTAGTCTTGGGTCCGGTGTAATTCCGGACTCTGGACTTTTTCTGGCGAGGTGAGGTATGAGCGAGCGTGAGCAGGTATGGCGTGAGCGGATTGAATGGCAGCAGTGGTCGGGGCTGACGGTGGCCGAGTGTTGCGGAGA
>Ga0335396_10003716_pt1 | contig 17240 bp, 10 predicted proteins | sample FRY02_FD_205743 | JGI IMG/M metagenome (GOLD analysis project Ga0335396, IMG submission 205743) | Freshwater microbial communities from Lake Fryxell liftoff mats and glacier meltwater in Antarctica - FRY-02 (spades assembly) (version 2) | ecosystem: Environmental > Aquatic > Freshwater > Ice >... | reverse complement strand
TTCCTGTGGTGGATGCAGGCCAATATGCTGGAGCAAATGGCCATCAACTTTACCTTAGCAATCTTACTTTGGCCAACCACAACAGCAGCTTCGCCTGTGTGGTTTCGCAGGCTGGTTGTACTGATACTTCAAACGTCGTCCTGTTAAGTGTGATAGACAACGTTTCAGTAGCGGAGCAGCGAGAAAACCGGGTGCAGCTGTACCCCAATCCTGCCAAAGACCAGCTGACCTTGGTGTTAGGCGAAGGCCGGCTGGACTACAAGGTGCAGGTCTTCGATCTTTTGGGAAAGTTACAATTTGAAGCGACCTTACCCGGAGGAAAACACACTATTTCGTTGGCCGAATGGACAGCTGGCACTTATTTATTACGGGTAGGTGACCACAGCGTGCGCTTTGTAGTGTTGCCTTGATGCAGCGTAAGGGCAAAGGCCGCCTTTTTTCGTAATATTGCGCCATGTTCCAGCCCCGGCTTACCATTATCACCATCACTTTTAATGCCGGTAAGGTTTTGCAGCGCACCATGGATTCGGTGGCGGAACAGGATTATTCCTACCTCGATTATGTGTTGGTGGACGGGGCCTCGCACGACAATACCGTGGCCCTGATTGAAGCCCAGCGACAACAAATGTCGTTGCGCTTTGTAAGCGAGCCAGACAAAGGTTTATACGACGCCATGAATAAAGGCTTGGCCTTGGCTGAGGGCGAATATGTATTGTTTTTAAACGCTGGGGATACCTTGGCCAATGCCCATGTGGTGAGCGAAATGTTTGCTACCCGGCCTGGAGCTGATGTGTACTATGGTCACGCCATGGTGGTAAACCTCAACGGGCGTGAGCTCGGCTTGCGCCAGCCTTTGCCCCCGGCAAAACTGACTTGGAAGAGTCTGCAATGGGGCATGTCGGTATGCCACCAGGCCTTTGTGATTAAGCGCAGCTTGGCATTGCCCTACGATTTGCAATACCGCATTTGTGCCGACATTGACTGGATGATTCGCTGTTTAAAGCAGGCGCCCGACACCATCCATACGGGCGGTTTGGTTTGTCGCTTTTTGGCGGATGGACTTTCGAGTACGCACCGCAAAAAGGCTTGGCAAGAGCGTTATCGGGTGCTGGGCAAGCATTACGGTTGGTTTCAAAACCTGCTCAATCATTTGTACATCGTGTTGCGGTATCCTTTTAAATAGACGGCAGAAGGTCGCTGAGCGCTGCCGATGCGCACTGCTCAGTTGGCAGACCGCTCACTGTATCCGCTTTTCAGATAAATTTGATCCTAGCGCCTCCACATCCTGTTTCCGGCTATCGCCGTTCCTACGGCTTCACCAACGCCAGGGCCCCGCTTACAAATCACCTATCGCCCGAGCACTTTAAAATGCCAATACCCGCTCTATCTAAGCAGCGAACAACGCGGACGGTCCGACCTCCAAGCAGTGCAAGCAGCGTACCGCCCGACCTCTGAGCAGTGCAAGCAGCGCACCGCCCAACCTCCAAGCAGTGCAAGCAGCGCACCGTTCGACCTCTGAGCAGTGCGCGCAGCCAGCGGTCTGATGTCTGCCACAATTTCCTACCTTTGCAACAATGAAAGATAAAGCGCGGAAAAAGGAAATCCTCGACTACCACAGTCAAGGTCGCCCCGGGAAAATTGAAGTCATTCCCAGCAAACCCACCAATACACAGCGTGACCTGGCCATTGCCTATTCCCCAGGTGTGGCAGAACCCTGCCTTGAAATTGAAAAAAACGTTGATAACGTCTATAAATACACCGCCAAAGGAAACCTCGTAGCCGTAATTTCGAACGGAACCGCGGTTTTAGGATTGGGCGATATTGGTCCCGAAGCCAGCAAACCCGTTATGGAGGGCAAAGGGTTACTTTTTAAAATCTTTGCTGACATCGACGTATTCGACATTGAGCTCAACGTAAAAGACGTAGACCAATTTGTGGCCACCGTAAAAGCCATGGAACCCACTTTTGGCGGGGTCAACCTCGAAGATATCAAAGCACCGGAGTGTTTTGAAATTGAGCGCCGGCTCAAAGAAGAAATGAATATCCCGGTGATGCACGACGACCAGCACGGCACCGCCATCATTGCGAGTGCCGCCCTGTTAAACGCCGTGGAACTGGCGGAAAAAGAGCTCAAGAACGTCCGCATCGTCATCAATGGCGCCGGAGCCTCGGCCATCAGCTGTACCCGCTTGTTTGAAGCCTTGGGTGCGGATCGCAAAAACATCATCATGCTCGATTCAAAGGGTGTAATTCGTGCCGATCGCGAAAACTTAGAAGCCAACAAACGCTATTTCGCAACGGGAGTCGATTTACACACGCTCGAAGAAGCCATGGTGGGTGCCGATGTATTTATAGGGCTGAGCAAAGGCAATGTGGTGAATCAAGACATGATTCGCTCTATGGCCGCCAATCCGATTGTTTTTGCCCTCGCCAATCCCGATCCCGAAATACCGTACGACCTCGCAATTGCCGCCCGAGAAGACCTCATCATGGCCACTGGCCGCAGCGACCATCCTAACCAAGTAAACAACGTACTTGGCTTCCCATACATTTTCCGAGGCGCCCTCGATGTACGAGCCTCCCGCATCAATGAAGAGATGAAGTTGGCCGCTGTGAAAGCCCTTGCGGCACTCGCCAAAAGTCCAGTGCCCGAAGTGGTGAACCTCGTCTATGGCGAAAAAAATATCCAATTCGGCAAAAATTACATCATCCCCAAGCCTTTCGACCCACGTTTAATCTACACCGTATCACCAGCCGTAGCCAAAGCTGCCATGGATTCAGGCGTGGCCAAATTCCCGATCACCGATTGGGATGGCTATCACTTAGCGCTCAAAAAGCGGTTAGGTTTAGACGAAAAATTCATGAATCTGCTTACGCAAAAGGCCAAGCGCGACCCGAAAAAAGTGGTTTTTGCCAATGCCGACAGTTTCAAAGTGCTCAAAGCCGCTCACATCGTGCTTGAAGAAGGCATTGCCAAGCCTATTTTGCTCGGTGATATCAACATCATTCAAAAAATAGCAGATGAAAACGGTCTCGACATCAGTCAAATGCCGATGATCGACCCTTTCAAGCCAACACCTCGCTTCGAAGAATATGCCGAAGGGCTTTTCGAAAAACGCAAGCGCAAAGGCGTTACCCTGTATGATGCCCGCAAATTGCTCATGAACCGCAGTTATTATGGCTGCATGATGCTCGAAGCCGGTGAAGCTGATGCCTTTGTATCGGGCATAACCCGTAAATACACCCACGCCATGACCCCTGCCTTGCAGATAATAGGCGCTGAACCTGGTATTGGCCGCGTTTCGGGCATGTACATCATGCTCACCAAAAAAGGCCAGTTTTTCTTCTCCGACACCTCGGTAACCCCCAATCCAACAGTGGAAGACATTGTTGAAATCACCATTTCGACCGCTAATGCAGTAAAACGGCTGGGCCTAAAGCCCGTGGTGGCCCTGCTTAGCTACTCAAATTTTGGCTCCGTAGAAGGGGAGGTGCCTAAAAAAATGGCACAAGCCACCGCCATCCTTAAAGACCGCTACCCTGGTTTATTGGTAGATGGCGAGATGCAAGCCAATTTTGCCATGGACAACGAGATGCTGGCCGAAAACTTCCCCTTTAGTGAGCTGGTGGGACATCAAGTCAACACCTTTATATTCCCCGACTTGGCTTCCGCCAATATGTCGTACAAGATGCTGCAAAGTTTTGGTGCCGCCGAAGCCATTGGTCCGGTACTAATTGGTCTCAAAAAGCCTGTACATATCCTCCAACTGGGCAGCACTGTGCGTGAAATTGTAAACATGGTCACCATAGCCGTGGTAGATGCACAAACACGGGGGCAGAAAATCAAATGATCGCCTTCCTCAGCGGCCGCATCCTCTTCAAAAACCCCACTCAACTCATCATCGATGTGCAAGGCGTGGGCTATGAAGTTAACATTTCGCTTTACACCTATGGCCAACTCGGCGATTCGGAAGCTGTAAAACTACATACCTACCTCAGCGTGCGAGAAGACGCACAAGTGCTTTACGGCTTTATAAATAAGCTGGAGAAAGAGGTCTTTTTGCTTCTCCTCAGCGTGCAAGGCATTGGTCCGAACACCGCCCGCACCATACTCAGCTACGCCACTCCCGACGAACTGCAACGCGCCATTGCTAGCGGCAACGAAGCCGATATTAGGCGCATCAAAGGGGTGGGGCCCAAAACTGCCCAGCGTTTGATTTTAGAATTGCGCGATAAATTCAGCAAACTAGCAGGATTAGAAGACAGCGCGGTGCTAAGCGTCGGCAATAATATCAAAGAAGAGGCGTTAATGGCATTGGTTACGTTGGGGTTCCCGCGTCCACAGATGGAAAAAATACTAACTCAAATGGTACAACAAGCAGCAGGACCGCTTACCGTGGAAGAGCTCATTAAGAAGGCATTAAGAAGCGTGTAAAGTGAGATTATTGTGGGGATATGGCTTAATTATCAGGCCTAAAAGTCTGACTACCTTCAGGCTGCTATCTATTTTGATAGCAGCTTGTTGCGTTTTGGGACAGGGCGAAGCCCTCGGACAAGAGAATCCGGGTGGCGACAGCACTTCCGCGGGCTTGCCATATCCCATGCAAGACAGTCAGGACCCGCTCAACCGCGGCCGCAATCCACTGAATCTCAGCCGCCCAACCACCCAAATCGTTCAATACGACCCCATCACAGGCCGCTACATCCTGCGCGAGAAGGTGGGCGACATATTTATTGGAGAAGGCACACCCATGAGTTACGAGGAATACCTGCGCTGGGAACGAGAAAAAAACAAAAAGGCCTACTGGCGGGAGCGCACGGGCGGACAAGCCTCTGGTAACATTGAGCGCGAAGGCATTATTCCCAAAATTTACGTAGGGCCCAAGGTATTTGATAAAATTTTCGGCGGTAGTTTTGTCGACATTCGACCACAGGGTTCAGCCGAATTGCGTTTTGCAGGTAACTCCAACTACATCGACAACCCCAACCTCACCGTACAGCAGCGGCGTATTGGCAATTTCGACTTCGATATGAACATCCAAATGACCGTGCAAGGCGCCATTGGAGAAAAGTTAAAGTTCACCGCCAGTCAGAACACCCAAGCTGTTTTCAACTTCGAAAACCAAATGAAGCTGGAATACACAGGTTTTGAAGATGAAATCATCAAAAAAATCGAAGTCGGTAACGTAAACCTGCCTTTGCGCTCTGCCCTCATCCAAGGCAGCCAAAGTTTGTTTGGTATCAAAGCCGAAATGCAGTTTGGGCGTTTGCGGGTAACCACTGTGATGTCGCAGCAACGCGGGCAAACCCAATCGGTAGCCGTGCAAGGCGGCGCCCAAACCACCCGCTTCGACATCCCTGTAGACCAATACGACGCCAACCGCCACTTCTTCTTGGCCCAGCGCTTCCGTGACCAATACAATGGCGCCATGGCCACCTTGCCAGTGATTCGCTCCAATATCGTAATTACCCGGGTAGAAGTATGGGTAACCAATCGCAACCAAATCAGCGCCGACGTGCGCGACGTTGTAGGTTTTATGGACCTCGGCGAAACCAATCCCCACAACAGCAACCTGCAATCGAACGGCGGAGTCCCTTTTCCCCGCAACGACGCCAACAACCTTTACAGCAACCTTGTAGACCCTGCCAACGCCGGTGCCCGCCTTTCTAACTCGCTTTTAGATGTGCTAGAAGGGACTTTTCCCTTCTCCAACCTCCGCAATGCGGCCGATTATGAGATTACATTCGCTCGCAAACTCGAGCAAAACCAATATACCTTCCACCCACTTTTAGGTTATGTGTCGCTGAATGCGGCCCTCAACAACGATGAGGTGCTCGCGGTGGCCTTTGAATACACCGTAAACGGCGTATTGTACCGGGTGGGTGAATTTTCACAAGAAGTGCCTTCGCAGCAAGAAGCGCCTTCAGTCCTGTTCCTCAAGCTCCTAAAAGGCACCACCATCCGTACCGATTTGCCGATTTGGGATTTGATGATGAAAAACGTTTATTCTCTGAATGCCTTTCAGTTGAGTCAGCAAGACTTCATCCTCAACGTGGTATACAACGATGTGCTCACGGGCAACAAAAACTTTATACCTGAAGGCAGTTTGGCAGGCAAGCAGCTCATTCAAGTACTGGGGGTAGACCGGCTGAACACCCAACTCGAGCCACAACCCGACGGTATTTTCGACTTCGTGCCCAACATCACCATTGACATGCAACGTGGTCGCGTCATTTTCCCTACCATCGAGCCTTTTGGGCAGGATTTGAATGCAGCCTTTGAAGCCGCGGGACCAACGACCGACGCCATCAAACGCAAATACGTCTTCCGGCCCCTCTATGACAGTACCAAAGCTTGGGCACAGCAATTCCCTGAGCTCAACCGCTTCCGGCTCGTAGGCCAGTACCAGTCGGCCTCAGGCTCCGAAATCAACCTCGGCGCCATGAACATTCCGCCCAACTCGGTGCAAGTAACAGCCGGTACGCGGCAGCTCACCGAAGGCACCGACTTTACGGTAGACTATACCCTGGGTCGGGTGAAAATCATCAACCCTAGCCTACTGAGCTCCGGCGAACAAATCAACGTACAATTCGAAAACAACCCGTTGTTTCAAGCCACGGCCAGAACTTTGTCGGCCACCCGCTTCGACTACCGCCTCAACCGCGATGTAAACCTTGGCGCCACGCTCTTGCACCTCAACGAGCGCCCAATTACGCCCAAGGTTACCCAAGGCGACGAGCCCATTCGCAACACCATGATTGGTTTGGACATGAGCGCTCAAAAAGAAAGCAAATTCATCACCCGCTTGGTGGATAAACTGCCTTTTTTAAGCACCAAAGAAATTTCATCGGTGCAAATGACGGGAGAATACGCCCGCTTGCTCCCCGGCAATGCCCGTGCCATTGGCGAAGGCGGCGGCATCTCCTACATCGACGATTTTGAAGCGGCAGAGAGTAATTTCGACCTCAAAAGCTTCTCCCAGTGGCAAATTGCGAGCGCGCCGACTGTTTTTCAAGAAGCCAGTTTACGCAACGATCTCGCCTACGGCTTCAACCGCGCCAAGCTTAATTGGTACAACATCGACCCGCTCTTTTTCCGCAATGCCCCCATCACGCCACCGCATTTGCGCGACAATTTAGAAGCGAAGTCGAACCATTACACCCGCGAGGTATTGTCAATGGAAGTATTTCCAAACAGACAGCTTGCGAACAACCAGCCAGAAACCATGCCCACCTTTGATTTGGCGTACTACCCAAATCAAAAAGGGCCTTACAACTTTGATGCCCTACCCAGCGCTTACTCCGCCGGGATGGCTGCAGATGGCGTACTCAACGATCCACGTTCGCGTTGGGGTGGGGTGCAGCGCAAAATCGAAACCAATGACTTTGAAGCGGCCAACATCGAATTCATCGAGTTTTGGATGCTCGACCCTTTCATTTACAAGCCTAATCACACGGGTGGCGACATGTTTATTAACCTCGGCAATGTATCGGAGGACATCCTCAAAGACGGGCGGCGCTCCTTTGAAAACGGCTTGCCTCGGCCAGATGGAAGCGGCCAAGTAGACACCACTACCTGGGGCATTGTACCGCGGCTGATTCCACTGGTGAATGCTTTCGACAACGACCCTACCTCAAGAGAAACACAAGACGTAGGACTAGATGGTTTGGGTGACGACAACGAGGCTCTGTTTTTTGCGGCCTATTTGCAACAGCTTGAGCAAGCTTTTGGCGCGGGTTCAGCCGTTTATCAGCGGGCGTTGCTCGATCCGGCCAGCGACAACTACCACCACTACCGCGGCAGCGATTTTGATGACATTGAACTAAACATTTTACAAAGATATAAGTTGTTCAACGGTCTCGAAGGCAATTCACCCACCGATCAGCAGTCGCCGGAGCCCTACCCCACCTCTGCCACCAACTTACCGAACACCGAAGACATCAATTTCGACAACACCCTTACCCAGGCCGAGGACTATTTCGAATACCGCATCAGTCTGCGTCCCGTTGACATGGTCATTGGCCGGAATTACATCAACGACATCTTCAATTCTACGGTTCAGCTGCGCAATCAAACCAGCGCTGAAGTCAAGTGGTACCAGTTTCGGGTGCCAATTCAGAGTCCCGACCGCCGTGTTGGCAACGTGCTCGACTACAAATCGATCCGTTTTATCCGCATGTACATGACGGGGTTCGACGACAGCATTGTGTGCCGCTTTGCGAGTCTGCAGCTCGTGCGTACCGACTGGCGCCGATACCTCAACGATTTGCAGACGCCGGGTGAGTATGTGCCCGTAGACCGCGACCAGAGCACCCTCTTTTTATTATCGACTGTAAACATTGAAGAAAACGGCAACCGCCAGCCCATTCCCTATGTGGTGCCTCCCGGCATTGAGCGGGTAACGAACGTTTTCACGACCAACTTCCAGCAGCTCAACGAGCAGGCTTTGCAGCTGCGCTTCTGTAATTTGCGGGATGGTGATGCTCGCGCAGCCTTCAAAAACACGCGTTTCGACATCCGTGCTTACAAACGCATTGAGATGTTCATCCACGCCGAAAGTGGTGAAAACAGCGAAATGCGCAATGGTGATGTCACCGCCTTCATGCGTTTAGGTAACGACTACGTTCAAAACTATTACGAATACGAACAGCCGCTCATTCTCACGCTCGCAGGTGTGCTAGACCCGGCGCTCATTTGGCCGGTGGAAAACAGTATTAACGTAACCTTTGCCGAGCTCAACAAAGCCAAACAAATGCGAAACGATGCAGCTTGGCCCTTGAATTTACCTTTTACAGTCAATTTAGCCAACGGTCACCGCATCACCATCCTCGGTAACCCCAATTTGAGCAACATCCAAACCATCATGCTCGGCGTGCGCAATCCCCAATCCGCACCTGGCCGCAGCGACGATGGGCTAGACAAATGTGGTGAAATTTGGTTCAACGAGTTACGCCTCACCGAATTCGACAACCGAGATGGCTGGGCAGCCACCGGCATGGTAAACATGCGTTTGGCCGATTTTGGCACCGTAAACATTACCGGTTTGCGTAAAACCGTTGGCTTTGGTGGGGTAGAAACCAAAGTAAGCGACCGCTCGCGTGAAGACCTTTTCCAGTACGACATTGCCTCTAGCTTCGAACTCGGCAAGTTTTTCCCTGAAAGATTTGGCTTGCGGATCCCGATGTATTTTGGTTTTGGGGAAGGCTTCAGCAGACCAGAGTTTAATCCCATAGACGGTGACATCCTCCTCTCTACCCTCTTAGAAGGAGTGGAAGACCCTGCTGCCCGCGACTCCGTGGTGCGTGCGGCCGAAACCTACACCTTGCGGCGGGCCGTCAACTTCACCAACGTCCAAAAAATGCGTACGAGCAAGAAAAAGCCCATGCCTTGGGACATCTCGAACTTAAACGTAACACTTTCCTACTCTGAAAACTACAACCGCAACCCCTTCATTGCGTACAATTCCATGAAGACCTACCGCGGAAGTTTGGGCTATAACTTCAGTCACCAGCCCAAAAACGTTCGGCCCTTCGCCAAAATAGGCGCCTTTAAAGGCAAGGGTAACACCTGGATCCGCGATTTTAACTTCTTCTATCTGCCCCAGAGTGTAAGTGTGCGCACCGATCTAGACCGTTTGTACCAAACCACACAACTGCGCAACAATGCTGAAGGCGGCGCGGGCATCGAACCAACCTTCAATAAAAACTTCACCTTCAATCGCTTTTACAACATGCGCTACGACCTCACGCGTTCGTTGAAGCTAGAGTTTGACGCAACCATGGCCACCCGGGTAGATGAACCATTTGGCGGTATTGACACCGAAGACAAACGCGACACCGTCCTACAAAACTTGAAAAATTTGGGAAGGCCCACACGTTACAATCAAAGTGCCAACATCAATTATCAATTGCCCTTTAACAAGTTCCGTAGCCTAGACTGGATCAACAGTTCGTACCAATACCAAACTACTTTTGAGTGGACGGCCGCACCTTTGGCTGCTGACAGTTTGGGCAACATAATCCAAAATTCACAAACACACCGGGCCAATGCCAATCTCAACTTCACCAATTTGTACTATAAGTCCAAAATCTTGAAGAAAATTGCCAATGACCAGCCTTTGCGCGACGTGCCAAAGAAAAAAACCGAGGAGCAAATCAAAACCGAGAAGAAAAAAGACCAATTCGGCGACGATACCGACCAATCTGACGTAGTTAAACAAGCCAAGGGAGTGGACGACAAACCCGATTACACCTGGAACATTCCACGGCATTTGGTAAAAATGTTGATGATGGTGAAAAATGCCTCGGCCAATTACAGCGTAACGCAAGGTACTATTTTGCCAGGCTTCAACCAGAATCCACAATTCTTCGGTAATAATTTTGACAGCGATGCGCCAGGTTTGCCGTTTGTATTTGGCAGTCAGGCCGACTTGCGCCCCACCATCATTGACCGTGGCTGGTTGGTAAACGACACCAATTTGAATGCGCTTTACATGAGTACCCGCAACATCAATTTGCAGGGGCAGGCGACCATTGAACCAATCAAAGATTTCCGAATCATCCTCAGCATTGTAAAAACAGAGAACTTTCGTTACCAGGAAAACTTTCGTTCTGACGGCTTTGGTAACCCCTTGCAGTTCAATGGTCTCGAATCGGGCGACTACAGTGTATCGGTTATCACCTGGAGAACGGCTTTTGAGCGTATCGAAACCGATCCAAAAGCTGGCAACTACCTCGAATCGGGGGCTTTCCGGCAGTTAGAAGCCAATCGACTCACCATTGCAGAGCGTTTGGCTGAGCTCAACCCCAATTCTATAGGGCGCGGGGAGGTAGATTCCTTGTTCCCTGATGGCTATGGCCGTCGCTCCCTTGATGTTTTGGTGCCTTCCTTCTTAGCAGCCTATACTGGTCAGGACCCCGCGCTCATGGACCTGGGCATCTTCCCACGCATCCCGATGCCCAACTGGCGCATTACCTACAATGGTTTAACACGCATGGCTTGGGCCAAAAACATCTTCCAAAGCTTGACTTTTAACCACAGTTACCGTTCGGTGTATTCGGTAGGCAATTTTACTACCAACCTCATCTATCAAGAAACCAACGGCTTTGTGTCGAGTCGCGATACGGTGATTACCAACGACTTTCACCCGAAATACCAGATCACACAAATCACCATTTCGGAGCAGCTGGCGCCTTTGATAGGAATAGATGCCACTTTGCGTAACAACATCACCGCGCGGCTGGAGTACAAGCAGATGCGCACACTAACGCTAACGCTCCTCAACAACCGCATGAACGAAATGCGCACCAATGAAATCACCATGGGCATTGGCTACCGCATTACTGCCGACAAGCTGCCGTTTTTATTTAACGGGGTGCAGGGCAACGCTAAAAATGATTTAAATGTGCGTTTCGACCTCAACATCCGCGAAAACACCAATATATTGCGCGATTTAGATGGGGCAGAAGCCCAGCCATCAGGCGGTGGTCGCAATGTGAGCATCAAGCCTAGTGCCGATTACGTGCTCAACGACCGCGTGAACCTGCGCTTTTTCTTCGATTACGTGTTGAATACGCCCTTTATCTCTACCACCTTCCCCAACCGCCAAACCAGCGGCGGCTTGATTGTGCGCTTTACGATCGCGAACTAAGGTTGACGTAAGTATGTCGACCCGTCATTTCGACAAGCTCAATCACCGGTCGGTCCTGTGCTCAATTTCCATGCTTCAGCTTGATCTCTTGCTTTGCTTTTTGTAATTGGAGAATCAAGCTGGATTTATTTAAAAAAAATGGGGTATGTGGGCTTCGCTATGAACAAATCTGTACGCACGCGTACACCCAAAAATCATTTTTGCACCTCCAGCGCCTGTACAGGGAAAAATTCGAAAACCTCAAATACAACCAGCAAACGGCATACCACCACGCAAAAAAAATGACCCAATAGCGGTACAGCTCGCATTGGTCTGGCTCCGCAATAACCTTTGCTGCGCCTTGGCTACCTCCTTATAAGTGTCCTCCTGGCAGTATTCACGCTTTCGTGGATGAGCAGCTTTTTCTGGGTCTGCAAAGCAGCCTTTTTGGAAGCGGGTTCTAAAGCCGATCTTAAGCCTTCTCCTGCAACTCCAACCACAGCAAATCCTTCAGCTGCATCAAGTTGTAGTTCGTAATGCTCGAGATAAAAATCGTAGGAATGTCTAAGGGTAGTTCCAAACGCAGCTCGCCCATCAGCTCTTCGTCGAGCAAATCACTCTTGGTGACTGCCAATACCCGGCGTTTGTGCATCAACTCAGGGTTGTACATCGCCAATTCGTTCTCCAAAATAGCATATTCAGCCCGCAGGTCTTTAGCGTCGGCAGGAATCATGAACAACAACAAGCTATTCCGTTCAATGTGTCTCAAAAAACGATGTCCCAAGCCCCTGCCCTCATGCGCACCTTCGATGATACCTGGAATATCCGCCATCACAAACGACCGGTAATCGCGGTAAGGTACAATGCCGAGATTCGGCACCAAGGTAGTAAAGGGATAATCGGCAATCTCCGGCTTAGCTGCCGTGATACTGGCCAGCAAAGTACTCTTACCAGCATTCGGAAAGCCTACCAAACCCACGTCAGCTAGCAGTTTGAGCTCTAGGATGTTCCAAATCTCTTTTCCCGACTCGCCGGGCTGGGCGTAGCGGGGGGTTTGGTTGGTAGGGCTTTTGTAATGGTGGTTGCCCTGTCCGCCGCGGCCGGCTGGGGTAAGCACAATTTCTTGCCCATCCTCCGTGATCTCGCAAATCTGCTCACCCGTTTCGGCATCTCGTGCCACGGTGCCGATGGGCACTTCGAGGTACTCATCTGGGCCATTGGCCCCAGATTTTAAACCTGAACTGCCGGCTATGCCATTTTGCGCAATGATGTGCTTGCGGTATTTTAAGTGCAACAGCGTCCACAGCTGGGAGTTACCCCGCAAAATAATGTGACCGCCGCGACCGCCGTCGCCGCCATCAGGTCCACCTTTGGCTGTGTGTTTATCACGATGCAAATGCACCGAACCTGCGCCACCCGCACCCGAGCGGCAACAGATTTTTACGTAATCAACAAAATTGCTTTCAGCCAAAATGGGGTATTTATGCTTCTATTTCTGTGCACAGAGCAGCGAAAATGCTGTCGATGGCACCAATGCCTTCTATTTCACGCAGCTTACCTTGCTCGCCATAATAGCCAGCCACTGCTGCGGTTTTGTTTTCGTATTCGTGTATCCGCTTGTGGATGATGCTTTCGTCTTGGTCATCGGGGCGGCCTGAATTTTTACCTCGCAGCAACAGCCGCTTGGTGAGTTCCTCTTCGGTTACGCGCAGCGACAGCATGCAGCTGATGGCTTGTTTATGTCCCGCTAACAACGCATCGAGTGCTTCTGCCTGCGCAATGGTGCGCGGAAAACCATCGAAAATAAAGCCTGCCGCCGTTTTATTGGCGTTCAGCTTGCTGTCGATCATGCCAATCACCACCGCATCGGGCACCAACAAACCTTGATCCATTAATTTTTTCGCCTCCAAACCTAAGGCCGTCCCTCCTGTAATTTCCGACCGCAGCAAATCACCAGTTGATAAGTGAATGAGGCCGTATTTCTCTATGAGTTTTTGCGATTGGGTGCCTTTGCCGGCGCCTGGGGGGCCAAAAAGTACAATATTCAGCATGAAAAAATCAATTAAAGCGCAAAGATAGCAAAAAAATAGGGGTCTGCCATGTTCCATGCGTAACAGCCGCAAGCTGTTGCGCACACTAAAGCTGGCCTTTAGTTTAATCAAGGCGCTCCTCCTACCAAATCCTCCAACAACCTGCGCCACCACCGCAGAAAATGATTGATAAAAGCTGGTCAGCTGTCGCTACAATGGCAACCAGCTGAACTTCTCAAATGGCAAACGACGTACAGCTGTTTTGGGCACATGCCATTAAAAATCAGCTGTTTTAACTCCTGATAATCGATAATCCGCAGCTGCAAATCCCCCAGCATGGCCTTAAAAGGCAACTGTTTACCTTCCCAATAAATGGGCCAATGACTACTAAAACGCAAATGTGTGGCGGGAATATGGGTGTTGGCCATCGGCAATAATAAACGGGGACGGAGGCACACTCCTTCGTTGGTGATACGTAGGATGATCGTTTGGCCCGTTTCCTGCTATTTTTGCAACAGCCTCCTCGCCCGCACCAAATCAGCCTGCGTATCGATGCCGATGCTTTTTTCGGCTACTTCCGCCATTCGAATGGGCATGCCGTAATATAGCAAGCGCAACTGCTCTAGTTTTTCGGTAAGCTCCAAGGCACAAGGTGGCAAGGCTGTAAAAGCCAGCAACGCCTCCCGCCGGTATCCATACACCCCGATATGCTGAAAAACATTCGCTGGCAAGGCATCAGCAGCCATCAAACCACTGCTCGGCAAATTTACGTCGCGGGGGAAAGGCACCACGGCACGCGAGAAATAAAGCGCATCACCAACTTGATTACACACCACTTTTACCACGTTGGGGTTTTGAAAATCGGCCCAATCGTTTAACCTACACATGAGCGAAGCCACCTGCACGCTGGCATCTTGGAAGCAGCGGAGCAAGGCGACCAGACTCTCGTGCTGCACAAAAGGTTCGTCGCCTTGCACATTCACCAGTAGATCGGCATCGAGCGAAAGGGCTATTTCTGCTATGCGATCGCTGCCACTTTGGTGGTGAGGACTGCTCATCACAGCACGACCCCCATGCGCCTCCACGGCCTGCAAAATGCGCTCGTGGTCGGTAACCACCAGCACCTCGGCAAATAAGTTTGTGGCTTGCACTGCTTCCCAGCTGCGTACGATGAGGGGCTTTCCCCCTAAATCGGCCAACATTTTTTCTGGAAAACGCGTGGAGCCGAGTCGCGCTGGCAACAATGCAACAACTTTCATAAAACGAAGATAAGTGAAGTTCGGCTTTATCTGGCTTTTCCGTAACTTGTCACTAAATTCAAAACCCATGAACAGTCAACGCGTCCTTGCCATTTTGCTGCTCTTAGTGGGCGCTATATTATTGGCCAACAACCTGCTAGACTTAGATATCAGTCTATTTAAACTCCTCCTCAGCTTCGGCCTGCTCATCATCGGGGCCATGCTGATTACCGGCCGAGGCCTGCCTGGTCCCGGTCGCCCCACGCAAAACACCCAAAACGTGGTCTTTGGCAGCGTCCACAACCGGGTTAGCGACGATTCCACAGCTGAAAGTTTCACCACGCTGTTCGGAGAACAAATCATCAACCTCGAGCACCTTTCGAGCGGAGGCAAAAGTCTGTACATCAGCAGCACTTTTAGCGAAGTCAAGCTACTCATGCCCCGCGACATGCCTGTGCGGATCACTGCCAACGCCCTTTTTGGCGAAGCCAAGCTGCCCAATGGCAAAGGGGTAAACTTTGGGGAGAAGCGCTATGCGGACCTGCAAGGACTAAACGAGCCGGTCGTTGATATCCGCGTTCAAGTGTTGTTTGGCAGCTTCAAAGTCATATGGATTTGAATATTCAGCTTCAGGAAATCAAACACGGTTCGGTAGAATATGCGCTCAGCGTTGCCTTGCGGGACCGCGTTTTACGACATCCGCTCGGTTTATACTTTACTCCCGAGCAATTGGAGGAAGAAAAAAACGAATTCCACCTTAGTGGCTGGCAAGGCAACGAACTACTGGGCTGCTTGGTGCTCAAGCCGGTAGACATGTACATTATCAAAATGCGGCAAGTGGCGGTCTCTCCCCAAGCGCAAGGCCAGGGCATCGGCAAAATGTTGGTGGAGTGGAGCGAAACCTTTGCCAGCGAACATTTGTTTACCACCATACGTCTGTCTGCGCGCGATACGGCCATTCCTTTTTACCTCCAACTCGGTTATGAAGTATTTGGTGACGCCTTTACCGAAGTCAGCATTCCGCACCGCTCCATGCAAAAACAACTCAAATGAATTTTAGGCTCACCTCCGAATACGTTCCCACCGGCGACCAGCCTGAAGCCATCCGCCAGTTGGTGGAAGGTGTGAATGATGGCGAATTGCACCAGGTTTTGCTGGGGGTGACGGGCTCGGGCAAGACTTTTACCATGGCCAATGTAGTGCAGCAGGTGCAAAAACCCACTTTGGTGCTTACTCACAACAAAACCTTGGTGGCCCAGCTATACGGCGAGTTCAAGCAATTTTTTCCCGAAAATGCGGTGGAATATTTCGTGAGCTATTACGACTATTACCAGCCCGAAGCCTTTATCCCTACCACCAATACCTACATCGAAAAAGACCTCGCCATCAACGAGGAAATCGAAAAGCTGCGGTTGCGTACCACCTCTTCCTTGATGAGCGGCAGGCGTGACGTGATCGTTGTAGCCTCGGTGAGCTGTATTTACGGCATGGGCAACCCGAAAGACTACACCGATAAAGTGATACGGCTGTCGGTAGGCAACAAAATCGCCCGCAACGCCCTGCTATATGCGCTGGTCGACAACCTTTACTCGCGTACCACTGCCGATTTTCGCCGGGGCACCTTCCGGGTGAAGGGTGATACCGTAGATATTTACCTGGCCTATGCCGATTATGCCTACCGCATTGAGTTTTTTGGGGACGAAATTGACCATGTATCCGCCGTAGACCCCGTAAGTGGCACCACCCTCGAAAAATTCACCGACATCGCTATTTTTCCGGCGAACAACTATGTAACGCCGAAAGACCGGCTGCCCGATGTGCTGTTTCAGATACAAGAAGACATGGTGCGACAGGCCGATTATTTTAAATCCGTCGGCCGTTTCCTCGAAGCCAAACGCATCGAAGAACGTGTGACTTTCGACCTTGAGATGATCCGGGAACTCGGCTACTGTTCAGGCATCGAAAATTACTCACGCTACCTCGACCAGCGAAACCCCGGCGACAGGCCCTTTTGCTTGCTCGATTATTTTCCGAAAGATTATCTGCTGATGCTCGACGAAAGTCACCAAACCATTCCCCAAGTCCGGGCCATGTACGGGGGCGACCGTTCCCGCAAACTCAACCTCGTTGAACACGGCTTCCGTTTGCCTGCGGCCATGGATAACCGACCGTTGAAATTTGAAGAATTTGAAGGGATGATCAATCAAACCGTGTATGTGAGTGCTACACCGGGCGATTATGAGCTACTGAAAAGCGAAGGCGTGGTGGTAGAACAGGTAATTCGACCCACTGGCCTCCTCGACCCACCCATCGAAGTGCGGCCCGTGGGCACCCAAGTCGAC
>Ga0335396_10003714_pt1 | contig 17245 bp, 10 predicted proteins | sample FRY02_FD_205743 | JGI IMG/M metagenome (GOLD analysis project Ga0335396, IMG submission 205743) | Freshwater microbial communities from Lake Fryxell liftoff mats and glacier meltwater in Antarctica - FRY-02 (spades assembly) (version 2) | ecosystem: Environmental > Aquatic > Freshwater > Ice >... | reverse complement strand
CATCTCCTCGTCATCGGCGCGGGTGCGATTGGCTGTCTGGTGGGGGGGAAGCTGGCCCAGGCGGACGTTTCCGTTACGCTGGCCGGGCGGCCACGCTTTGTGGAAGCCGTGAGAGCGAACGGTCTGCGCCTGATCAGCGAGGGCATGACCCAACGCATCGACGCCATTTATGCCGCGCCCAGTCTCGCCGACGCCTACCGGCACGCAGCGGAGAGCGGGCGACTCTTTGACGCGGCCATTCTCACCGTCAAAAGCTATGACACGGCAGCCGCGCTGGCTGAATTGAAAGAGGCCGCCACAGCAGCCGGAGCGTCTGTCCCGCCCATTCTTAGCCTGCAAAACGGCGTGGGCAACGAAGAAGCCATTGCCGCCGCCTTTGGACCCGAACGCACCATCGCCGGGACGATTACCGCGCCGGTAGAAGTGCCAGAGACAGGCGTCGTACACCTGACAAAACCGAAGTTTCTCATCGGGTTGGCGGTCTGGGATACCCGGCAGCCCGCACCGATTTTCGCTGCCCTGCATCAGCAACTGGTGGACGCGGCCATTCCTCTCACCCTTTATGCCGACGCCCGCTCGATGAAGTGGACAAAGCTGCTGATGAATCAGATCGGCAACGCCACCAGTGCGATCCTGGCCCAGCCGCCGGGTGTTACCTTTGCTCATCCGGCCATCGCCAATCTGGAAATTGCCGCGCTGCGGGAAACTATGGCGGTGATGGCTGGCGCGGGCATCGCCCCCGTGAATGTGGAGAAATATCCGTTGGGCACACTGGCCCCATTCCTACGCCACGGCCCTCGATGGCTGCTGCGGCCTGTGTTGCGCAAAATTGTGAGCGGCGCGCGGGGCGGCAAAATGCCCAGCCTGTATTTGGATTTGGAAGCGGGCAAGACGCGAAACGAAGTGGCCTGGTACAACGGCGCGGTGGCCCGCACAGGCGCAGAGTTGGGCGTCCACACACCCGTCAATCGCTGGCTCAGCGAGACAGTCTTGCGGTTGGCCGCCCACCCGGAGGAGTGGGCGGCGTGGCGTGGAAACGTCGAACGACTGGCCGTCAGTAATTTTTAACGCAAAGGCGCAGAGATGCAAAGGCGCAAAGAGAAGACAGACAGATTTTTTTGCGTCTTTGCGTCTTTGCATCTTTGCGTTAAAAAAAACCGCACACTTTCGCTGTGTCTCTATCGAATCAGGAGAAATAAGATGAAACTGCAAGGCAAGCGCATCGCCTATCTCGTCGGCCCCGGCTTTGAGGATTTGGAATTCTACGTGCCTTTTATGCGTCTGCAGGAAGAGGGCGCGGAAGTTGTGGCCGTCGGTATCAAAGCCGGTGATGTCTACACTGGCAAAGTCGCGTTAGAGGCGAAGGCGGATGTGGGCTGCGACGACGTATCCGCGGCAGACTTTGATGGGGTTGTCGTGCCCGGCGGCTGGGCGCCAGACAAAATCCGTCGCTATGCGGGTGTCAAACGGCTGGTGAAGGAGTGCTACGACAGCGGCAAAATCGTGGGGATGATCTGCCACGCGGGGCTGGTGGGCATCAGCGCGGGGATTGTGGCCGGCCACGCCGCCACCGGCAGCGAAGGCATCAAAGACGATCTGCTCAATGCGGGAGCCACCTGGCGGGACGAGGCCGCTTTTCGCAGCGGAAACATTGTTTGGGGCCGAGTCGTGGCCGACATTCCCGACTTCTGCCGGGAATTGGTGAAGGCGCTGGCAGGAGAATAGGGAGGGGAGAAGGGATGACAAGAGGAAGGGATGACAGGATGAACGAGCAGCGTTCCCTTCCTCCTGTCATCCCTTCCTCCTGTCTCTTAAAACCCCGGCCCGACCACTGCAATCAAAATCAGCGCAAAGATGGCAAAGATGGCAAATTCGACCACAACACGCCGGGTCAGGTGATTTTGCAAGCCGTGTTGGGCCAGACTCACAATCAGATAGAAGACGAGCAGCAGGAGCAGCCCGCCCGTCAGCCCAGGCAAGGGCCAATAGTTGAGCGCCCAGGTTGTCTCCCCCAACACCAGCCCTACAATCAGCGCGTGGCTGAAGACCAATTCCCGCCGGTCGGTCGTGCTGCGCAACAGTTCCACTGCCAGCAGAATCGCGGTCAACGCCACCACAGAGCCGGAAAGCAGGCTGCGTGTGCGCGTCTGATAGACCAGCAGAAAGAGCGCCAACGCACTCGCATAGGCCATCACATTCAAAAAGAGACGGCCCCGGCGAAAGCCCGAAGCGCCCTGATCGACTGTGGCATACAGCCCAAACAGAGCCAGTGTCATCAAGCCGCCGTGGACCAACAGACCAGCCGCCTGTGCGAGGCGGGAAGGTAGCTGGGGAATGAGAATGACAGCCAGAATGGAGATGGCCGCGGGCAAGGCCCAATAACTCCACGTGGCCCAGCGCCCAGTGTTGATCTGGCAGAAGCGGGGATGGGTGCGTATGGCACTTTCGGTTCCGCTGGCCGACAGGAGAGCCAGAAAAGCCGCCATCACTGTTGTGTCACTGATTTGCAGACTGATAGGCGACCCCAATGCTTCAAAATCCAGGACAAACACCCCAGGCAGCCGAATAAAGAGACTGGCAGCGGTAGCCGCTACCACTGCCCACGCCACCACACTCACGCGTCCGCGGAATTCAACGTCGGGCGGTTGCTCAGGCCGGGGGTTGGGGGTAGAATAGAAAGATGATTGCAATTTTTGCATACATACGATTGTACGTCCACGGCCAAAAGTCTGTCAAACTATGCCCTACCATCAAGCCCCAAACTTCGACATCGCCATTCGTGGCACAGACGCCCCCTATACCGTCACGGCCACATACAAAGGGCTGACCGCCGAGGGCTACTTTGATCACGACGCCCTACAGCCCGATTGGGTCGGGACAATCCGTGTGCTGGCCGATACCCAGACACCCTCCGGCGAGGCATTTATTCTCAATGTGGGTGGTCTGCTTTTTGACGCACTGATGCAGGGCAGCATTCGTGACCTGTGGGTCGAAGCCCGCACGGGGCAAGAGAGTGGGCAGGAGAGCGGTCAGCATCTGCGCATACGGCTGAATCTGCATACCCCCGCTGTTGCAGCCCTGCCCTGGGAAACCCTGGCCGATCCCCGCCGTCGCCGCACCCTGGCCGCGGACAGAGCGTTGGCCCTGGTGCGCACGGCCACGGACGTGGAATATGTGGGCCGCGCCCGCCCGCTGCAAACCCAACTGCCTGCCAAAATTCTCATCGCAGCCGCAGAGGAAACAGACAATATCGACGCAGCGGCAGAGATCGAGCGCATCCGGACCAGTCTCGCCCCACTCATCCCCGGCCAGATCGAGTTGGATATTCTCTCCGGTCGCTTTGGCATTCAAGACCTGCGCCGCCGTTTGCAGGAGAGCCGCCCAGACATTCTGCACATTATCAGCCACGGCCAAGCCGATGGTCTATACCTCTGGGAAGATGGCGAACTGACGCTTGTCAGGGCCAGTCAATTGGCGGCTGCACTGGATTTGGTCGATTCTGTCAAACTGGTCTTTCTCAACGCCTGTTTGGCCGGCCAAACCGACGCCAGCACCCCCTTCGCTGGTCTGGCCCAACGCATTTTGCAAACCGGCATTCCAGCGGTGATTGCTATGCAATTTGTCGTTTTGGATCGGGTTGCAGCCGATTTTGCCGGATTTCTCTACGCGGCGTTGATAGACGGCCCTACGCCCGGCGCGATCGATGTGGCAATGTCGTTTGCCCGCAGCGCACTCTACATCAGCGACCCGGACCGCATCGACTACGCCACGCCCCTGCTCTGGCTCAACGCCCCGGATGGAGTGATTCTGCAACTGGACGACGAGCCATTGCCGGTTGAAATAACCGCGCCCTCGCTTGTTCCCCCCTTGCCTAAATTAGTTCTGGATATCGAAGAAAAAGAAGAGTGGTTCAAACAACTACCATCCACTATCGAAAGTCGTGAGATGCGTTTCGATTATCCCGACCGCAAAAAACAAGTTGAAGCGGATTTGAATGCTTTGAGAGAGTCACAAAAAATACAGCAGGACGGTGGAACACTTGATTTCCAAGAAACAACCAAACGGCTAAAGTCATTCAACGAAGAACGCCGCCTTACCGATAACCTTCTCGAACGGCTGCATCGCGCCGAGCGCTGAGATGGCGCGCTCTTCATCCTCGGCCCCCACGCCAAGCAGCACAGTTCTCGCGTCTATTCGCCTCCTCTTTCTCTACACGGCACTCTGCTACGCCCTCCTGGAAATCGGCTTTGCCAGCCGCGATTTGTGGGAAAATATCCCCTTTCTGCCCCAATCCTCATCTATCCTGACAGACAGCGCCTATCCTGCACATCTGGCCGGGGTAAACGTCTCCCTGGAACAGTACACCGATACTGTCCAACGCCAGATCGCGCTGGCAGAACTGGCCGGGGCCGGTTTTGATTGGGTGCGCCAGCGGGCCGATTGGCGTGTGCTGGAGCCATCGCCGAGGGAGTACAATTGGACGCAAATGGACGGGATTGTAACCGACGTGGCCGCAGCCGGTTTGGAATTTGTTGTCGTGCTGGATGGCAGCCCGGCCTGGGCGCGCCGGGCAGAAGATATCGCGCCAACGGACAATCCCTTTGCGCCGCCTGCCGATACAGGGAATTTTGCCCACTTCGCGGCTGCCTTTGCCCAGCGCTACGGGAATCGGATACGTTTCTATCAGATTTGGGACGAGCCGAATATCGCGCCCCACTGGGGCAACCGCTGGATCGAACCGGTGGACTACAGCCGTCTGCTGGCCCAGACATCTCCGGCCATCCGTGCCGCGGACCCAGACGCAGTGATTCTGTTAGCCGCGCTCGCGCCCACCGCGGACCGGGGCCACACGGCCATTGACGAGGTATATTATCTGCGCCGACTCTACGCGGCGGGCGCTGCGCCCTATTTTGACGCTGTGGCTGCCGAGCCTTTTGGTTTTGGCCTGCCCCCAGGCGACAGCCACAGCCGTGTGGAGATTCTCAACTTTCAGCGTGTCGGCATATTGCGCCGAGTGATGCTGGCCGCGGGTGACGGGACAAAACCCATCTGGGCTGTGCGCTACGGCTGGAACCGGACGACGAACAGCGTGTGGCAGACCGTCACCCCAGAGGCACAAAGCCGGTATGTGGAACAGGCCACGGCATTGGCCCAAAGCTGGCCCTGGCTGGCCGGGTTGGGCTGGGCGATAGACCGTCCCGCCGCGCCCAACGATGCTCCACTCTGGGGTTTTGCGCTTCACACCCCAGACGGCCAGCCGACACCGCTTTTAGAAACATTCGCACGCATCAACGGCGCGCTTGCTTCCCCGCGTTGTGCTACACCTGACAGGTGCGCTGAGAGAGACAATTTGGAAGGCGAGATGTCGTACTCAACGCACCTGTCAGGTGTGGTGGTATGGCTGATTGCCCTGCTCTGGATTTTGTGGCGGGGCTGGCGCGCTGGGCAGGTGGCGGGCATTGGAAAATGGCTCGCTCGTTTTGCCACCCAGCCGTTGCCGGTTAAAGCAGGGGTATGGGCTGTTTTAGCAGTCGTTTATTACTTTGCCACCTGGCCGCCACTGATTGGTCTCTGCTGGCTGGCCGCCGCTCTGCTCCTGATCGCCGAGCCGTTGACGGGGCTGTTATTGGCCGCGGCACTCTTGCCCTTTCACTTTCAACACAAAGAACTGGCGTTAGTTGGGACTACACTGGCCGTGTCACCCGCCTATGCCGCACTCCTGTGCAGCGTGCCGGGTCTGGTTCATCGCTGGATTACCAGAAAGGGCAGACTGCGCTTTGTCCCCAACGCAACCGACTGGCTGGCACTGGGCTGGCTTACTATCAGCGCCCTCTCGGCAATTTCGGTCTGGGATTGGGCTGTTATGCCGGGCGCGCTCTGGTGGCTGGTGATTGGCCCGCTGCTTTTGTACGCGCTGGCCCGCAAGCTCATCGCCAATGCTGAACAGCAATTGGGGGTTGCGATGGCTATTGCGGGTGGAAGTATGGCGGTTGCCCTGTTTGGGTTGGTGCTATGGAGCCGCGGCGATGGGGTTGTGGTGGATGGGGTACGCCGTCTGATCGGCTTGACATTCTCGCCCAACCAGACCGCGCTGATGCTCGTGCGTGGTTTCTTCGTCACCCTGGGCGTGGCCGTTGCCAGCCGGGGTCGATGGCGCTGGGTATGGGCAACCGGGGCCGGAGTAATTGGGCTGGCACTGCTCCTCACCGGTAGCCGGGGCTCACTCTTTTTGGGAATTCCGGCAGGCGCACTTCTCTTTTTTGTGCTACAACCGGGCATACAAAGTCGGTTGAAGGCCCGGCCCTGGCTCGTCTCCGCCCTATTGGCTGCCGGGATTGTGGGGGTCAGTCTCGTGCTGGGTGATCGCCTGCTCAACAGCGAAACTGTCTCCCAGCGACTCGTCATCTGGCAAAGCAGCCTGGACCTGTGGCGGTCCTATCCCTGGCTGGGGATAGGACCGGGTGGCTTCTTCTGGCACTACCCCGCCTTTCTCAGCGCGGCCGCAGCCACCGAACCCAATCTGCTGCATCCCCACAATCTCTGGCTGGAGTTTGCCACGGGCGGGGGGGTGTTGGGGCTGGTTTGGCTACTCGCTTTTGGCTACTGGCTGGTACAGCGTATTTCGTCGCGCATTCGCCGGATAAATGCCGTAGAAGCGGGAGTGCTGGCCGCGCTTATGGCCGGGCTGGCCCACGCACAGGTGGACGCCTTTGGCGCGCTACCCGAACTGGCCGCCTGGAATTGGCTTGCGATTGGATTGTTGCGCCGTCGGTCGGGTTGATTATTGACTGTACATTAAGAAATTTTTCGGCAATCGTAGGTGCGGTTTCTAACCGCACGTTGCTGAACAACCCCTAATTGTGCGGTTAGAAACCGCACCTACAGCATTACTGATAATCCGATCTGTATTCTGCCCGGTGGGCCGGATTGGTAATCCGACCCACGAAAAAAGAGCCGCCTCATCGAGGCGGCTCTTTTTGTTTCGTCTTGCAAATCTATTTGACTTCAGCCGTCAAACTCAAATTGGCGGCAATAATCATTGGCAGAATATTGGTGGAGACCAATTCCGCCACACCGGGATCAGCCAACATTGAAGATACATTGGCTGAGAGGAAAGGACCGGCTAGAGTCAACAGCCGTTGTATCGTCGGAGAGTCGTAGTCCAATTTCAACAGGAATTCGCCACCCGCGGCCAGGGCCAACGCATTGCTGGTCGTGTTCAGAGTCAACTGATCCGATCCCAGACTGCCGAGGATATTGGCAATATTGGCGGGCAGGCTAGGCAAGGCAAGGCCCATAGAACGCAGGGTGTCCGCCGGGATATTGCCGACGGATTCGATTTCTGTGCCATTCAATACCACACCCAACTGCAAGGCAGACATGGAAAGATCGCCCAACTGGGGCGCTTCCATCTGCACGGCAGTCACATCGAAACCCTCCGGGATAGAAATCGGCTCTGCGCCCTCCGCCACCGGCAGAGAAACAGCCATGCCTACATTAGAACTGTTCAGGAAAGCCAACCCGGTTCCCAGCAGGTCTGGTGAGAGGCCGAGTGCACCGCCCAGAACAGTCTGTACCACATCCAGCGACTTTTCGTTCCAGGAGAGCACGGGCAGATTCTCGCCATTGGTCGCCAGATAGAGGCTGTCGTTCACAATATTGGCATCCAGCCGTTGCACATTGATAGCCTTCATATCCGCAATGAATTTAGGCTGAAGTATCGGCCCATCGCCCACAGCGAAACCAAATGCGGTCAGGCTGCCATCTTCTTTCACAGCCAACGGCAGAGAAGTCAGTTTCGTCGCCACGGCGGGCTGTCCATCCAGTGAGATTTCCAAGTTCAAGTCGGAGGCCAGAATAGACGGGAGGGCAGCGCCAAGAGATTCCAATTGGGTGGGATCGCTGACGAACTGACCCGCGAGGGCCAGTGTTCGATCCAGCGAGGCGCTGTCGTATTCAATACCGACCAGACGGCTGCCATCGGCCAACAGTTCAATCACATTGTCAGCGGTGGCGAGATTGATTTTGCCAGCGCCGATGCTGTCCAACAGACCCGTCACATTGGCGGGCAAACTCACCCCGGCCACACCCAAGGAGGAGAGCGTTTCCATCGGCACACCGCCCAGGGAGACGAGATTGCCATCCTTGAAGACGAGACCCACCTGGAGAGAAGGTTTGGCTCCACCGCTGGCGGCTGCGGCAAAGGCCGGGGCCGTCACGTCGTAGGCATCGTCGAAAGTCATTGCCGTTGCGCCCGCCGCGAGGGGCATATCCAACGACATCCCAATGCCCGTCTTCTGCACAATACTGCGCACGATGGAAAGTCCGCCACCGAGCAAGCCAGGCGACACGCCGAGAAGATCGCTACCCACCTTGCCAAAGGTGTCCAGCGAAGCGTCGGTCCAGGATATCACCGGGAGGGGCTGCTGATTGGTTGCCAAATAGAGGCTGTCACCGGCGATATTCAGGTCCACTTTCTGGATGTCGGCGGCCTGCAATTTGCCCAGTACATCGGGCGTCAAAATTGGGCTGCTTCCCAGCGGAATGCCCCAAGCCGACAGCGTGCCGTCGGCATTGACTTTGATGGGGATGGACGAGAGTTCTGTGTCGACAGCCGGTTGTCCAGTAAAGGAAACAATCAGGTCGATGTCTGCGCCGGGCAATTGGGGAATAACCGTTGCCAGCGTACTCGCCATATCTGCCCCAGCCAAAGGACCGGCGATAGCGAGCGTGTTGTTGAGGCGGGCCGTATCATAGGCGATGCCGGGCAGTGCTTTGCCATCAATCGAGAGGTCGATGCCGTTGGGCTGGGTTGCCACAGTCAACTGCTGCGCACCGACGGCTTGCAGGATTTGAATTACCATCGGGGGCAGATTCAGCCCCAACGAAACGCCCAGGGCCTGTTCGATCTCGGCCAGGGAAACGCCTTCGATGCTGGGATTGCCGCTACTGTCGTAGGCCAAGCCGGCAAACTTAATGGGGCCGATAGTCGTCGCGCCTGGGGTTTCGGTTTTCACCAATTCCTCGCCTTTCCAGCGGGGAATCTCCAGAGCGGTTGCGACCAGTGGCAATTGAATCCGCACGCCCACGCCAATGCGACGCAGCCACGGGAGGGCTGTGGCTGCCTGTTCGGCCCCGGCTGTGTTGCTCAAAACCTTCTGCAACTCAGCCACCGATTCGTTTGTCCAATGGATGTAAGGGAGTGCTTCCCCGTTGGCATAGACAAAAATGCCGTGATACCCGATACGAATCTCCAACTGTTGCACATTGGCCTGCTGCAATTGACCGATGAGGGCTGGCTGAAGTCCGAGATAACCGATACTGAAGCCAAGAACCGTCCCGTTTCCGTTCTGGTCCACTGCAACGGGCACAGAGGGCAGATTGAACATTGTTGATCCGCTGTCACTGCCGCCGCTGCAAGCACTCAGTATCAAGCTGGCAATCAATACGGCAACCACAGTGCGGAATGTTCGCGTTTGTACCTGCACGTGTAGTCTCCTTCTAAGCGTTGAACTGATGGATAATAATCAAAAATAAATGCGAAATGAGCGATGAACTGATTTCGAAAGTTATTAAGCAAAACCCAACGCGCTTAGATAACTCACGGATTGTTATATCACGAATCGCGCAAGATAGCAACGCCCTGTATCGGCGGTGATCTTTTGTCCTCTTTGCAACTATTCCTTATTGTATAAAATCACTCTGGAAAAGACTAATTGCCAAGAAGCGCGTATCGCTATAGCCGGGGGAATGGGCACAAACGATTTAACTTGCAATGAACTGCTCTATCATACACGAGTTTTTGCGAGGGCACAAACGGTTTTTATGCGGTTGCATAAGTCTGCTATAGATGAGACCAAAACTATTGGCCCAGTGCGTCCAGCATCACTGCCTGCTCGTTCCAGGGCGTCTCCGTTTCGCCAAAACAGATACTGCGTTCGTGGCCTTTGCCAAAAGAGGCGACCACATCGCCGGGGCGGGCCATCCCTATTGCGTAGCGAATGGCTGTGGCCCGATCCGGCACAACGAGATAGCGATCAGCGGGGGCAAACTGCTCCACGCCCGCGGCGATCTCCCGGTTGATTTCTGCCAAATCTTCCGTGCGGGGGTCTTCGGCGGTGATAACAGTGAAATCGGCCAGTCGTCCGCTCACTTGGCCCATCAACCGCCGCTTGGCCTTGTCCCGCAGACCTGCACTGCCAAAGATAGCGATCAACCGCCCGCCCTGGCCCACCAGCGGACGCAAAGTGTTGAGAGCGCGCTCCAGACTGCCGGGGGAGTGGGCGAAATCGACCAGTGCCAGAAAGTCCTGCCCTGCGTCCATCCGTTGCATCCGTCCCAGCACACCGGGCAGGGATGCCACGCCCGCGGCTACCGCCGAAGGGTCAATCCCCAAGCCGAGCGCGGCTGTGGCCGCGCACAAAATATTGGAGACGTTAAAGTCGCCGATCAGCCGAGTCTCCACAGAGAAGGCAGGCCCGCCCCACCAGTGGATATCAAAAGTCGTAGCGTCGGGGCGATAGACGATCCGGTCTGCCCGCACATCTGCGCTGGGGTCTGCGCTGGGATTGTCCAGAGAATAGCAGCGTACTACCACCGGCGGTGCGCCCTCTGCTGCCGATTCTTCTACCAGGACGCTTGCGAGATAGTCATAACTGCCCGGATCGTCCCGGTTTAACACAGCCAGCCGGGGCGTCTCCGCTTTGGGCTGGCTGCGGAAAAGCGCCCGAAAGAGCAACGCTTTGGCCTCCCGATAGGCTGCAAAGCTGCCGTGATAGTCCAGATGTTCGTGGGTAATGTTTGTTACGCCGGCGATGTCGTAGTCCACCGCGGCCACCCGCTTCTGGTCCAGGCCGTGGCTGGTGCTTTCCACCACAGCAAAGCGGCAGCCCCCATCCCGCATCTGGGCCAGATAGCGTTGCACGTCCGGCGCTTCCGGGGTGGTGACGTGGAAACCCGTGTCCAACTCTTGGCCCGCAATTCGCGCACCGATTGTCGTAATAACGCCCACCCCGTAAGTCGGACTGTTAGTCCGACTGGTATTTCCGGTCGGACTAACAGTCCGACTTGCAAGGATTGATTCCAGCAGCGTGCAGGTTGTTGTCTTGCCGTCTGTGCCCGTCACGCCCAAAACAGTCATCGCCCGGCTGGGGAAGTTGTGCAGGGCCGCGCTCAGTTGGGCCAGGGCCAGCCGTCCGTCGGGGAATTGCAAATAGGGCATTCCTGGCGGCAGGTCGATGTTTTGGGCGCGCAATTGCTCCGGCGAAAGTGTACCGGCTACAGCAGTTACGCCAGCCGCGATTGCGTTGGGGATAAAGCGGTGGCCGTCCACCCGCAGACCGGAGATGGCGACAAAGAGCGTACCCGGCGCTGCCTGGCGGCTGTCGGCGGTGACGGATTCTATGCCAATCGATGCCAAACGCGCAGTATCCGCGTTGTGCAGTTGGCAATCGGATGTGTCCATCAGGTTTTGCAATGTGCGTAGATGGGACATTTCTGTGGGGCTATTCCTCAGGGGGAGCAGTGATTCCGTAATTTGCAAATCTCACGCGGAGGCGCGAAGCACTGAGCGCAGAGATTCATTCAGCCCAGTCGCCACTCCCCAATCTTCTACAACTCCTGCGGCTCCTACAACTCCTGCGATCCCCGTGCCACGGCCAGACCAGCGATCAACACAACGACCAGCAACACTAAACCACCACCCACCCAAATCGGAGGCAACTGTACCAGATTCGCTGCCACTGCTTCTATGGGGGAGGGCGTGGCTGTCGGCGTAATCGTCGGCGTGGGCGTGGGCGGTGCGGGCGTCGGCGTATCGGTGGGTGGCAGGGTTGGCGTTGCCGTGGGCGTCTCGGTCGGTGTGGCCGTCGGCGTCTCGGTTGGGGTTTCGGTTGGGGTGGCGGTGGGTGTATCCGTCGGCGCGTTGGGGTCCCGCGTCGGCGTGTCAGTCGGCGTAGGCGTGGGCGGTTCCGGCGTCGGCGTCTCCGTGGGAGTCGGCGTCTCCGTGGGCGTCGGTGTCTCCGTCGGCGTGGCCGTGGGCGGCACAGGCGTTGCCGTATCCGTGGGCGTGGGTGTAAAGGTAGGCGTGGCCGTATCGGTCGGCGTCGGCGTTACCGTTGGCGTGGGGGTTACGGTTGGGGTGGCCGTGGGCGGTGGGGGAACCAGCGCAGGAATCAGCGGGGTCATTTCGCTGATTCCCCGGAAGGTCGCGCCACCGTCGATGCTGCGCAACACCCAATCCCGTTCCGTGCCCGCATAGATCACCCCCTGCAGGCTGGGCGCGGTTGCCATGCGAAAAACCGCGCCACTGTAGGCATTGCCGTTGACTGTCGCCTGTATCCATTGGGTGTCTTGCAGCGAAAAGATGCCCAAATCTGTGCCTGCTGTCATCCGGTAGCCTGCTGGGCCAAGATCGTAAATGGAGACGCCCTGGGGGAAATTCGTGTCCTGCGTCCAGGTGACGCCGTTGTCGCTCACATAAAGGCCGGTGTTGAATGTGCCGGCATAGATACGCCCATTCAACACTTCCAGGCCACGTACAATTGCACCCGCGGGGAAGGTTGTCACGGCCTGCCAGGAGAGCGCATCGGGCAGCAGACGGTAGAGGCCGTCGTGGGTTCCCGCATAGAGAACGCCGCTGAGATCCGCAAAGGAGCGCACCCGCAGCCCCTCGCCCAGCATCCCGTTGGAAAAGCGCTCCCACGTGCGCCCGCCGTCTAAACTACGCAACACGCCGTCGAAACGGGTTCCCGCGTAGAAGACCGTGCGCCCGCCTTCTGCACGGGCAAAGAAGCGGCCCACCGCGCTGTTAGCGCTGAGCACACTGTTGATGGAGGGTTCTTGTCGCCAGCTTTGGCCGCCGTCCTCGCTGATAAAGAGATTGCCCACGCCGCCGTCCACCGCCAAAACCAGATTGGCGTTCTGGGGATCGTAGACGACCGCAGAGATGGCGGTATTGGCAGGCAGCGGCGCGCCCGCGGCTGTCCAGGCGCGGCCAGCGTCGATGCTGCGGTAGATATCGGCTGCGGCGGGTGCATTGAGCGTCCCGGCCACCAGAGCAGCCGGATCAGCGGGAGAGACGGCCAGACCGGTGACGCCGTTGTTGCTGGGCGCGCTGTTCTGGGCCAACAGGGGCAGGGGGAGCAGCAGAGCAAGAATGAGAAGCAGCGTAAACAGTCCCTGTCGCCGTCGAAGGTAGCCCCGGTTACGTGAATGGTTCTGTGTGGATTGACTTTGTATTCCGCCCATTGTTCTTCCTCCGCGCATACGTCCAGTTGAATGGCTTCAATTATACGACAGGCGAAACAAAGCGCAAAGCGGCTCGCGCCAGTCGTGTGACCAGGCGGTGACTGATGGCACTCTGTCACGTGACCCATATCCATATGATATCCATCCTGAGTTTCTATGGAGCGTTCACCGGCTACCGCTCGCTCTATCGCAAACAGCCGGCGCGGGGCGACGGCCCCATTTGGCTGGATTGAATGGGCGCGGGGATCGCGTCTGTGGCGGGGTTGGCCTGGGTTCTGCCCGCGCTGATCGGCACGCCGCTGATCGCCCGCACCATCCGCTATTACCGGCAGAAGTTTGAGAGTCGTCGGGTTTTGCACAGCGCCCCTATACTGACAGAAGTCGGATAATTCCCCAATCACCCAATGAACCAGTCAACCAATTTTGTTGATTGGCTGACTGGTTCATCGAAGTGTCCACTTGCACATCCCCGCAGAAACTTCTAAGATAGAGCTATGCAAGCACAACTCTCCGTCAAGCGCGAAGATCTCTTTTTTAACTTATCCGGCCTGTTGATGGTGGCGATCATCAGCCTTGTCGTGCTGATCAACTGGCAGGACTGGGCAGTCTCCGGGCCGCAGATCGCACTGATGGCTGGCTTTGCCGCGATGCTCACCCGCCAACCGGAATTGAACAGCCCGCCCAGTCGGGCCTATCTCTACTTGGGCACACAACTGCTGATTCTTGTCTTTGCCCTGGGCTATTCGTCGATCTTTATCTTCCTTTTCTATGTTCTCAGCGTGCAGACGCTGATGCTGCTCCCGCTCCGTACCGGTCTCTATTGGGTGCTGCTTTTTACGCTGATTACCGCGGGGGTCAGCTTCTATCACGACTTTGACCCCTATGAAGATATCGTGACTACCCTCGTCAACGGCGCGGGTTTCTTCTTTTTTGGCGCCTTTGGCAATGCGCTGGTGCGGGCCGAGCGGGCCAGAGATGAGAGCGAGCGCATTCTGGCCGAACTGACCGACGCCCACGCTCGGCTGCAAGTCTATGCCGAGCAGGCCGAGAGCCTGGCCGTGGCGGAAGAGCGCAACCGGATGTCCCGCGAGATGCACGACACGCTGGGCCACCGGCTGACCGTTTCGATTGTCCAGTTGGAAGGCGCGGGTCGTCTGCTGGAACGGGACACCCAGCGGGCGGGACAGATGATCCAGACTGTGCGGGAGCAGTTGGCGGAAGGGCTGGCCGAACTGCGCGCCACTTTGGCCGCGCTGCGGGATTCGGGCATGGCTGGCACATCCCTGACAAAATCCCTGCAAACCCTCGCCGCCGACTATACCCAGGCCATCGGATTGCCCGTCCATCTGAGGATCCCCAAGAATCTGATTGCCCTGGATGAGGCGCGACGGATGACCCTCTATCGGGCGGCGCAGGAGGCCCTGACCAACACCCAGCGCCACGCCGCAGCCCAGGCCGTCTGGCTGACAATTGAACAGTCACCCGCCGCTGTCACACTCTGCGCCGAAGACGACGGCGCAGGGATGAAGAGAGACGAATTCACGCCAGGCATCGGTCTGCGGGGGATGCAGGAACGGGCGCAACAGTTGGGCGGTTCGTTGACAATCGACGCCAGTCCACGGGGTGGCGTCCGTTTGTGCCTCTCTCTTCCACTGGGCCAGGAAAAAGTGCAGGAAAAAGTGCAGGAGAAAGCGAATGGCTAAGACAGAGGCGATCCGTCTGCTGCTGGTGGACGATCAGCGGCTGCTGCGGGATGGAATGAGGATTCTGCTCGAACTGGAGCCGGACCTGGCGGTAGTGGGTGAAGCGTCCAACGGCAAAGAGGCGCTGGCCCAATACGCAGCCCTGCGCCCGGATGTGGTGCTGATGGACGTAAAGATGCCGGAGATGGACGGGGTGGCCGCCACCCGCGAGTTGCTCATCACCCACCCGGAGGCCAAAGTCGTGATTCTGACAACTTTTGACGACGACGAGTACGTCTTCGAAGGCATTCGGGCCGGTGCGCTGGGCTATCTGCTCAAAGCGCTCTCCGGCGAAGAACTGGCCGACGCCATCCGTACAGTCGCCGAGGGGGGCGCACTGATTGAGCCATCGGTAGCGCGCAAAGTGATGGCCGAATTCGCCCGCACCAGCCACCCCTCCGCCCAGACAGCCGAGAAGCTCATCGAACCCCTCTCCGAGCGGGAGGTGGATGTGCTGCGCCTGCTCGCCAACGGCCTTTCCAACCGGGAGATGGCGGGCCAGCTTTTCCTGGCCGAAGGGACTGTAAAAAATTACGTCTCGTCGGCCATGCAGAAGTTGAACGTGCGGGATCGCACCCAGGCCGCGCTGCGCGCCAAAGAGTTGGGGTTGCTGTAATTAGAAGACCGCAGACGACGGACCGCAGACGACGGACCGCAGACCGCAACCTGTCGGTCATTGATTGCAGACAATTTTGGAACGCAGATTTACGCTGATGAACGCAGATTGCGCAGAAGGTATCCGCCCGTTCTGAAATCCGTGTCCAACCAAATCCGCTCCTATCCGCCCGTTCCGCGTCATCCGCGTTCTATTCTTTCAAGGAAAATTCCTATGCAGACACACGTACGGCTTGTCATTGTGGGCGCGGGCATTGTGGGGGCCAGCGCGGCCTATCACCTGACCCAACTGGGCTGGCGGGATATTTTAGTGCTGGACAAAGGCGAACTCGTCGAGAACGACGGCTCCACCTCCCACGCGCCCGGCGGCGTCGTCGCCCTCAGCCACTCCAAACTGATGACGCAGATGGCCCTCTATTCGTCCGACCTCTTCGGCAGGTTGAAACCCTACCGGGACGACCGCAACACATACAACGCTGTGGGCGGTCTGGAAGTCGCCATCTCAACCGAACGCTGGCAGGATTTGGTGCGGCTGCACGGGGAAGCCAAATCCTTTCACGCCGAGTCCTATCTGCTCACGCCCGCGGAAACCCAGGCCAAAGTGCCTTTCGTCAATCCCGACGCGATTGTGGGTAGCCTCTTTGCCCCCAAAGGCGCGATTGTGGCCGGCTCCCACGTGACCGGCGCGCTGGCACGCGACGCCGAAGCCACGGGCGGCGCGCGTTTTGTCGCCAACACCGGCGTGCGGGAGATCGAAGTGGTCAACGGCCAGGTGCGGGCGGTGCTGACCGATAACCCGGAGATGCCCCGGATTGAGTGTGAGCAGGTGCTGCTCTGCACGAACATTTGGGGGCCGCTGCTGGGGGACAAACTGGGCGTGCGTCTGCCCCTGCTGGCCTTTGAACACCAGTACGTCGTCACCGAACCATTGCCAGAGTTGGCCCACTTTAACCGCAGCAACAAAGACGACGAAGTGACTTTCCCCACCCTGCGGGAACTGGACTCGGCGATGTACTACCGCCATCACTGGGACAGTTATGGCATTGGCTCCTATTGGCACAAGCCCCTGGCGATCCACCCGAAAGAGATTCGCAAAACCGCCATCCACGACTTTACACCGGAGGATTTCGGCGAGGCGTGGGCGCAAGCCCAGCGAGTAATCCCGATTTTGCAGGGGGCGAAGTTCCAGCGCGCTTTCAACGGGATGTTCGCTTTTTCGGTGGACGGCTACCCGATCATCGGCGAAAGCCACATCCGCGGGCTGTGGACGGCGGTGGCGTCGTGGATTACCCACGCGGGCGGGGTGGGCAAAAGTGTGGCCGAATGGATGACCCACGGCCAGGCCGAGTGGGATATGCGCCAATGCCACATCCAGCGCTTCCAGCCCCACCAGACCACCGCCAGCTACACCGAAGTGGTGACAAAGAAGAACTACCGGGAGGTCTACGATATTATCCACCCGGCCCAGCCCATCACAGAGCCGCGCAATGTGCGGCTATCCCCCTTCTACTCGCGTCTCAAAGAATTGGACGCCAGTTTCACCGCCTTTGCCGGGATGGAACTGCCCAATTGGTTCGAGTCCAACAGCCGCCTGTTGGAACAGTACGACGAGTACACCCCTGGGCGCACCCCTGGGCGCA
>Ga0335396_10003704_pt1 | contig 17277 bp, 10 predicted proteins | sample FRY02_FD_205743 | JGI IMG/M metagenome (GOLD analysis project Ga0335396, IMG submission 205743) | Freshwater microbial communities from Lake Fryxell liftoff mats and glacier meltwater in Antarctica - FRY-02 (spades assembly) (version 2) | ecosystem: Environmental > Aquatic > Freshwater > Ice >... | reverse complement strand
GAGACAACGCGTTGTTATTGAGCATAATATAGGCAGATTGAAACGATATAGAGTACTGTCGGACCGATTGAGGATGCACAATTTTGAAAAATATAACGACATTCTGGGTATATGTGCTGGCCTGTGGGATTTATTACCTAATAAGCTGATTTACAGTAAAGAAACAACTCTAATGAAATTAGTGCAAAATCATTCTACTTGATTACTCATTCTACAAAAAGCGACAAGATAATTGATTTAGATTTTGGTTAAGATTGTAGTACGAAAATGAGATACTCACTGGGTATCTCATTTTTTATGCGATGGAAAGAAACTGATGCTTGATTATAATCGGATTCCTTGGTACTTTTCTTCTCAATCATCAAAACTAACCCAATGAAAAAGTCCGGACTGGTTCTAATCCTTTTTATCGGAGTGATGGTAGGCTGTCGCCAAACCAACTATAAATCGATGTCTTCTGCCTGGGAGCCTGATTACTCCCTGAACCGTTTCGAGAAAGAGATTCAGGCTTTTGAGGCCGAGGATGCAAAGAAAATGCCGGCGCCGGGGGGCGTAGTATTGACGGGTAGTTCGAGCTTTCGGTTCTGGACCAATGCTAAGAAAGATCTCGGTGGGCCGATTACCAACCGGGGCTTTGGCGGGTCTACCTTACCGGAAGTCATTTATTATCTCGATAGGACGGTACTGAAATATGAACCCAAAATCATCGTGGTGTACTGTGAAAACGATCAGTTTGGGTCGAAGTACAAATCACCCGAGCAAACCTATGATGCGTACGTAGAACTCACCCGGCTGGTACGGGAACGCTTGCCCAAGGCGCAGATGTATTTCGTGTCTTTGAAACCTTCTCCATCGCGCTGGGATCGCCGCGAGGAAGTGATAAAAACCAACCAACTTATCAGGGACTTTGTGGAAAGTGACCGTCATCATGACTACATCGACGTATGGCCCGTCATGTTGAAAGGTAGTCGCCCGGATGGGAGTGTCTTTATCAAGGATAGCTTGCACATGAACCTGGAAGGATATCGTCGCTGGACGCAGGTAATCAAGCCTATTGTTGGAAAGCCCTGATGAACAACTTTGAACAAGCATTCATGAACTGTCGGGGGTGATAATGATAGATTTTTAAGGTAAAGTACTTATATTGACTGCCACAAATTAGTCTAAACGCTTAACCGGAATTCTTATCAGTATAATGAAAGTAACAGCTGTATTTGACATTGGTCGGACCAACAAGAAATACATTCTATTTGATGAGTCGTACCGGGTAGTACGGGAGATTAGGGAGATTTTGCCCGAAACAACGGACGAAGACGGTTTTGCCTGCGAGGATATTGACCTGCTGACGCAGTGGGTACAGAATCATTGGGAAGACCTGAAAAATGATGAGACCTACGAAATCCAGGCCGTGAATGTATCGGGCTACGGCGCTACGCTGGTTCATCTTGATGGCTTTGATAAGCCGGTATGTCCGATCTACTCCTACCTCAAACCGTTTCCGGAAGCGTTGGCCACTCAGTTTTATGGCCAATACGGTGACCCCATGCGCATCGCCCTGCAAACGGGATCACCACCGATGGGCTTTCTGAATTCGGGTTTACAGCTTTACTGGCTCAAATACGCCCGTCCGAAAGTGTACGATCAGATCAAAACGACTTTCCACTTACCCCAATATATTTTGTTTCTGCTCACCGGAAGGAAAGTAAGTGATTTTACGTCCTTGGGTTGCCATACCGCGCTGTGGAGTTTTGAAATGATGGACTATCACGAATGGACTAAAAAGGAGGGAATCAATCGAAAACTAGCTCCGCTGCTGGCTTCATCTTCGTTTATTTACCGCTTCGGAAAGCGGGTGACTCAGTCTGGGTTTGGCGTGCACGATAGCTCCGCCGCTTTGATACCTTACCGGATGGCTTTCAAAAAGCCCTTCATTCTGCTGTCGACGGGTACTTGGTGCGTCAATTTTAATCCATTTGCTACGAATCCGCTTACGTCCGACCAACTCGATCGTGATTGCCTGCACTTCATGACTCCCGAAGGAAGCGGTGTGAAGGCTTCGCGGGTGTTTATGGGCCGGGAGCACGATCATCAGGTTCGGGAAATTGCAGAGTACTTCAAAGTAGATCCTGATTTTTACCGGGAAGTGGAGTTCAACAATAAAGAACTGGAAGCCGATGCCCCGCCGTTTTATCCAGCTTGCATGGAAGGTAATGGGCCTTTTCCACAGGTCCAGCCGGGCCCGTGGCAGATTAGCGCATTCGCAACACCGCAGTCGGCCTACCATCATTTGATTAGTGGCCTGACCAATATCCTGACCACTTCCTTGCATTTAATTGGGGTAGAGGATGTACCCACGCTGTTTATTGATGGTGGTTTTGCCAAGAACAAGATATTTACGCAACTGATGGCGCGCCAATTTCCTAACCACGAAGTGTACACTACGCTGCTACCTTACGCGGCCGCGCTGGGTGCAGCCTTACACGTCACTCGTCCGCAATCCTTTGAGTTTCCGGGCGAAATCGTCAAAGTAGAGGTAGAGTAAGTCTCTCATCGGAGTAGTATAAGCCACCCGTTTTTAGCTTATTCTACTCCAATTAGTTTCTGATTGCCGCATATTATCCAGATGTTGCCGAATGGCCGCATTGGGGGGGGTTTCTAAATCAGGATCTACATCTAAAATAGCCTGGGCGCATGTCCGGGCCTCTTTTAGTATAGCCCCGTCCTTCGCCAGATCAGCGATCATCAGGTCCATAATACCGCTTTGCTGCGTACCCGTCAGGTCGCCGGGGCCCCGGAGTTCCAAATCTACTTCGGCAATCTCAAAACCGTTATTGGTCCGGCACATGGTATCTAGTCGGGTGCGGGTTTCTTTGCTTAGTTTGAAGTCCGTCATCAGAATACAAAACGATTGCTCGGCACCCCGCCCTACGCGTCCTCGTAGCTGATGTAGTTGCGAAAGCCCAAACCGCTCGGCGTTTTCAATCACCATCACGGAGGCATTGGGTACATTCACCCCCACCTCAATCACCGTGGTAGCCACCATGATTTTGGTTTCATTCTTGACAAAACGCGCCATTTCGTAGTCTTTATCTTTGGACTTCATCTTGCCGTGCAGTATACTCAGCGGTACGTCCGGAAACGATCGGCTGATACTTTCGTAGCCATCGGTAAGGTCTTTAAGGTCCAATTTCTCGGATTCTTCAATCAACGGATATACGATGTAGATCTGCCGACCTTTGGCTATCTCTTCTTTCAGAAAACCAAACAGCGTCGCCCGGTAGGCATCGTATCGGTGCGCCGTCTTGATGGGTTTTCGGCCGGCGGGTAGTTCGTCAATGGCTGAAATGTCCAGGTCACCGTAAAGCGTCATGGCGAGGGTACGGGGTATGGGCGTGGCCGTCATTACCATGATATGCGGATGAATTCGTGTGTTTTTAGCCCATAGCTTTGATCGCTGCGCTACCCCAAAACGGTGCTGCTCGTCAATGACGCAAAAGCCGAGGTTCTGAAACTGAACCACGTCTTCAATCAGGGCGTGGGTACCCACCAAAATCTGCATCTCTCCGTTTTGGAGTGCTTCGTGTAGTACAGTACGATCTTTCTTGCGCGTTGATCCGGTCAGTTTTCCGATGGTAATCCCCAGCAGGTCGGCGTATTCTTTCAGTCCCTGATAGTGCTGATCGGCCAGGATTTCCGTGGGGGCCATCAGGCAGGTTTGCGCTCCGTTATCGATCGCCATCAGCATAGCAATAAACGCCACGATGGTTTTACCCGATCCCACGTCGCCTTGTAGCAGGCGGTTCATTTGTTTACCCGACTGAAAATCCTGGTGAATTTCCCGCAGAACCCGTTTTTGGGCATTGGTCAGGTCAAAAGGAAGATACTTTTCATAAAACTCGGTGACGAGTTGCACCTTATCAAAGACCTGTCCCGGAAACTCGTTTTTTTGCAGGATTTTGGTTTTGATCAACCGGAGTTGATTATAAAACAGTTCTTCAAATTTTAACCGACGGGTAGCCTGATGCAGGTGGGCGGGAGTAGGCGGTAGGTGGATACTCCACACGGCATCGGCCTTGGGCATCAGCCGATAGTGGGTAATTAGCTCCTCCGGTAGGGTTTCCCGGATGTGTGTACTGGCGAGTTCGAGTAGCGCCTTCACCATTTTGCTGATGGCCCGACTATCCACAAACCGCTTGCGGAGTTTTTCGGTGAGGGAATAAACCGGTAGCCAGCTGCCACTCTGAGAATTTTCGGGAGTCAGCGGGTCAATGTCTGGGTGGGTAATGCTGTACTTACTACCAAATAAGGTGGGTTTGCCGTACACAATGTACTCGGCGTTGCGACGCAGGTTTTTCTCAAACCAGCTGATACCCTGAAACCACACCAGTTCCATACTACCCGTACCGTCGGTAAAGCTACCCGCCAGGCGTTTCTTGTGGCCCTCCCCAATGGTAGTCCAGTCGCGCAGTCGTCCTTTGATCTGAGCGCCTACCATCTGCTCATTAAGATCGCTGATGGTGTGAAATTGCGAGCGGTCTTCGTGCCGGAAAGGGTAGTGCTGCAGCAAATCGCCGTAGGTAAAGATGCTCAGCTCCTTATTGAGCAGGAGCGCCCGCTGCGGGCCTACCCCTTTCAGGAATTCTATTTTGGTATCAAAAAAAGTACTGCGTTCGGTCATAACGAGGTAATATCGAGTCTCTCAAATATAAGGAAAAGGAGGGTTTTTTACGTTTGACTATCACTTCTTTCTAGACTCTAAGTAACACATTATTCATCAGTAAAATAATACTGTGGGCATGGGAACTTGCACAAACGCCTTACAATGAGTATTGTCTATATCGGTAAATTATGTTGCGGTACTTAATTTGTTTAAATTCATTGGGTTGGATTTGGTAGAAAGAATCTGTTTCTGCAATTTGTATCTTGTACTCTACAACTCGCCAAGTTTTATGCCAACCATTTACGATAACATTGAAAAATATTTAGAAGAAGGCCTAAACCGTACGTTAGAAACATCCAAAAGAGCAGATTTTTGTATAGGTTATTTTAATCTCCGGGGCTGGCGAAAGATAGCTAATTGTATAGAAAACTTGGATGGTGATTTCTTGCCGGATGAATACGAAGATGATACCAAATACTATTGTCGAGTATTGGTTGGGATGCAGAAGCTACCTGATGACGAGATACGGTCCTTTTTTACAGGTCAAAGCCAAAAACTAATTGATAATACCCTCGCTGCTGAGCTAAGAAAGAAAATTGCCAGAGAGTTTCGAGAGCAATTGATCATCGGGAACCCTACAAATGAAGATGAAAAAGCGCTTAAAACACTAGCTCAGCAATTAAGAAAAAAAAAGGTGATCGTAAAACTTCATCTGAAACATACTTTACATGCCAAATTATACTTGGCTTACCGGCAGGATTATAATAGCCCATTGGTCGGTTTCGTGGGAAGTTCTAACCTCACCTTCTCCGGTATTTCCAAACAGGGGGAGTTAAATGTTGACATTGTGGAAGGCGATGCCGCAAAGAAATTGTCCAAATGGTTTCAGGATCGATGGGAAGATCGTTGGAGTATCGATATCACTGCCGAACTTGCTGAGATCATTGAAACAAGCTGGGCCTCATCCATCTTGATTCCACCCTATCATGTGTACCTAAAAATAGCCTATCATCTTTCTCGCGAAGCACGTGCAGGCATTTCGGAGTTCCAATTACCCAAGGTTTTTGAAAAAAAGCTCCTTCCTTACCAGCAAAGTGCCGTAAAAGTAGCCGCGCATCACCTGCATCATCGAGGGGGTGTTATCATTGGGGATGTGGTTGGATTAGGTAAAACTATTACTGCAACGGCATTGGCCAAGATGTTTGAGGACGATTTCTTTCTGGAAACTTTGATCATTTGTCCAAAGAACTTGGTGGAAATGTGGAAGGACTATGCCCACGAGTATCGCCTCAGGGCTAAGGTAGTTTCTATTACCCAGGTGCAATCGAAATTGAAAGAGGAACGACGATACAGGCTACTGATTATTGATGAAAGTCACAACCTTCGTAATAGGAATGGGAAGCGATACAGAGCTATTCAGGAATATATACAGCTAAACGATAGTAAGGTTATCCTCCTTACGGCAACTCCCTACAATAAAACATATTACGACCTCAGTAATCAATTACGCTTGTTTCTTGATGAGGATTATAATCTGGGTGTTAGCCCCGAAAGATATATTGAAAGCATAGGTGGAAGAGTTCATTTTTTAGCCAATCATCAGGTATCAGAGAATTCCATTGCTGCGTTTGAAAAGAGTGAATTTTCTGAGGACTGGGCCGAATTGATGCGACTGTTCCTCGTACGGAGAACCAGAAGTTTCATCAAGGCAAACTACGCCAAAGACGATCCTTTGGTTGGAAGAAAATATTTAGAATTTGCAAACGGGGATCGGTCTTATTTTCCCAATCGCTTGCCCAAAAAAGTGGAGTATGCGTTCGATCCGGCTGACCCAACGGATCAGTATGCCCAGCTTTATTCCGCTCAGGTAGTGAATATTATCAATGACCTGATTCTGCCACGCTATGCGCTAGGGCAGGTTGGATATGAAAATCGGAGTTCAGGGATCAAAAGCACCGACGAGGAAGCTATTATTAGAGATAATCTGAGCCGGGCCGGAACTCGATTGATTGGATTTGCCCGTACCAACCTTTTCAAGCGGCTCGAAAGCAGTGGGTGTTCCTTTTTGCTGTCAATCAGTCGTCATATTTTAAGGAACTACCTCTTTATTTATGCCATTAAAAACGGGCTACCTTTCCCGATCGGGAAACAAGAGGCTGGCCTTATTGATGAGTTTATGTACACTGATAACGAGGATGAGGAGGAAGGAAATGTGGTTGGTTTTCTTACAACCCCAGAGGAGTATATTCAGCAGGCAGAAAAATACTACAACTCATTGGCTCGAAAGAAATCAAAATACAAATGGATCAGGAGCGAACTCTTTAACAATTCATTAAACAAGGATTTGGAAAGGGATAGTAATGAGTTGATGAAAATACTGAATTTGGGAGAATCCTGGCGTGAGGAGGATGATCGTCAACTCAATGCACTTTACGATTTGATTGATTCCAAACACAAGGAGGAAAAAATCCTCATATTTACCCAGTTTGCCGACACGGCTAATTATCTCTACGACGCATTGGTGAAAAGAGGAGTAAGCTTGATTGAATGCGTGACCGGCTCAGACGAAAATCCCACCGCTACCGCTTATCGGTTTAGCCCGGTTAGTAACGGTAAGAACTATCCAAAAGGACAGGAGATAAGAGTGCTGATTACAACAGACGTGCTAAGTGAGGGCCAGAACTTACAAGATGCCCACATCGTGCTAAATTATGATCTTCCTTGGGCAATCATTCGTCTGATTCAACGGGCGGGACGCGTGGATCGTATTGGTCAGATGCACCATGAAATACTTTGTTATTCCTTTTTGCCGGAGGATGGAATTGAAAATATTATTAATCTGAGGGGGCGGCTTAGTCAGCGTATTCGTGAAAATGCCGAAACGGTCGGTTCCGACGAAGTTTTCTTTGAGGGCGATCCCATCAATCTGGCCGATCTCTACAACGAACGGTCGGGAATACTTGATAATGAGGATGAGATGGAAGTTGACTTGGCCTCTTTCGCATTTCAAATATGGAAAAACGCCGTTGATGCCCAGCCCGAACTGGCTAAGTTGATTCCTGATTTGCCGGATGTGGTGTTTGCTACCCGCCAAGCAGATCCAGAGCAGAAATTAAACGGCTCTATTGTATATACCAAGACGGCCAGCGATAACGACGTATTGGCCTGGGTAGATGAGCATAGCCAGATTGTCACACAGTCGCAGTATGAAATCCTCAAAGCGGTGAAGTGTACTCCCGAGGAACCTGCTCTGGAACGCTTCGATAAACACCACGAACTAGTGAAAGCTGGATTGGATCACATCCGCGAAACGGAAGCAAAAGTGGGTGGACAACTGGGTAAAAAAACGGGTGCCCGCTACCGGGCCTACAACCGACTAAATGCTTACGCCACCCGAGAGATGAGTACACTCTGGATTACCGAGGAGCTGAAACGGGCGATCCAGGATATTTATGACTATCCGTTGCGGGAGTTTGCCCGTGAAACCATCAATCGCCAACTCAAAAGCGGAATCGACGACGAAGAACTGGCAACTCTTGTCGTGTCCCTGCGTGAGGATGGTAAGTTGAGCATCATTACCGAAGAAGAACTTCATCAAAAAGAACCACACATCATCTGTTCAATGGGCCTCCGGGTTAAGTAAAATGAAAAAGAAGCAATTTACTGATTACCTGAAATCGTTCGACTTCAAGACCCTCTTCAATGAATTAGGCTGGGACCATTTCGATAATAAGTTACCCGTGGCTGTACAGGAAGAGTTGTACCACACAACGGGTATCGCCCAGAAAAAGGGTTTTGTGGTTTTACAATGTCCACCCAAATCGAATGGGAAAATACCGGAAAGCAGTATCAGAAAGCAAATTGAAGGCCGGGTTACCAAAAATTATTACGAACACCTGATCATTTATACCGATCAGGCGCAAGCACATCAGATCTGGCAACTGGCTATCAAGGAAGAAAATAAACCACGGCAGGTACGTGAGGTGAGCTGGTATAGCCATCAGGAAACGGATATACTTTTTCAGCGTATGAAAAATCTGCTTTTTAGCCTTGATGAGGAAGATCACATCACGATTGTAGATGTAAAGCAGCGCATTTCCGAAAACTTTGCCCGCAACACCGAACAGGTGACCAAGCGATTTTATGATACTTTCAAAAAACAACACACGGGATTCCTGGATTTTATCAAAGGAATTGATGACAAGCTACCCAATAAAGAAAATGCTAACAAACAATGGTACGCATCTCTGATGCTCAATCGCCTGATGTTCTGTTACTTTATCCAGAAAAAGGGGTTTCTGGATCAGGATATGCATTACCTGCAAAACAAGCTGAAAGCCTGCGCTGAGCAGTCCGGAAAAGGGAGTTTTTACAGCTTTTACCGTAGTTTTTTGTTGGAGCTTTTTCATGACGGACTGGGTAAACCCGAAACAAAACGAAACGGAAAATTGCCCGTTGACCTGGGCAAAATACCCTACCTGAATGGGGGGCTTTTTGATGTGCACGAACTGGAACGGCAGTTTCAGGAAATTCAAATCTCCGACGAGGCTTTCCAGAAAATATTTGATTTTTTTGACCAGTGGAACTGGCATTTGGATAACAGCATTGAGGCTACCGGACGCGATATTAATCCCGATGTAATCGGGTATATTTTCGAGAAGTATATCAATGACCGGGCCTCGATGGGTGCCTATTATACCAAGGAGGACATTACCGATTATATCGGAAAAAACACCATCATTCCTTTCCTTTTTGACGAAACCGAACGGCTCTACAAGGAGGCCTTCAAGCCCGGAGGGGAATTGTGGCAATCTCTGACCACCAGCGGAGATACCTACATTTACGACGCCGTGAAGAAAGGTGTTCCTGCCAGTGGTGCACTCTTTGACGACCTGCCCGAGGAGGTACAGACGGGATTTATGCCCAAGTTAGAGCAGCAGATTGTTGAGGATGAAACTGCCCCCCACCTGTGGGAAATTCGTAAAGCCTGGAATCAGAAAGCGCCCGCTGAAATAGCCCTACCCACCGAAATATACCGCGAGCTGATTGAGCGGCGCAAACGCTACGCGGAGGTACGGCAGAAAATTGAAAGCGGAGCCATTACGCACATCAACGACTTCATCACCTACAATCTCAATATCCGGCAGTTTGCCCAGGATTTTATCGAAACCACCCGCGATGCCACGTTTATTAGGCAGTTCTATAAGGCGATCCGGGAAGTCACGATCCTGGACCCTACCTGTGGCTCGGGTGCTTTTTTGTTTGCCGCCCTCACCATTCTCGAACCTCTCTATGAGGCCTGCATTACCCGCATGGAGCAGTTTGTGGCCGAAGAGCCCGGCCGGCATAAGTTCTTTGAGGAAACACTCAAAGAAATCAAAAGCGAACGCCATCCCAATTTGCAGTATTTTATTTATAAGAGTATCATCCTCAACAACCTCTACGGTGTAGACATCATGCACGAGGCCGTGGAGATAGCCAAGCTACGGCTGTTTCTCAAACTCGTAGCCACGGTGGATGTCAACGTGCGCAAGCCCAACTTTGGCCTCGAACCCCTGCCCGACATTGACTTTAACATCCGGGCGGGCAATACCCTCGTGGGCTTTGCCACCGAGCAGGAGCTACTACAAACGATCCAAAAGAAAGAACCCCTATTTGCCCAGGGAATTCTGGATGACTTTAAGGAAGAGTTTGGCCTAGTAAGCAAAGCCTACGCACGTTTTCAGAATAGCCAGGTTACCAACGATCAGGGAAGTGATGATTTTAAGCAGGCCAAGGCCGAGCTGAACCGCCGTCTCGACGAGCTGAACCATAAGCTTAACGTATACCTCGCTACCAACTACGGTATTGATGCCCAACGAAAGCCAAAAGAGTTTGAAAAATGGCTTCTGAGCCATCAACCTTTCCACTGGTTCGCGGAGTTTTACCAAATTATTGCTGGGAAGGGTGGTTTCGATGTGATCATTGGGAATCCGCCTTATGTACTTTATAAAGACATAAAAAATACATATGTAGTGCAAGGCTTTGAGGCGATAGACTCAGGTGACTTATATGCATTTGTAATGGAAAAGTCTTTACATCTTTCAGGGAATAAAAGTAAAATTGGCTTAATTATTCCAATGAGTTGCTTCTCAGTTGAGGGTTTTAAGCACATTCAGCGATTGTATAAAGATCTTTCGAAGGAATTGTTTATAAGTAATTGGTCAGGAGACGCACATCCATCTAAATTGTTTGAAGGCGTTGATAAAAGACTTCATATAGTAATTTCTAGTAGAGATTTCGGTAAAAAATGCCAAATAAAAATTACAAGCTATTTAAAATGGTATGCAGATGAGAGAAATAATATATTTCAAATAAAGCCCATATATAGAGAATTAGATATTTCTAGTGAATTCTTTTTTGAAAATTCTTTCTTGAAAATCAAATCCGAAATTGAGAATAAGATCTTAACAAAACTTAAAAAAGGAAAATCATATAACTTGTTGACTCGAAAACTAGCTTCTAAAAATGTATTGTACTATACAAGGAAAGTTTCATTTTTTCTTCAATTTTTAGATTTTATACCAAAAGTTATTGATTCTAATCATACCATCAGAGAGCCTTCGGAATTAAAAAATATTTATTTTGATAAATTAGAAGATAGGGATTTAGTACTTATTTGTCTATCATCTTCCCTTTTCTATATGTTCTATATAATTAATTCTGATTGTAGGAATTTGAACAAAAGAGAAGTTGTAGATTTTCCAATACCTAAAAATCCTATAAGTCATAATAAATTAAGTTTGCTCAGAAAAGAATTAATGGAAGATTACAATAGAAACTCATTTGAAAGAAGTGTTACTTACAAAGGCAAAGGTTTAATTACTGTTCAATATTTTAATTTCAGGCCGTCCAAACCCATAATCGACCAAATAGACACTGTACTAGCCCAACACTACGGTTTCACCGAGGAGGAGTTGGACTTTATCATCAACTACGACATCAAGTACCGCATGGGCAAGGCGCTTTTTGGGGAAGCAGATACCGAGGAGGAAGACGACAGCGAGGAGTAAACCGCAATACACACTATGGCAAAAAAGAAAGAGGCATCTACTCCCCGCGAGTTCATGGAAATGGCCATTCGGGTCATGAACGAATCCATACAAGAGCCCAGAACCGATAAAGTGAGCCCCAAAGTAGGGGCCGTGCTGGTGAAGCCCGATGGCAGCATCGAGACGGCCTCCCGGGGAGAGCTACGCCATGGTGACCACGCGGAGTTTACCTTATTGGAACGAAAAAACAGGACCATCAAGCTGGATGGTTCCGAGCTTTTTGCTACGCTCGAACCTTGCGCACCCGGAGCCCGGCGGCATCCCAAACTCGGCTGCGCCGAACGTATTGTGAACGCCCGGATCAAGAAAGTTTGGATTGGCATTGAAGACCCCGATCCCATTGTCGACCGCAAAGGCATCAAGTATCTGATAGACAATGGAGTTGAGGTAGAAATGTTTGATGCTGATTTGCAGGCAGTGATTAGGCTAGCCAACAAGCAGTTTATTACCGAAGCAGAAGAAAGAGCCAAAGAGGCTCAACAGGAAAAGGAAGCTATTCTGTTCAGTAACACTGAAAAGGTAGAAGAGAAGGCCAATCTGGCAGATTTGTCCGAATCCGATCTTGCTAATTTTGCTGATAAGGCCCAATTGAACTATAAGCCAGGGACAGCAAATTTTAACCGTATTCTTACGCAATTGGGCTTGCTTGAACGCAAAGAAAATAGCTATATACCCACTGGTCTTGGTCTTCTACTTTTTGGAGAACGACCTCAGCTCACCTATCCTAATTCGGTGATCAGAGCTACCTATAAAACTGTCGGACGAGCCGAAGACATAGAAACCATAGAAGGTCCGCTCATAAAACAGGCGGATAAAATTCAAAGCTGGTATGAAGAACGAATCGGTAAACAAATTGATCGTTCTCAACCGAGCCGCCAAGTGGTATATGATTATCCACTGGTTGTTTTTCGTGAGGCGATCATGAATGCCATTGTCCACCGGGATTACGATATTAAGGGAGCTCCTATCTACTTTGAAATCAACGACGATGCTATTATTCTAAAAAGCCCCGGTGCTCCGGTTCCACCACTAACTTTGGAACAGTTGCAGCGCTTCAATGCTCCCTCATTGAGCAGAAACCCCAAAATCATGTACGTTTTTGATCAGATGAAATTAGTTGAGTATCGGGGTCTGGGCTTTCAGACTATCAAAGAACTTCCGGAAAAGTACGGATTACCTCTTCCTGTTGTTACCTATGATAATCCATACATGGTTTTTACGTTTCCCAGGAGTAGCGAATCCCAAAAGAATATATCAACTCAAAGTGGAATATCATCTTTAACAGATGAGGAACTGAAAGGCTATGACTGGATAAGAAGCCAAACTCAGGTAGCTACGAAGGATTACGCAATAAAAATGGGCTATACACAGCGTACCGCAAGTAGGCATTTGGCTAAAATGCTAGACCTTGGGCTACTGGTAACGAATGACGAAAACGCAAAATCACCTAACCTTAGATATTTACCTTCGGTTTAACATAGACATTACTACTAGTATAATAAAAGCGTTTTCTTAAAAATCTCTAAGTAGGATAGACACATAGACGCACCTCGTGTCTATGTGTCTGCTATAATTGAGAGTATTTACAAGCAACATAGACATAGTTTATTGCCTAAATGAAAAGCCAATGCAGTCTTATGGTAATACTAGTTTTCTAAGCTTGCCTACCACCGCATTTCTGTGCTCGCAGCAATGTCCGGCCGGGATAGTGCTTAAAAGCTACGACTGGGCCAAACAGCAGCGTAATGAAGGTCGGTGCGTAGTGTGTGGCAATCATTCCATCATAGAGTGTGATGTGTTCGACATCCTGCTCCGGGGAGAGCAACCTCTGGTACTGGTGTTGGCAAGAGGCCTAAAAACAAAGTGGGACCCCGAAATTGAAAGGGCCGTACAGGCCAACCGCCTGCTGGTACTAAGCCCGTTTGAAAAATCAGTAAAACGGGTCACCCGTGAGACGGCTTTCGTCCGCAACAAAGCAATCATTCAACTCAGCAGTAAGATTGTGGTCGGCTACAAAACACCAAACGGGCAATTGGATGGGTTGTTGGAGGGGTGTATTTATGAAAGTGTATAAAGGACTAAAAATCAACTATCTTGGCTAATTCACCCAGTGAAAAGCAGTATAAATGGCTCTCAAACGAGTTTGGGAGTTAATGGGGAATGATTCAAAGAGCCCATCGGCGGAAGCAGAAATGGATAAGGGTGTCTTGATTGAAGTCCATTAAACAGTACACATTCCCATGCAGCCGGGAGAGTCAATTGATAATTAGTTCACCAGGCTACTTTTAATCCTTCACTCTGGTAAAGATGAACTGCCTTGTCCTTACTGATCAGGGTATAGTCTTGGCGGATCGCTTGCCAGATGAGCATTCGGTCAAAAGGGTCACGGTGATGCGTAGCTTTCAGTTGATGATAGGTGGAGGTGGTAAAAGCATTCAGTTCAACGATCTGAAAACCAGTGTCGGTGGCTGCTTCCACAAAATCCTCTGGTGTCAGCCCTTCGAGGTAAAGTTTTCCGAGTGAATATTTTAAGGAAATCTCCCAGAAACTGACTACACTCACCATGATATTCTCATCAGGGTTTCTTAAAAGGAGTCTGATTTTGGGAGATAGTTTGCCCGGTGAGCACACGGCCCAAATCAGGGTATGTGTATCAACTAGGTAGTTCATGCGCCCAGAAACTCATCTTCTGTCATCTTATAATCATCCGCAAAACGGACCTTGCCTCTGTGTTGCAGGATACCCAGTTTGCGAGGCGTACTCTTTTTGTAAGATCTAGGAACCAAGTAGGCCACTACTTCTTTCTTTTTGCCAAAAGCCACTTCTATTTCCTCCCCTTCCTGTACTTCTTTGAGAAGCTCAGAAAAGCGGGCTTTTAGTTCTCCGACTGTTACTGTTTTCATTACTAGTTGTTTTTTATTTAAAAATACCATTTTCTTGACAACTTGTCAAGAAAAAAATAGAAACAAATCAGATAGTAGTCTTTGTGAAAACTTGATCAGTTTACTGGAACGGTGCCGAGCCTAAATACCGAAAGATAAGTTAAGCCGTGCCATGCCTTTTTGTATCGGCGTCAGGCGTGGCACGGCTCATTGTTCGGGTAGGTAAGGAAACACCCGATATCACTTATTCTACCAACGGAGCCGTTTGCTCGGCAGAGGTGATACCATCTGGTAGTTCCAGAATCCGGATATTGCGAAAATGGATTTCAGAACCCTCGGCTTCGAGGCAGATATAGCCTTTCTTCCGCTCGGAGGCCCGGAGTCCGTTTACAAATTTACCGTTGACGGATAGTTTTACGACGCCGTCGACGCACACCACCACGTACTTGTTCCACTCGCCTTTTCCCCGGCACCTCTTTTCGAGCGATTTGCTGCGGGTGCCGCGTGGGTTATCGGGTATCGCCTTCATGCCCATGGTCGGGAATAGCTCCCCGTGTACGTAGGCATCGGTTTGATTGTGCTGCGTGGCCCATTCCAGTTCCAGCATCTGTACTTCGATGGCTTTGGTGAGTGGATCGTTTTCAAAGGGAGTACCCTCACTCCACACAAATACGCCGGAGTTGCCGCCGGCTTCCATGTGTTTCCATTCTATTTCCAGAATAAAGTTTTCGTATTGTCGGTAGGTGCGCATTACCCCGATTGGCTTTCCGGTAGAAATCAGAATGCCTTTCTTGACCTTCCACGTATCTTCGGCGGTGTTGACGTTCACCCAGCCGTTTAGATTTTTGCCGTTGAATAGGGGTTTAAAAGCCAGCGGATCAAACTCGGACTGGGCGTGGACCATGGGTGATAGTACGAGCGAAAGGATGCATAAGAAAGCTAGTCGGGAATAGGGAAAGTAGTTGCGCATAGGAAAGTTTAAAAGATGAAAAGCAGTCTAATTGAACAATTTTACCCATTTATTGACTCAGATACCCCCTCAATAGGTCAAATTTGAAGGATACTTTTGTAGATGGGAGGTAGTAGCACCCCAGAGAATTATTCACGACATCGTCGAAAAGTGTATTCTGGGGGCTAATCTGCGGTAGAAATTTTTACCAATAGAACAAACGAAATAACCATCACTCCAAAACATATCTTTGTACCAATATTCTTTACGAAGTGATGTAGAATGTAACAACCATATTTGACGAGTAGATTCTTGTTTTAACCTACGAACTAATTGTGAAATAGACCAACGAGGAATGTAACGAATTAAGAAATGAATATGATTAATATCAGACTCCATTACCTCAATATCAAAATCAGAGTTTGAAGCAATTGATAAGAAGATTTGCTTAATATCATCATCAGGGTTTTCTTATAAAAATTAATACTTTTATAATTATATAAAATACGGTAAAAGTTTAGAAAAAAGTCTCGTATTTAGTAACCTTTGTGGTCGGTTGAACCTGAATCAGTATTAAAATAACTACTTTCCTATCTCCTTTGTGATGCAAAATACCCAATTCTGGTCGAAATAAGTTTTTATAAGAAAGCCCTGATATCATCATTTAACGGACCAACTAACATTGGTTTACGATACTTGCAAACAAAGATTAAATGACATTTTAAGTAATGTTTAGAGTGATTTGTGCTGATGTAATTAGATTTTTTAGACATAGTAGCGAAGTTTTTTGTGAATGTTTCTCAAAATGAATGGGAATATTTACAAAAAATGTAGTGATTCACATAAATAAACTATATTTTTACAAAATGTTAGACTATTTACTAATATATGAAAACAATATTTCGTACATATCAATTTGAATTACAGCCAACACAGGAGCAGAAAATTCTTTTGGATAAACACTTTGGTTGTATCAGATACGTTTTCAATCACTTTTTAAATGAAAGAAAAGAACAGTATCAGGTAAGTAAAAAATCAGATAATTACTATTCACAGGCAGCCACGCTTACAGAATTAAAGAAAAAAGAAGAAACTAATTGGCTTAAAGAAGTGAACAGTCAATCGTTGCAGTTTGCTTTACGATGTTTAGATACCGCTTATGTGAACTTTTTTAGAGGCAATACTAAGTTTCCAAGATTTAAGTCAAGAAAAAATAAAAATACATTTACTGTCCCACAATTTGCAAAACTGGAAGATAAAACACTTTACATACCAAAATTTAAGGAAGGGATTAAAATAAATGTTCATCGTGAAGTAAAAGGTGAAATCGGTAAATGCACTTTAAGTAAAACACCGACTGGCAAATATTTTGTATCAATTCTATCAGAAGAACAATATATTCCAAAAGAAAAGACAGGAAAAGTTTGTGGAATAGATTTAGGGTTAAAAGACTTTGCTATTACATCGGATGGAATCAAATTTAAGAATAATAGATACACAAAACAATATGAAAGAAAGTTAGCGAAAGCACAAAAACATCTTTCTCGTAAAACAAAAGGTAGTAATTCGTTTGAAAAACAAAGACGAAAAACAGCCTTGATTCACGAAAAGATAACCAATTCACGAATGGATAACTTGCACAAAGTATCTTATCAATTAGTATCAGATTATGATGTAATTTGTTTGGAAGACCTT
>Ga0335396_10003699_pt1 | contig 17286 bp, 17 predicted proteins | sample FRY02_FD_205743 | JGI IMG/M metagenome (GOLD analysis project Ga0335396, IMG submission 205743) | Freshwater microbial communities from Lake Fryxell liftoff mats and glacier meltwater in Antarctica - FRY-02 (spades assembly) (version 2) | ecosystem: Environmental > Aquatic > Freshwater > Ice >... | reverse complement strand
TTTTTGCATTTATATACACATCTTCCTGTTAAAACATTAATTTCTTTTCCTTCAGGGCATATTTTTACCATATTCCTATTAACATAAAAGAAATATTATATTAATTCGTTTATAATACTATTTTATTTTATGCAAAAAAATTATTTATAACTAAATATTTATATTGCTAATTATCATAATATTCATATAAAAATAATTTTTTATATTAATTCGTTTATAATACTATGTGCTTTTTTAAATATTTTAATCCTTTCTATATTATGATGTTTTATATGATTTAATACTTCGTTATATGTAAACCATTTAAGAGCTCTTATTTCTCGCACTTGTTCTATGCAAGTATTATCTATGAGAATTTTTGCATCTTCTTTAATTATTTTTGCAATATAATATACATGTTTATATAATATATTATTTGTACCAAAAAATATCTCTTGAAGGGGGATAATATTTTTATTAATCATAATATCATCATTATATAACTGTGTTTCTTCGCAAAATTCTCTTACCGCACAATCAACATCATTTTCTTTTAATTTTTTACGTCCTTTTGGAAATCCCCATTCTTGTTCTAAATAATTTATATTTGTTTTTATTGGAAAAAATAAATTTCTCAAATAAGTACTTGACAATATATAATCAAACTTTATTTTTGAGTCTGAATATTCTTTTGTTTGTTTAAAATTAGTCTGATATACTTGACACCATGTATAATTCCAAATATATTCAAAACTGTTATTTAATAACATATTTTTTTCACTTTCTGTCATATATTCAATTAATTGTTTAATATATTGTGTGTCTGTTGAATTATATTTTCCCCTGACAAATTCCATAAATGCCAAACTGTCTTTTCGTTGTATCATAATATATTTAATTTCATTTTTGACAATTTTATAGCATATAACACCAAAACTCATAATTGGACGCGGACAATCTTTATATAAATGCCCATTAATACCACAATTTCTACATGTTTGAGGACGAAAATAAGAGTTCTTTTTGATATTTTCCTCATCTCTTTTCTTCATTTGTGAATAAGTATCAATAATTATAGTATAATATCGCACATTTTCTTAAATGTATTTATCATTTTTAAAAATATTATTTAAGAAAAAAAAATATTTATTATATTATCTAATAAGATTGAAACTTATCACTTGAGTTATCATATCCCTGCATATAAAACTTTTCTTCATATGACATTTTTTTGTTAGGTGCTTGTGAATGTGATACATCTGCTACTTCAGATATTGAAGACAATGTGTCGTTATAATCAAAACCAGATAATGCATTGTTCATTTGAGGACGAGGTTGTACTTCCATGTGATGAACTGGTTGTGCTAATTGTTGTGGTATTTGTTGTTGCATTTGCTGAATTGGTTTTTGTTGCATTTGTTGATGTTCTTGATGTTGTTTTTGTTGTTGTTGATGGTATCGTCGTTGTTCTTGTTGTTGCATTTTATTTTGCTTTTCTGTATTATGTTGAGTTTGTTCTTTTTCTTGTTCTTGCATTTGTTGTATTTGTAACTTTTGTTGTTTTTGCATTTCATTTTGTTGTTTTTGTTCTTCGTATTGTTTTTGTTGTTGCTTTTCTGAATTAGCATTTTTTTGCATTTGTTGCGAATTTTGGGGTTTAATATCTTTTTCATATTTAATCATAATATTTTTGGCATATTTATTGGCATTATCTTTATTGACCTTGCAATTTTCAATATCATTTTCGATACGTTCATTTGCAATATCATAAGAAGACATTGACATAATCAATGATATTATGATGGTTATGCAATTAACTATGATTATAATTGATAATACCCATGCAAGAGCCCAACACCACCAGCGGGATTCCGAATTTCCGCCAGTAACAATACAAGTTAATTCAAAAAGAGACATAAGTATAGATGGGATTGATATTATAAGAATAGATATTACAAATCCGATACGCTGATCTATTGGAATTTTACTACTTGAAAATAATATAGCTATACATAGTATTGTTATCGTTGAAAATAATGCAATACCTGCATATTTAGATTGCTCAGACCCAAAAAATATGTCATTTATATTAATAGCTGTACTAGGCATTTTTTATTTATATTCTATTATCATATGAAGAAAAATAAAAAATGATTATGATATAAATGAATATTAAATAATAAGATAAAAATGGGTATTCCATATTATTTTTATACATTGACACACAAATATAATAATATAATATATAATTCTAAACCAGATATTACAGATATATACTGTATTGACTTTAACGGTATAATTCATACTGTCGCACAAGATATTATGAAAACTAATGTTGAAAATATAGAAGATAAAATATTAGATAAAGTGTGGCTAAAGATAGAAAACTATATCAAAATATATAATGCTAAAAAATACATAATTTGCACTGATGGAGTAGCACCTGTATCAAAAATGTTCCAACAGCGGAAAAGACGTTATTTGTCAGTTTATAGAAATAAAATTGACGAGAATAAAGTAAATAAACCTATATGGGATACTAACGCAATAACACCAGGGACAGAGTTTATGAATAAATTAAATATTTTTATTCATAAAAAAATTAGATATTCTACACATAATGTTGAATTTTTATATAGCGGTAGTGATGAAAATGGAGAAGGAGAACATAAAATTTTTCATAAATTAAAGATGAGTTCTGAAAGTTCTAGAATTATTATACATGGTCTTGACGCTGATTTAATTATATTATCATTAATGTCACATCATAAAAACATACATTTGATGAGAGAAACAAACGAAGAAGTATGTAATTATTTGAATATTGATAATCTAAGATATTCAATATTGAGCGAATTTACAATTAAATGGGATTTAAAAAATAAAGATATAAAATATTCAGAAAATGATTTGATAGAAACATACTGTACGGCTTGTTCTATTCTTGGAAATGATTTTATTCCACATTTATTAACTATAGATCTCAAAACGGACGGTGTAGATAAATTATTTTCTTCTACAAAACTTTCGGTAGAAGAAAATGGGCTACTTATATCTGATGGTGTAATAAATTACAAGTGTTTAAGAGATATTTTAAAACATCTATCCAGAACAGAAGATAATGATATATATAAAATTTGCGAAAAATACATAAAAAGAAGAGTACCTAATTCTTCAGATATTCCTAGCGATTTTTATGCTATAAAAAATAAAGACCCTTTAGTATTTCATATATATGATAATCCTCAAAAATGGCATAAAGAGTATTATAAACAATTATTTGATAATAACATAACTATCGACACAACAGTAGTTTTCAACGCTTGTGATAATTATATTAAAGGAATATATTGGGTATATTCTTATTATAAAGGGTTTGATATTGATTGCGAGTGGTATTATCCTTATAATTACCCACCTATTTTAAAAGATATTTCAAATCATTCTATCGCACATAAAGCCCCTGAAATTAAAAAAAATAATAATTATATTAAGTCTTATATTCAACTTCTTATTGTACTACCAAAAGATAGTTCGCATTTATTAAAATATAATCATAAAAAATATGTAAATGATATATATTCAGGGTTATATCATATGTATCCAGAAAAATATAAAATACAAACATTTCTCAAATCGCATTTATGGGAATGTACTCCAGTTTTACCATTAATTAATTTAAAATATATTAATAATATATTAACTCAATAAGTCTAAACTTGTAAGCTTTGTATTATATCAATTTTATGTTTATCAATATTAGATAGATAATACCAAGACTTCATATCAGGATCCCATCTTCCACCATTTTTTTTAACACTATCTTTATTTTTATAAGGTATTTTTACATACATTTTTTGTGCATTATTATTTTCGTGCAAGTTGCTTTTTCCATCATCAAAATTAGGATTTGGTATTTTATCAACATCGTCAATTGTTAATAGTTCTATAGCCTTGATAGCTTCTATATTTTCATCGCTAATATTATTTTCATAATACCATTTTTTTCTTTTAATATCCCATTTTGCGCCTAAGTTTTTAACAGATTCTTTATTGTTATAACTTATTGAAATGTAATGTTTATTTGTATCTGTCTTACTAACACTATTTAACAAAATTTGATCATAATCATCAGCATTATTATCTGTATTAGAAATTGCTATATTTGCTAATCTATCAGCTCCTTCATTTCCTAGCGAATGTTCATCTTGCATATTAGTATGTGCTTTAATATGTTTCAATAATACACTTTTTTTAACTGGGTTATATAAACTATATAATTTTTTCAATAATAAACAATTTGGCGGAACTTTATTTTCTGATGTTTTCCAATCATTTTTTGCTAATTTATCACCATAACTTCCAGAACACTTAATAACATATTCTGAATCAGTATATATATTTATTATTGTTTTATTTTCAATATCTTTATTTAAAATTTCTAAAGCTCTTATCATAGCAGTTAATTCACCTGTATTATTTGTTTGTTTTCCTTCAACTCTTGCATATTCATTCCGCATATCATCTTTTTTAAAGAAAACTCCATACCCTGCTTTTGCTTTAGGAGTTCCATTATTAACACATGATCCGTCTATATAAACATTTATGCTATTAGTATCCATACTTAAATATCAATAACAAAAAAAACAATCAATTTTTATAAAAAATCATTTTATACTCAATATCATTTTCAATATCAATTACAAAACCACTTTTTTTGTAAAAATTAAATAAATATTCTGTATCTTTTTTATTTTTACAAACATAAAGATAAATAGATTTATTAAACAATGATTTAGCAATTTCTAAAATATTACAAGCTATTCCTTTTTTTCTATATTTTATATCAGTACATAATTGATTTAATCCATTTTCTTTTATTCCGACAAATCCTGCAATATCATTATTACATTTATAAAAAATTACTTTTTCGTAAGTATCAAATCTATTATTTTCAAAATTATTATTTATTAAATTAATGCATTTATTTTTTTCTTCTATATTCAATTCTTCAATTAATTTAATAAAAATCATTTTTATATTATTAAAATATAATAAATATAAAAAATACAATTCACAAACTTTAATACAATTATGCTTCATTGGAATACTTGCGACAGATAAACCTTGACATGTGTCGACAATTACAATAACACTTTCTAACATTATTTATATCTTTGTTTGAGATTAGGATATTAGCGTGTCCAATATTAAGTTCTTCCCAAACAATAAGTTTATGAGGTTTATTGTTTTTATGAGAATAGCAGCAATCGCATTTTGAATATTTTTTTATTGCTTCTTCTGGTGTAGAGTTGTTGGGGATATATTTAATAACTGATGTCATTATAATAATAGTTAGTTATTATATAAATACGATCAATTTTTATTATACAAAGGATTTACTAACTAATTAAAATTTTAACATTATCGTTAAAAATATCAATATACTTTATTGGGATATTCTCAAATGAAACAAGTTGCATATTTAAATTATACTTATCTTCTAATCCATTTTCTCTAATATATTGAATACGTTTTTCAAATGGCATTTTAGCCAATATTAAAGCATTATTTTTTGTTATACATGCTCCAATTTTATAAATATTATCACTTCTATCTCCAAATATTACTTTAAACAATAAATCTACTGTAGGGTCTTCAAATCCTCTTGCTTTCAATTCTTTAAATTGCATATTATATATTAATACATTATAGTCAATTAATTGAAGAAAATCATTATCATTTGTAATAATAATGATATTGTTATTGTTTGATATATTTTGTTTGATATATTTATGAGATAAATAAATAATATCATCACCTTCCAATCTTTGTGAAGAAATATTTTGAATACCTAATTGTTTTACATATTCTCCAAATATAGTAAATATTTTTTTATTAAAATTTGTCTTTTGAACACGTGTTGCTTTATATTTATCGTAAATATCATTTCTCCAAATATCAGATCTAAGACAATCATTACATAATATGATATTTGAAATATTAATTTTCCACATTTTACATATTTTTTTAATATCATTGTTTATATGTTTATAAAATGCTCTTATGAATATTTCATTATCAACAATATCATCGGTTGATATATCTATTTTTTGAAAAGTAAACCATCTGTATGTCGCAAAATATCTGTGAAAGATATAATAACTACAATCAATTAGAACAATATTGTTATTCTTCGCTAGATTAATTGTATTCATATTAATAAATGTAATATTGATATTATATTTAAATAACTAATTCTAATCAATTTTTATATTATTATTTCTTGCTTTTTTAATAACAATATCTTTATTATCATCCGTCCATTTATTAGCTATAATCATAATTGCCTTAAGTTCTTCTGGTTTTTTCTTTAATTCTTGCCATTCTAATCTAACAAGTTCAAATTTAGTTTCATTAACATTGCTATATAGACGATATTTAACATATTTATTATAATCTGTTGCAGGTTTAGGCTTTGCTATTTTTTCGACATCTCCATTATTATTAGATAATTCATTATTATTTGTAATAATTGGTTCTTCTGGGGTTATTCTTAAAATAGAATCTTTTTTATTCCATACTTTTTTGTTATTTTTAATTTCAACAACCCAAACTTGTTTATCATAACCATCCATTGCTGAATTAATTTCATATCCTTCAGCAGATAATCCATATCTAAGGGGTGATTGTTCTTTACCGCTATAAGAATTTTTAGGAAAATTAATACATGGCTTCATTGATGACATTATAATTATAAAGATAATAATAAATAATCAATTTTTATATTTATATATTTATATAAAATGAAATATATTATAATAGGTGCTGGTATAACAGGATTGTATTTGGCATATAAGTTAATTGAAATTAAAAAAATATCACCTAATGATATAATAATATTTGAAAAGTCAAATCGTATCGGTGGAAGAATATTTACATATAATAATACTGATTATAATTTAAAATATTCTGCAGGAGCTGGTAGATTAGGTAAGAAACATAAGATAGTAATGAAATTGATTAAAGACTTTAAATTAGAAGATTATATAATAGATATTAATAAAGATAAGTTGTATTTTACAAATGATAAATTAATGAATGAAGCAGAATTGTTATTATATTACAATTCCAAGTTTAAAACTTTAAATAAATTATGGACTTACGCAATAAAAAAAAAAATAAATGCTGATACTAAAGCTATAAATTTACATAATTATTTTTCATTATTTTTATCAACAAATGATGTTGAATTATTGAAAGTTTCACTTGGATATGTAACCGAAATGTATCAAGAAAATGCCCATAATGTATTATTAACATTAAGAGCAGATTTTGATATTGAAAATAACGAGTTTTTTGTATTAAAAGGAGGGATGCATTTATTATATGAAGTTTTACATAAATATATTATCGATAAAAATGTTAAAATATTACTTAATTCTGAATTACGTAATATTGACGATATTGCGAAAAATGTTTTTATAAATGATAATATATATAAATATCAAAAGTTATACATTACAATAACAAGGAAAGATTATATTAAAATACCTTATTTTGATAATTATAATACATTATTAAATAATGTTGGAGATTGTAATTTATTAAGAATATATGCACAATATAAAGATGTGTGGTTTAAAGATTTGTCAAAAATTGTAACTCAAAATAAGCTTCAATTTATAATTCCTATAAATTATGATAATGGATTAATACAAATAAGTTATAGCGATAGTTATAACGCAGACTTCTGGAATAACTTAAAAAATAAGAAAGAGATAAAAAGGCATCTTTTGAGAATATTAAATGAAATGTTTCCTGATAAAAATATAAAAGACCCCGAGTGGGTTACAATTCATAATTGGGATTCTGGATCACATTTCTGGAAAATAGGCGTAGATTCAGAAAAAATACAAAAAGAAATTAAAAAAACTTTTTCTAAAAAAAATATATATATATTAGGTGAAACTTATTGTAATCGTCAAGCGTGGATTGATGGTGCTTTAGAAACCGTACATCAAGTTTTAAAAATAAAATATGTAAATATATAAATTTTTATTGTCATTTAAAGATATTATGATAAAAATATATAAAAATGTTGATTGATCTTAAATTTTTAATATATAAATATAATGTTGAGATAAAAGGTATTTTGCATATAGGAGCACATTTATGTGAAGAAAAAATATTATATAATGAAAATAATGTTTCAGATAATAGAATTATTTGGATTGAAGCAAATCCAATATTAGTTAATAAAATAAAAAGTATGAATAACAAAATAAAGATAGAATGCTTTTGTTGTATTGACGATGATATTGGATATTCAACTTTAAATATAGCAAATAATGGTATGTCCTCTTCAATATTAAAATTAGGTATTCATAAAAAATTTTATCCAAATATTGATTATATTGGAAATATACAAGTAAATAATAAAAGAATTGATACTTTTTATAAAGAAAATAACATTTCAGTAGATTTTGCAAACTTTTTATGCATTGATATTCAAGGAACCGAGTTATTAGCATTGAAAGGTATGGGTGATTTATTAAAATATTTTGATTACTTGTATTTAGAAGTTAATCAAGATTATTTATATGAAAAATGCGCTTTGATTGGTGAAATAGACAATTATCTAAATACATTTAGTTTTAAAAGAGTAGAAACAAAATGGGAAAATGATTGCAAATGGGGAGATGCATTTTATATAAAGAACTTTTAATCACAGAATAAATATGTCCGGAACGCTTTTGACATATTAAATAAAATTGATACTTATTTTATTTATTATTAAAAACTTAATGTGTTTTTATGATACTATAAATTATCAATTTGAAAAATTTGAAAATGATAATAATTGCAATTTTAACCTTGAACTATTTAATATAGAATCTGAAATAATAATATTTTATAATAAAGAAAAAGGTTATGATAATTTCGTAAAAAAATTAGACTATATATTATTGAAATATATTGAAAATAATTCAAATTTTGATAATATATATTTGGAAAATATAAATATTCTCAAAAAAGAAATTATAATTTCATATATTAATTCTAAAAGTTTGAATTATTACGATGATATTATAAAAATTCAAACTTTCAATATTAATGATTAAATATAATGATTTCTTCTATTAAATAAAGAACTTGAAAAATATGGTTAAAAAAAATATACCTATGGATATATTATCAGTAATTATTTATATTTGGATTTTTTGTTTTGTAATATTGGTATCAATAGTTATTCATACTATAATAAATTTTATAATAGATGTCACAGTTATTTTTGCACCTTTACGTAATGCTGTGCTTGGATATAGATCTCCAATTATGATATGGTTTAATATTATATATGATTATATAATTAGATCATCTTTGGGAATAGTTATATTATGGAGTTTATTTTCTTATATATCACTTGCAATTATAATACTCTTTTTAATATGGGTAGCATTGAAAGATATATTTTTGATTGGTATGTTAGTGAAAGGTCCTCCTTTTTCTACATTAAAAGGTATCTTTAATATTATGTTAGAAAAAATACCCTCAAAACAAAGATCACAATTTGAAAGTTATATGCAAAAATATGCTTTGATATTGGTACATTTTTTAAAAATTGACAAAATTGCTCCATCGATAAATCAAAAACAGGAAACTATTGCTGATTCTGTCAACGAAAAAATGGAAACATTCGCAGTTCAAAATATTATAGAAAAACCTCATTTTAGCGATGAATATTATGATGATATTGGAGATGAATATAAAATGAGAATAAAAAATAACTACTTTATAAATGCATTCAAATATAACAAACAGAATGAGATGGCTAAAAATTACAAAACTATGAAAATTATTACACCTGATAATAGTTATGTTTTTATTGAAAATACTAGTTCATATTTTTCAATAAAAACAGAAACAAATCTTAATAAAATGAATATAAAATAAAACATATATTAAGTAAGAAATGTATTTATTATTTTATAATTTTGAAAATCAACTTATGGATATGTATTCTACAGATATTGATTATTATAATGTATTATTTAATATATTTTTTTTAACTTTAATTATAATAATATTGATAATATTTTACTGGGATACTATATATAAAAGTTCTAAAGATAAATCTAAATGCAGTGAAATATTAAATATAATTGAAGAAAATGCTATTATTGAAAAACCATACATTTATTCAGTTATAATAATTGACAATGATATTATCAATTCGACAAACGGTAATTATATATTAAAAATTACTTACGATTTCAACAATATGAAAACAAACTTTGAATATGGAAATGATGATGGAATTAAAAATGATATTTTTAATAATTCAAACGGAGGTCAATATAAAAATATAAAAGATAAAGAAAATAAATATAATGAAAAAAAAAATAAATATGAAAAATGTTTAAATAATATAGGAAATCTTCCTTCATCACATTGTGATTTAGCAATGCATAATAAAGATATTGCAAAAAATCATTTAGATATTGCTAACGATGTAATTGAAAAAGAAAAAGAAGTTATTGTAAAAAAAACCGATTTGTCGGTATGTGTTTCCGATTTCGAAAAATCAGAAGATGAAATAGAAGAAAATACTGATAATAAATGTTACGCCGAAACTAAAATTTTAAATAATGTTAAAAGTGAATATAATATTGCTAAAAATGTGTTAAATAAAATTAATGAAGACCCATTATATCAATTAAATTATTTTGATTTGAAAAGTATGACTAATGAAAAAATAAATGGAATTAATATAAATGTTTTAAATTCTGCTAAATATAAATATGTTTCGGTTGATGAAAATAATAAAAAAGTTAAAAAAAATTATTCATCACATTTATTATTACTTTTCACTAAAAAATATTCTGAAAATGGCAATTATAATACTTCTATTATAAATGATATATTATTTTCAAAAAATAATAGAATAAAAATATATATATAAGTTATATTATTTATAATATTTAATTTAATTAAATGAGTAGTGAATCATTTGTTGAAAAGGATAATGTGGTCGATCTTGTTTATATTAATGATAACTTAAACAAATCTAGTGTAATTTTTGATGATTTTGCAAAAATGTTTTTTTTTGAGTTATCATTAATATTTAAAAAAAATTTGTCATATCATCAAATTATGATAAATATGTTATTTATATTTATTGTAATAATTATCAGTTATGTAATATATCTTGATATAATAAATAGAGAATCAGGTAAAAAAAATAGATGTGTTGAAATTTTAAATATCTATAATGTTAATAGTGAAAAAACTAAACCATATTTTTATAAAATATATATAGTTAATGATTTATTCAAAGATAGTTTATTAAGTGACTTTAGTATATGTATAACATATGATTTTATAAAAGAAAAAACAGAGATAATTTTTGGTAAAACAAAAAATGCTAGAATATTAACAACTGCATATTCGCAAATATCAAGAAAAAATAAAGATGTAGATCCTAAAATTAATGCTTTTACATATTTTGATTTAAGTACATTAGAATATGATTATATTAAATATAATGATCCAGAAGATGGTTTTTTATATATTGATAAAAATATAATTACACGAAGTAATTTTTTATATATAATTACATCAAATGATAATAAGTATTTAAAAGATAACGAGTCAAATCAACTTGTTAATTTTGTAAAAGAATATGGATATGATAATACTAAACCAGTTTCTCCAATATATAATATACTATATGCTATAGATAATCATAAAAATAAAGATGTGTTATAAGACTACGTAAAAGTTTCGTTTAAAAGTTTAGTAAGCTCTTCTATTTTTTCTTTGTTTTTAATTTTTGGATAATCTATATTAAATACAATAAACATATTACCTTTATTTTTTGTATTTAGAATAGGCATTCCTTTACCTTCTATCATATAATTTTTACCATTTGACAAAACTCCAAAAATGTTTGTATTTATTGTAATTGATTCTTTGAAATAAGGAATTGTTATATTCTCTCCAATTATAGAGTTTATAAATGTTATATTTTTTTTATAATAAATATCATTATTTTTTCTTTGAAAGTCCTTATGATCTTCAATTTTTATACCAATTATTAAATCTCCGGCTACTATATTTTTTGTTTTAGGTTGAACCCCAAGTTCTGGAAATGCTGATCTATATGATTCATCAACACCTTTCGGAATAATTAAAGTTGCTTTTTTTTCTTTACTATAAGTACCTTTTCCTTTACAAGTAGTACAATCTTTTTTTCCTTTTACAATTATTCCATTACCATCGCATTTATTACATTGAATCTGGTAAACAGTTTGCATTATACCCATGCTCTTTATTTGATGTATTATACCTTTACCACCGCAATCACTACAACTTACGTGGCAATCTATGCAATATTTTTCTAACACAATTGTTAAATCCTTCTTAACACCGTCAAAAATATCTTCTAACGTTAATGAAAAAATACGCTGTATCGATGGTGCTTTATTTTGTCTTCTGTTATTTTTTCCACCCATTCCAAACATTTCTTCTTCGAAATGATTTCCAAATCCACCCATTCCACCTCTACCACCCATACCACCTCCAAAAAATGCTTCAAATATATCATGTTGATTCACTCCACTTGACATATTATCTGTTCCATTATTGTAATTTTTATCACCTGTCATATCATATTTATGTCTTTCTTCTTCATTATTCAAAATATTATAAGCATTTGAAATTTCTTTAAATTTATTTTCAGCATCAACATTATCTTTATTTTTATCAGGGTGATATTGAAATGCAAGTTTTTTATATGCCTTTTTTATAGTTTCTGTAGAATCGTTCTTTTCAACACCCAGAGTTGAATATAATTTAAAATTATCTCCCATATTATTAAAAAATAGACATCAAATGTTTATATGATATTATATTTAAAACGAGTACATAATTTATTTTTAGAAAAGATTTATCAAGTTTAATAATATTAAAAAAATAAATAAATTATGTACTCAAAAGTATTATAAATTGTAAAACATAAACTATAAACATTATTTAAAATTATAATATATTAATTATAAAACTAAAATGCATAAATATAGTTGTGAAAAATGCGGAAAAGAATTTATTCAAAAAGGACATTATATCAAACATACTACTAAAAATAAATCTTGTGTTTTTGAAAGAAATATTGAAAAAGAAACTTCAAACAAAATAAAAGAATTAATTAATAATCTTTACGACAATAAATGTAATATAGAAGAATCACAAAAAAAAGAAGCAAAAAATATTCGCGAAGAAGGACTTGATAAGTTTTATACAATTCCAACGTGTTCAAAAAAATGTATAGAAAAAATTTGTGAATTATATGATATTGAAAAATGGGATTTAATAGTTGAACCAAGTGCTGGAAATGGTAGTTTTCTAAATCAATTACCGAGTGATAATAAAATTGGTATTGATATATTACCAGAACATTCAAATATAATTAAACTAGACTTCTTCGATTATTCCCCTCCATCGAATAAAATAAATATTTTGGTTATAGGAAATCCTCCGTTTGGTAAAGTTAGTTCATTAGCAATTAAGTTCTTTAATCATTCGGCAAAATGGGCTAATGTTATAGCATTTATAATTCCAAGAACTTTTAGAAAAATAAGTGTCCAAAATAAACTGGATAATATGTTTCATTTGGTATATGATGAAGAAATATCAAATAAACAATGTTGTTTTTTGCCAAAAATGATGGTTAAATGTTGCTTTCAAATATGGGAAAAAAAAGAAATAAAAAGACAAATAGTTGATCTACCTACAACACATACTGATTGGGACTTTTTAAGATTAGGTCCAAATGACGTAAGTGGACAACCTACACCTCCAATAAATGCTGAGTTTGCTATACGTGCATATGGAGGTTGCATTGGAAAAATAGAAACGAAAGGATTAAATAAATTGAGACCTAAAAGTTGGCACTGGTTTGTATCAAAAATTGATAAAAATATACTTATAGACAGATTTAACCAATTGGACTATTCGAATAGTTTAAATACAGCAAGACAAAACTCTATGGGAAAAGCTGAATTAGTTACATTGTATTTAAAATTCTTGAACTCTAAAGTCTAATAATTCATTTTAACATTTATCTTCATATTTTGGAAGAATAGCATATTCTTTATCATTTGTTGTATTTTCTAAATCTTTTTTGGTTATTTCCTCTAATTTTAATTTTATTGTTTTTTATATTTTTTTTGTTAACTTGAAAATAAATAATTAACCATATGTTTCAACATTATCAAAATGTAAATAATAAGCAGTTAAAATATATTCACAACAATGGTTCATTCGTAATTGGACGTAGTTGAATTTATTGTTTTCTTTTCCACAATTTGAAGTTTTAATTTCAAGATTTTTATCATTATGAAGTTATAATTACATTTTGGAGTATTTAATATTTTTTTAGCTTAATCTTAATTTCATCATCTTGTAATTTTTTTTCACTATTTATTTTAATAAGTTATATAGAATATTTAAAAATGATTATAACTTATTAAAATAAATAGTGAAAAAATTTGCATATTATGCTACTTAAGGAAAATGAGTACATAATCTTTTTATTTTCTTAATATTTTTAAAACTTATAAATCTTTTCTAAATAATTAATTATGTACTCATTTTATATTCTCTTATATTTTTATTAAAAATATACAGATATATCAATAGTAAAAGTAAAACTATAAAAACATCGAGTGTGTTTATGAAATTAATAAAAAATGATTAGCTTTAATTAATTAAGATAAATATAAGACATTACTTAAAATATACAAAAAATGAACGAAATTGAATTATTAAAAACTATTAATAACTTATCTGTTTTAGAAATGGATAAATCATTTCATCTTATGATTATTGATATAATTAAAGAACAAAAGAAAAAAGAAGATAAACACGACATTTGGAAAGATAGTCCTTATAAAGATTTAGTAAAATTACAGAGTAATAATGTTGGAAATGTAGGTGAAATACTTATTAATAATATATGTAAAGAAACAGGAATTGAAGCATATTGTAATGGCGTTAAAACAAAGAAAATAGGTGGAGGTAATGGAGACGGAAATATTATGGGAATACCTGTTGAAATAAAGACAGCACATCAAGGTTCATCTACATCAAGTTTTCAACACGAACTTGGCGAAGTTCCTTGGAATGGAGGAAATTATATGATATTTATTGATATTTCGCCAAATTGCATATACTTAACAATCTTTAAGAACTTCGATGAATCAATATATAAAAGTAAAGAAAAGTTACTTTGTTTTCCAACAAAGACTGTAACATGGAGAAAAAATAAAGGTGCATTTAAATTAGATACAACCGTAAATATAAACGAATTGAGTGTTAAAAATGGAATAGCAATAAAGATTACACCAACTACACCAAACCATATTATTGCTTCATTTATTAGAAAAAATGTTATTTAGACAAACATAGAGATAATAATTGATGTTCGCAAGTTATAAGCTGAATTAGTTGATAGAAAACTAATAGAAGACCAATCAATACTCTTTGATATGTTTATCATTTTTTCTTTATCAGTAAAGAAAACAATACCGTAACCTTTTTTACCAGGGAGATCTTCAAACCTCTCATAAATTTTCATATTATCTTTTCCAAAACATGTTGAAGGGATATATACGTCACATTTGTCAATCATTATTTTATTTCGTGTCGATGATACAGTTCCACCATCAGATAGTGAATATACCTTCATTTTATCTTCTGAAATTATATTTATTGTATATTTTTCGTTTGTTGAGTATTTCGACCATATTTGAAAAACACAATTAACATTTACTTCTTTATTTTCAGGATTGTAAAACTTTGCAGATAGTTTTTCACTATAAATCAAATTATATTTTTTAACTCTTTTACGTGGAGAACCTTTTCCATCACTTTCAAATAATTGTGGTAGAATAAAGCATACATAATCAGCAAAATTGTAAGAATGATTTATGAAGTTCAATGCAAGATGTCCTCTTAGTCCAAAAGGTGGATTTCCAAATACAATATATTTTTTTGATACATCTGTCGGTTTCCAATTTAAGTAATCTTGGTTTTGAATTCCAGTTGTACGAGGTTCTATATCAAGACCAATAGAACCTTTTGGTAATATGTGTAAGAAATTACCATCTCCAGCAGATGGTTCAATAAATGTATAGTCTTCGATATTTATTTTCACTTCACTATTGAATGTATCCCAACATTTTTTTGCAATACATTTTGGTGTAAAGAATTGGTCTTTTAAAGAAGAAGTATATTTACTATAATCAATATCTTTTGAAAGTATCTTATAAAGGTCAAATATATATAAATTAGGAACATTTTTTAATTCAATCCATCTACGAATTGTCCCAGTGCATATATTTAATTTATCTGCAATATCTTTTATAGATACATTCTTCAAACATTCTTCAAATAAACCAAAAGGCGATTCTATATTATTATCTACTTCATTATTATCATCATTTGAAATTAGATTGTTTTTATTTAATTGTAGTTTTTCTTTTGAATTAATAAGTTCTATTAATTGTGATTTATTTTTTGTTCTACATTTTGTAATATCCAATTCTTTACACTTTACTAATAATTCTAATTTATTCAGTTTATCTATTGATTTAATCATAATATTACTTTCAGTGTTATTTGAAATCTTTATTATATTTATATCAATCAATTTTTCTGCAACTTCTTTTATGTTATCTATTTGTATTTCACAAGGAATTTTAAAACTAATATTTTTTTCACATTGTGACTTTTGACAGAAAGATTTAGAACATTTTTTGCAAATATATTTATCCATTTTAGTAATATAGTATATATAATTATAATTATAATTTTTATATTGTAAAACTATATTCTAAATAAATAATTATAAAAAATACATAATTAATCTATTTGTATATTCTCCAACTTAAAGAAAATGAGTACATAATCTTTTTATTTTATTAAAAATATTAAAACTTATGAAACTTTTGTAAATAATTAATTATGTACTCAAAATATATTCTCTATAACTTATTAAAAAACAATGTAATCTATTTGTATATTCTCCAACTTAAAGAAAATGAATACATAATCTTTTTATTACATCGATATTATACACTATATTATCTCATTAAAAATATAAAGTATTAATCTTTAAAAAATATTGTTATCTCTTTGTATATACAAAGTAAAATAAAAATTAAATATTAATATTATATAGAAATTGTTATATATAATTTAATTACATACATACCGCATCATAACATTCATAGTATATAATTC